>JAAUXU010075736.1_pt1 | contig 34401 bp, 32 predicted proteins | sample 7278151 | NCBI WGS metagenome assembly JAAUXU01 (sample SAMN14350113, study PRJNA611818) | marine sediment metagenome | isolation source: surface marine sediment (1.8m) | place: French Polynesia: Moorea | collected 2018-08 | reverse complement strand
GCCGAAGTTGCCAAGTGGCAGCCCTGCCCAACCCCTATTCAAGGTGACCTTTGACTGTCCAAGTAAATCAGAGCCTTTTCTTGTTCAGAAATTACGAGCGCACGACGCGTTTTCCGGACCAAAGCACTGGAAGAAATGCTCTTCTACCATACATTCAAGCACACCTGAATCACCTGCGCAGGTGAAAGGATTGGACGGAGCAGTCAGACTTTTTCGTACAGTGTCTTCCTTTTCTTGTGCTTATTACTGTAACACACAAGAGGTTCTCTCATCTTTTTCTCAAGAGAGAGAGAACCAACTTTGTGCGTAGCTCATGCAAATATCTTCTCTACAAAAGAGTTTGGAATTTTTACCAAAAAGCTTTTTTTTCGCTCTCAAGCCCTCAAAGTGATGGGCGAAAAAAAACTGGGCTTTTCGTAACTGTGATTGTATCTAAGTACAGTGCAAATGTTAGTAGGGCGTGGACGATCCCGCAGCACTTACACTTTGGCACGTCATTCACGGCCATTCAGAGCAAGTCGGTTGGACGCAAATGTTCGGGCTGGCAGAAACTTACCAGATCTCTGCACTCGGGGAGCCTCTTGGCAAGGATGACGTCGGCCCTCCACATGGCCACCGCCAACTGCAACCGCAGGTTAAATTGTGGTCGTCGTTCCGAACTGTAGTTGAGGCTTTTTTTTGGCATGTTTTGCATATTTGGACGATTTTCTGCACATTTTTAGAGGATTTTAGAAGATTTGTTACTTACTTTTAATATGAACTTTCCAAGGTGCAAAAGCGTCACAACCTCGGGTTCGGTGCTAAGGCAATAAAATCACTTTTTTTTTACTTCCCCGCACTATTTTTTTACGCACTTGGTATTTGCCTTGCACTTTTTTTAAACTACTCGATATCAAAAATCGATAGTGCTGATGAGGTTAATTATGACATATCACCTCAATGTAATAACGCCATATTATCTCATTTTCAAGCTTTCCTTCGTCGGCATCGGCGCAATCTTATAATCATCATTGGCATGATACTCGTGCACGTAATAGAAATGTGGTTGGAGAAGCAGCAGCTCCGGGGATGACGTCGAACTGGAGACGTTGGTGGGTCCCAAGTACGGAAAATTAGTCAGCTGACTCATGGCTCAAAAAGCCTCGTGGTCGAATAGAAATCGACTAAAAACATCATAAGTCTGTGAGTTCTGCTTTTCGGTATTGAGTCTGCAAGCGATTGTCAAGGATCTTACCAATCTGACTCATGTTTATTCTGTATCGAGATTGTACATTGTGAAGAGACACAGCATACAGAGAAGTAACAACTCGGCCGAAGCCGTTTATCGAGATTCAACTGTAAGTCCATTTTAGTCGACTGATTCTTTAGTTGATTACAGGGTTGTCAAAAGATAGTCCACCTCCAGTAAGTGCGTATGAGGGGAGTTAGGGCCAAAAGATCAGAAAGGTTAAAATAACAACATAGCTAAGTGGACGTATGAAACATTTGCATAAACATTTCTTCCTCGACCGGTCTCTGTCTGTCAACCCACCCTGGCACTGACGATTTAGTGAACTCTTTGTTGCTTTTATGCACACATACTTTGTTTTACTGCGTGGATTAAAGGATAAAGCACCACTATTTCCTCGGTGGCAGGAGTTATCAGAGGACGTCCTGATCTCACTGGTGTTGAAAAATCATCTTATCTGGGTGAAATAAGATCCACATGGCAAAGGTGGCAGCTCCTGATGCGAGGACCCCTTGTGTTTTACTGCTGCTCGCCTGGCTGAAGTATATACTTACCTGGAGCATACGTATAAACACCGGCTGAGCGAGCGGCCGGCGACGCCGGGGACGGACACCCGGACGGACACGGAGTCGCAACACGAGAACTCGTGCCCGAGAATGGCGAGGCGGACGAAGGTCTGGACGGGGAGGAGTGACGTCGCGCGCCTGCAGAGCCCACACGACGTGACCGTCGTGCACAAGTCCGGACTGATCAACGTATCCGATGAAAATTTTGAATTTTGATAGATGCAAACAGCGCAAACAAGATCGATTTTCCACGCGTCATCCCCGGGCGTGAACAATTTTAGAAGGATGCATGGGATCTTGGGCAAGTTCGTCCTGTGCATTGGCCTCCGCACGCTTGGCTCGGTAAACACCTTGTTCGACAAGACTGACGAAGCGCTGGCAGACATAAATAAGCTCTAAACAACTTGAGTGAAAAAGTCTCTGCCCAAATGAGCGAGTCTCCAAAATTTTAACTCAGCGTTACAAAAAAAAAACCCATCCAACATCAGTGATTATATAATCTCAACTCTTGGTTGTGACCTCTGAAAAGTCGTACGTGGAAAATAAGACGGTTCCCAGCCCAGATCTTGAATGATGCACAGATGTTGTAACTTGCTTTAGTTCACCAAGTCTATGTACCAGAATGGGCAATAATAAGCTCCAAATTATCAGAAGGCCTTAAGGTGCTGTCACGGTTTTTTTTTCTTTTTTTTTGCGAGGGCTCCTCGGACAATGCGTTGAAAATTGCTCCGAAAAGCGGCCGTCAAAGTCGGTTGGAGGCTGCTGGCAGACACACAGGTGGTAGTTATCAATAAGGTACAAATTAGTCTGCCAGAAGGTGGAGCAAGGGATGAATAGAAACTTTTTCTCCTCTCTCTCTCACACACAGTAGCACTCCACTGACCAGTAGGACTCCTCCTCCTCAGTGCTGTACATTGAAACCTCTTGGACCAAATGTCATGCACTTTAATCATTTTCATTGCAAATTCTTGTATGGAACCCCGTAATTACCAATCATTTATCATGCTGCCGGTAATTATCGCATCCTCTCTTTTCTCACCTGACTTCTCTGCCGGACAAAGAATCAGAGCTGAGCACAACTAACGTTGTCTTGGCGCAGGAATATTTACTATACATTATTATGCATATAGTACTTACTTCGTGCGGGCTACGACTCCACAACCCTTCTATAATAGACATAAATAGGTCGTTACTGGCATTAATGCTGGAAGAAGAAACTGCAGTCCAGAGCTCTGGATTAGGGCATTTGGTCACTTGAACAGTGACCTCTTTTGGCCTTGGCCAAAAGTCTTTGATGTTGGTGCAAAATTGAGATCGGCGATGTCACTTTGAGGGAACTCGGTGGAAACTCATCTATTACAACCACACACGCGTCTGACAAAGATTAGTACAATGCTCTCCGCTGAATGGCGCTCTGGTTGATCGCACACCCCGCGTATACGCACACTTTCTGAAGGTCCCGAATACTAATGTAGTAATTCTCTCCGCTTAATTGCGCAGTCTCATCAAACCTTTCACCCCAACTTTACACAGTTTTCAGGCAGTTCAATGCAATTAAAATTGGAGTCATGGAACAGGTGAGAATTGATTGTTTTCTAAAAAAAAATGACAATTTACTGTTGCCATTTCTTGCTGTCGAGGATTGAAATTGCCTGGGGTATCTGCCAAAAAGGGGGCTCCGAATAATCGCACACTCCGGTTACTTGCAGAGTTTTGCCCAGTCCCGAGGGTGTGCCATTAAGCGGCGAGCACTGTACAGAGTTTGTTGATCACCGATGAATCATCAGTATTTCTTCGCTAGTCTTCAACACTTGACCTGAGTAATGTGCATGATGCCAACCCCTTCAATCTATCTGACCAATCTGACGGCCAGGATGAAGAACATTTCTCTACAGTAGTCACCGCTTAATGTGCCACACGCGGGCCGAGGCAAAAGTGATGCATTAAGCGGGGACAGAATTTTTAAGTGTGCGCATAATGCTTTACAAAATGGTACGTAACCAATTTCCTGCTCCATCCAGAATGACACGGGGACAAGAAATGTCAAGCGTACAATTACTCATCCCTCTCCATCCTCCACGGCCTCGCCATGGCCTCCCCCCCCTGCAACACGTGCGCGTTGTCCTTGTTCATGCTTTCGTCCATCTTGTTTATTTTAATCTGGAAACACATTTAAATTGTGGTGCAGATTTTCTCATTTTGGAGATTTTTCTCAAAATTGAGTTTTGGGCCCATCAAGCGGTGAGAAGCTACTTTATAAGTGTCCCACATGAATAGGGGCTGGCACAATATGTGGTGTGGCATATTAAGCGTTGACTACTGTACAAAAACGTTGTTGGTACACTTTGTCCATACACTTATAAAATACACATTGTTTTCCGAAGTGGCATTATACATCCAGGTCAGCTGGAACATGTCCCATTGACATGAACACGACCTTGCTCCATGCAAAGTTCGCCTTGAAAGGCGGAAATCGACAAGGACTTGCCATTGTGCCCACCACTGCAGTCCCGGAGCCCTTCTTTACGTGCACATTGATGTCCTCCAGAGCTGGTTTCACATCCTTACACCAGCTGAAAGTAGCCGTCTGCATCATCCGAGAGTCAGCCTCATTTTCATCGTGTCCAACTGCACACTCATTCAAGTCCTCTCCGTTCATGAAGCGATTGATCCTATCCAGTGAGTCTCCCACGTGCACCAGGCCGATGATCATGGAAGGCAGCACGGGCATGGGCATGATAATCAGGCATGACAGGGTGACAAAGGCCTCATCTGGAGTGAGAATGTTGCCGCCATCAATAAAGATGTAGATTGCAAAGCAGAGAATGGAAATGACGAAAGAAATGCAAATCCAGATAAAGTTTATCAATGGCTCCGGGTAGCCAGTCTTCCTTAGCGCATGAATCTCCTTGTCACGAATGTGTAAGATTTAAGTGACAAAACTCTTCTCTCATCCAAGGGTCTTAAGCGCCTTGACACCACTCAGGATCACATTGACCCTCTTGTCCTTATTTAGCAGCGCCTGTTCCAGCTGAAAAATTCAAGTGGGGCAATCTGAAGTTAAAAACAATGTACACAACTTTCAGTACATCTTACATGCAGCACCTCATATACTCAAGTATGTAGTACAGTGCGCGCAGCCCAGTTCACCCAGCGAAGGAGGCCCAAAAGACCATGGGTGTGACCACGACTATGTCGGGATGATCGTCGAAGCGTTCTAGGACGAGATTGAGTCCGGCGATGGACAAGCCCACCAGCCCGACATTCAAGGGTATCATGGACACACTTATCGAAGATAAGAAGCGAAGGATGTACTCACTCAACTATGGCTTGTCATTCTTCACCTACCACAGCATCCACCTATCGAAGATCTTGGTCTGATCTCCCCGGGCAAGAAGAGGACCGGCACGGCCACCGGGACTCACGAGAAGACTAATTTGTGATACGACGCCGTAAAGTCCGGGTCGTTTGTACCCCACATCAGCGTTTCGTTCCAAAAGACGGAGCCGCAGAGCGACTCGAACGACGAAGACATGGCCGACTTCCCGCGCGAGTTCCAAGAGCGAGACTCGTCTCTGGTTCTGGTCTGGGCAAGGAAATCAAGCGTTGTTGGCTTTGCCTTCGAGACCTAACCTGTTTGCAAGATGGTCAGGGTCGAGGGCAAGACCGATCTGGTGTCGAGAGTCTCGTTTAAGGTAACAGCAGTGAGAGTAGGATGAAAGAACCAATGTTTTATATTTGTGAGATACCAAAAAAGGGCTCGTATAAGTAAGTTTTGCTTTGTCACTCTTGATGACTCTTCAGAACGGTCGCCATATTCAAGTATGGATCTATTTCAAATGCAAGATCAGAACCTGGCAAAAAATCTTAGGAGGAAGAAAAAGGTGACGAATTATTTATTTAGAGCACGTTTTTAGTCTTCTGATTTCATGACCCGCATGAGATGCCAGTGGAGCAATCAGACTCGTCCGGACAGAAAAAGACTTGCGTATGTATGATTGTACAGTGACATTACAGTAGATATCTTGTCAGTCTCGAGATTGGCAGATATTCCAGCTAGACTTCTTCGAGTATCAGTTTCTTGCCAATCCCTAGGAAGAACAGGAAGAAGAAAGAAAAAATCTTGTAGGTTAGTGACTCCTGTGGCTTCCTGAGCAAAAAATAACTCCTCAGTCTCACGTACGCAGACCTAATATGAATGGATCTAGTGCAAGAATGACAAGGCAAAGAAAGAGAACCCACGGAGAGGAGGGTGACGAGTGGTTTAGCGCACTCATTCACAAGTCATTGGATGCTGCTCTTCTTAAGGGTAAATAGGCTCAAAAATCAGCCAGCGCAAACATGCCCTATGCAAGCCATATGTGTTTATTAGAGGCATCATCACAGCGTTTCGATTTAATCCGTGGTCTGGACGAGCAATGAGGCGGAGGACGGGTCGGTGGAGACGCCGCCGGACGCCAGCTCGTCGGAGGAGGTGGTGGCGGCGGTGACAGCGCAGGACTCTTGCTTTCGTAGGTGCTGGCGGAGTCCGCCGGCTGCTCGAAATGACTTGTGGCAGCTTGGGCACCTGAAATCATCAATCCCTTATAGATGGGCATGCTCAAAAGACCTGTGCCTGGGCACGGATTTGTGTTCATTCACACCAACGCGATACAAAATCATGAGCCACACCAGGACTAAAGCTACGTCTTACAAGTATTCTGTGTCTGAATAATTCTATCAATCCTGGGCTGCTTGTGTTCCTTACACACTCATATAGGTTAGTTTTGCTATTCTTACGCATAGGGCTTCTCTCCAGTGTGCATGCGCTCGTGTTCCTTTCTGTGCCTGTTGCTCCTGAAGGTCCTGGCGCAGACTGTGCAGGCGAACGGCGTCTCTCCTGAGTGGCGCAAGAGGTGCACGTCGAGATCGTAGCGCTTGACGAAGGCCGTGCCGCACTCAGGGCAGAGATGGCGCTTAGGTAGCTTCACGCCCAAGTGCCGGTGGTCCACGTGCGACTTGACCTGGCCGCAGGTCACGAAGCGCTTGGGACAAATTGGGCACGCAAACGGCCGCTCTCCTGAGTGGATTCGCTACAGCAAATAATAGAAAAGTCTGTGCAGTTTCCACAAGTAACAAATCTAGTTCAAGCAAGTTGGGCTTGAACAATTTGCCCAAGTACTACAACCGCAACCTGCGGAACACTTCGCCCACGGAACACACGCCCTCCTCAAGAGCTAGAGTCACTGGCGGAAAACCTCCATTGCACCCAAGTGGACCATAGGGATATTTCTTGAAAAAATCATTCCCGCACTTTGCGAGATTGCCGGTTGGTTTTGCAAATCTTGATCGTTTGTCTCGGTGACTACGAAGAGTTCTTCCCTCTGAAAGTGGGAAGGACTAAACAGGGTAGCTTGAACAATGACTCTCATAATCTTCTTTGGAAGTGATTCAGGCGCGGATACAGTTAAACACCGATGAGGATTCGAATTACCTCCAAGTTAACTTGCTATGTACTAATACCATTAAGACTCACTTGGTGGACTCTGAGTTGCGCAGCAGTCCGGAATCTCTTTTCGCACTGTGAGCACTTGTGATCCTTGACTTCCAGATGCGTCTTTTCGTGGGAGGCGAGTCCGGACGGATCCTTGAACTCCTTGCCGCAGGTGGCGCAGGCGAAGACCTTGCCATCGCTGTGCTCGAAGTGGCGCGCGCGGACGTGTCGGCGCACGTTGCTGGCGCTATTGAAAGTCTTGGAGCAGTGCGGGCAGGACAGACGTGGCTCCGTGCCCGAGTGGCGCCGACGATGACTGTAGAGGGCGCCGGCAGACGCGAAGCGCATGGTGCAGTTGTCGCACGTGTACCTGAGGTCACCTGAGTGCAGGGGCAAATGGTTGGAGAGCGCCTGCTTGGAAGAAAAGGTCCGGTCGCACGTCTCGCAGGCCAAGTGGCGTTTGCGAGGTCTTGGTGTCGCTAAGACTTCTGCAATATCCTTAACGTCATCGCTCGTGTCAAATCTCTTGGGCTTCGAGACGTTCCTCCGTAGTCTCCTCTTCTTGAGAGTTACTTCCTCGTTGTCAGACTACGGTTTAATAACAACAACAACATCTGGTCGGCTGTGAACGTCATCGTGTAATTACCCATGACTGTTCGTTGCTGAGTTCAACATCCTCAACGTTCAGGCCAACTCCTGCCATCATGACGTTCGGGAGCGCGATCCCTAAGTGTCCAAGCAACGATTCTTGGACTTCATCTTCAGCGGAGAGAAGCAGAAGTCTTCGGTGAAGAGAGGCTACTTGTTCAGCTGAGACGCCGGGGAGGACGAGCGTCCGCCCGCCGCCATCGTCCTCCGGGGAGTCCAGGAGGATCGCGGCTATCATGGGCGACGACGCGGCCAAAAGAGTCGCAAAGGTGCGGACGACGTTGCCATCATCGCAGGAGACCTCGAGGTCGCACAGTTCCGAATCCACCAAGGAAAGGATGGATGGCAGCAGAGTCTGGTTGAGGTAGGAGCCCATATCGCGTGCTTCTTGTCTCACCGAGTTTCGTGCGCTGTTCGATCAAGGGGATGAGGAGAAGCTGACGTCACACGCTTGACAACAACAGTGCCCGACACAGTTGGACTTCGGCATGTCATGCGCTAGCAGAGAAACTTGCGTACGTCAAGACCGTGCTATAAAAGAGATTCTCACTGTATTACTATAGCGGTCAATGAAAGTCCGTTGACACTAACCTCGGGTTGACTGTTTGCGGACTGTGTCCGAACGGGTGAGAAGATAAAAAGCCTTGTTTGAACAAAGTGGGCGTTCGTTGATTTGCAGCTTGAAAGCGTCCTTTTTCCCTCAGTGCACGTCAAGAGATGAGCCGAATACACCGAGGGAGCTTAGTTGAAGGCATCTTTGGAGAAGTTTATGCGCTGCAATCGAGGTTTCCTGCTCAGATAGTGGACTTGTGCAGTGAATCTTGCTGAGATCGAGGTCTGTTCCTCACTCGAAGCCCGTCTGCAATACTAAAAAGGGATCTTTGTAACCATCTCTGCCAGGTCGATGCGGTTATTTGTTTACTGTTTATGCCCTAAGTTGTGACCAGACGAATTGATCAAAAAGTCGCCAAAAAGCGACCGTTGCTTCATCGCGCAACTGGTAGCAATCGGGACTTTTTATATAAATAAAAAATAGGTTTTAAGCATTATTTATGCTGCGTTTATCGTTGCTGGCCCAGTCAAACCACTGTGGGACCGACGCTCGGAGTCGTTCCTGCTTTGGGCGCCTTTTCTTTCGTCCCCGTCATCTGGTTCGTTTTTGTTTCGCCCCTCACGTTTGAATCTTGGGCGCTGTCCGCGGTCCGCCTGCTGCTCCTGCTCCTGCTGCTGCTGCCCCTGCCAGTTTTGAAGTTCAGCCAGCCTGAGCAGACCTCAGTCAGTCAGTTCATCCAGCGCTCTCTGGTCTTAGCTCTTGGAGGTTTTTTCTTTCCCCTCCCCACCGCTCTTTTCGCGTCCAGATTGCGGATTTCTTTGTTTGAACCTCGTGTTCACGTCGCCGTCGGGCGAGTCAGTCAACAACAAGTTGACCGTGGAAGACTACGAGAAGACGTCAATGGCAGCCAACAGGTCGGCGCCGGCTTCGTCGTCGCCGTCAAAGTTCAGGTAAGACCAAAAAGAACAAAAAAAAGTTTGTCTGAAAATTTCCCGGTGTCGAAGATGTGGCAGAAAATTTTCATGATTTTCGTCCTCAGAATGGAGTCCGTGGTTCTTCCACCAGAGGCGGCGACCTCGGACCTGTCGACCATTACCGACCAACAGCTGGGGCACATTTGGCAACGGATGGGCCTCGATCCGGCCGCCTTGGCCGAGAGGAAAAGAACGGCATGCAAGGTAAATGGACCCAGGCAAAAAGTCCGGTTTGCACTAGCGGGTTGTGCTTTTTCTACTTGTGCGTCTCGCAGTCGCTCTCTGATCACTCTGCCAGTGTTAACGGGCCCTAAAACAAAGCACTTGACGGTTATTTCCTTTAGGCCCAGGCAAAAAAAAGAACATTGCTTTTCTTAGTTTATGATGAGACTAAAGATCATTCATTGTTGAAACTTTGAGAAAAAAATGTCTTTCATTGTGCCTTTCATGTGTGATTTTAGTCTGTGTCATCAGGACCTTTGTCAGGGTTGACAACATCATCATTGTCGGACTGATTTGTCCTTGCCGAGCTCTTTGTGATCCAACGTCGATGTGAAATCATGCCCAAGACACCGAAAGAATAACCGCTTTTCTCCTCGTTTCTTGAAGGTTTTGCTGAAAAGCTTGAGCGAGACACTCGGTGCGATGGTCGCTGAGGAGGAAGCGACGCTGGCGCAGTTGGTCGACAGGGTCGAAGCCCACGCCAAGGAGCGGATCAAGTTAGGAAAGGTAGTTGACGAGAAAGAATGATGATGACTCGATTTCTTGCTCATTTACCTCACAACTTGACGATTCTCAGGAGCTCGGGATCACGCTGAGCGATCCGGACCTCGACTTGGGCCTGGTTCAGATGGAAAAGCTCCTTCGGGACGATTTGAACAAACTAAGGGCTGAGAAGGATGAGAGGATGAAGGTAGTAATGAGGGCACTTTGTTGAGGACTGTAACCGTTCAGGGACTATTTTCGGATAGGTCGTCCTCGAGCTGAAGCGAGAGGACAAGGCCATTTGCAAGATGATGGAGGTCGAGCCTTTCTCCATCTCGTCGTACGTCATCCCTTCGGAAGACCAACTGGAGCGTCTTAGAGGACACATCAAGGAAATGCAGGTAAAAAATGGTACCTGACACCAGCCATGTGCAGACATGGGTAGGTTTTTCTCGAGTGATTGCACAAGCATTGTCCTCTTACAGTCACTGAAAACTCAGAGAGAGGCAAAGTTCGCCGAAATTAAGCTGACAATCCTCAGCTTTCTCGAGGTTCTCGAAAGCGAGCCCGAGAACAGCTTCGAGCGCCAGGTGGTATGCGAGCCCGAGGACATGTTCATCCTTTCGGCTGACAACATGGATGCCGTAGAGAAGTACTTGGAAAAGCTAGAAAAGAATGTGGAGGTGAGATCATCGTCTCTTTGTTGGGTAGATGATTGGAATTGAAAAACAACAATTAAATTTCTTAGGCGAATAAGGAACACGCGACAGAAATGAGAGAAAGAATCTTCTCGCTCATCAGAAGGCTGGAACTTGGTGGCGAGGAGAGACAAATCATCGAACAAGAGCTGTCAGGACACAGACCTTCAGTACTGAAGCAGGTAAGTTTCCGATGAAATTATTCCATGTGATTTCTTTTTATTTCCTTTTTTCAATAACATTTTGCTACTTGTTTAGCTGAAGCAGAAATTGGACGAGCTGGAGGTCCTTAAGATGGAAAAGCTGGGGCAGTTCGTCGACGCCACCAAGCAGGAGCTCGTTTCTTTCTGGGATCTCTGTTGCTACAGCCAAGAGCAAAGGGACAAATTCGCTGCCTTTTATGACGAGGACGTCTCGGAGAGCCTGTTGGACACTCTTGAACAGGTCAGTGTGTGTGTCTTAAAATTTCTGGCAGGTGATTTGTGCAAACTGTTCTTGGTTACAGGAGGTTAAGCGTCTCCGTCAGTACTTCGAAGCCAACGAGGGACTCTTTCACAAGGTCATCCAGAGACAGGAGCTCTGGAACAAGATGCTGGAGATGGAGGAAATGCAGAAGGATCCAAACCACGTTCTCAAAGCCAAACCCGGCCAGCTACTGCGGGAGGAAAAAGAAAGGAAAAGAGTCAACAAGGTTGTGTCAGCTTATTCGATTTCTTTTCACGAAGTAACAATACATTTTCTTTCAGATGCTGCCCAAGCTCGACAACGAGCTCAAGGGGGCGATGACCCAGTTCTATGAGGAGCACGGTCAGCACTTTTTGGTCGGGGGTGTTCCCTACGAAGACTTTATCGTGCAACAGGTACAAGTTCAACGTTGTTAAAGTTTAGAGGCCTGTCTCCCATCCTATATTGTATGACCGACCTCCAGAGGTCAGCCTTCAGGTCGTGTTCGTAATCCTTACAGCTTACAGTTAAAGACGTCCCGGGAAATTGTCAAGATTAGTCATAGGTCAAGTGCCGACTGACTGTATCTCTTCGTACTTTTAGGAGGAAAACCATTTAGAGAATCAGAAGTCGGAGCGTGAATGGAAGCAGCGCGAGCGCAAGGAGCAGGCGGTGTTAGAGAACATCTACGGCAGCAAGCCCGTAACCCCGGCCAAGAGGGCCGCCAACAATACACTCAAGAGAAAAGCCTTGGGACCGATGACTCCGGGCCAGGTGGGGCAGAACGTCACCAAGAGGATGCGACCGGAGCTGACCCTGGCCACGATGATGCAGAACAGGTCGACCGTGCACAGAGCTGGAGCCAAGTCGGCAGGAACATCCAACAAATCCAGAGTGAGTCCGTTTAAATTGCATTGACACTCTACGATTACATTGACTATGCAGTCGGTAGAAGCATTGTTTTAAATGCTGTTGTTTGGGTTGGAAGCATTGTCCTGTCCATTAACATTCGTTGCACTTAAGTTTTTGTAGGTGTACTGTTCGTTATTGCCTTAACTTTGGCCAGGTATTTACTGTTCATTGGCCAATTGGTTCATTCGTTTATGTTTCTTCTTAATTCGTTCATTTTTTGGTGGAAAAATCAGAAAAATTGGCTGCCATACCTGAATAAATTCTTATAGTCAAGTTGACTTTTCGCTCATTCTGTAGTTAGGACAGTACTTGTGTTCTGCACCTTGAGAGGGGGACGCGTTTGCACAGGCGAACATTTGCCACGAGCGTGTGAGACTGGAGATTTAAAGGTGTCACCTGTGCGTGACAAAGGAGCTGCCAGTCCAAACTGCACTTTCACACGCTTCACCTGTATGTCCATAGTACGGCCTGCGCCCTGGTGCTGGACCTGGCGCCCGCCGCAGGGTCCTCGGCGACAACAACGGTTCCTCCATCTGCGGAGGCGCCTCCAACACGCTGAAGCACGACCTCGACTCAATCACTTCAGACCACTTCGCCAAGGTGAGTGACAGCAAGTCGTGAAACTCATTGTTATTGTGACTAATGTCGGGAATTGTCCAAGCATGAAGAATACCCAAAAATTGTTTGTCTCTCTTTTAGGGGGCCCCGTACCTGTCGAGCACGTTCAAGGCCGAGACCCCAGAGGCAAGTGGCTTCTCTTTTCAGCCCAACAAGAAGCAACGGCCACAGTCAAATGCGCACAAGAATAAGTTCCTCGTTCGTTAAGATGCGCATTTCGACCTAACTTTCTATGAGGTTTGGGCAGCTAAAAGAATGCACTTCTTCGTTAAACCTTTTCCCTGACCTTCTCTCACTGTCGTCCTTTAATATCCATCAATTAACCTCTTTAGTGCTGCTCAAATCTCATTGTCATTGAACTATTAATGTCCTTCAAGTCTTTCTCCTCGTAACCTCTCAGACCGACATCCAGTAGAGTAGCTTCTTCAACTTGTGCTGCAGACGAGCGTTGGAAACAACTTTTCCTACTTTGGCATCGTTTGCTCAAACTGACGTCTCAGTTGTGGCAGTTGCAGACAGTGATTGTGCGTCGAATCGTCAGTCCTTGAGGCACATTTGCGCACATTTTAGCTCAAAATGACAATCATTGAAGTAGAGTCTAAGCATTTGTCTCATAGCGTGAGTCACACACAGTCTGATCGAGCTACTTTTTTTTCTGCAGCCCACCCTGACACAGCGTCGGCGCTCGAAGAGACTTCTGAAGGCACCTGTGGAGAGCCCGATCAAGAACCCAACATTCAAGACCCCCAAGAACAGGGTGTTGACACCAGCGAACAAGAGCAGCGCACGAGGAGCCCTGACTCATGTGAAAAGTGGCAGAAAGGTGCCTTTTTTATTATGAGACCCCATTCTACTACTCTTCTCTCCTATGTTTTTTCCTCTTTCCGTGATAAGGCCCGAGATTGTGGCTTCTTTAGTTATGACTTCGTCTTTCCTACCTCACTCTAGACAACTCAAAAATAACTTCCTTTTTTGTGGGCAAACATTCTACAACTCCTTTCAAGTCAAGGATTCTTACATGGCCAATATACAAATTGTAAGCAAGTACGGTATATTTGAACAAGTTAGATGAAAGGCATAATAATAAGGTCTCCTCACAGCCTAATCATTTAAAGGACCCTGTACATTGTCGGATTTTTTCACTCTAATACATACAGCAGCTTCCTAGTCGCAAAAATATCCGCTAGTGTAAGCTTTCCTTAAAGTATCTCTTCGCTTCTTCGCCGACGCTTCCAGGATGTCCTGGACGGCTCGTCTGTGTACTCCTCGTATCCCAAAGAAATCCTTGAGCCGTTGAGATCAGTGATGCTGCTGCAAAAGCTCTCGTCGACCGCTGCAGTGGCAGCGACATCATTTGCAGCGTTGGGATTTCTGTCCACATTCACTTCTCCAACAGGAATGGTTGAGGCTGAGTGGAGCATCTGGGACAACCTGAACGATTCGGGAGGCACATGTATGTAGTTGGCGGGGCACGTGCGTGCGACTGCACGAAAAAGTTATGTATGTACGCACGTATCACGTGCAGGTATGTGAACAAGCTACCTGTTAGGTGAGGAGAATGAAGTCTCCACCGTCTGGCTCTCGCTGGGGGAGATCTGCGTCATCTCCCCATTCGAGTAATTCTGACTTCTCCCTCCTTGGACAGTCATGGAGATGGTCCTGGACGTGTCCAGGTACTTCTGGTGGATTGCGACGTTGGTGTCAGAGAAGGTCTTTCTGGCGCGACGCTTCTGCAGACAGCTGGCCAGAGAACAGCCGATGACCAGAAGAAGCACAGCCAGTCCGGCCACGCCAGCGATCGACACGTAGAGCACCAGGTCCTCCTCGCCCATGACGTCCCCCTCAGAGGCAACGTTGTGGGAGATGGCGGTTGAGTTGCTTTCTGGGGAGGGGGGGGGGAGTTGAATCATAAGAATAGCCTAATTGAGGGTACTTGCGCTCGAGTGGAGCATGTCTAGGTTTGTTAACCGAACCCTTTCTTTTATGTCCCAGTTTACGATGGTCACTAACTCACTCACTTTTAACTTCCTGGATAGTCGATTCCGCAGAGTTAGGCTTGTCATCCTCCCCGGGCAAGGGCAAAGTCTTCCGGCGGACAAACCTGGAGTCCGGGGAGGTCCCTGCGAAATTGAACGCGGATGCCTTGATCTCGTAGGCGGTGTCCGGCCTTAGGGCTTCGAAGATGAACGAATGGGACTCATGGCCGATGATGGTGACCTTGCGAAAGTCGTCCAAGTTGTTGCTAACCCGGCGGATGAAGATGAAGTAGCCCTCGACCTCACTCCTTAAAACACGATCCATACGCCATCCCACTCTGAGAGACGTCGGCCCCAGTGGAACCACCTGCGTGATCACTGGGGCTGACCCAGGGGCGCGATCCGAGGACGCCGACTTGTCTAGCTTGAACCTGGAGTGGAAAAGACTGCGTGTGACATTCATCGTGCAATGCCAAGTCTGCCACATGCTCTCAGCACTGACCTATTCCCAAAAGAAACTTAGTCCTTTAGTCATGATAGGAGAAGGGTATAATTGAGGAAGGTTCTTCTTTACTTCGTGAAATGACTCCGTACTTTACTGCGGAAGTCGCGTCAGTGTTCGCCGGACTTGTAGTGCTTCTCGACGTGCAGCGGTGAGGATTAGCTTACCTTTTGGACAGAGGTCCATGCTGATTGTCGTTGTTTGCGTAGACGGCCACGATCCTAAAGCGGTACTTGACGCCTGCTCGAAGCCCCAGGACCTCGAAGCTCCTGGACCTGGCGTTGATCTCGTCGTCCAGGGTCCGCCACTCGGAGCGACGACCGCGTTGGAATTCACGGAACTGAATCTTGAAGAACTGTAACAGACAACATAAAAACATTCCAGAGGCGAGATAGGATTTTTGGGCGGATTATCCCAAGGATGATTACCCTCCTCAAAAGCTCAGAGGATTATTAGGAAGTATGAAGTTTTGGTGGTTTCAGACTGATGTTGCAGACAATCAATTGAGAAGCGAAATCTGACAGATCACGCAAGGAATCTTGCCTGCTCTCTTGCGCCCTGGATCCTACATTGTGCGTCCATGGTAACGAAAAGACGCCAGAAGGTCTTCAGTTTCTACAGGGTGTCGAGAATGAAAATGCACAGCGCTAAGAATGTCCAAAGGGACGCCTAACATGGAGGAAGACATCTATGGCTCCTTTCGGTCCTCCTTTAGCATGCAAAAGTGTCACAAAAGATTGACTTTTGTGCAATTCCTCACCTGAATTGGCATCACCTCTCCACGTAGGCTGTTGTCCGACACCGACCAGGTGAGCAAGGCCGAGTCTTGGCCGCGCTGGGTCACGTTCGGCCTGGACGGCGGAGACGGGGACAGGTGGTCCAGGAGGTGCGGGCGGTGCCAAAATTCCACCTCTTCGTCTGTCAACGACGCGTTCGGACTAACACTGAGGTTGAGCGCCGTAGACTGGTTGCGCCCAGCAGCGTTCACCGCGAAGCACTGGTAGGTGCCGACGTCAGCGTCCCGGCGGGCAAAGGGGACGTGCAGAGTGCCGTTTTGAAGCACCGTCTGAAATTGTACAGTGCTTTCCAAGCTTCGAGCGGTAGTCAAGGCTGGCCTACAGTACAACTTGTACTCTATTGCTCTGGTGTATGAGGAAGTGACTAAAGTAACAAGATGTCAAACCAAAGCGTAACCAATCCCCACGACCCTTTGGTCAGACGTCGAAGATATAGTAGTTTACCTTGTGTCCCTGCTGGACAGGTTGTCCATTGAAGAACCAGTGGATGCTTGGAGTGGGTGTGCCTTCGGCTCTGCAGTGCAGCCACACCGGTGAGCCCTCCGACACCTCCTGCTCGTAGGACCCAGGCTGCTTGACCAAGACTGGCGGCGTCAGCACGATCACAGTCGTGCGCCTCAAGAAGCGGCGAGATCCGTTGAAGATGGCGCACATGTAACTGCCGCTGGATCCTTCCTGGAGATCCGAGTTCAAGAGGGGTTAGCACAAACAAGTAGACTTTCCTACACAGTTCGTTGGTTTCACCTCTGCGTCAGTGATTTTTAGACAGCCATTGGAGGAGGGCAACCGCTGGTTGTTTCCTACCCTCGTCCAGATGATCTCCGGCTTAGGATTGCCGCTGGCGATGCATGGAATCGTGAGATTTTCTCCCAACTGGACCTGAAATTCAGACAAGCTGATGGTTCACCCTCCAGATGGTTCGAGGTGGGCAAAGTTTATCTGTTGATCTCCAAGGCCTTCAAGTGTCGGTGGCATTCGCTCAGTGCAGCAACAATGATGACCACAGGCACGTAGTAAGGTATTTCAGGGTCTACGTACGCATGTTGAATTTCTGACTGACCTGGTATCTCTCCTTGGGCCTATAGGTGAGTCTGGACTTTTCGTGATGCTTGGGCCTGGTCACTCTTAACCTCCAACGCCTCTCGGACACCTTCTTCTGTCCGGATATGTGGTTCGTGGCACTGCAGCCGTACATGCCCTCGTGGATCTTGCCCACGTTTTTGATCAGCAGAGTCTCTCCATTGAGCACTTCGTAGGACGAGTCCGCCCCCACCATCAAGCCGTCTTTATAGAACTGGACGAAAGCCGGCGGGTTTGAATCCGGCGGCAAGCAGTCCATGACCACGTCGTTCCCCTCGAAGGCCTCGATCACCGAAGCAAATGCACCCAGTTGGGGCGGGAACTCGCCCAAGCGCGCCACGCTCAGCTGCGCCGGCAGCGACGCCAGGAAGCGGCCGTCGTCTGCTGAGCCGGCGACGCATCGATACTCTCCCAGTTGGCGCTCGAAGCGGGTCTGGTCGAGCTTGATGCTGAGCCTCCGTCCGCCTGCGGAGCTGAGGAGGGTGCCGTTGTGCAGCCAGCGGATGGACTCGTCGGCGCTGGGCTGATTCGTCTTGCAGCTCAGGTACACGGAATCCCCGGGCAGGGCCACAGCATACTGAGGAGGGTGCTCCAAGAACTTGAGGGGCTGATCCTTGAGGGATTCGGCCGCTTTCTCCGCCGAGGAGAACCAGAAAAGGGTGAGCAACAAAAGCTGCAATAGATTTTGTATAAGACCTAACGTTAAATTTCATTCACTTCAGTAAGAAGGACTGCGCGACTAGAAGAAGAGACAATATTTTCCCTGTACAGGTTGAATCTTCAAGCAATTTGTACATGAAGCCGAAAATTGCAAATTAATACATTTTGTCCTCCAATGAAGTGCTCTAGAATATGCTAGAAGTTTTCAGCAGAGATATCTCTGAACAAACTCAACGCTCACTCACCCTGTACTTTGGCGAGAACAAGCTCATTATTCTATCTCTCTTATTATCACAGGTGGTTGCCCCCGAGGACTCCTCTCACACGCCGGCGGCCTCAGAGGCGGTCCAGGACGCCGCAAAGTCCGTGCCCATGATCTCCACAGTGGCTGCAGCGTGCCCAAGTCTTGTTGGCTGCATTCCCGAGCAGATTCTTCACCAGCAGCCAAGAAATCAAGGTATATAATGAGCACAGGGGTCTTTTTGGTATGGGCGCACGCACGCACCTGCGAAGGTGGCTACAGCTCGACTGCTGCTGCTGCAGACAACAACGGGCGGGCGCGTTTTGGGCGGGCGGCACCATGGAGCAGGCGGACCAGGAGGGGGAGAGATTGGAGAGGCTCCCATGACCTGGTGCGACTGGCGCCACTACAATAAAAGATGCTAATACGCCAAACTGGGGGATGGCAGAATGGCTTTCATTCATTTTTGACTCCCTCCATACCTGCGGCAGAGACTGCGTTGCGTAACTTTCCCGCACTGCTCGAGAGGACCTGAAAGACAAGCATGAAGTGGACCTGAAGACGAGGGGGCAGATTCGTCACCTTCCACCAGAACCCCAAGGTGGACGCCAGGCAGACATTCGTTCTCCGGACAAGAAGATCGTTTTTCGGGTAGGAAAAAAAAGAAGAAGATGAAAAGAAGCAGACAAGACAATTATTGGACGACTCTTGGGGCGCGCTCGGGGCAGGGGAGAGAGATTTTGGGGCGGCCGTAGCCGCAGCAGCAGCTGCTGCTGTTGCTGCAGTCGGGCATGTTTTTTGGGCGTGCTCACCTGTGTGAATGGAGGAGCAGACAACAGGGGGGGGGGGAATCCTGCATGCTCATTTTCTTCTCTGTGTTCTGACCAATGTTTATCTTTCTTCTCGTTCCTTAACTGCTTACAGCATGTGGATTCCCCCGGACTCTGATTTGCCGGTCCAATTGCTGGTGGTGGTTCGACAAATGCCACCCCTGAGGCAACTTTTGGGGCAGATTTTCAGTCACCCAAAGAGGAATTTTGTGGGTAATTGGGGCCAATATTCTCGGCGAACCCAGCTGTACTTGGGAGGGAGGAAAAGTGCTATTGACTCTTCATTGCTTTGGGGTCGAATTTTAAACGGCTTCGGAGAGCTACAGCAACTCGTGCGTGAGCTCAGGCCACAGATCTTCTTTCTCGGCCCAAGTAGGGCTCGTTTGCGCCTCTAAAAACGTGTGCTCGCTCGGCGACGTCCGTGGTGTTGTTTTTGTCTCAGCAACAACAACCACGACGGCGACGACGGCAACGACAACGACAACAACAACAACTCGTTCGTAATAAGAGTTTCTGGGTGGTCTCCCCCACCTGGGTGAGAAAAACGCCTGGAATTTCCTGCTGAGTGGAAGAAAACTGCCAACGAAGAACAAAGCTGGAGGAAGAAAAAGCACTCACATACATACAACTGAAGGCACAACAGAGCGTACGTGTAGAATTCAGTTATAAGCGCGCTCGTCGCCCGTGTGCAACAGGCCCACTCAGGCCGTGTGCAACAGGCCTGAGTGGGCCTGAAGGCTACAGACAAACTGGCACCAACTTCTTTGAGTTGTTCTCTCACAGATGACGTCAGACCCGCCAATACAACTTTTTTTTCCCCTCGCCATCAAAAAACCTTCAGAAATATAGCAAGAAGAACAAGTCAGATTTGTCTGTCAATCAGCGTTGCCAGGCTGTGACCACAAGAGGATGCCAAGCTGGTCTCGAAAACCATTCTATCTTATTGGATATCCTGCTTTCGCAATGCGCCAACCACTGAATGAGGCCCCGACGTCGAAGAATGCCAAAGAGCCTCCAAAATGCCAACCAAGACTGGTATTTTTCACCGCCAGTTGGCAACGCTGCCCCCGCTGTGACACTGATGTGACCCGTTGAACCGATGAGACTGCTCAGAAAAAGCCAGTGCAGCAGAACCGGGATAAGCGGCGGGGTTGGGAGGGGGGTCACAAACGGGATTCCTTTAGTGTAACGGAATTCGGCAAAGGTTGCAGAAGCTGGCAATCGGTTCTACGCAGCAGAGCCAAGGTGGAACATTCATTTTCCATCGCAAGCTGACCAACTTTGCCCTTAGGTAGGGAAGAAAATGAATGTTTCGCTACAGGTTGCTGCGTAGAACCGCTGGCCCACGTCTTCTGCACCTTCATTCAGCGAAATTAATCATCAGTTTGCTGCAAATTCGAGTTAGCGGGATTTTTCCTTCATGAAGTAGAATGATAGATTGGCAATATCATCTTGTGTTTTAGATCTACGCACTGTCTGTTCAGTCATTGTCAGATTTAACTCCACAAAAGACTTCTTGGTGTTATTTCTTAATCAAAGATGGACTTTTGTTATCTGAGAAAGTGTTATTTTACTTGACACTTTTTCGCTAGTGGGCGAAGGAATTCCAGTCACAGGAGCAAAAGCAGAAGTTTGAACTATCTTCTTACTTATGTTTCACAGCCCTTTTCAATGAAATGGTTCTGTGAGTATTAGATAAATAAAAATAAGATACTCCTCAAAGTTTTTAGCATCTGAAGTGCAGAATGTTCATTCTCAAGTTATCCTAACTCTAAGGGTGTGCATGTGTTTTCATACCAAGAAAGGCCTGAGATCTAATTTCCTTAATTCAAACTGGAGAAGCTTTGTTTGACAACCAAGACTGTGTCAACTACTTACTGGAGGAAGAGGAGGAGATTGGTGAGCCAGGATTTCCGGTAGAGGGATAGGAAAGTCACTGAATTTCGGATAGTCTTTCTGGGCTCCGAGCAGGAATTAACTTTCTGCATAAAATGCAGGGAACGAGGTAAACTTTGGTAACACGTGCGGAGGAGGAGATCATTGGCACCGGCAGTCAAGACTTCGTCTGCGTCGCAGATCGATGGAGGGAGGAAGTTGGGCTTCGTGGAGGAGAACACAGCCGGGACAGCTGTGCTTTATGTACTGTTGTGAGTCGCTCTGCGTCCGCCAACCCTGGGACACCCGCAGATGGCGCGTGGAAATCCAGTCCTCTCGCCTCCATCGACGAACCCCGATAATGGAAAAGCCCGGAGGCGATTTCCACTTTACCGAAACCAGACGGAACTTTTGCTGCCAAAGGCTTGTCCGTGATTTGAGATGCTTTCCTAGTGATTGGCAGCATTTTGACTTAGTTTAGTTCCAGCGTAACATGGGGACTCACATGAATCACGTTCACTTTCAACAAGTACTTAATCAGCATTAGTACCGACCATTGCAGCACAACCAATTTATTTCATAATCTCACTATTCCCAAAGCAACGATTAAGGGATTCTGTTCAGGTTTTCATTGAGTCTGGAGTTTGGACTGGGTGATAGGGGTAACTACGAGTTTAGCTGAGGCTGCTACTGGGTACATGGGTCTTTTTTTCAAGACACACTTCTGGGCACATGGACTTTTTCCCACTGCTGGTGGGCATGTATTATCATCAGAAACTACCGGGGAAAAGACCTTTTTTTGCTTACTATCGCGTTATATGATCTCCAGAAGTTGGCGAATAAAACTCATATAACCCAGTTATATGTGAACAAGAGTAATACACCCAGCAGTGTCTCATGAAAACAGTCATACAACCATGGAAAAAGTCTGTAAAAAAAATATATACCCTGGCCTCCATCCCATTGCCCAGTCTGTGCCGGCTTAAAATCAAAAGATTATTCAATGAATAATACAGAATGTGAGGGAAAAAACATAAGAGGCACTATATTTTAATACCGATACAACTGTTTCTCATGGATGGCCGCAATGACTTTATTGTGTTCTTATGTTCTGAGCAAAGATTGATCGCAGATTGCAGTTATCTTACTTATCGTCTTTCTAATAAAAATGTCGCTATATGACTCACTGAGCAACTAACTTAAGTTCTGCGCATAGACTCTGTGGATGACACCTATGTCATCATTACTGAATCTGCGTATTCATGTTGTTCGCAAAGAAGGTGACCATTTCCTGAGTGACCTTGGCCTTGAGCATGGAGCTGCCCTGGACGAGGGCGACCAACTCCACAGCATCGGTGGGATCCAAGTCATGGATGATTGTCGTCACAACAGAAACCAATTCACGCTGTCTCTCACTGCCCATGTCAGATATCACCTGAGTAAGGGAGGAGCTCGAGGAAACAGGCGTCTCTTTTGTATGCCAAGATGTTTCGACATTACCTGCGACAGCGGCTTCATCTGGTCCCCAGACAGGTAGGCCGCGGCGAGGCCACCGACCGTGCCACCGACGGCGAGGCCGGCCGGGCCCAGCAAGATCCCGCCCAAGGCACAGGCTGAGCCAGCGATGAGGCCGCCTTTCACAGACTCGCGGACACTCACCTGCAGGCCCTCATCGTCGGCCAAGGTGGTGATCAGGGAGAGGACGTCGTTATAGCGGATCACCATCGTGAGGTCCGCGAAGAAATGAATAGCATCCTTGACGTTTCAGATAAGAACATACCCAAGATAAGTGCTTAAACAGCTGTAGAAGTCCGGAAATTCCGCAGGCGATAACACGTTGTTGTAGTAAATCGTGGTTATAACATATGCACTTATATGAATTTATGACTCTAACCATATCGCATCCTACTCACGTAAAAAGTACCCACGATTTGAATCATTCCCTTCCCCCTCTAAAGTCACCAACAATCCCCAACAATTTTGGGGGGAGGGCCAAAAAACCCAGTAAAATACCAAGTTCTTCATAAATACACTTATGTCCATATAAAAGACACCATGGACAAGACTGATCTCTTACCTTAATACGCTCTCAGGAAGTTGCACAGTACGGGTCCCCCTTCCAGATGGCGCAAACTTCCTTGTCAAGATGCATCAAGTGAACGAAATTCACGGGTTCTGCTCTCCTCACTCATTTTTTGACAGAACATCGTTAATGAAAGTGAGAAATCATGTAAGGGTAATAAGCCAATGTAATGGAATAGACCTATTCTGTGTCTTTTAACTCCTCAAATACATCTATTTCATCTTTGACGGAATGTAAAAGATCCAATTGAAACTCACTTTTCTAACACATGCGACCACCTCAGCATTTTTATCATTGCTCTGCTTTGATAAGCTATTTTCTGGCCAATCTGCTATATCGTTTAACTGTTCCATCATTTAGGTCCTTTGACCAAACATGTCGAAAAATCTCGATAGTTTTGCAGTTTCTAGATACGTACTGTACTTAATTTTGGTTTTCTAGGTATTAAACCACCTGCCAAACCTGCCTCAGCTCTATCTTTTAAACTGTGATTTGAGGTTTTAGCTTTATCACATGCTTCAACTGGGCGCTGCTTATGAAGTACATGTCTACCTCTTTAGTCTTTATAGATGGCTTAAGTGAACTTATGAAATTGTGCAGCCTTTTCCAGATCTTTCACAGAAGCATCTCCTCTCAATGATTTTCTCTCAACGTAGTACCTGGATTGGAGCAGTCATGACCTGGTAAATATAACTCGGGTAATTCGCCTGAAATTAGCCAACTTTTCAAATTGGCACCTGTTTTTAAATCGAACGGTGACTCAAACTACATAAATTAGGCAGTTAGTCGAGTAACAGGCACATAGACAAATACAAATCAAACAGTTTTCATGCAGCATGGAATGAATGAACGATTTTAATCTGTTTTCAATCATACTAACACTGCTCTACCGTACAAAAAGCAGTGATTCTTCTACCTTATTTCCTATTTTCCATTACAACACACTCTTTAACCGTGACTTGGACTGCCAGTGTCTGCACTACCTATGACGGTGTGTAATGAAATGAAATTTGACTTAATGAAGAGTGGCTACATCCGAAACTGACTAAATCGAATGCTTTCATATAAAAAAGCAGCGAACACTTGACTCAATCGGAAGGTGTGACTAAATCAAGAGCCGACTGTACATTAAGATATATTTGGTATTTTTTTGCATGAAATTCCACCTCCTGAATCTGGCGTAGCAGTGATCAGAGGTTTCACTGAGTTGAATAGAGAAAGCGGTCTTCTTGTTGAACGAGCACTACATAAGGATTGCAGTAAGACAATGTGTCACAATCAGAATGAGCAGGTAACAGTTATATTGGCAGACACTTCTTGTGGGTGCGATTTCATCACGCGTGCGACATATTCAGTCTGACTGCCTGTGTGTGAAACATTCCGTCTGCTGTCTCCACTTGAGCCATGAAGCTGAGCCACTTCGTGGAGCAAGTACGGAAAGTACGAGGACCTTCAGTCTCAATTTACCAAAAAAGGTAGAGAATTTTGGTCTCCTGAGGCCGGTTTTCTAAAATTGATTGAATGCAGGGCTAATTGGGGTTCAGAGCTGACTAAATTTCAGTTGAACCTACTCCATTTTTTCATTTGTTAGAATCTGTTGAGTTGAAGTTTGCCTCCTCCCAACTGGAGGCTGAATTATCCAATCAATCATCCAATAATCGTCCAATCTGATTTGAGTCCCTTCCATATCCACTGCAATGTTTGGAATGACAAAATGCTGGTGTAGATCTGTGGCAGACTCCCTTATTTCCTGAAATGAAGGTATGCTATTGTTCTGTGTGACTCTGGACAGAGTGTAGAGGATACATGCTTGATGGTCCCATGAGCACATGCCTTTTTTACACCAAGCATGTGACCAGAGATTCTTAGGAATGCGTCACAGGAGAAAAAAGACAGTCGGTGTCATTTGTTGCAATGGGGAATGAGGTTTACCCTTTTCATCTGCATGAGAGAGATCTTCTTTCATGATGTCAATCACCTTCAAGAAGTTCACTTTCATAAAATGGGAGGGAGCAAAGAAGTCCTTCAACTTCAAGTCAACTCAACAAGTGGACTGGATGGATCACACAACGGTCAAGGCTCCCTGCCTTGAAGGGGCAGTTCCCAATGAGTTTGCCAATCTTCTTCTTGAAGTTGGTCAAAGTGGTCGTCCAGTGGCTGATCCATTATGTGTTTCTATGCTATTGACCATGATGAACATGGAGAAGAAAGAAAGGAAAAAAAACCCAGCTGTGGTCCGCACAGATCTTCAATTAGACTTGCCCTCGCTGAGGTTCAGAATAAGTCGAACTTGATCATTCAATTCAAGCTTCAATTAGACCTGCTCTTCATTTAAAGAACACCTCAGTTCCTCTGAGGAAGAATTGGAGGTCAGCACGAGGCAAATTGAGTTTCATCCCCCTAGACTTCCTTTAAAGAACCCGGCCTCTGGCGTCAGTCATGGAGAGGAACTGTTGGAGCACAATCCTCTGCTGGATCTCGTCATGGTGAAAGCCAGCCCAGCTCCCTCTGGGAACCCCTTTCCTATCACAATTCAGAACACAAGTTTCTTCCTGCACTGTTGAGTTGGGGGAATCCGCTCCCATTCAGTTGCAGATTGGTTAAGTACACCTTGGTGGTCCAACCGTCTTAATCCTCGTGGGATAACTTGAGTGTGTCCCCTTCAAACAAAAGAATAAAGTACTTTTTCATTAAAACCTTTGTGCCAGTCTCAGGTCATTGAGTAAGTCCTAAAGGAACCAAGTATTAACTTCAAAACCTGGGACTACGTCTCTTTGAGGCTAAGTCGCTATGGTTACATTTGCTCTTTCACAAACACTTCTTGTTCAACTTCCTTCTTCTTTTATTCCCAGAATTCGAAAGAAGACCAACTATATCTTAACATTTTTTAAGAACTTTTTAAAGTTACTTGCTATTGTTCAATATATATTGTCTTCTCAATCATATGGCCAGGAGACGGGTGATCCTGGAGCAAAAATGCGTAAAATTTTGGCTTCTTATTCCTCAAAAAAGATGGTCTCAAAAAGTCATGATGATGATGGATATCTGACCTTTTTGGTTGCAGCTGATGCAGGGGAATTTCTTGCATCAGGACAAAGAACGAGCCCAAGCTGGTCCAGATCCAACTGGCTTGAGTGATCATTGCCCAGGCACAAATGATCTTGAATGAAGCTGTCGAGTGCTTGGAGGACCTGGCGAAGCTTGGGCGTTTCTTCCTGGAAATATCGCTTTAAAAATTCTGTACTCGTACCGGGGCCCAGAGTGGAGAGCCCGACCTGGACTGCCGTCGTCCCAACTTCGCTAGGCGTCGATTGACGAGGAGGGTCCGGGTGAGGTGATCAGGACACCAACGGCCACCGGATCGAGGTGGGTCTCGTGATAAGCGAAGCGACGCCGGATGCCTCTGCTAGCAGACGAACAAGGTCATGTCCCTATTGACGTCGTCACGGGTTCACGTCAAAGTTCCTGTGGTAGAATTCCCCACTGCGATCAACCGACCCCATATCCAAGATGTTACCAGGAAAAGATTGAAGGGTTCACTGAATTGTTCGGCCTGTGGCTATGACTGTGTAGTGATGCACTTCGGGCTGCGCTGGACTCGGCACTAGAAGCATTGAGTACCCGTTGCTTAATTGGTCTGTTGCCTGGGCAGTCGGCCTCAAATCGAGGCTGGAGATGGACGGATATGAATTCAAGAGAAGCTACTCATCAAGAACAACACAGTGCGGTCGTAGCAATCAAGGTCGGACAAGCTGGGACAAATTTTCAGGCCTACTGCTGTGTTAGGGGCTGGTCCGGAAGGCCAATAACCCGGCCCGAACTTCGGGCTTGCTCGACCCGAGGACATCACTTGTGATGAACGTAGTCGGTCTCGGAGAGGTCGGTCCGATTTTCGGTCTTGGTCCGTCGGCCCCGGTCAGGTCTGTGTCAGGACCGGGCCAGCGCAAATAAGTATTCCACCGACAGTGCAAAACGTCGTTCATTGGCTTCACCTCTTGAATGCCCCACCACACAGGGTGCTTAGGAAAGAATAGCTTAAAAGTTGGCCAATCCCCAAAGTGACCATCCTCGTCTGGAATTTCTCTGTCAGGCAGCATTCCTCATGGCCAAGTGATTGTTCTTGATCACGTCGGACACGCGTTATTAAGCTATCATGCCTTGCTAAGGGGAGCATTAGACAAGTCCTCTAGTTGACTGGGAAAATGCCTTGCAGATTACTCGGAGATGGAGCAAATGGGTACCCCAAAGAGCAAGAATTCGGGTAAAAATGACAAATTTGACAAATTTGGAGCTGCTTTATGCACCAGGTAAAGTATAACACACAAGTACTATGCACCCTTGCAATCCCTACAGTGTTATCGAGTAGATTAGACAAGCAACATCCTACTAATTCATAGTGAAGCATAAGCATTTCGAGAACTCCTGGGTGACTCAGAAGTTGACTCTCGTCCTATTTTGTACTTCTATTGACAAGCGGCCCTGGACCAGAAGAAATGAACCCAGATGTCCGACGAGTAGAAGCAGCCCAACGTCGACGAGGTGAAGAAGGCCGAGGAGGCTACAACGTGTCTCGTTCAACACTGACACCTGAATGTTGAATTGTGTAACGTTGAATTAAGTCACGACGTTGTTATTAAAAGATTCGCACAATTGACGTGTCGCAAATCTGGCAATGTGATGATGCGTCATCGATCAATACAGAACGTTGCTAGAGCTTCTTGCTCATGTGCAAAGCCCACTCCTCGTAGTCCCTCCGAATGGCGAACCCTTTTTCCACGTCAACACCCTGTGAATCTGGCTCCTGCCATTAGGGTCTTTTCCGCAGAATTTTGCTGCTCATTCGTCTCCGAAGTAAATTGTCCCTCCGTGTCAGTAGCTCGAAAGGCGTCCAGGGCCTTCAACGTCTGTCTGTCTGTCTGTCCGTCTGTCTGTCCCTGTTCTTGCCAGCTTTCTCATTTTCGCGAAAGGCTCTAGCCAAAGAGTTTCTTCTCTCCTCTGGCTTTAGGCTGTTGCGCTGCTGCTTTTACTACGAGAACTTTCCTCCTAAGGGCGATCCAGCCTTCCTTTCTCAGCTGCCACCATCAAAATAGCCCCAGAGAAGACGAAGAAGAGCATTGGGCGCTTTTGGGGCGTTTTCTCCTCAGTTTGGGGCTGGCGGAGGAGGAAGGAAGCCAGAGTTACGCTGGTGACCCCAGAGAGTCCATTCCATACCTGGCAGAAGATGACGTGCTGAAGGGGGGAGGAAGCCGAGCAAGATGCACTTGCACTGGGAGAAGTGCGCGCACAGCGCCGGCGACTGCCACATCAGGTCGCTGTCGTGGATGGGACGCGTCCCGGAGCAGATACCGCAAGTACGTTCGCACTCGGTCGACGGTTCAGAGCTGTCAAACGGCCATCGGAGTCACGGCTCCGGCGGTGGTGACGGCGGAGACGTCGACCACGTCGGTCTCGTGTCAGTGGTTGAGGGTGTTTTTGCCCACTATAAATATTGGTTGTTTGCTATCGGAAAGCGCTCAAGGAAATGAGCGTGGCTGCTGCCTCTCGGTGCCCAAGAGTGGCATTTATTTGATGAGGTGAGCGCTGAAGGAAATTGTTTACTAGTGGCAGAAGCAGCAAGGCAAACATGAGGACTCAGGTGCGCAGCTCGTGTTTATCCAATAAGTGCTTTTAAATGTAAGCATCACAACCACGTGTGTTAAGCGCAGCTCCTGAATCATCGCTGGGCTCTACCTGGCTGGAGGAATCCAGAACTGTTTGTGACATCTCTTGACAACTTTGACTGTCAACTCACTCCAACTCGGATGGTGACATCTTTTGACAAACACCTTTCTCTTGCAGGACGAGGGCTGGAAGCTGAACCGCTCGCTCTACTACCAAGAAGGCTGGCTCAGCACGGGCACCCTGGGGGGCATCGTGGGCGTCACTTACACCACCTCGCATTGCGGCACCGGGGGCAACAACAGCGGCGGCGGCGGCATCAACAACAACAGCGGGAACTTCGTCACCGCCGGACCCCAACAGCAATCGCAGCAGCAGACTTCGGAGGCCTCGCCCTCGTCCTTCTTCCAGCCCCCGAGCAGGACAAATTACAACCTCCGAGGACATCGATCCGAGGTAGGATCACTGAGATTAATCCGGGATTTGCGTAAAGTCCGACGGACCAAAAAGGCCCTTCTTTTCGAGCGAATGTAAGTTTGGAAAGTGAGACCGCCTGGTTCTGACACAGCTTGAGGTGATTTAGCGTGCTAGAGACATGTCCGAAGCCGAACACATCAGGATCGAGTACTGCGACACCTCTGCTGAGGTGAGGGAGAAGTGACGCCTTTGGTACCTTTGGCATATCTAATCACTGTCACCTTTTGTGCGGCAGAAATCACTGAACAAATCTCTTTCGTGATTCCCCCACAGCAAGTGAGAGAATGAGTGGTGATTGGGGCACTTGCGACTTACCTCGCCTCTTTTCATACCAATTTATCTCGAACACTATCGAGGATGGCCCATTTACGTAGGGTTCGAATGAGAAAAGAGACCCTATTTTTTGAAGAGAAATGGCTGCTTCACTTTCCCCGGCTTTACCGTGCGACGGTCCTGATTGGGTAGTCCTGAGTCAATGACTCCCAAGTGAGCGAGGACGACGAAAGTTTGACTCTCCGGTGCTGCCACCGAGCGAGATTTGACATTCAGGAGTTTGGGCGCGCCCAGGGTTGCCATCGTGGCGGCGGCAGCCAAATGACCCCACTCTGCATTGCCATAACTGCCAGCTCCGGATCTCTGAAGAAATCTCCCGTCCGTCTGAGGCCTGAGGTGTTTGGTCTGTCCGCCTTTTGCGTCCTTTTGCGTGCTTGGCTACTAAGGAGTCTTTTCACGGCCCCAAACTTTTTCATCTCACCGTAAATTGCACGACAGGAAAGTTTTCTTTTGTCTCTCCTCATGCGGACAGAAAAGATCTCTTCGTTGGAGGCAAAAAAGTCCAAGAAAGGTGAAAGTTCCACTTCCACTGCAGTAACTCGCAGAGCGCTGGAAAGTAGGACTTTGGGACCTGGGTGCATTTACAGAGATGTGCGACGCACAACGTATGACGACTATGACAGCCTTAAAGGGGCTCAGGTGAGCTTTGCAAAAAGAGTTGGACGTTGCTGGGGATGGCTTTACGGGTGGGCTCATGCACACGAGGCTGTGCTGACGCACGTTGCACATGGGGCTGTGCTAACGCACGTTGTACGTGTTAACGCACCCTCGGGAACGAGGGGTGGCACATTTATTTCCACTACAAATCACAATTCATCGATTGTGTACGAGTAACTTTGTCATGATCACTCTGCGGGGGGTGGAGATAGCGTCAGGTTCTCCTGAGGACCACCATCGCTGCCGCCATGCCCAAGCCCACCGCCACCGCCAGGCCGCACGTGGCGGCCGCCTGCAGGGTAAAGGGCGACGGCATCTCCTCCTGCTGCTGCTGCCGCGGAAATTCGGCGGCCATGACGCGCTCCGGGTATGCGTCTGAGCTCGTCACCTCCACCTCCAGCAGGTCCAACCTCTTGTCCAGCTCCAAGACGGACTTGACCAACTGTCTCATTAGATCCGAACTGAAAGAACAAAGCGATTGATTTGAACTTGATCTCTGAATAATTTTGTCATTCCTCTTTCTTCCTTTTTTTTACCTTTCGTAGGCAAATGACTCTTACCTGTCTTCGGCCTCCCCTTTGCCTTCGTCGATCTGCCTCCAATAAATCTCCTTCAGACTCTCCAACTCCCCAGAATATCTGTTTTCTTGCAAGATGTTCTTCGTAGCTATGGTCGCAGATAAAGGATTAGCATTGGTTTGTGCAGCACTGAAGGTGTCCAGGATGTGAGCACCTTTTTTTCGTTTTTTTTACTGAAAAATCCTACTAAAGCGGAAGAAAACTCTGAAACTGACCTGACACGGAAAAAACTTTTTTCCGAAAGTGTAGAATCTTGTCTGACCTGTCTCTGAAGCAATTTCCCTGTGTGCAGCAGAGTCAGCTTCTTCTGCTTTGATCTCTGCCTTTGGAGAAGACTCTGGTGTTGCCTCTTGAAGAGTCATCATCACCTCCACTCCTTTCTGCAGCACAAAAGGCAGAGAAAAAAGACTCACAAGTTGCAATGATCGATTGAGTGACGGTGGACCAGAAAAGTTCTCTCGCTCTCAGGATCCTTCACTGCGCAACTTGCATACTAATGTATCAAAAGAATTTGTTATTACTTCGTTCTTGGCTTCTGCTTCGACTTCCTTCTCTGCGTGTGTCTCTTCCTGCTGTTCCTCGAAGCTTTTGAGTAAACAATGTTAGATACATGACAAAAACACTATTTTTTTTTTTTGCTCTGCTATACTTACTAACCCATTCATTCGTGGCTCTCTGAGTCCGTTGCACGCAATGATCTCTTCAGCATCTCCAGCTTCGAGTACTGCGCCGCCGGCGTCGCCGCAGCAGTCGTTCCTTATCTGCGGGACCGGGAACGTGGCCGACTTCGGCATGTCGAAGAGCAGGTCGTCGTCTCTCTCGGGAGTCAGGTCTTTTCTCGAAAACGATTTCCTCCGGGGCTGTTTAGTAAGCAGCAAGCAAAATTTCAAGCCCTTGATTAGACTTTAGTCCCTCAGCCTTTCAAGCTTTCCGGAAAGTCTAGAAAAGGTTTGAACTGTGCTTTCTTTAATTAAAATTGAAATTTCAGGCACTCTTCGAGAGTGCCAATGAGTGCTCACTTTGTATTTATATTTTCTTAGCCTTAGCACAGCACTTGAGAGCAGGGACGGACGAAAGCCTTTCCACACACAACTTTCACAGTCTCCAACTCACTCTGAGGATATTGCGGCAACCACTTGAAAGTGAACAAGTACAATACGACCAAGTTGTTGGCCTAAGCTGGGCCAAAAAGTCGTGCTTCTCTCTCTTTCTCTCTGCAAGTTTATGACCTGCCCTACCTTCGGAGTCATCCTCGATAAGAGAGCTCTGAAGGGTCCCTTCTTGCGCTTCTTGCTGTTGCCGCTACTGCCGTCGCTGGCAGCGCTGCCGTTGCTGCCGTTGCTGGCCATCGTCAACGGGCTCCGGGGCAGCTACTTCTTCTTCCCGCTCTCCTCCGCGGTGTCGACGGGCCGAAATGACGTTATCCTGTGCATAGAACCCTTCCTTCTCCACGTCGTACGGTCTTTTTTTTATTTTCTCGGGCCAACGACTGTGCTGACGCGCTGTAGTGGACACAGAGAAAGAGAAAGCAAGTGCAGCCGGCTTCGCTAGCTGTGTCCACGGAAGTTGCACTGCGTGCGCGTGCACACGCCGCTGACAGCTGGTAGATTACGTGGGGGCTGGTGCCAGTGCAAGGACCTGCCCGGGTGGAGGACTAGGACTCGGTGGCCAAGGTGCAGGCGTGCGTCTGAATGTGGTCGCACACGCTGGCGTCAGCCAGCTGCCTCGTCTGGATAGAGCCGAAAGTCACCCACTGACAAAGGACGACTTCCTCTAGCCGGCCGAGGCCATTTCCTGCTCTGCCAAGATCCATGTTGGCTGAATAATTCAAGCATCCGTCTGAGCTCGACGACATTTTGTTTGTTGCCACTGATGTGAGCATTGATCTATCTGGTGATCATTATCATACGTCCCTTTTTTCTCCTGCTCTGCAGCTTAGGAGCTTTCTCTTCTTCGCAAAGCTGTCGCAGCTAAAGGATAAGGAACAGAAAGTGATGGAGTAGCTCATTAATCACAGTCAACAGGCGTATGCATTGAATCTGACTTAAAGCTTAAGAACTTCTCATTATAAGATAGTTGGCTCAAAACGATAGAACTGTCCAGGATTTCAACTTTTAGATTTCTTTTTATATATATGTTTTATAACAGAACACATGGTTGGTGGCTTGTCCACGGCTATTTAGAGGGTGTTTTATCACGTCATTTGCCTCCTCCTTGCGGACAAGTGCTCACTGCCCGCATTGTACGTGTGCATCCTGCCCATCGCTAGCGCGTTTGGGCGGCAAAAAGCAGCGCTCACACGTGGCAGTGGACGAGTGATATATGACTTTGACAGTCAAAAGACTCAGCGTGGCAGGTCAGGATTGATTCAGGGTGAAGGCCTTGAACAGACAACAGACGCACTTTGTACTTGTCATAGATCAGGTGATCGCCATTGCCTAGTTTAAGCTTGCTACGTCAAGACAAACCAGCTTCCCCTTGTGTCAGCCCGGCAGGTCCATCTCCAGTGGCACTGGCACAAACGATTGGATTCGGACTGACTCGGGATGCACTGGGCCAAAAAGCGCCCTCGGGCTCACTACTTTCTAAGGCTGACTCATGCAAAACACTCTTTCCAAAGCTTCATGTACTGATAAAAGTATCTTCCATCGGTCGTCCACTGCATGTTGCGTCCGCCACCTCCAGAGCTGGCAAGGACAAAGTAATCAGTTGATCACTGTGCGATTTCGTGGATTTATTAGTCATAGTCGACTTCGGTTGATCACACCTTTGGAAACCTGTGCCAAATCAGCCAATTTCAAAGACAATGAGATTGCAATCCTGAAGAGTTGGACTGCATTGTAGCCAAGCCATGAAGGTTGCCACATCCCCAGGGACTCCCGGCCACATCTTAGCCACCCAAGAGCACCCACAAACGGCGCAAAAGATGCGCGAAGTTCTCTCGCTCATGTCCGCCTCCAACTTCTATCATGACGCAGCTGCGGTGCTGCAGGTTCACTTGCCGCAAAACCGACAAGCAGACGAAAACCTGAGACGCTGGAAATCCTGTCTTTCGTACGAACTTCCCTGAATAAAGAGCATGTCAAAAATCCAGTACCTTCAATCGAACTCATGGTTCAACCGATTAGTTCGCCATCTCTACTCCGTCCTTAAGAGACACCAAGATCACCCTCAGAGACTAAGAAAGCTGCTTTTTATTTCACATCGCCCAACGACTCTGGTGACTCCGCAGACTCATCCTAGGAGCCAATCTGTGACTCACTTTTCCTCCCTTCCTCATCAATTTACATTAGTGGGCTGATTCACCCAACCGCAAGACTAATATCTTTTTACGTCGTCCCCTCCTCTCCTCTCCTCCAGCGCTTCTCGTCGGTTACTCACACGTGTCCGGCCTCGTCCGACGTGGACGAGGTCTTATTAACTTATTATTGTCCCCTGGACCACATGTGCGTGGTCCTGGGACTGCCAAACACGAGATGGGAGTCACGTCGGCGAGGGGGAGAAGGAGCTGAGCACTGCGCAAAGAGGACTTGGGGACATCCGAGATGTGGCTTTATTAGACTTAAAGCGTGCTCACAACGCATTTGGTGGAGTGTAAAGCTGGTGATGTCATGAGCAGCTGCAAAGAAACGATAGGGACACCCAAGAATTCTCAACCTTGTAGCTAGAATTTGGAGCTCAACTTTGGAGCGAGTCCTGATCCACCTGTCTTCTATTATGTCCCAGAAATTGGGCTTAATCGGACATACTCTCACTACATAGCACTTATGAAGTCACGAATTCAGTACGGTCCCTGCACAGTAGTAGTGTCTGAATGTGTATAAATGCTACGAAG
>JAAUXU010177281.1_pt1 | contig 34433 bp, 35 predicted proteins | sample 7278151 | NCBI WGS metagenome assembly JAAUXU01 (sample SAMN14350113, study PRJNA611818) | marine sediment metagenome | isolation source: surface marine sediment (1.8m) | place: French Polynesia: Moorea | collected 2018-08 | reverse complement strand
GCGCCGCCCCCCCCCCCCCCCCCCCCGGGGGCCGCCGCCGGCCGGGGCCCCCCCGCCCCCGCCGGCCGGGCGCACCGCGAAATAATATTTTGGAGTAGGGCTCGCTGGAGTCAGTTGCTGGTGTGATTGATAGACGTAGTGAAAAGGTAGAGAAGAGCGAAGAAACAGAGTTGCACAGTCTTGTCCAAGGACTGTTCCAAAACTTGTGAAATTTTGTCCGAAAACTGCTCTAGTCCTGTGAGATTTTTGTCCGAGGACTTTTTGAAGACTCGTGAGATTTTGTCCGAGGACTTTTTGAAGACTCGTGAGATTTTGTCTGAGGACTATTCGAGTCTCATAAGATTTGGTCCCAGGACTGTTCAAATCTCGTGAAGGTCCTCACATTTGTTGTCATATATTTCAGCGACTTAATAAAGGCAGACAACTCCGTACTATCTGTTCAGTCTGACTTCTCTCTTTTGTCTGCACATGTGTGAGGTGTGTGCGTTAGTGAAGAAGCAAGTTTACTGTGCTCGCACTATGAGAAAAGGTTTCCCTTCAAAGTGAGTAGGAGCTTTTGTGGTCCGAAGGAAATGTCCCAATGCAACATCAGTAGCAACCTCGCCCCCATCAAGATAAAAAACTGGTTGTGAATCGCCTCATTCCATCAGCACCGTTGTCTCTCTCTCCCCGAAGAATAATCGGACTAGAAGAGATGTCACAGAGATGCTTCGTCGTAGACAAAAGTCCGGAGAAGAACAAAAAATATTCATGAGGTTAGGAGGAGAGAATCCTTCTCATCTTCCATTTTATCGCTGACTTATGCTGCTGTTTGTTTTCTTTCTCCACGCGGCGACCGATAATGATGGTTTTGACTGCGGCTCCCCGCCGCTCCCCGCCGCTCTGGGCCGCTCCGCAGCTCTCCGCCGCTCAGTTGGGCGTCTTTTTGAGCACCACCAGCATAATGGGCGAGCTACAATGGGGTCGCTGTCATCAGTGAGGGCGAACTAAGTAGGAAAAAAAGGGGCTCCCGCAGAAAATCCAATTAAAAGTAGATAAACGTTTTCGGACATTACATTGCTAATGCGAGATGTTCGACTTGGGCCTGGCGGCCGCGGCCGCCGCCTTCGCCGCCGACGGATAAGAGAGGAATGCTGGCCAAGTCAGGCGAGAGGAGAGTTCTTCATTCTTTGTGGACAAGGGCGAAATGACTGCTAAGCCTCTGTTGTGTCCATTCCAACGGTTTACCTGTCTCTCTCCGGGCAGTCGGGGGAGGTCTGAGCTAATAAGATCAGTCAGGTCATACAGCTTGTTTGAAGTGGAAAAAAGAGGGAGAGGAGAAAAAATGCCAAAGTTTCCCTGAAAAAATTCCCTCCACAATTTAGGCATCAAGCCCAGGCTCTGTTGTCTCTGCCATTGTCTAGGAGTGTTTGTTTTGTCTCCCTCCAACGGCGCTTTCGGCGGCGACATCCTTAAAAGGGTTCGGTCGTAAATTAGCCCCATGAGTGGACGTGCGCAAAGTCTCTCGAGGCATTTTTTTTCCCTTCTTCCTCCAAGATACTCATCTGTCTCCTCTTAGGGTCATTTCTAGTGTTGCCTCCCGCGGTCCAGACCATTTGTCTCCTTGTAAAGATCATGCATTTTCTGCAGGAAGTAAGCAGTAGCTGATCCGAGGAATCCCCGAGGAATCCCCGAGGAATCGGGTGGAAACTTTCTTTGGCCCGCCGTACCCGCTTATTAAGCGGAGCGTATTTTTTGTGTCAAACGACTGCAAACAGAGACTGAGAAAATTACTGTCGGTGGCTGATTTCCGATTGAGCCAGTGAGTGGTGTCTTCTTTTCGCCTTCGTTCCACGATGACAAAAGACAGACCTTTGTCGTAAAACTGTGGGGGCAGCAGCAGAAGCTGAGCTCGTGCCCTGAAACAATCCAGAACCCTCCTCGCCCCATTCCTTGCCCATTCATCACACTGGCAGGCTTTTGGGTGGCATATTAACCCGGAAAGAAAGAACTGGAGGGGTTATCGCGCTCGCTCGGGCTGCGGACACCACTGACGGACGGGTGGAAACAAAACATTAGAGTGTGCCCATTGTCTTAGCTTTGGCCATTGTCTTAACATTCGGAATAGAGGAGATTCCAGATTGTCGCCTTGTGCACTGCAATGGACGCTGTCGCAATCACCAGGTAGAGTCATTCAGCTGAGACTTCACTGTAGCGAAGAGTGACTGCGCTGTACTCCACCCTACGATAAAGTACAGACTTTGCAGATCCAGCGTACCAAGGTTGACTCTTCATATCGTAGATGTCGAACGTGCATCCTTTCGTGAGCGTGCAGCCGAATGACCAGAGCGACGCCAAAAATAAAACAGGATTTGTAATAAATCACAACAAGGTTAAATAACACGAGCTTTTTCCTCCCACCTCTTTTGATCTACGACACCGCACAGAAACTCAGGCAAACTTATGGTGCTGTTGCAAATTATCGCCACAACGGATGAATGATGCGTGATGCCTCAACAGCAAAGAGTGAAGAGCTTGTTTACTGCCCCGAAATGTCGTTTTGCACATCAAATCCACTGCAGTCGAGTAGGAAGCGCTGCTCTCGGCCTGGACTGCGCAGTCGTAGTTAAGCAGACAAACAGTAGGTGGAATCCAGATGTCACGGCGGATCCGCAGCCGTCCATCGAGATCAATTTCCTCGGCCGCGCGTCCGACGTCGCCGCCGGTCTCGCATTCCTGAAATATTCGGTTATGAAACGTCTTGTCTGGCCGAGTTTATAGACAGGAAAGGAAAAGGGGATGTTAAATTAGCGCATCCGTCCGTGTACAAGCGCAACAACGTGTGTGGGGGGGATTTCCCTAATGAAGAAGATCTTCTTCATTCATCGATGACTCTGGACGAAGAATTTCAGCATTGTGGCTTTTCCTCTGAGCAGAGACGCTTCTGCCAGAAACTCGTGCTCTTCAGCTTCTAACGGTCTCTGTCTCTTCTCTTGCTTCAGTAGTTTCCAGATAGACCGAATGTGGCTACAAGTGGGAGGTTAAAAAGGTTACAGCGCTTGAGTTCGTATTACCTACTTTTTTATACAGTGAAACCTCGATTTGACGACACTTTCCGCCAGCTTTGAGACTTCCTCTACTCATTGAATAAGTTGTGGCAGGTGGGGTGGGTCTAGATAGTACATGCGTCTTCTTGTACCCGAGGATGGAATCCGCTCCCCCGCATTCACTCAGATTGGTCTCCGGGTGCACTTTTCCTCCGAAGAGCCACATGTACACACTTCAGAGCCTTCTAACAGCCACATTTTCACTGTCTAATCCCCAGAAACAGCCTGTGATTACACACTACTGAAACTTCTGACAAACACATTTATGCCCGTCTACCTCGGAACAGCCATGTGTACACTTTTGAACCTCCGAAAAGAAGAAAAGTTCTTGTAGACTTTTTCGTTTTGGCACTTGTGGAAAAGTTGGCTACATCATTGTTCAACAGTGAATTACCGGGATATCCGATCAAGAGTTACCCAGGTATCACGTCTTAGAAATTGCTATGGGTTCCCCGGGTAGACATACATACTCCAGTGGTACGTGAGACTGGGGTATTTTACTTAATGAAACGAGAAGGAATCATCCATTGAAAAATGTAGTCGTGACAACCTTGGCAGACTCAGTGTGGTGCACCTGACGTAATTGAAACTGGAGAAAAAAACCCTCAACCTGACGTAATCTCGATATAGCCTGGTTTTTTTTTTCCTTCAGTCTATCTATTAAGAGTCATCATATTTAATATCAGCCACCGCCCGTTTTAAGATTTGTCTTGAAGCACAATGACCTCCGAATAATGTCTTGCATCTGCTCACGTTTGCTGTTGTGCAGCTCTTTGGACGTTCCTGCTGGAAAATTGCCCCCTTTGGGAGTTTTTGCCCGCACAGGATGAGCAGGAGCACGCTCCGTGACCAGGCGGAGCGGCAGAAGGAAGTTTCGACTCGCCGGTTCAGTCCGGAACTGGACCTTGGAGCTGTGCATGATGCAGTGAAGCTCATGGGTCAAGTCCACTCCACCATAGCGAGCCTGAACATTTCAGAGGCGTCGAAATGCAAGATCCTGTCTGAAGGCAAGATGAAAGCGGGCCGCGCGTCCGGTGGTGTTGGACACCTCGATCTGGCTAACTGCAGCACGTGCTAGGCGGTTTCATTGTGCCAGGTCGGTGTTGCAGAGGAGGGGGCCTTGGCAGTGCACAACCGGCCTTCGCATTGACTACAGGAGGAGTTGCCACATGCAGCTGCTCACTACATCCGGACCCACGTGAATGCGCCAAAAACTTTGATTTGCTTCACCGTCGCAGGAGTTTCACTGTATGGACAGTTGACTATAGAGGAAGTTTGGGAGGATGTCTTTAGGTTCCTAGCAAACCTTGCCTTTCCCACGCTTTGTTTTCATCCCAGGAATGTAAATTTATGAGAGAGGCAAGCATGAACTCCAGTAAACCCGAGATTATTGTCTTGCTGTTGCTGTGTAAACCAATCCATCACAGTCGTCAGAGACTCCTGAGCTTTTGCTGATTTTTTTCCTCTCCTTCATCTCTTCAATTTGATGGATAAGGTGGGTCGGGCCAGCCATGTAATGGCTCATGTTTCTCCTCATGAACTCTGCGTCGCAGGCCAGAAATCCCATTTTCTACACTCTGATTTGTTCTTACATAAATAAATGTGGGCGACGCTGTGTGAAATTAGTTTCTCGCTCCCCGAGCGTCAGCTCAGTGGATGCTTTCCCCTTAATAATGTCATCATTGGGAAGAGCAGCTCCCGCTCCTCGTCGCTCTTTGGCAGATGAGTCAGTCCTGGCAATTCGACCTGCTCTAGCGAGCTGGAAAAAGTCCCATTCCGGGGAAAGGTGGCGGAGGAATCACGACGGACCAAATGTAGTGATTGAGCGGATCAGCAGTGCGCGCACCAAACGCATTTCTGGCTTTTTGTCACTCGGACCTTTAGTTTTATGCACTGCACCACTGAAACGCTGGTAGCAGATCCTACAGCTGGCCCAGAGGGGACTCACGAACTGATCAGCTCTTCATTCCATTTTGAGTGGAACGAATTCAAAGGGGAGATGCATAACTATACCCGACTTTACTTTATAGTTTTGAGCTCACTTTTATATTAACTGGCACCGGACAGTCTGCATCCTGATGGTGAGTGCACACAGTTTCTGGTACACAGAAGATGCCATCACTTGAGAATGATCGTAGAGAGGAAGAAATGGGGTTGTAACGAGATTAGGTTGGATCCACCAAGAGAAAGACGAGCATCCTGCGCACCAGGGTTGCGACCCGGCCGTGTTTCGCCGTCAGTGGCTGGGGTCGGATCCGCGTCCGCCCCGGGAGTGGAGGAAGCAGCTGTGGCAATCCTGTTCTCTGATCAAATTATTCGCCTCTGTCTGGATGAGAAGAAGTCGAATGGAGGATGCATAAATATCATTACTGTCAAAATAACCCCCCCCCCCCCCATCCGCTCAATGGATGTCGTCTGGTTGAGTGATTGTGGCCCAAGCTGCACTTGTACTTTGCATGCGAAATCTTCAACTCTGTCCAACGCAATGTTTTTTTTGTGTGTGCCGAAAAATGAGATCTTCCATCTCGCTGGCGCATTTGTGCTTTTCTCTCCACTTGCGCTCTCTGGCGTGTTTTTGTGCACTCGTACAAATGATAAATTGATAGCACCTAGGGGATCTTTCCCCCACCCCCTTTCCGACACGTTCGGAGGAAAAGTTTGTGAATGTAAGTGACGCAATTTGCCAGTGAGAAATGAACCACTTAACCATGTACGTTTTCTCCCATTGGCTTCAGAGGAGAACTACGAAAGTCTTTTGTGAGTCCGAAGTGTAAGAGGAAGCAAAATCCGCTTCCAAGTGCAACTTCTGCTGCCCCCTCCCTCCCCACACACGTGTTTTTCTTTGTGAAATCCCCAAGAGACTCACTTGAGAATTCCTTGCTTCCTTTTGTGCAGTCGTCAGGCTTCGCTAAGCCAGAGAGCTTTTGGTAAGATAACGCTGTTAGGGATGCCACACGAGTATCCCAGCTCGGTCGGACCGAGCCCGACGCCAACGCCCGCCTTGACTGGCAACAGGGTGACAACCCTGGGCCGCTGTGTTTCTTTCTAACAAGGTTGTCAGACAGATAGACATCGTCGGTGCTCAAGTTACAGGATTTGCTTCTGTGCCCAACACCCTGGCTCTCATCAACAAATCCCCTTGGGCACTCACCAATGCGTTGGTACACGCAGCAAAGATAGGGGCTTGCATTAAATTATTCACCCCTCGGGGTAACTGGCGTATTGCACTTCACGTCCCCCTAAATGATTTTGCTCCATTCATGTGAGTTTGCTCACCTGTGAGCTCGATTTATGGTCTTCATGCAGTCATGTTTCTCTCGCTTTTGACAGTCTCATCTCTCCACCTACTGATAAATTAACCCTCTGCGGTGAGCTTGTGAGTCATTGCAATCTGTACCGCGCCAACCGCAGGTGGAGGAGCAAAGGTAAACGGGCAACCATTTTGCGGGTGAATCATTGTACAGGGTGCGGCAAAGAAAATTGATCGAGAACTGGATGGACCTCTTTCTACAAACAGCCTTGACCAAGTCCGGAACAATCTCTCTCTCTCTCTTGTACATGAATGCTACTACGTTGTTGCGGACAAACGTTTATGTGCCGCAGCCAAAACACTTTCAAAAGGAACCCTCATTCCTGGTCAGACTCTCCTGGTTGTTCTGGATCACGTCGGCCAACTTGTGCTCGGCGCTTTTTTTGTTGGCAACTTGTGATTTGGGAAAAGGGTGGGTTTTTTTTAAAGGAGGCCTCCACTTGTGACCTGAACGACTTACCGACATTGATTCCGTAGTGCATCGCTTCTTTTCGCCGGATACGGTATCTTTATATCTATCCGGCAGTTGTTGTGGATATCACCACCTTGGCTTGGCCAAACGTGCAGTGTGTAATATAAATGTATCATGTAATATAAAGTTTCCCTGTGTGGGTCGAGGTCACGTACTTTCGAATGTACAAGTGGATATTTTCGCTGCGTGGCAAATAAAAAGCGCAAAAAATTATGTTCTGGACGAGCATAGCGGACATGGTCGAGCCCCTGTGCGAAATTTAGAACATGTGAGATTCCTCCTTACTCCAGCGAGTGCGAAATCATGACTTTTGCAATGGCACAGCCGGCCAATTTCGTCATTCATGCCCATCCTGGGTCGTCTCGGACGCGCATGCGCTGCAATGTCATGTACGAAAGACTCGACTCGAGTGGGTAGATTTTTTTGTCCGCACCCTGTAGAGCGAGAGACAGAAAGAGGGAGCTGCAGAAAGTGATCCGAGAGCTTATGCAACTCTGTTGGTGGATTCTGTGGCTCAGTCGAGTTCTCCTTTTTTGCTACAGCAGAGTTGATTCTCTTTGCTGCCCATGGAGCGTCTGCACTCGTCCAAGATCCAGCGGTGACTGATGAAGTAGATGTCGGGATGGCTCTTGACATCTGATATCAGCCCAAGAAGAAAAGAGAGAGAAAGAAAAGATTCATGGTATTACCCTAGCAGTAGCTGCTGCTGTTGCCTTCAGACTCGCTCGACCGCCTGCAAATGTTTTGGAGTCTCCCAACTGGCATTGTTTTTTTTTTTATTATTACTATTTCAGTTTTTTCTCTCTCAAGCAATAGGAACAATATATGAGCATCACACTGCACTTCCATAAATTGGTCGCCCGAGCGATGACGGCAATAAAGATACGACGTTCTGTAAACTCTTGACATGCGCATCTTCCATACTCAAAATGCTCTTGCGTAACAAAGGATTCTGCTCTGATATTGTAGGTAGCGTTTGGTGATTTCGTCCAGACTTTGAATGGAAGGATGAATTATCGGCGTCCATTCCTGTCCCAGCATCCTACCATGTTCAGAAATGATCGCCTGCGTGCGCGCTTTCATTTATCACTACCTCCCAGGGCTAAAACAAGACCAAAAGCTCCGTGTTGTTGTTGTCTCAGCCTGGGTTCAATGAGCTCCCGACGGCGACGAGGGGAGTGAGTGAAACCACGTCGAAAAGACCTGCGTCGCATGCGCCGTCACGCACGCCGCCACGCACGCCGCCGTCGCCCTCGTCCCCCTCGTCCCCCTCCAGCATCCACACGTCAGACAGGAATTCCCTCGACAAATATTTCTCCCAGAAAAAGCTATCGTCTTTCTTTTGACTCGTCTTGCTTGCCAGAAATGATTTTCCCGCGCTCATTATCGGGAAATTCTCCAGGTTTGACGGACTCTCAGAATGCTTAATTGGCCGTGTCCAGAAGGTGGACAAGCAAGACTTTCCGACTGCGGACACTGGATTGGTGTGAGTGATTGGTGATTTCATTGGTCGGGGTCAAAAGGCGCCCCCTGACCCCGAATTTGTCAACCCGGAGCGGTGACTGGCGCGCATCGCCCGGCGGAGTCCGACTGAAAACAGCTCCAATCAAGTCGGACCAGGCTCACCGAGAGCTTCTCCTGCGCGGCATCGACGCTCTGACATGTCTGCCAACGACGTCCCTGAGGGCATGAAGCGCGTGGTGGGCCCTTCAAGGGCCTGGAGTCTGCGCTGTCCGTCAGGTTCATGAAGTGCAGTCACCCATTCGGCCTCATAGTGTACATTTTCTCCAATCCTACGAATCAGACTCGAATGAGCAGCGAAGCGCCCACCGAAAAGAAGTGGGCAGCGCGCCCCATTCATCACTTTTTGAGCAGATGAGTTGCTGCCTGCTTATTGTTTCTCTTTTCCCAGACATTCCAGCGAGAAAAACCTACAAGGGAGAGTAATTTGATTCATAGAGTTTTGTGTGCGTGCACAGATGATAAACGGCCAGGATCGTTTGTTTTCCCGCCTCTTTGCTCAGTGCGGCCACCACGTGGTGGCCAGAGAATACGGACTCCTTCTTCGCGCAGTACTGTTCCTACAGGGTGGCCCAAGGCGCGTTCCCGGGGACGAGCGTGCGTGTGCGGACAGAGATAAAATTGGCAACTCATTTTGCACGCCAAAATCCACCTAGTTGCGAATCTCGTTTATGCATGGACGTGAAAGTATTTAAGACTCGGTCAAGAAGGAAGAAAAGATTCACCCAAAGTTCCAATGGCGTCCGTCCATCCAACTTTTCTGCACCCCTGCTGATTGTAAAAACATGGGAATTTCTTGGCCGCCCAATCTTCTTGGGTGGCGGCCGATGCATAAAACCAATGCAAGCAGCAGCAGTTGCAAACTAATTCAGCAAAGCTTGGAGATTTTTCTCCCTCTCCAGCTAATGGCGGAAAAATGGCCAAGAAGCAAGAGTGGATTTCCGTGGACATTGACAGAAGCCTGCAAATGACATGGTTGAGTCGATTTGTGCAGCGGAAAAGTCTGGGATGTGGAGTACAGGAGAGCCTCAGTTTCATATTCTCCGGTCCTGGCTCGTCCGTTGCACAATTAGCTAAGTCCAAATTCCGCTGGTCAATCTCCTTCTTCTTCATTTGTCTTATTTCCCATGCAAATGGACCCATTTTACTGCCACATTAGGGGCTGTTCGGGCACGCCCTCTCCGGAGGAAGAGAAGAAAAGCCCAAAAAGTTTCTCAGTCAGCCCACACCATGTTTTCCATTGACTAAAACTGTGTCTTCTTCTCTACCCTCAGGTTCTGCGCTACTGTGACCATCTGCATGGCAAGTGGTACTTCTCCGAGATCAGGGCCATCTTCTCCAGGCGGTACTTGCTGCAGAACACGGCCATCGAAATCTTCCTGGCGTCCAGAAGTGAGTTTTCCACGTACCAAGAGCCAGGTGGCCGACGGATAAAAAAAACCGATCTTTTTAAGCCCCAAAGTCTTCCAGCAGAATGCACACTTCCTCATCCCACACATTTCGTTACTGGTGTGCCAAGGCAACAGACTGTTGGTGTGTACCGGGTGTCCGGAAAGTCCTCGCTCGCTCAGAGGACCTTGGCAAGATCAGTCTCAGAATCGACAATGAAAGTTACATATAATTCAGAGTCAGGATTGACATAGATCGACTCAAACCTTTGTTATGAAAACAGCATTGCCAAAAAGTGAGTGGAAATGTGTCAAACGTTGGGTTCTCAAAATGGGTAAGGACTTTCCGGACGCGCAGTGCATGAGCTGTGTAGCACTGTAGGACATGCAGGGCGGTCAATGAGTTTTCGGCTTCACTTGACCATCTCATTCAATGTTGACATGACTCATCTGGGCTTGACTCGGGATGAGCGGAAATGTAAGTCGACTCCTGTGGCAAAAAGTGCGAAAATTATGTTTGGCCAATGACAACACAGTCGCCGCCGAACATAGTGACTTTCCACCCCAAAAATCACAGATCCCCACGGTTTTTTTTAGTCCAGTAAATAAAATTCATCGGACAGCGACATTTCGGATAGTGTCACTATACCCGGCGGCAACTGTAGTAGTAAGACCTATTTTTCCGCTCTCTGGACGTCGCATAACAATCAGCCTTATTGATTAATCAGGTCCTTATGACACAATTGTCATGTTGATGGACTCTGTCACGATGAAGGACTTGACGGCCTCCAGCATTTGCCTGTACCACACGCCTCGTGTCACTCTTGACTAGAATGTACGAGAAGCTTTTGTCCACCCTGTACAATGAGGGCCGAACGCATCCATCCCTCGTATGTAGCATGCACCCTCATACAGTGTGTATAGGACCGGTACACAGTTACACTATTCTCCCCCAAACCATGAGGAAGCTCTTCAGGAGAGCATTACATTACTGGGATTAAGTTGAGGGAGAGGAGAGCAAATGGAAGTCATCCCAGAGAGATTACTTTGTCATTCCGCGCACTCGAGTGGAAACGAAGGGGGGATGTTGGACGTGAATGCTCAAAAGTCTGTGTATTTTCAGCATCCATCCTGTTTGCGTTCTCCGACCAGGCGACGGTGAAGAGGGTGGTAAAGGCGTTGCCCAGGGTGGGCGTGGGCATCAAGTACGGCATCCCCCAGACCAGGAGGGCCAGCCTCATGTCTGCCAGACAGCTGTACAGGTTCGTGTGTTCACTGCAGTGTTATTGCCAATCATCGTGAAGACCAATGAAAAAAAGACCCACCAACTTCTCCTTCTTCCAGAGCCTCTAACATGACACAGAAGTGGCAGCGGCGTGAGATCTCCAACTTTGAGTACCTCATGTTCCTCAACACCATTGCTGGTAGGACATACAACGACCTGAACCAGTACCCCATCTTCCCTTGGGTCCTAACTAACTACGAGGACTCGGAAGTCGACTTGACCTCCCCGAACAACTACCGCGACCTGAGCAAGCCCATCGGCGCTCTGAACCCCTCCAGGAGGGAATACTTTGAAGAGAGATACGCCTCCTGGGAGAATGATCAAGTGAGTCAGAGAAGGAAGGCAGAAAAAAAAGCTCTAGTTTTAACTGTTGCCTGTCTGTCGCCTTCAAGATCCCTCCATTCCACTACGGCACCCACTATTCTACGTCCATGTTCGTGTTGAACTACCTGCTCAGGGTCGAGCCCTTCACCACCATGTTCCTGGCGCTGCAGGGGGGAAAGTTCGACCACCCGAACAGGCTCTTCTCCTCCGTGGGGAGAGCGTGGGACAATTGCCAAAGGGACACGTCGGACGTCAAGGTGGACACACACACACACACACACACACACACACACACACACACACACACACACACACACACACACACACTTTGCCTGCCTGGGAGCAATGAAGTAACAATCATTTTTCGGTAGGAACTCATCCCCGAGTTCTTCTGTCTACCCGAGATGTTTGTCAACATGAGTGGGTACAAATTGGGCGTCCTCGAGGATTCCGCCAAACCAGTGCCCGTGGACGACGTGGAGTTGCCCCCCTGGGCCTCCTCCCCGCACGAGTTCGTCAGGGTGAACAGACAAGCCCTGGAGTCAGAGTTCGTGTCCTGCCAGATCCACCAGTGGATCGACCTCATCTTCGGCTACAAGCAGAGAGGTAAGTGAGGCTTTGTCTCTGTGGGTCCTGCTCACATTTTCACTCTCGTTTGCCCCCCATTTTTGGTCCTCCCCCCCCCCCCAAAAAAATGGGTCCCTTTTCCCTCGCTACTACTACCGTTCTACACCCCTGCTCGTAATTATCATATCCGAAGCACCATGATAATAGGCTTGTCAGGGGCTGCTTGTCACGAAAAACTAGCATCAGTTTCCTCCCCCCTCCCTCCAAATTGTCTTCTCCTTCTCCATTATAAGGAGGAGCAGCAAAAAAATTGACGCAGGGTGAGTGAGCTTTAACCCCTCTCTGTTTTGAGAGATCTTTTCGCATTTCTGCTTTTTAAGAAGGCACACGTGGTACAGGGTGTCGCAGATGAAGGCGCCTTTCTTGAAGACTCTGGGATTCCTTCAAGCCTTGTAGAGAGGGACTTGTCTTATGTAGCAATGCTACACTCTCCAAGATCTCGTTCTTGAAGGCGTAATCATAGTTTAGGAAGTGATTTTGCATGACTGTGCAGCATGAGATTGTTTTTTGACTGTATCTGCAGTCGTGGACAAGAAGAGCATGTTTAATCGCTTTAGTCTCCACTGGATTGGTCATGCAACATTGGTGGATTCGCCTGAAATTTGGAATTGCAATTGGCACATGTCCCCACTATGATTGTTATTGTATTCACCCCTCATCCTTATGAAGACTCAAAATTCCCTCGGTGTCCCCGACAAGACTCTTGGCCATGACTGTGGCCCGTCAGCAGCGTGGGAGCTAAGCTTGGAGGAGAAGAGTCCCGATTTCTTTTGCAGCACCCTGTAGTTGTGCATACAGTGCGTGAGCGCGCGCGTGCCTCGTCCGCACCAAAAATTGATATTTTTCTTTCTTCCTCCTTGCCTGGGGCGTTAAAACGAGCAGGGTTGGATCGTTATCATCATCTCGTGTTGGAATGTTGCATCCATTCCCGATTGCTGTCAGCAGCGCCAAAAAATGGGCAGCTGCTGAAAACCCACAACAACGGTCACGGCAGACAGACACCCCACCCTTTGATAACGGAGCAATTTTACTGGGTCACCCCCCCATTTTTAACCCAAAAGCCCATCCTTGGAGAGGGCTGCCCATTCCTTTTTTTAGGGCGGTTGTTAGCCTGGCCAACAGGCCCTCAGCCCACGCACGAAGGCCTCGTAAAAAGATCTCCAGGACCCTGAACTGCAATTTTCCTAGCTTTTTGTGTTTTTCTTTCTTACTTATGAAGCAGCTTTGGTGTTTTCCTCTCCCACCGTCACAGCTGCGGCCTGTTGACAGTTGTGTCAACCTCGTGACCCAGAAGTCATCCAATAGATGCAGTGACAAAATTGTTTGGCTTCTCCTCGTTCTCGGTGGGAAAACTCAAATTAAACTTCTGGCCCAATAGAATCACTTTCCTTCTGTTCTTCACACAGCTACGCATTTATTGTGTAGCTTCAAGCGTGTTTGATCTGGCCCCTTCACGTGACCCTTGCAGATGTTTCCTCTTTTTTTTACTTTCTAAGGAGAAACGTCAGCGTCATTGATTTGTCACTTGGGTTAAAAGCGTTTCAAAGTCTCACACTTCTCCCCAGAGACTTACAATTTCTCAGTGTACGAAGAGACAGAGAGAGAAAAAGTAGAGGAAATCAAGTCAAGACTCAACGTTGCATTAGCTCATTCTGCATCAAGGCAGTGGGATCTTATTTATGTAAGAGAGACGCCAACATTTATACTAGCATTCTCAAGTGCAAGCACGTACAGCTGTGTAAAATGCCACAAAGAGCGCTTTAAAGCCACATTAAGAGAATGACGGAGATATAAGAAATAAGTTATCGTTTAACTTCAACATTTAATATTATGTTATATATATAATATGAAGTTAAAGTTCGACATTCCTCACCTGATTATGATTTTCAAAGCCAGGTTGGAGATGGAACCCCTGACATACGCGCTCCCACTGTAAACAACATCATCTCACTGCCACAGACAGGTTGTTCGGGCTATTTTGTCCTCATATGAGTGGGCAACAACATCCCAATCCCTTATGTGATGTCTTCATTTATATTCCTGGGTGGCACAAAATAACGTATTCACTTTAGTCAATGGCAGTGTATACAAGCTACAGTTCAATGAGTTTTGCAGAAATATTGAATCGTACTGTTGAGCAGAGGGATCAGTACATGAGCCCTCCCTGACAAAGTTGTGAGGTAGTTGCGAAGATAGTATTGATAAACGGCGCTCCGAGTTGAATCCTGACTCTGACCAAAGTAGTGCCATCGAACACAGGTTGTACCTTAATATATAAAGTTGCATTTTTAATATTGCTGCACACTCACACAGCTGGCGAACTGCTATTTTCCTTGACGAAGAGCACAACCCTATCGTTGGTACAGGTAGAGCTGCGAGTCCTTCGTCAAACAGCCTCTATGTCCATTTTAACTCTTTCCTGTCGATATTTTATCTATTTGTTACCTTGTAAAGACGGATTCTTTGTGCTCTGTTGTTGCCCAAGGCGACCTCCAAAAATGACACAGGTGGAGATTCTTTCTCATTGGTGGCGCTCAATTCTCGCTGAAAGGTTGCGTGAACTTTGGTGTTGATGTTCCTTCCTTCCTTCGCGTAGGACCCGAGGCCGTCCGCGCTACAAATGTGTTTTACTACCTCACGTACGAGGGCAGCGTGGACCTGGAGGCCATGGGCGACAACGTTATGAGGGAGGCCGTGGAGAACCAGATCAGGAACTTCGGGCAGACTCCCAGCCAGCTCCTCATGGAGCCTCATCCACCCAGAAGTTCGGCCATGCACCTGGTGAGGAGAACAGAGATGAGTTGGAAGAAGAAGTAGAAGTAAAAATGATGACTCTTTCCATCACTTCGACTTTTTTTTCAGTCTCCAATGATGTTCTCGCCTGCCCCGGATGACCTGTGCATGATCATGAAGTTCTTGTCAAACTCTCCCATCTGCCACCTGACCGCGAACACGTTCCCCCAGCTGCCCCTCCCGTCCGTAGTCACCATCACGGCCAACCAGCACTTCGCCGTCAATCGCTGGAACTCCAGCTACGCAGGTAGTGAGCAAAAACCCCCGCAGGCAACAGCTCCAAAAGCAGCCACTTCCACAGCTCAGCAGCAGCAGGAAAAGAGCAGTCAGCAGCAGCTACAGAAAGAGGGTCAAGGTATTCCTTTTTGTTTGCGTTATTCTTCTTTCGAGGCTTCTGTTCTTAGCAAACGAGGTCAAGGGATCACTCGCTCATCTTGGTGTTGGATAATGAGAATGACACAGTACACATGCACTTTGTTGTATTACTAATTCACATTCACTTCTCACTCACACTCAGATGTCTGGGGATTTCATCAGTCTTCAACTGTCTCACTAAAAGTGAAAAGTCTCACCTATTCAGCACCAGCAAGTTTGTATTCGTCCAAGTAAGACCGGCAACATTTCAGTCACCTGGAATAACACTGCGGTTCATTTTCGTCTCCTTGGTTCGACTTCACCTTTGTTGTTTGGGGCTCACCAGTTGCTTCCGTTCCAAGTTGTTAACTCTAATTCGCTCTTTACTTTGTGCGTAATACTTTCATTTTCGGCCACCACCTCCTTCTGGAGTCTGCTGGAGCGTAACCTTCACTCGCTTTTGACACGGTATAGTACTAATCTATGTTGTGTCACCATGTCAGATCGCACCCTCAACTGGCTTTAAACTGTAAAGTCAGACTCTGCATACTGTATTGAGAGCACTTCCTTGGTGTTGTACGCCTAGACAGTCTGGCAGAGGAACAAATCACTTCATAAGACATCTTGCCAATGGCTCCACACTGTCTAGAGCCACGTTTGCAGTCGTCGACGCTATAACAATGTGATTCCACAGCTCCGACGCAGTCGCCGAGCTACGCCGAGGCACAGTCGCCCAACGCCGGGGCCAACGTCCTCCCACTGTCTATGGACCCGTTGCTCGCCGTGGTCACTCACTCCACCGGACACCAAAACAAGCGGCACTTGGGTGACAATTTCAGTCAGAGGGTTCAGATGAGACACTCCTGCTTCGTCGTCACCGTCGACAGCAGATTTGTACTGGCCTGCGGCTTCTGGGACAACTCGTTCAGGTAATCAATTTTCACTTGAGCTCGCCCAATGAAAGTCTGTTACTTTCGTCACTTTTCCAGGGTTTTCTCTGCCGAGACTGCAAAGATCGTGCAGATCGTGTTTGGCCACTACGGTGTCGTGACGTGCTTGGCCCGGTCGGAGTGCAACGTCACCTCCGACTGCTACATAGCTTCTGGCTCCGAAGACTGGTGAGAAAGTAAATGGTAGTGACGATAAAGGTGGTTGTTTCAAGCTCTTGTTATCATCAGCACCGTTCTACTTTGGCACTGGAACGCCCGGTCCCAGAGTATTGTCGGGGACGGCGACTCACCGACCCCCCGGGCGGCTCTTACGGGACACGATCAAGCCGTGAACTGTGTTGTCATCTCCGCGGAGCTCGGATTGGTCATCTCGGGATCGACTGGTGAGGTTTGCTTTCATCGTAATGGGGACTTCGTTCTACACTTTTATTCCCGTTAGATGGCCCTATTCTGGTCCACACCACTTTCGGCGATCTCTTGCGATCCCTGGACTCCCCGTCCGGCCTGACGTCACCGACCAACTTGACCCTTTCGAGGGAGGGCCTGGTCGTGGCAAACTTCCCTGGCGGTCACGTCGTCTCCTACACAGCTAACGGACACAGGCTCAGGCACTACACACACAACGATACGACCAAGGTGAAAGGGTGTACATTTAGCTTGCGCCAAGTCCTTCGTATAAAACTTTTTAATCCATCTCTGATAATACCCAGCATATTTTCTTTGATCATCTTTCATATCCTTTTTAAATTTTCAGTGCTTGCTGTTGTCCCGGGACGGCGAATACCTGATGACTGGCGGCGATCGTGGCATCGTCGAGGTGTGGCGCACCTTCAACCTGGCCCTGCTGTACGCCTACCCAGCCTGCGACAGCGGCATCAGATCGCTTGCGCTGTCGCACGACCAGAAGTAAGCTCAGTAAAAATATAGTCTGCTGCTCTCGCTTCATGTGTTGCAACTGTTCCTTCAGGTTCTTGATGGGAGGCCTCGCCAACGGGTCGGTCGTGGTCTTCCACATCGACTTCAACCGGTGGCACCACGAGTTCCAACAGAGATATTGAAGAAGAAGATTCCAGAAAATAGTTCTTACCTCAAGCATTCCATCCTGCAACTGAAAAGCTGTTAACACCACTCCTGGACCTCTTCTAGTCACTTTGCAAGAAAGATTGTGAACGTATGATGAGCGGCAGTCACTGTGATAAATATGATGGTTTTTCCTTTTTTTTTTTTTTTTACTAATTACCATATTCTTCATGTCTCTCTTCTATGTAATAACTTTTAATTCACTGCAATTTCGAAGCCGTGCTGTGTACAGTAGTTGAACCGCTGTCAAAAGGAGATTCTTGTGATCCGCTACTTTGTTATATTTCCCTTCATTCATTAAAAGTTCTTTCCTTGCACTTTTTATAAACTTGTGATGCTGTTAAGGGCGCAAAAAAACCAGAACATTGACGGACGATCACTTCCTTCCCGTTAGAGTGATACTGAGATGCAATGCATTGCGTGCTGCTGCTATTACTGTACTTATAAGTATACATACACCCACAACACACGTCATTACCTAATATTGTACACACTAGTGAAATAAACACTGACTGTTTTTTTAAATTTTTTGTGGCATAAGAAATCAGTTGGAAAAATAAACGCACATGACACTCCACAAGACGTCTACCTTGCTCAACTTGTACTATATTTCTCTTCAGACGCAAGAATAAACAATTCAGTCTCTGGGACAACCATCCTGTCCAGGAGTCAAGTCCGAGTTGGCCACTATCCAGTCAAGGACAGCTGGAAAAGAGGAGTACAGAGCAACGTCTCAATGCGTCGGATGCTTGAGCTTACGAAACACGGTGGCCAAGACTCCGGGGGACCTCCTATTACCACAGCCGAAGCCCCAGGATGTGACTCCGTGGACCTCGTAGTTCCCGCCTTCGGCCAACACCACGGGTCCGCCAGAATCCCCCTTGGAGTAAGTAAGCAAGTGGATAATAGTAGCGATCACAAGTCAGATGAATGTCGATGAGCTGAGGTGACACGATCAATGAATTATTTTGATAAAAATTTGGATTGGTGGAAAGTGGACCACGCCTGGATGTGGACTAGTGATGCAGACAAGCCAGTGAAGCCATCTTTTTGATCCGGCCCGTCGGACTTGCAGCCCGACTGCTGGCTGGCGAGCTGAATTGCTGCATATCATGAGCCTGGACACCTTTCCAACTGGATAGCGTTCCAGATGAACGAACCCAGGCTTGATTTAGCCGAGCTCGAACCAGAATTGGTGACTTGAGCTGAAAACCTCTTGAACCACACACATAAAAGTCATATCACTTTTTATGCCCAATAGGCTGGGACTTTTGAACGAACATGTTTGGCTCTTGGCCGCTGAGGGTACTGCAGAGTTAATAAAAATATAATTTCCGGAGTTGCTAAAATTAAAAAAGTCCACTATCATTCGTCGAGTACCTATTTTCGCGCAATTTCAATTTCGCGCCCGGCAGATTTTTTCAAGTCAGCGGACAATAAATTTGTCTCTATCTTAGGAACTTTTGCTTAGTCAGGAACAATAAGAACTTCTCCGCACCTGGCAAGTGTCCTTTCCTGTTTCTCCTGCGCAAAACATCTGTTCGGTGATGGTGGTCCTAAGATAGTTTTCACATTGGTCCCGACCCACCACTGGCAATACAACCTATTTGTTGAGCAACACGATGAAGTACGCGCTCAACCAGGAGCACAACACCAAGGTCGAGTACCTCGTGAAGTACAGCTGGGACCCTTCCACCCTCTCTCAGTGTCCCCCAACCCGTGGCGACCACCTGATGAGGAAAAGAAAACTCATTCGTGTTCGGAAAGACCGAATCGACGCATTTACTTCTTCATTGTGCACTGGCACCCGTGAGGGCAGGCAAGCTGGCCTGATGTGCTCATTGTCTTCCCACCTGATGGGCTCCTTCAGCGTGATCAAGGCGTAGTCATTGTTGATGGCCACAGGCTCGTTATAGTTGGGGTGTATCAAAAAGCTGCAGGGGGATTTATTTATTATTATCTGCATTTACAATGTGCGCTCAATTGACGCAGTCCACGAGTGAGTTCCTGAAGTGCTTAAGTTTTGCGAAGTAGAGTTGACTGCAGTTACGCTCGTGGAAGCAGCTCAGACGAATTAAGTCGACTTTCTTATTGGTAACTCGTCTATCCTACAGGGTGTACCAACCATATTTAGTGAAGCCACCGGTATACAGGGTGAACCATGAGGCAGTTTAAGAAATCAGAGGTGATCTTGATGATCTTACACGCGGGGCCTGCATGAAGCTGGACTGGTCACAGTTGTACAGCACATATTCAACTACGGAGAAAGCTTTCAACGATCTCTTCAGACAGTGCAGATAACACTATACAGGCCTAATAAAAACTATACGATTTAGGTTGTGACATCAGTGAGAACCATGCATATGTTATCGTAGTTGTTCCTTTTAGGTGCACAAACACATGCTGACGATGATCCCGCACAAGTTCTGTTGGAACAGGTGTTCAAATCTTACCTTTCCGTCTCTACTAGGATTGAATTGTCTTGTATGACCGATTGGTCGTGTTCTGCCAGGATGACCGAATATTCGGAATTAGCAGGAGGCGTAAATCTGGAAGTAAAGATCTAGTTCACAAGGTTAAGGGCTGCACGGAAAAGCTACCATCTCAATCAGTAAAACTGACATTTTATCCAGACTGCTCGATGTCTCATCAGAAGAATTTTCTCAGTATCATCACTTTCCTAAACTTAACTTTACCACATGATTGCAGGGACGTCGAGTCAAAAGTTAAAAATTTCTTCCACAGTTCAAGGTCAGACAATGACCTGTCTAGGCTAAGATTTTGTTGCTATTCGGCCGTAGACTGCTTGAACCACAGCGCTGCCCATTCTGAAATTACAGCGGAGTCCAGTGGTATGAGGAGTCCATGGCTTGACCAAAACGTGAGCAGTCACTGCGTTATGAATACGTTAAACTGTCCCTTTTTGCATCTTGGAGCCTCTGACACAAGGTATGATGATCACAGATCAATTACAAATACAATTTAGACATTGCGTATACCTGCGTGCGCAGTGGTAGAGCGCAAGAAGGAAGCTGCACACTTATCATTACAATGTATTTTTTAAAATTGTTTAGTTCAAAGGTTATTGACGAAAATGGACAAATTTTGAGGAAGTACGACTACTATTGAGTCTGACTGCACTTACTGTTCCATACAATGCGCTGCTGTCAAGATCGTCCTCTCGCTTATTACAGTTCCACCGCAGAAAAGTGTGCCATCGGGATATAGGAGGCCCACCTAAAAGTTGTAACAATATCGGCCATGTGTTAAGTACTTTGCTGCCCCCAAAGATGTGCCAATTCACTGAAGCTTCTGTTTATGCTGATAAGAGAGGTTGTTCTTATGAAGTGGCTCCATTGCATCATCCAGAAGCTCACCTGCCATGGCCACTCGTGTGCCTCTGCCTCCTCACCACCGACGATCTTGGGCCTCGGCTTGGACAAGCCGCAAACTATGCAAGACAGCTTTTTTTAGTTATGCCTGAAAATGTGGCTTCAACGCTCACATGTGTACTACAGGCTGCTCAGCATTCACCGGTGCCAATACTTATCATGTACTTGTACTTCATTGTGATCCACTTACTTCATTGTGATGCATTTACTTCATTGCGATACTTATTTCATTGTGATGCTTACCATGTACTTATACTCCATTTAGAAACTGCACACTTACCGCAGGATGAAGGATCAGGAGGAGGGACGTCTGTATCGCACTCCACAAAGCACCTGCAAAGGGCTCGACTCAGAACTCGTACGACAATGGAAAGTACATGTTTGGATTGGTACAGGGTGAATAAGGAGTCCAGTGACACTTTCCCTTTCTTTACAAGGTGATCTTACGTAATGCAACACGTCCAAGATATACTGGGCACACAAGAAGTAGCTTCCAGTGGAAAATGCTGCGCAGCTCCACTCTTTGAGGATCATTTGAAGCGACATTGGTACTGATTGAAGCCAAACTTTGCACGACCAAAGTTTGACGACAAGATTCTGGGTAAAGAAGTACCTCCTCATGACAGTAAGCAAAGACAAAAGGTCTATACAGGGGTAGGCACGGTCAATACAGGGGTAGGCACAAGTATCCAGACTGACTTTCAACAGGTGAAACCTGTGGAAAGAAGTGGATATGTGGAATAAAGCTAGGGGAGAACCACATTCCTGAGGAGGTCCACATAGACATCAGTGTTCACCGTGGCCTTTGGGGGTAAGATGTGGGTGGGCATGGCCTTCCCATCACTGGTAATAAGACCAAAAACCATTATCTTGCTCGGGTTTTTGGTCTTCATGACAGGAGGGACACTGGACCTGTCCCCAGCTATCCATCTGTCATTCTTGGGGTTGAAGCAGCCATCCACAGTGAAGAAAGATTCGTCTGAAAATAGTTTAATCAAGCCAGAATTCCTGCTGCAAATCCTTTTCAGTCTCTTCACTCTGATGACTGGTCTCCTTAGGTCTTCTCAGTTAGGAGGTGCTGATGTCCTCTGATATAAGTGGTCAGCTTCAAGTCCTCCTTGATGGCTCTGCCAACTGTCCCAGCATTTACTCCATGGCATCGTGCATGGGAGGCCATGGAGACTACTGGATTGGCATCAACAGATCTCTTCAAGTGAGCTAGGAATGTGGGGGTTCGTTTTTTGGCCTTGTGGGGACCACAGGGAGCATGGGCAACACCCTTACCAGCTTTCAGATGCTTGATCACATCAAAGACAATTGATCTGGCATACATGGTAGTGTTGATGATGGCCTTCGCATTGTTGCCTGCCCAGTAGAGCTCAGCTATCACTTTGCATTTTAGTTCTTGGGGCTTCATGTTGACAAGTGACAAAAAAGTTTATTTAAGCTTTTCTGCTGACAATTGTGTCAGCTGTCCAGCAAAAGTGCCAAATTTAAAATGTTATTCGTAGTTTTATAATACTAGCCTTGTAAAAACAGTCTGAATACTTGTGCCTAACCCTGTATTTGCTGCCAGGATGCTTGTGACAAGGTTCATATCAGTACCTTCTACTGAGGAGGACCTCCTCTAGTTTGTAATCTTAGTTGGACAAATTGATACTGTTTCAATTGCTTATACTGTACAGTATATCATGCGGTTGTAAGAAAGAGCCGCCCTCAAATGTATCAGAGACATCATTCAGAAACAAGAGCCACCTTCGAAAGAGAGACACATGAGGTTGCCTATGCTTTGGGGAATCGCCCAGATCAACTGATGCTGGTTAAGTACTGACGTGGCAGACTCGCAAAGCATTCAAGTGTTGCCACCTGAAAGTGAACAATAAACTGAGAACTGCAGCCAGAGTAGGGAAATCTGGTAAGAGCAGCAGCTCTGAATGGCACCAACACGGTTTGTAAGACTCTGCATTTCCCCCCTCCTGCTTGCGAAGGCCGATTTTCATTCTGTGTCCGAGCAACATTTTGTTGGGGTCGAGCACGTCCGCCTGTTGGATGGATGGAGACGAACGTACAGATGTTTCTGGTAATTGAGATCTGGTTAACTTGTCCATGGCCTATGAGGTTGTTGTGTGATTCATATACAGTCCTTGCCATAAGTAATTGCGTCCAGCATGATGGCACGTCATATGCTGTACTGAAACATGTCGAGATGGAATTTTGATGTGGAATGTGTAGATGTGATACTGGGACACAATGTTGGTACACTGGGTCAATGTCAAGGCTGCCCACTTTGGTGCTAGAATGCTCAAAAGAAAGCCACCTGGAGAGGAGGGCATGCCAAAAAGAACTGAAATTTGGCTTTTTGTGGGGGAAAAAGAGGATGGAATGGCCTGAAATTTTCACAGAAGAATCCTGACCCACTGGCCCACCATTCGCACAGGGATTCACACCTTGGGTCCTCTGGTGCCATGCGGAAGCACTCAAAAACCCTGTGTCTGGGTTGAGAGGTTGCCATGTTCTGTGAAGCTACAAAAAGAAAGCGACAGGGTGACACTTTGATGTGCGAACAAAACTCATTGACGACAGTTGAGAAATCTTGTCAAATAAGTTGAACTAAATATGTGACAGGACTTTCTGACTGCTCTGGAGCTACTGTACCTGAATCCTTTTCCGACGACCAAGTCAGATTTGGCTTTGAATAGGATGCTCAGCTTGGCTTCATCACTGGAGAGGTCGATGGAGTCGGAACCACAAAACCTGAAGAAAGCCTTTGTTATGGCTTTCTGAGTATACTCAAGGTTGTGCAGATAAATTGACTAAATGTCAATGATGCATATTGTAGTACTATATGTACCTGGCTTGGACTTGACAGCATGAGTGTCATTTTATGGAAATAAATTAATATGAATAAAAATTATAAAACTGACCCTCATGCTGTCAAGCCCAATTTATAAAAGTAATATGACCAGAGTGAAGTAAAGTTCAAAGAGGCCGTGTATGATGTACACATAATGTGTTGTTAATTTTTAATTTAATGCATGACTTCCAGAATGTTTCCCCACGTATTTACAGTGTAGTAGAAGATATTCTTGCACTCACATTCAGCTGACCACAATACCCAAGTCAGTATTTCACCTCTTTCACCTATTTTGAAAGCATCAAGAAAGTGGGAAAACATGCTGGAAATTGTGCATCAAATTATGAATCAACGACACATAATTAGTACTATATGAACCCTCTGTGGACTTGACAGCACTTGGGTCCATACAGTATTACAATATGTGTCATTAATATACAGTTATAACACACGATTTTCGGAACACCAGTATTTCACGGGTTTCAAAGTGTTGAATCACAATATGTCCCTGTAGAGAGGGAAATAGGGTGCGAGAATATATCCCTCCAGGCAGAGAATAAGCGGGGAAATATTCCGGAAATAGTGCGCTATAATCATATGCCAAGGATGCATTCTGTGGTACTATGTGTACCCGCCTTGGACTTCAAAGCACCTGCGATATGTGCCCATAATACAAAGCTATTGGGCTGGGTTTTTGGCATAGGGTCAAATTAAGAGGATTTTGCTGCAAAAGTTTTCTCCTAAAAGGTCATTTACCATCTACACTTTTAATTTGAAGTTTTACTACAGTTGCACAGAACATAGAGCTGTCTGAATTTGTAACTCCAAAAATGCTATCTCATAAAAGTGTCTCTGATTGATCTGACATTTTAGGTGGTCGTAGTGGGGAATGTGTAGTAGTATTAGCAAAACAAAGTTTCAGCTCAATCAGAGGCACTTTTGAAACAAAGCATTTTTGGGAGTTTGCTATGCATTGTCTTTACATAAATGTTGATTTTGTTTGTGCCACTGTAGTAAAACTTCAAATTGAAAGTGCAGATAGTAAATAAGACTTGTACCAGCTACGCCAGTCTCTAATGCCCATTTTCCACCATGAAAATCCGAAGTTGACATTTTCGAACTAGCCTAATAGTTCGAGTCGAGATTTTTCCTTCATGGTCTTCTGATACGCCAATTTGCAGCGTGTAATATATATGCTACAATATGAAGAGACATTTTGCGGGGTATAAAGTAAGCTGTGGCCTGTAATGGGCTTCATTACATGCTGCAAATTACCATATCAGAGGACAATGAAGGAAAAATCTAGCGTCAAACTATGTACGTATGCTGATGCGCACTTTTCTTTCAAGTTGGCCCCGTTGGATATCTTCAAAAAGTCCTTGCACTTGTTTTTTTGTCCACGCGGCTCCAAGTCCATCGCCTCGCAGTAGAACCTCATCGTCTCGCAGGATGGATCTCTCTGAGGTTGGATATTCAGCTTATGAATTGACTCCGTCATGACAGCACTGCTGTGCCTACCTTGAATGATATGGGGCACTTGGCGCCAGGACTGTACAGAGAGCTGGTCCCATCGTAGCCATCGTGACTGGTGATGACATAGCTGGACAGTACAAAGAGGGGCTTGCCATAGCTTGGTCAAATTTGAGTTGAACATCGGAGATCTTTCCCTAACCTGTCTCCGGACGATACCAATTGGTTCTTGGTGCCACAGGCCACAGGGGTCGAGGCCAGGCTAAAGTCCTCCAGGGTGGCCGTCAGGAAGAGGAGAGACATCCATACCATCATCCTTTTGCTCGCGGAGGCGACTTCGCAAGTGTTCCTGCGATCAATGAAGCAAAACATTAACAGTGCTCACTCATAATCAATTAGGACTTTGGAGGGATTTTGAACTTATCTAGACACAATGTAAGTAAATCAGTTTCGATCTGTGTGCAGGTCAGTATATTAAATTTCATTTTCAAAGTACTCTCAAGTTCAGGGTCAGATTAAGTTACAGAGGGGCATCTAGAACTACACAGAAAGATTTTTTTCTATACATATGTTTGCAATCGGCTTGAGTGTGCAGAATCGGCGAGACCCAGACCCAGCTGACGTCATGGGCATCTTACAGTTTGAGCAGGGATGCTCAGAAAGTGGGCACGCGCTCATGCCCATCCTACACCCAAAATGTGAGGCTCCCGTGACTGCCACTGGGTCATGCGTGTATCAAGCTTACAGGTGGGGCTTGCACACTCACTTAAATTGCAAACTAACGGTGCCCCTCGTGTACAGGGTGGACCAAAAGCAGCTCCCACTAGTAGATGCTCAGTGCTCATCATCCGAAGGACGCGCACTGGCACAATGGGTTCTTTGGAGAGAAGAGATTCCAAACCTTTCTTTGCATTTTTAAGGACAAACACAAAAAAGTCGCAAATCATGACCTCCCAGAGTCAAAAGCCATTATTTCTCCAAGTCAAGCCTGCTCAATGAGTTCGGATCATGGCGTATACGAGACATGAATGAATGTTGTGGACACACCATAAAGGAAAGTTTGTCCCTCCTGGTCATTCTGGTGGCACCTTTGCTTTTCGCGGCTGCCTTTTCCTGCCTCATCGAAGTCAGTACAAAAGTGTTATCTTTCAAACAATTTTCATAGGGTCCTTTTTTGTTATTCCCTTTCATCACACGACACCAATATCTTGAATGTCTGCAAACAATGCCAAAGCAAATCTTACTGACCCTGAACGTCAAATATTCGATCAATATTTGATCGAATATTTGTTGGCTTTATTCAAATCGTTCAGCTGTTGTTTCGAAACATCACAGAGAGTTAAAGGGGACACTTGTTTTGTGATGGAGGGAGTATCGATACTTAAGTATCGAATGCACCAAAGTTATCTGATGTAGCAAAGCCTAATTACTCAGCTCTTATAGGTAGGACATGCAGAGACATAATGAGGTCCCAGTCATGGACATAATGAGGTAATAATGAGTGTAATTAATAACTACTGGCGAAAACTTTTGACATACGTCAACGTTAGTTCCTTTTGCCATAGACTGCTTCCGTAACCACACTGACTGCTTTGAATGTTGCTGCAGTGCGCTGGACCAGCTCAGAGGACATAAAGGCTATATTGACTGAAGGGGTCTACGGTAAAGAGATGTATGTTTTCCAGGTCTAATTTTTATAACATTGAAAATGACTTTTTATTCATTATTTGATAATAAGGTCGTCCAACTCCACCGCTATATAATTTGTATGCACACAACAGATTTTTATCTAATGCCATAAAGGTCCGGGAAGAGTGATTACGATTTCTTATTGTGGCAAAATATACCTCTCGCAGATAGTTTAGTAGACTCAATGACTGAAGAGTGACCACATATTCAAATGTATCTTAGTACGACTGACTGTTTTGTTGAGGGGCTATGAATTGTGTCGCATGCTGAAAGTATACGTTGAGAGCACGCTACCGCTCGGGCCGCACGGACTAATATTTCAGTGTCTCATAATAACAACCCCAGCAATGCCATGTTCCTCTGCTAGTAGCTTAAGCGCAAAACTTATAGATTTTGCTTAATCAGAGGCTTCTGCAAACTCAAAAAACTGTTAACTGCAAGACTTTGAAAAATCTTTTGTTATGGTATCAAGTTGAAGTCCCAGTGCGAGTGAGCACGGGTTTAACATCTTGTTGTACGTATACTGGGTATCAACGTCTACCGCTGTGCACACGTGCAGCATGATCCATATGATCCAAAGCGCGGAAATTTTCCTTCCCCAAGATAAACTGTGGACGCCGACCTTGGACCAGGACTGATCCACTTGATACCTGTGATGCAAAGGTCTCCAACTGAGCAACTGGCTCTTGACTGTGGTGTCCGTCCTCAGCGCCTCCGAAGTCTTGTTGACCACGAGTCAGGACTTCAACTCGACACCTCGCTAGAGAAGACTCAAGGGCTGTCTGCATGCGAGGAGACGCCTGCGTCAACTCGGTAGAACAGATGCGGGCAAAATGTGCTACGCGCCTGCTAAGTTTGGTATTTTTTAAGCGCGGGCTTGTTATGCCCGCCATTGACTGATGTGATTACGTGACATTCAGGTGCCGAAGCAAGAAGAAAAAAAATCTGCTGTACGTCCTAAAAAATGAGAAAATGCTGTTTCAAGGCCTCTTATTTAGGCCTATGACTACTGAGCATCGTCGCTCATCGTTCAAAATTCTGACTCACGTTATTATACCTTTGGTATGCGTCATAGTTCGCAGTTATGTTCTAACAGATATTTCATTCACGTAACGTTGTAAAGCAGGAGCTACAAACATTTATGGGAAGCTCGAGCCAAGCATTGAAGTGACAAAAAACATCACTGCAGGTACCGAGAAGTGCAACTTCGTTTGAGACCCTGACACCGTTTGAGCACCTTAAGGCCTTGACGTAAATTTGACGGCTTTTTGGGTCTTCCATTTGAATGTACGAATACCACACTGCTTCCTTTAGGTTGTCCGAGTTAGAGAGCTTTATTTGGCTTGAAAATCAGTCAAGACATGGCTTTCTTTTTAGTGCATGAGATGAAGTGCTGAATGAATCAATTGAATGGAAAATTTTGTGGTTCACAACGTGCATGACAGAGTTTTAAGGGCAAAAGCCCTCTGAAATGAGGGCTGACACTTCCAGAATAAATAAAGCGGTTGCACTGAGATTTAAGAAGGTCTTTTTAACAATATTTTGAAAATTTATCAAAGGGAAATTTTGTTGGACTTTCTTTCAGCTCAGTCTAAGGTCTCTACTTTCTGTTCAGGTCTTTTTTGAAGGCAAAACAACGCAATGTGTTGCTAGTCGCATAAAGTAGGGTGCGCAAGTCAAGTAACGCTTGCCCTGTCATGTAGTCATTTTTTTAAGACAACATTGCTTCTTCATGCATGAGGTCTGACATCCATCGAACACTTCAGATGAATAAGACATTGAGACACATATATTAAGGGTACATGGATGAGATCTGATCTCAATTTCTCTGTGTAAAGCGGGTTCTGTCCTCGCGTTCGTCTGTCTGTACCACTGTCGTAGGGTTGATGCTCCCTCCTCTGGACCGACCGACCTCAAAAATGGTCAGCAGACACTACTTCTCATGGGCCATCGTTTAGGAGGATTGGAGGCTGCCCTCTAGGCTGTTTGGAGGCCAAAATCGAGGTCGGAAGGTTTTTTTCTACTTGCGCATACACTACATGGAAGAGTTGCCAGGCTCTACCCACGAAACGTCAAAATCATAAACGTACTGGAAGAAAGTGGTAAAAATATTGCCACTTTGCAACACTGAGGCCTCCCGGAGGCCTCATGGGCAAAGGGGGGGGGGAAAGGAGAGAGGAAGAAGCAGCGTTGCCAGGCTCTGACAAATAAAATTGGTCATAGCTCCAACTTGACTACAAATAGTGATGCCACTTTGCAACACTGCTGAAGAGAGGTGGGTGAGAGCAGGACGGGGAGTGACAGGCTCACAAATTGTCCAGTTGCAAAAGGACAGAACTCTGTGAGGACTCGGACGCCGACTTGGGCGCCGACCCGGACGCGTCCGGCTTGGCCTAGGCCAACACGGCCAGTGCCGAGCTCTTCTGCTAGTAAAAGATCTAGGAAAAAAACTAATTTTTCACGTCAGAGCGCAACCTTTGGACTCGGTAAAGTGCTCAGAACAAACGGTCTGATTTGCCTTTGCCCTCGATGAAACTGTCGTTGTTTTACATTCATTAACGTATCAAGACACATCCTCCGCGACGAGAGATGATGCGTAAACACTTTGCACCTTTCATGTTGTTCCCGACAACACTGAATTTGGCACTTTGCACAAATTTTGCGCACACTTGTGCAATTGTACGACCTCCGTCTTTGCGCGAATACGAAAAGGGACGTCCGGTGCAGCATACGAATACAATGGTGACTTCTGCTGCTGCAATGACGTTTTCGGTCAGGGTTACTGCTAGTACAGTGACCTCCTATTAATGCGTCAGTGTTGGTTCCAGGCAATTTGACCTTTTGAGCGGTGTGATCAGAGAAGCAATGACGGTAACTTGGGAGCAAAATGACTGGGCTTTTTGACACAATCAGCAGTTGGACGTATTAGCCGACGACGCATTGACGGGAGTTTCCTGCACTTTGTTCTTGCATTAATACTTGCAACACTTGGTGGGGCTGAACTATCATTGAGCAACAAACTTTTTCCATTGTCGTTTGTTCTGCAGATTCGAAAAGTCAACCCCCTGTATTTTCGCAAAAGCACTAAATTACAGGGTCATTTTTGTGTTTCGGCGAAGTCTAGGTACTGGCAGAGGTACTCATCATTGCTCGGATTATACGACCCACCCTGGTCCCGCCCACCAGGTCATACGGGGTCACAACTAAAACTAACGACACAGCATCAAACACAAAATCTTTAACCTCAATTAGTGGCCTCTGAAGGCCTGTTGGGGGCAGAGCTGACCTCATCTGCCCACCGAATATTCGCGGATGCTGAGCACTTTATCTTATAAACTTTTTTGATTCCATTGAGGTCTCCATCTGGCAGAAATCGACGATTTTTCAAAATGTATTCTACATAGGAACCCGTTTAGGACTCCCATTTCCAAAGTTTCACTTGCTCAAGACCCGCTCCAGGTGAGGATCTGTCATCATACCAAAAACTTAGTCTTGATTGGTCAAGCAGTTTGTGTTCGTGACGTAAAAGCATCACAACAAGCTCACAAACAAACACTTTTTATGCCTCTCTCTATAAAGAGCTATGTCTGTGTGGGTGTCAGGGGGGTTGGCACTTCCACTGTTGGATCTATCATCCCGGAACTTGCTCAGCAGACACTTGTCTGTGTGAGTGCAAACAATACTGAAATAGTGTAAGGTCTGGGTCCAATGGTGCAGCCGCCAGCCGTCCATGACACATTGATGAACTCGGAACCATTCATTTTCACACACCTACTGACACAGGCTACTTCACAGCCTGGTGTTCCCTTGCTCTTGCAGAGGGCGTTCTTGTCTGCCTTTGGCCCATTTAAATGCCTTGTAGTCGTGGGCCAAAAATTTGCATATTTACTGAACAAACTAACAGTCTGTCATACTTGTTCACGATATTTCTTACAAAATTTCCAACAATTTGGCATTGTTGGAACTTGGTGCGGGTCATCGGTGTTATAGCCACGGGGTCGTCCCTGATCGGTGGTGCTCACTTGCACTCACTGTGGGTCAGTCCTGGTGTGGGTGTTTGGGTCCATAGAAAAATTGCTGTCTTAAGGGCTGATCAGGGAGGCCAGTTCGGGCCAGGGTTGACAACTGTAATCCAAGCATTCAAGTGGATAAAGCAGAGATGTCCAAGCTTGACAGCAGAAATTTGATCATTGCAGCCGCTGATGTCACTTTTGCTTCCTTATATTTTGTTTGACTGTTTTTGTGTCTTTTGTTTGACTTGATTTTGTTGATGTTTGATGGGGTGCTGTTTCTCCCTCCCCTGCTTCTCCTGGCGCCATTTATTGCACACTTCTCTGAAGAAGTCATAAAAGTTTTACATTTGAAAATTTCATGTGTGTTTAAAAGGGATTTTAAAAACTTAGGGTCAGGTTAGGGATACTTGCCTTCCAAATGGAGGTGAAGACCTGTCCACCTGTCGAAGTGGAGTTACTGTAGGTAAAAACGAAAAATTTTGCCAAGGTATTGTGAGGAGGAGGATAAAGGCATACCTTCTTCTGGTCAAGCTGCTTCTTTCGCCAGAATAAGGCCTGCAATTTGACTTCATCGACTTTTTCCGTTTGTTTTTGGTGCAAGGACCAAAGACTGACAAGATGGTGGCTCGAACCAAGCTGGGCTTTTTCCTAGTCCCTTCCCTGCGTCCAGCTGAAGTATTAACAACGATCGAGTGCTCGAGACTCAAGCTTGAATTTTTAAGCCAATTGAGGTCTTCCGCCTACAAAGTAACGGATGTGTGTCCTTTCAGTGCTCAACACTTCATCAAGAGGCAGTTGCTTGCACGGCCCTTGATCCAGACTTTCCATGCTTTTGGTTGAGAATGCAAAGAAGAGCTGAACTTTTTCAGGGTCTCTTGAGTCTGAACTATGGCTCTGATACCCCACCACTCGGCAAATATTGCCCCTGTTTTACACTTTTTGGGGACATCCTTGAAAATGCAAAAGGAAAGTTACATGGGGAACGTAAACAGGCTCTGATCGTCACTGTTAAGAAGCAGGTAAGCAGTGTTAGTATCACTTTGGGACTGGTGAAAATCCATCCGGGACGCCACACCGCTCCTGGGGAGTTTGCCTGTGATCACAGGGCAGCCATTTCACTAAATCAGGTAGACTGTCATTGGATCATGTGCATCACATGCTAGAGCTGATCAAGCATGGCCACAATGCAGTCAGGTTCTCAGGCTTCAAGCTGCTGCTGGTCTGGCTCTCAAGTGAGTTTATCCTTGAGCTGATCTTGGGCGTTCATAGCAGAGTGGCACTCTTCCACAGAAAAGCTGCCAAAATCTTGTCCATGTGTCTTGCATCCTCAGAACCACTGGCAATCATTGAGATATTTCACCCATTGACAGCCTTGTTCCTCGACCTGAGCTGGCAAGAATCCATCCCTTGTGTCAATCAGCTTCCTGGCTTTCTGGTCCATCTTGGTAAGGACACAGTCTCATTCCACCACCTGGCACTTTGAAGATGCTGTCTATCCCTGGACAAGGACAGCAACCCTCATGCCAGTCGTCTCACAGTCACCAAGGTGGAAGAAGAGCAAGCGGCAGAGAAGACCTTCCAATTGGCAAACCATGTATGGAAAGCACTCCGAGAGGACGAGGAACCAGATATCTCGTGGCTCAGCTGTGCTGGAGAAGCCAGTGACCCTTCTGCAGCATTGCCAATGCAACAATACGTGTTCTGCACCAATGTGGACATCCGTAGATTGCTACTTGCGGCCAGTACATCTCCAGATCAGTTTTTTGAGCCAAGCACTACTGCTGGCACTCTTTGCCAAACTAGGCCATGAAGAGATGCTGGCTCTTGTCTTTGAATTCGAAGCTGATGTGACCAAGGGAAGTCTTGATAGCAGCACCCTGCTCATGTTTGCTGCCATGAAAGGCCCTTTAAGTGAGTATACAAAGCATGATTCATGCATTTGTGCACGTTATGCACATACCGTTGAGGCACAATTGGTATTCACTTCAAGACCAAGGATGTTGGACCTGGTCATGTGGAAAGAGACCCAACCTCATCAGGAAACAATATGACCAAAGAGCAGAAAGTCTATAATATAGAGGACCTTGTGAAATGGCAGTTCTTGTACACTTGCTGAGGAGGTAGTTGAGATTCAAAGTCGTGTCCTAGCGGTAACACTCATTCCCAGGCTGGCTTTTTGTGAAATTGACTTTTGTGAGAGTGTGTTTATTTCGTGCAGAATATAGAATCGAAGGATGTTAACAGTATGGATTGACAGAGCAGTTAGTGCAGGCATTTGCCTGGCATTCGCTTGCACCAACTGCTCTGTCCACGGTATTTATACCCTGAGCACAGACAAGTGGGCCCGATCTGGTATGGAGTGGGAGCAGGTCTGAGGAGTGACGTGCTGATTAGGCAATGCACGTAAGTGAGAATAAATGGGGTATGAATTGCTGAAGAGGCAGTGCATGGAAGTGGGCCATATCAGGCAAGAAAAGAGGGCGTCAAATAATTCGTACACAATTTATGTATGTTTTAGAGGGTTGTATTGATGCCCCAAGTGTCTCACTTGGGAGGAATGTTGAAGATTCAAAAATTGATCAGACCCCGAATTTGAGTGTGCATTGCGCACATGCAGCCAAGTTTATGCCGTCGTTGACATTGCCTGCATGTTGATCCAGTCCAGCATTCCCATCGACCAGCAACGCAGGTCCAACCACTGCGCTCTCATGCGTGCTGCACTGAACCTCAGCATGGCCGAGTTGTTGGTCGCCTGTGACTGGCCAGAGAGGAGGAACGTCTGGAGAGCGCAAAGCGAGGCAACGAAGCGTCCGCGCTTGGGCAGTTGTTGATGGTGGCAAAATCTGTTCTATCGTCCGTCCGAGTTCATTCTGAGCCGCTGCTGCAGCGCTGCCCCACACTTCATAGCAAACAAACTATTGACCTTGCTCGGCCTGAAGGTGGCCTCAAAATCGACCTCCAAGCCTCCGTGTCCTTTCCCACGAAGTCAGGAGGTCACATGCCTAATTTGGTTGAGATTGATGCAATTGTAACGCCGTGAATTAGTAACAAACATATAGAGAGATTCTAGTCTTTTGATGCTTGATGACTTTGTTTTGGACTGCGATGAGTTGGTCACCACCCTACTGACTATCGAATTGTTACCGATTACAACCAGAATGAAAAATTCTGCCTCCGAAGACAGAAGGAAGAACTGTTTTTCCTGCCTTGGTGATTTCATTTTTATTGTGTGGCTCTGACTTTTGTGAAGCAGACCAGAAGTGAGGATTTTGAAGCCTGTTCGACCTGCGGAATTGATCCTCTCTGGAGCCGCTCTGATGGCAGATTGGAAATGATGAATAAAACATGAGCAAAACCAACTGGGAAGAATTCACCGGTCGACTGGTGTTAACTCAATTCTTGTCATTCACCGCAAAGTTCTCAGTCACGCAGTGTTGGAGTGTCAGCTGGTGGGAGCATCCATGTGTGGACCTGCGACGCATTTCACCCCACTTCAATAGAATTAGGAGGGGGAAAAAACATGTCAACTGCATACCCGACAGGTGTCGAATACATTGTATATTAGGCTAGGTCAAAAATTTGGATTTCCCTGAGGGTGTCCAAAATTTGTCACCGCATACCATTTGAAGACTTTGTAGTCAAATGAAAGTGAAAAAAGGAGTTTTAGCTATGCCCAAATGCATTTAAAGTTGCATAAGACTGTAAAATAAGTTGTAATTTTCTTCCTTCAGGACTTGCTGCAAAATATTTTTCTGACCAACTGGATCATGTCAGCATTTTGGTGAGTGATTTTCACCCAGTTTGGCTGCTTCTGACAGCCACCAG
>JAAUXU010035859.1_pt1 | contig 34468 bp, 41 predicted proteins | sample 7278151 | NCBI WGS metagenome assembly JAAUXU01 (sample SAMN14350113, study PRJNA611818) | marine sediment metagenome | isolation source: surface marine sediment (1.8m) | place: French Polynesia: Moorea | collected 2018-08 | reverse complement strand
GATGCTTTTTAATAATAATCTACTCAAGTACGCAGAGAGAGTGGCTGTTTTGCTTATGACTTTGATCATGCATCAGTAATCGCATATAGCGAATGAGAATACTTGAACCTTGTCTCTCCAGGGTAACCAGCGGAACTACGTGGCATTCAGCTGCCATGATGAACTTCGCTCGGGCAGACTCCAACGATCTCGAGTTGACCACTGTCACTAAGAAACTGGCCAGAGAGACTCTTGAGTCGGAGACTGGGGTTTCCACAGGATATGTGGAGAATGGAGGACTCTCAATCACCAGGAATCCCAAAATCCTCGAAGAGTTCCGGTAGGACTGCGTAGAGCTCTTCGTCAAATGCTGCTTTTATAGATTGTTATGCTACTAGTGGATAGATACTCACATGGTATTGTTTTGACAGGCGCATGGTGGCCTTGTGTCGTTATTTCGATGGCGACCTGGAGATGGTCTCGCCCGAGCAGATCGCCAAGCTCCATCCCTTTCTGGACATCACAGGAGTGGTCGGCGGGATGTACAGCAAGACTGACGGAAACATCGATCCCACAAGTAACTTTGATTTCATTTCATGGCGTTATGTGACATTTGCTACTTTTCAGGCCTTACAAACTCATTTCTTCGTGGCGCGAAGGATAACGGCGCCCTCATCTTCGAGGACTGCGCTGTTGACAAGATTGTCATCAACCAGGGAGTCGTGGACGGAGTGCATACTCAATCAGGATTGGTAAGAGTTCTCCCTTTTCCTTTTTGTTTCGTTATTGCAGAAGTATGAAAAATAACTGAGGAAACTTATGGTGGATACGTTTGAATTAGCAGTACTGTTAGGGGGGTTGAAGCAGACGACACAAAGGTAGTTGTGCCATGGTCAAGAGCTGTCAACGTGTCCCAAAAGAGGTTTCAAGACAACTGACCTGCTCACATGTACTCCTATATACATGTGGTTAAAGCTTGCAATTTCTGGTTGTCTTGGTGGCTGAGATCAGCATGTTGACGCATCTCAGTTACATGTACCTCGCTCGCCGAAACTCACTGTTTTCGTATACGTACGTAAATAGGGCCACGTTGAAGTACTATACATGATCATTGCTTCGCAGATCAATACGAAGGTTGTGGTCTTGGCCGCCGGCGCCTGGAGCAAATCGTTGGCGGCTTCAGTGGGCGTCAATCTTCCAATGATGACTAACAAGCACTCGTACGTCATCTCAGAGGCTATCCCGGAACTCAAGGGCAAGACTCTGCCTAACGTCAGGGTCTTCGACGACTCCCTGTACTACAAGGTAGGAATGTTTTATCCCGTGTCGGTATGAGTATTATTTTATGGATGCTGTTCCAGATCCAAAATGAGACTGTCCAAATGGGGGCCTTCGAAACCAACCCCGAATTTGTCGAAGTAGACGCTGGAGAGGTACGTGTACAAGTTGTGCATGTGTACATGCATCGCGACCGAAGAAGACTGTTATGTAACACATCACATGAAACTTCGCCAGTTTAAACGCGGATTCAAACCCTGTTATTAGGTGTTCCACCAGTACGAGTTCAACTGGGACATCTACGAGCCTTACTTCAAAGCATCGCAAAATACGTTTCCATTGCTCAAGAGTGCTGGAAATCGTGGAGTCATTTGCGGACCTGAGACTTTCACGCCTGATGGAAAGGCCCTTTTTGGAGAGACCGATGAGGTGATGCTCTTGCTCACCTCCGAAAATAGTGTGATCAATATGAAATTTCTGCATCAGGTCGACGGTCTCTACGTTAACTGTGGCATGAACTCCAGGGGGATCCAGGCGAGCGGAGGGATTGGCAGAGAAATGGCAACCCTGATCGACACAGGATCCAGCCTAGTGGACATGTATAATTTTGATGTCACGAGGTTTCAAGACGAGGTCGCCAACAGCGAGCGCTGGCTCAAAGAGGGTACTCACGAGACTCAGGTCTGTCAATTATATCGGTACTGATACTGCCTGTAGTTATGAATGAGCTATGTGAGCGCGGTATATATGACATACACATATATGACAATATACAGAGTGTCCACATCAAATTGAACTACACGTACGCAGTGTGGACATTAGGTAAATGTGAGCTGGTGGGGAAGCTTTGAAAGCCTTCTGCTGTAGTTGTGCAATCCCTAGTTGAAGCCTTTTGCTGGGGATCGCAACCCATTTTGATTCAATCTTTTGTCAGATGGGTTAGGTTTTGATACTATTTCAAGTCGTTGCAGCTCCCGAGTGTCAAATTTGATTTAGACGCCCCTGTATATTTCTACTATGATATTTAAAATAACGACTGTTTTTGTGACAGGTTCGCACGTATTGGCCTGGCTTCCGCTTCAACCACCGTTTTGGGGGACGAAACCTCCGCCACAGCCCCCTCCACTCCTACTTGGCCTCCAAGGGAGCCTTCTTCGGCGTCCAGGGCGGCTTCGAAGTCCCCAGGTTCTACCTGCCAGAGATCGGGGATAAACTGGCAGTTCCACCATACGACTGGTAAGATGAGCTCGACGCTAAAAACATTGCGGGTCAACGCAACGTTTGCAAGTAAGATTCGGTTCTCAAGAAGCTTTAGCACAGTCATTATGGTCGTTTTTATCACTAACCGGGCGTGTACGAACTCATAATTCAGTATGTAAAGTTGGCCGATTTTCAAGTTTGGTGTCGACCACTCCAAAAGATGAAACTCCAAAGTCAATCTTTTTTCGACTTTTCGCACATTGAAACATTGTGGTAGCAAGTTGGAAAATATCTTCATACAAGAGATCGTGCAAAGTGGGCTAGACCAAAAAACGAAAATTGTGGAAACTGATCCCAAATGTTAAAGATTTAGTGAAATGGTTTAAAAAAGACTCGTTGAAATAATTTTTACTACGTAAGTTCAGAAACTGCCAAGATATGGCAGTTGTTCAGATATGGAAAGGGTAAAGCTAAACACCCTTTGTTTTCAGTTTCCTTTGACTGCAGTGCTTGAGCTTAGCATCTGAAAAGTAACTAAGTAGGTCCACTTCAAATTTGCAAAGTTGACCTAACAGCCTGATGTACTTTGATGGCAGAGAAGACCCAAAATCACATTATTTTTTATCCCATTTGACTAGAATGTCTTCAAACGGAATCTTGCATCAAACATAGCACTCAGAAAGACATTGAAATTTTTGGTCTAGCCTTAATCATAGAGTACTTTCATCATGATCCGTGCATCTGTTTAACTTTGTTGTGGTATTCATTCTGCTCCTTGTCTTCTGTATGCCATGTACGAACTGTCCATGTGATCCTTTTGCGACATCATCATGTGTGCGAACTCTTGGTAGTTGATCTGTCCGTCCCCATCCAGATCCGCCTCCTCCACGAGCTCCTCGCATTCAGCCTCTGTCAACTTCTCACCCAAGTTAAGCATGACCGCCCGCAGCTCCTGGCGGCTCACCTGGCCGTTGCCGTCCTATGATCACCTTGTAGAAAGATGCTAAGAAAAACATCGAAAACTTTTGGCTGACCCTGTCGAATATCCTGAAGGTCTCCCTGATCTCGACCTCCATCTGCTGCTCAGACACCTTGTGCGCCATCATACGGAGGAATTCGGGGAACTCGATGCTGCCTGAGCAGTCGGTGTCCACCTCGTTGATCATGTCCTGCATTACACTGTACAGTAGATTTGGCTCTTGAAATTTCCAAGACTAGTCACAGACAGTTCACTGCTCGTGTAGTGTACGCAGTTGAGTTAATGATCTTGCCTGCAAATCTGCATCAGTGGGGTTTTCACCAAGTAGCTTAAGCACTTTGCCCAACTGGTTTGGCGCGATGACTCCATCCATGTCGGTGTCGACGGCGCTGAATGCGTTCTTGATGTTTGCGATTTCCTGCCCGGTTAAGATGTCGGCCATTGCGGAGTGGACTTCCCCCGGGAATTTCAGTCATCCTTTTGATCTTCGTCTCTGTTAAAAATGATCGCCTGAGACCGGGGCTTTGAGGTGCAAGCTCATAAATGGCTAAAGTTGTTGCTTTTTAGAGGGGGAACTTTCTCAGACTGAACTGTTACAATGCTTGGGTAGCCTGGGATTAAGAAGCGTAACTTATTAGCACCACGCTATTTCCATGATGCGTTATAGCTCCAGACCCCAGCCAGCTTCATGAGGAAGTTCACCTCCCCGAGTACCTGAACGAGGACGAATGAAAAACAATGGGTTTGTCCCCTCCTCCCCCTCTTGATGATGTTTAGGCCCACTGAAAGTTTCTTGCCTTGTGCACGTGCTTTCTCCATCTGCCTCGTGGGCGTGTTTGCGTTCGACATGGCTTCAGGGAGAAAAACAGAATGCTCATAAATCTCTTAGGCACGCACATCTGGCCTTCACTATACCCTTATGCTGAGGCCGAACATCATTTTTAAATGTTAACGTCTATTTGATTCTTTGCCATTAGGCATGACATTTTACCGTAGCGCTAGCGTAAAATGTTCTGCCTAACTTGGGTTCGTCTGGTATGCTCATGCAGAAACGTTGTTGTTGACAGGTATGGAGAGTACGGTCACGAGAAACGCAGTCCACCATCCGTGTACGAGAAGTTCTGGGACGAGGCTGTCGGCTTTCGCTACTCTCACAGAGTCAGCGAGGCCATCGCCGATGAGATGAGGGCCTGCAGGGAAAGCGTCGCTTTATTCGACTATTCTGCTGCTGGAAAGGTACATCTTGCACGTGTAGATTCCATCTAAGTACTTATCGAGGCTGCCTTAGGGTTGTATACTACCTCCTTCATGCTTGTCAGCATTATTTTAACATGCATAATGTCTTATTACATAGATGATTATTAGCGGCCAAGACGCGCTGCACCACCTGCAGCACCACTGCACTGCTGATGTGGACGTCCCCGTTGGCAGCAGCGTACACGCTCTTATGCTCAACACCTCTGGAGGCGTCGAGGGGAGTCAGCTCATAGATGCAACACATAGAAAAGACTCATTGTTCCTGACGACAATTGTTTTAGGTGGATGCTTTGATTTCCCGGATGGATGCGAACAAGTTCTTGGCGGTCGTAGGCCCCGATTTCACGCGTCACGCAGAGCGAAAGCTGCGGAGGAACAAGGGTGATTCCTGCCACGTCGCTGTTCACGACGTCACCAACTCTTTCGGAATCATCAGTTTACAGGTAGGAAGGGGCTTCAACAACTATTTTCATCTGACGAATCCTAAGATCAGTACAAATGGACATTTAAGAAAGAAAAGTGTGACCCTTAGGGACCAGCTTCGAAGGATATCGTTTCTCGGGTCCTCCCAGGAATCAACTTGGACGAGATGGAGTACTCGACTTTCAAGACGGTTGAGCTCGAAGGGAATCGACTCACGTTGCACAGGCTCACTTACGTCGGAGAGACCGGCTACGAGCTGCACGTGCCTGCAAAATCTTGCAGCTTAGTCATAAAGTACGTCCAATCTTGACTAATTTTGCAATCTTCATGAACTTTTGACCTGTTCTCAGTGCAATTTTGGAAGTGAAACCCGACCTCGTCTTCGCTGGCTACGAAGCCTCTGCCAACCTCGGCTTGGAGTCCGGATTTCGCCTGTGGCACTCCGATGTCGATAATGCAGATTCGCCTGCTGAGGCTGGTGGGTGGATTACGCATTTAAACCTTTTCAATTGTCTCATAACTTACAAGAAAAATCAGGTGCATGCAGTACGCACATAAGTATGTAGTGAGGGTTGATTGTTTAATTCAGACTGAAACTTTTGTTTCAGGCCTTACTTTCCAATGCAACAAACTGGATAGGCCCCGGATGCACTTTGAGGGCAAGCCTGAGTTGGACGCCTTGATCCACTCCGGGCCAAACCGGCGGCTTGTCTGGTTCACGGTGGCTCCGGACGTCGAGCTAAACGGGCGCGAGGTTATTTATCGTGACGGACACCCTGTAGGTTATCTCTCAAGGGTCGGGGTCGCCCACTACCATCACCTGGGGCTGGGGGCCGGATACGTCAAGGCTCCCAAAGGTCAGAGGGTTACCGAGGAGTTTATCTCGTCTGGGACCTACGACTTGGACGTGGCTGGAACAAGGCATCCAGCCCACGTCCACATCTATCCCCTCCATAATACGGATTACAGGGCCTGAAAAACACCTGTTACAGTTGGATCCGCTCCCTTTTGTTTTTACGAGTAACCTTATCTGCTCTCCATAAATGACGTCTTCAACTAAGGCACAGGCAAATGAGCTACAAGAGTTATGGAGCGTTGTACATTTTGGAGCATTTTGTTGCGGGTCTAGAAGTGACTGCGCATATATATACATATATATTAAACAGATACAACTGATGACGATACAAGCATTTAGATCAGTCGGACCATGAAATATAATTGACCTGGCCTTGTTGACCCGTTCAATTCAGGTAATGCAAGTCACAGCCTATGTTACCGTCAACTTGGGCAGTGGAGGAGCCTCACCTATACTATATACTATATATTGTATATACCATTATCTATTTTTCCTCCTTTTGAGACTTCATCTTCTTCGAATGTGACGTTGACCTCAAGCAGAAAAGTTTCCTAATCCACCTGGAGTTGGTCTTGGCCTCCACCATTTTTCTTCCCCCGGAGGCAAATATGCATGCAAGCATCACCCCAGCACCGACCACCGTCAACCCATTGGGCAACTCGTCGAAGAACACCACCTGGATGAGTATGGCTAACAGAATGTCCTCTGACTTGCGCGCAAGACTCAGCGCGCCAGCGTCATCCAGCTGGAAACGGGCTACACGTTAACCTAATGGTCATGCACAAAGAGGCAGAATCACTCGCCTTAAGAGACAGAATCATGAGGCACTGGCCGCTGAAGCTGGTGAATGCGATGAGAGCCAATGTGGCCCATTCTGTCCTGGATGGAAGGCTAGGGACCCCCAAAAGGAAGGTGGCGGCGCCTCCAATGAAGAATCCACCGAGGCTACTGAAGAACGAGATCGTAAACACGTTGAGATCCTGAAAGAAGACGACTGCTATACTATAAAAAGAGGGACCAAAGAAAATATGAAAAAATCGTACCTTTAAAGCTCTAGTTGCTGTAACTCCTAGACCCTGGAGTATGGCGGCCAAAATGACAAGCAGCGAGACCACAAAATGATCCTGCTTCACCTCGTACTCAGATTCGGCAATGTTCTGTGATGAAAAGTCCTAACTTTCAACACTAGATCTTATTCTTAATTGTCGTCTTACCGCTCCAAAGGGTAAATGGTCGAAGATGAAAGGCGGCTGCATGACGATGACGACTCCGACCATCATGAGGGCGAGTACCAACACCTGGAAGAGTCCACATTCTTCTCCAAGCCAAATGCGGGATGATATTGCAACAAATACCGGCGCAGAGGCTGCGATCATGCGGACATCACCTACGTTGATAAGGAGGAGAAGCTTGGATTACTTGGTTCTTACAGTAAATAACTCAAGTATGTGAATGATCAACTTCATCACTAAGTGTCATCTATGCCATAACACTGTAGTAAAGATGTCCAGAAGACTTTCATCTGTAGTGTTACGATACCTGTAGATGCTTCTTACCTAAAGGCATGTATCTAAGTGAGTAGTAGAGAAGACAGACGCTACTCCCGAAGCAGAAAGTCCTCAGCGCCAGTTGCCCTCCTATTCGGCACTCAAGGAGCCGAGTCGGGGAATCTTTGCGCCGCAGAGTCCTCGTTGCCAGGAGCGCCGGAGTCGCCGCCAGTCCCGTGACCGCCAAGCTCCTTATAGCCATGATCTGCAGAGGGTCCACGGACTTCAGAGCCTGGAATAAAATTTCAGAGCAGCTGAGATCAAAGCAACACTGCACAAGAAAGTCCGTCGAACACGAATACCTTAACGGCTGCTGCGGTCCCTGTCTGCAATACGCAAGCGGCAAGCACGCAGCAGTGTCCGGCCAAAGGAAACCGTCGTTCCAAACGTGTATACCAGGAAGACTTAACAAGAGCCTCTTGCTGTCGTTCGTCATCTTCCAAAAGAACTTCCTCTTCCACTAGTTGCTGCTCTTGATCTGGAAGCCGTTCTTCGACGTTCTGGTGTCCGAGTCCGCCTCTGGCGATGACGATAGTCGAGCTCGTTGCCCCCCCATCAGATTGAAGCATCTGCCCTTGGCTGTAGAGATCGTCCTTGGGCATTGCTCTCTCCGCTGGGTATTGGACAAGAAGTTCACGCACTTAAACGTGTTCTTGACCTTTGTTCTGAGGAGGCACGAAAGCACGACAGCAAGGAGGGGGGGGGGGGAAGAAGCGATCTTGTTTTTTAGAGGTTTGGTGGCTCTGTTTACCTGAGGTTGCGTGAAAGGCGCGGTTGACACTGAGTGACAACAAAGGGGTATGTAAAAGTCGGTATCGATGCCAAATATTTAAATACGAGAAACTTAGTTGCGACGAAAGAAGTTGATCCCGGGAGAGTTCACTTTCCTCTTCTCATCTGGACTCGTCTAGAACTTGGCATCGTTGGCACGCGGTAAGTGGTGGCAGCACCTCTTTGATCGTGCCAACATCAGCTGTTGACCTGGATTTTTGTCTTTCTGTCAGTGCGACTGAGACGTACAGAGGGGCGGTCCCGGGAGTGGGGACCTCGACCTCTCCGGACGCCCTCCTTTTCTTTCGTCTGCTCGGTAGGCGTAGGCAAGTCACTAACGCACGTTGAAAGAAGTCGCCAGGATATTTTGACTGTCGTCTTGGCCTGAGATCAGCGAAGATTCCTCCCAAGAGACTCATGCATGATTGACGGAAAACTGGATCTCTGAAGATCACGCGCCTTCTCAACGACGCGATGGCCACGTTATCCGAGCCCCTGTTAACCAATGGAGATTCCGACGCCATCCTCCCGGCGCCTTCACGCCCAGAGGACGACCAACGTCCGCATGAAGACACTCAGACTGTGGTCGAGTCCCCGGGGTGCTGCCACCCGAGTGCGCTGTGCCACCGGCTTGCCGGGCTGTTTCTTATGTGCCTTCTGGGATTCGGGTCTTATTTCTGTTTCGATAACCCCGGGGCGCTGCAGCACGAGATCAAGGACACTATGGAGATCTCGACGTTCTCGTTCTCAAAGCTGTACGCTTGGTATTCGTGGCCCAACGTCCTGTTGCCCATCGTAGGCGGGTACCTCATGGACAGCGTTTTGGGCATGAGGTTGGGGACCGTCGTTTTCGCCACCATAATAATTATCGGACAGGTTCGATCTCATGCTGTACTGAAACATGAAAGTATGCGCGCATACTTTTGAATAAAATTACGTGTACGATTATTGGATGTCTGCATTCTAGGTGATGTTTGGTATGGGTGCGTTCATCAAGTGGTACCCACTTATGGAGATTGGCAGATTCGTGTTTGGCATCGGCGGCGAGAGCCTCGCGGTGGCCCAAAACACCTACGCCGTGTCTTGGTTTAAGGGAAAAGAGCTCAACATGGTCTTCGGCTTCCAGGTGATCCGAGGGTAAACCTTGGTCTCCGCGCACTGTAGATCTCATCGATTTCGTTTCAGCTTTCGGTGGCTCGATTGGGCTCAACTGTCAACTTCCTGCTCGTCGGGCCTCTGTTCGCACTCCTCAACACGTACCTCCCCGATACCGTCGCGCTCGGCTGGACCCTCATGGCCGCCGGGTCGACCTGTGTCATGTCTTTTCTGTGCTCCGTGGTGAGAAGTCGTCGTGATAATCTGTATAAGGCAAACCCATTTCAGCTTGTGTATCTTTCATCAGATTTTGGGTTTCATGGACAAGAGGCGTGACCAGATGCTCAACAAGGAGAAGTTGGAAGGTGAAAAGGTAGAGCAATCTCTCAACGAACTAGAAAAATCGAAACTCTATAGTTTGTCGTTGCAGGTTGTGCTGCGGGATATCTTCTCGTTCCCCGCTGCCTTCTGGTTGCTTAGTGTGGTGTGTCTGGCTTATTACGTAGCGATCTTCCCTTTCATCTCGCTTGGGCAGGTCTTTTTTCTCAAGAAATACCATTTTGACGGAAAGAGCGCCAACTTCATCACAGGTGAGCTTACTAAGAACACCAGACAAATCTAGTGGAGGGAAGTTTTTTCATGCAAATGCAGTTGCTTTGTTGGTGTAAACGCCCCCTCAAGTTCTCAAGGAAGCGTATGCATGTAAAAGTTATCTTATTGCTATTCTTCCTTTCTTTTAAGGCTTGATTTATTTGATCTCTGCCCCTGCGTCACCGCTGCTGGGCTATTTGATTGATCGCACTGGTCGCAATATCTTCTACGTGGTTATAAGTGTCATGGCAACCTTGATTGGCCACCTCCTCCTCGCCTTCACCTTCCTCAACCCCTATGCGTGCGTCGTGCTCATGGGCGTTGCTTACAGCCTTTTGGCCTCAGCCCTCTGGCCAATCGCGGCGCTCATCGTGCCCGAAGAAAAACTGGGGACAGCTTACGGTGAGAAAATCAGAGCTAAATGTGCTGGAAGCTTTCCATTTGGAAGTCCTGCACTGTTGGACCCATCCGGGTACCTGTCAGCATCGATTTTGTACGAGGAAGCTCTTCGCAGGGTTGATGCAGGCGATCCAGAACCTGGGCTTGGCCGTGATCACCTTGGCTGCCGGCAGCATCGTCGACCATTACGGCTACCTGTGGCTAGAGATTTTCTTCATCTTCTGGCTCGTCGTCGCTCTCGTGTGCTCCATCATAATATGGTTAATTGACCTGGTAAGGGTGTGATAACTCTTGCTGACCTTTCAACATTTGCGTCTGCGTTGACGTAAGCGTCCCAATGTTACTTACTTTTTATTGCAGAACGGCACCGGTTACCTGAACATGGGGGTCATCGAGCGTTCCGATTTCGACGCGGAGATGGAGCGCAAGAAGGAGGCCGCTGCCAGGAAAAGACTGGAGGCCGCTCGAAGGAGACAGCAACAGCACGAATCAAACCTTATCAGGATCAGGTACATACGAGGTCCAAGAGAGTCCCGCTCTTGGGTTTTTAGTGCAACAGATCCAGTTCCGATTTCTCTTCAGGTATATGAGCCGGATCGGCGCTGCTCTCCCACCTCACTTGGGCCACGCGGGTCTCATCGCCACTCAAGTTACCAACGACGAGAGCGAGGTCGAAGACGAGGGACAGATGACGATGCCAAATGGACGTTGCGTCATCAGCTGAGGCCTCTCGAACAGAGAACACAACCTCGCATCGTCTTCTTCCTACAAGCAGAACGTCAGAAAAGCAAATTTAAGCGATCAATGGAGGCGTCCAAGTGCAAACAAAAACGGAAGAAATTGAGCCGCCGTTGATACACACGGTTCTTCCACCTCTAAGTTTACCATGAAGTGTGCTGCATATACATACATACCTATACAGATGGGAAAGTCTTGAGAAGCAAAGACTTCGGTTGTGGTTTAAAGGGGTTAAGCTGTTAAGCCAAATATGTTGCCCACGAGGGTGTGAAGCTCAACACTATTGAATTAAGACTCGTAATCTGCTCTCACATGGAAAGGTTTTCCGGTAGTTTATTTCATACTCATACATTGTCAGAAGGATTTGGAGCTGTCGATACTACGAACTTGACGTAGATGAACAGTTTTATCGCACACCATTAGATAAATCAGATTTAGCATATCAAGTGTTTTCGCTGTGAAAGAGTGCCGTATGTGCTACTATTTTGACTACTACTACTACGATAATTCGTACTTTGCAGTATGGTTAATACACAAGTTGACTGAATGATCAACTGAACCGAGCTTTATTGTTCGAGTAGTTCCTTACTGTTGCAAGATTTAGCAGCAGGAGTGGAGAGAAAAATGCGACGCTGAGTGCACTTGAAGGCACATCTTGCTTTTCTACCAAGAAAGAACTCTTAGATTCCTCAATGTCCATATTGAACGTCGCACAAGTTGTGTTCTCGGCTTCTTTTGGACAGCACAGAGTAGCAACTTCCCCAGTGACCGAGCTGCCTGGGCCGCCCAATGCCTCTAGCAGATAGGTGTACTTCCTACAAGGCAGAACTTCGTCTAGAGATATCTGAAAGCGATCCTTTTTGAATGTTTTCAGCTCTGCGATGAAATATTTGCTCTGCTTCACCATGAACACTGATTGTTGCCAATATTTGATCTGGTACAACGCTATGCACTCATCACTTGAGTCCGATGAGAGCCAAGATAAGTGAATTCTAGTGCCGTCCCTTTCGGTGGGAGCTTCTACAACATCGGTTGGAGCCTGGACCTTGCACTTCTATCAAACGTTTCCACTGAGTTCCCTTGGGAAGTTTAAGTTTCATAAATTAAGTGGGGCTATGAAATAAAAACACATGTAGAAAGTGTAGAGATACAGAAACACATGTATGGTGGTTGGAACTTACAAAGAAGGTGACTTACGTCCGTATGGAATGGTGGTATGTGCGAAAAGCAATTGCTCGGGTCGTGTGGTCTTCAGTGATTTGATTGGTATCGTGTGAGTCAAAAAATATCCGACCGGTGCCGATGTAGGAAGTTATCATGACCGCGGTCAGAGGCTCACATGAGGAAGGACAAGGAAGGTGAGCTATTTGGAGAGGACAAAAGGTGACAGAAGTACTGTAAGGGTTCCTCTTCACTCAGTGAAAACATCTTTTAAGCTCTCATCTACCCGCTGCAAGTTACACAGGAGTCCCACTTCTTCCTCTGACTTCTCCTCTCCTTCTTCGGCCAAATAGTAGCGTGAGGTCGACGAGTGTAAGGTCTCCATGAAGCCCAGGACATTTTGCTTTTCATCGATTTGGCAAAAGCCTTTCCTCAGGTTAAGTTTGCACACTTTTCTCCCCTCCCTGGCCAAGACGATCTCGGTGTTGAGCTCGCAGCCGCGGCCGAAGGTCGAGTTCGGCCAGAAGTTGATTCTGCACTTGGCGAGGAAGGCCGAATTTCCAGCGATGGTCGCGAGGCCATCAACGACAACGAACGCGCCAGCGCAGGCGTCGCCACTAGGGAATTCACCGCGAGATCGCGAAAAAATTATCGCGAGCGTCAAAACATTCAGTATCTCGGCCCTCATGTCTGGTAGAGAGGTCGATGGAGAACTGACGACAATTTCTCAATTGGACGTTTGGAGGGATTAATTTTTTTCAGTCAAGGCTCGTAACTTCATTGATGAAAGGTTTAATTCCTAGGAGAAAAAGGAAAGACCCGCACAAACTAAAGATCCTTCTCCGCCTTCAATTCAAATTTCACGGCCAAAATAGCTGAGTTTTTTTCTTTTCTTCTTTTTTTCCCAGACCTCTGAAATCTCATCATCCCGTATTTGTAGTATCGATTTGGTCGACAGCGAGGCTGAATAAGTGTGTGTAGTTGTGCGACAACACGAGATACACAGACCATTTCTGGACGATTTTATGACAAGAGCTAGTAAAAAAAATGTCACGTTTTCTTGCTGCCTGGTGGGGGGAAATGCATGGGAAAGATGTGCGTACTTCTGGACAAAAGAAACTAACACATCAATCTAGAAAGCCCCACACAATTCACCACCATTTCATCTCTGAAAGCGGTGTCATATTTTATGCAAAATATGCCAATAAATTTCAGGCGAACAGACCAAGGATGAAATGAATAAAGTCTGCGTGACCACACATGAACCCTTCCACACGGTTTTTTTTTGTTCGGCCAGATGGAAAAAACTGAGTAAAGGGTTTTTCCCACAGCCCGAGGACGCCGCTGTCATGCATGTGGTCAACCAGGCTTTGTTTGAGATGATTTAACGACGAAACGCAGCCTGAGGGACCAACAGCCCTTAAAAAAATTGAACCACTTCGACCGAACAAATTTGTCCCTCAAGTGGATAAGTGCAGCTATCTGCGTTTGTGTGTACAACACATATGTACAGTACTCATGTACATACAGGCGGGCCATTACAATTCTTGTGCTGTACCTCAGCGGACATTCTGAGTGAGCGTCGGAGCGATGACGATTTTTCCACGATTTCCTCCAATGCTCAGCCATCAAAGGGCGATTATTTTCTCCATGTGCAACTATCTTTTGCAGCACAGACTTTACCCTTAACACTGCCACAGTATTTACATCTCCCGCAGGAAGATGTGCTCGTTTTGACATCTCATGCAGGACATACACTATTGAGGAGCTTGCTGGCCATCAGATGTCCTTTTACCCACTTTCTAAGTTGCACCCCACTGTTTTCCACGTGTCACGACATTGTTGACATAAATTCTTTCTTCCTGCTTTGTGCACTGAGGAGGCAGGACCTGGTGAGATGACGTCCAATCCTTGGGGGGACAACTGACTGCTCGAGGCTCCCCTCCATGACCGTCCTCTTGTCCACCCTCTTGGTAGACGCTGCAGACTTTATCAAATCAGTGTCTTTGTTTATGCCACGACAATCGCGCGCTTGTTACGAGAGGGGCAGCAGCTGCCTTTTTGCCTTTTCCCTATGGGAATTCAGCTTGTTAATGGATTTCATTGTGCGCTCTTCTGTTTTGGCAGAATGCGCTTTTGTCACAGCGGCAGCTGCCTCCTCGGAAGAGGCAGCAAGACGATATTAATACATTTGTTTGGGTCCGCCTTCCTCAACCATCCCGGAAGATGCCGGTGGATCCCGGCGAGTCCAGGGTTCCGGTGTGGACAGGTAGAATTGTCATGCTCAAGTGCGTGGAAATCACGGCCAGAGATAAGAAGTGTGGGTGTGTGTCGAGGCAGATAAGAGAGTGCAAGCAAGCTGTTTCCGGTCTTTTGGAATACCACGACTGTCACGGATGCTTGGGCTTGTCAACGCTTGTCCTGGCGTGGATGGAGGCAGAAAAAGTGCGATTTTATCCCCTCCAACGTCTCTGTGAGTGTGACTGTATAACGTAACCCCTGCTCTCCACGGGGGTTTCGCAGGTAGCTTACGATCGATTTCGTCTGTGTCACTCCTACACATGTAGATAAGGAGATTTCTGGAGTATCAGGATAACGGAATTTTTGACGAGCACAAACAGAGTGAGCACCGCCAATTCCTGGGCAAACATCTAGGATTGTTTGCCCCCATCACTTTGGCAATGTCGCGTGCTTACGTATTTCTGCTTCAGTTTTACCAATAGGTGCTACTTTCCAGGGGCTTTGCCATCCGGCAATCACCAGAAAGGGTTGCAGAGAAAGAACCACCACCCTTGATAGAATTTTATTCCTCGCACGCTCTCGAGTGATGTGATTTGAGCTTTGCCGCCGCAACCGAAGAGGATCTAGAAGATGAGATTTGCCATATGGAACTAATTTCGTTGCATATGTGACCACCACAGATGTTGAGAGAGAGAGAGATCAAGATAGAATCATAGGGATCTAAAATGGAGCCGTTTGCTTCCAACACTTCTGGTTTCATCCCATCAAAAGGAAACGAGCGAGAGAGAGGCAAAGACTAATCTCAACATGCAATGCATTGCCCTGCTAAGCATTGGCCAAGCAAAAAACAGTGCGCGTTATGACGAATGAGGTCTGAAATTGCGATATCATCTCGATTTCAGCTAATCCCACAACTTCAAGCTGATTAGCAGTCCATCAATCTCGCTTCAAAGCAGCACTAATACCTGCACGTGTCATCTATCCAGGGTTCCTTGTGTAGCCTGATTGCTGAGGTTTCTCCCTCCTTTATTGCGTGGAGAAGCAGGGAGCCGTGAAATGGGATCCCCGTAATCTTTGGAGAGCGTGAATACTTCATCATCGTGGCACCATCAAATAAGGAAGACATCAATGACCGTATGAATATGTCAGCTTTGAATGAGAAACAAGTGAACGGGTTTCAAGGGGGATATCGTTCGCTTCAACCCATCGACGCATGGCGATCATCGGTCACACCTGCCTTGTCTCTTCAGCTTCGAGAGAGCAAGATGCGCTTGGCTCTCGACCCTTGCCACTTGGCGTAGAGCGAGCTGCCACGGAGGGACCAAAACTTCAAGACCGACCCGAACATATGTCAAATGCGGTACAATAAGTGCTGCTGTGATGTCTCTTATCCATGGCTATGATCTAAACCAACACTTGAATTTAACCTACAAGCTGCAAACCCGTAGGTATGCTAGTCCTCATTGGAGTAAGTCACGTACGTACAGTTAATTGTCACTTATTATTATTCATTGCCGCAGCGGAGCTTGAAGCGCGCGCTCTTACCTGCTGGATCGAGGGTCTGGGCTGTGTTGTCAGTCCGCCGGGTAGAACAAGGCTAATTCCGACGCCACCCGGCAATTAATCTCTTTGCCAGGGTGACTTTTACTCCAGGGATAGAGATATTGATCAGCTGGCTGACTTGGTAATTACCTGACGGTCAAAATACAGTCATATTGTGCCACGAGGAAGGATGAAAAGCATCAAGCTGGAAACAAATATAGCATTTCTTTTCCTTCTGTTTGGCCAGCTGCACCAAGGAAAGAACAATGGCAACACGACTCAGGATAGAAGAGTTGCTAATGGATAGGAGGCGTCTGCGTTGCATATATGAATAGCTTCGAAATGTATGCATACAACTTTGTAGGTGTGTTTTTTAATCAATAAATAAGTGTATTCGTCGTCACGATTCAATGCAGCCTTTGAGAGGCCGAAACTCGGTTGATAACGTAGCTTGCTCGCCTCTGAGGTCACGCAAACGACGAATTTTACGCAACTGCCAGAAAATTCGCACAATCGCAAATGCATTTTCAAGCAAAATGGTGCAACTTCTGGCTCGGTGCAAGTTCTCACTGGACTTTCCGAAAAACAAATCTTTGTCTGCACACCAAATTAGACAAACTTTTCGGTCTCAACACTTTTGCGAAGCGTGCACCAGGTCGTTCCCCGGTCACGACGCATGCATCTGGTACGCCCGAGTGCATCAGCACCGACGCCAGCCACAGCCTCTGCAAGATCTTCTCTGGCTCCGCCTTTCTTGGCGCCGTCACTGCGCTGTGTCAAGGAATGTACGAGTGCAAGAACCGCCTACTCGAGTTCTTCTCCCCCTCTCTCTCTATTTCTGTGAAGGAATTTGCTACCTTTTCTTCTCTCGAGGCGCCGCCTCCTTCCTTTCCACAATGGCTGCTCGTGGCAAGCCGTCGTGAGCAGGCTGGGGATGATCCACGTCCGCTGCGCGTATGTCCTGGAGTTGTTCATATGGTCGGAAAGGTCACTCGATTTATGGTAAAAATCCTCCTGGAGTCGACTGAAAATCGAGTGGAAGCTCAACCTCGGCATACAAGGACTGGCTGATGAATGATGAACACAGCGGTCAGATCAATAAGGAGTGTCTCTGAACACCTGGACAGAGCCATACTGCAAGATATGCGAATTTGTTGGCTGGTATCAAGGGGTAAAAAATGGCGACGGCATTAGTTGTCAATAGCTGATTTAAGTCGATTTTAAGCAGTCTAATTCTTTTTATAATCGACTAAGGGTTGCCAAAAATTGGTAGACTAATTGGTCAGCCATCATTAGCCGACTAAAACCTGTAGTGTGTGCGTACTGCGTCTTTCACAAGAGGCCTAACTCTTCACGCTAATTTGGCGCAAGTACCCCATGATGTTACTCCCAATGACAGCTCAGTGCAGTCAAATGACAGGAAAAAAGTTTTACTTAATTACAATACTAACTGTTTAACTTCCAGTTTTTGTAGTAAATTTGGACGAATGCAATGGTATTCCAACTGAGGGTCCAGATCTCTATGAGCTCAATTTCAGTGAGGTACGGAGCCATTTGGTAGATGCAACTTTTTTCAATTGCTCTAGGCAATGTGTGTGTTTTTGTGCACGTGTGTGTCATCTGACGAAAATCTAACAAAGCCTACTTTTTAGCGTATATTAAGTATCATGGCGTTAATGATCCTACTGGAGACGACAAATCTGAACTCGTTACCAAGCGACAACACGTTGTCGTCCCAGACCTCAGTCAACTTGTTATGGCTTTTTTAAGAACCGCACATTGTTAAAATCCATTGTACAATGCGAAAATAGCGCGAAATTCAAAAAGAAAGCCACTTGCGTGAGACCCTGAGCGTCCACAGCGTCACCAGCCAAGACCGGAGGCTTTGTCGGAGCCTGGTTTAAATACCCCTGGCATTAACCACTTCGGACAAAGCAAGCCGCAAGCCGTCCCTACACCTGTTTCATTTGGTTACAAATCATTGCATGCACTTATTGAACACAAAAGGATTCCTTTTTCCCCTGGGAAACTGAACCCTTTGACCTTAAAGATCCGCTGCTCGCATTCCCATGTGCCTTAAACCGGAAGCACGTCCAAAAAAGATAGATGGGAAAACAGAGACTTCCTGTCTGTGGTTTTAGTGCTTTTGCATAATGTCCGCGCTGAGCGTAGACGTCCGCGGCCCCCGCCTCAGTCCCAGTGTACACGAAGTAACAAATGACCCGAGAGGAGTCTACGGTGCAGGCGAATTCGACCTGATTAATCAGGTTGTTGTGCTGGAACGCAGGCGTATGAAAATTTCGTGGGAAGTGGATGGAATTACCGCGTGACCAGAAAGGTATTGTGACAGGTAAAAGGCTTCTCGGGGTCAATAATTCATGCGAGAAAACTGGCCTGAGTGCACACGCTACATACGTACATACGTAGAAGCAGGAAGTACCTGGTACGCGTACCGTGGTCTTTTTTTAACCTTGTTCTTCTGTCGCCTCTTCTCTCCAGATGCACAGTAGAGCGCGCACGTACGTACAGTGCAGTATGCGATCTACAGACTTTTCCACCTGCTCAATCATATGCAAACACCATCCCAAGCCAAGCCAACTTTACAAGCCGCGCCCTGAATACATAGCCTTTCACTGCTAGGAGAACAAAGGAGCTTACGGAGGCTCTCCCAGTCCTCCAAAGCATCCGCATTTCTACGCTGGGGCGCACGTGCTCTCGCTCCATCCCCGGCTTCAATTTTAAGCTCTCGGGTCACACTTGTACGATAAATACGGCAGATGCAGCGCTCACAGTGCTTTGGCATCCCTCATTCATTAGAGGACTGTACATTGGGGTGGGCGAAAACAATTCGTCTCAAGCGGCCCACCCAACTGTACATACGTGCTGTGCGTACTGTGCCGCGGTACATAAGAACGACGGCGACTGGTCAAGCTCGTTGTTGCACCCGTATGCATGCTGCACTGTCTACATGCAGTGCATTTGACGCTATGTCACTGACCGGCAGACGCTGTGTCAAGTGCTCGGACGTAGCTTGCCACGTTGCCCTGCGACGTCGCCCTGATGCAAGCAGCAAGTGCCAAGATACACGCTCCATACGTCCAAGTGACGCCTTCAGTTGGGTTCCGGCAATAGGCAGGTGCATTTCTCTCCTGGCCCCAGGCGGCAGATGGCTGGAAAAAAAAGCCAAAAGGGGCTCTCTCTCCCTCATTCCTCTACACAGGCCAGCGTCGAGCTCCCACCCATCTGTACACTCGCCGCTAGGTGACTCATGCTGGGTGGTGTGGAGACAGAGGGTGAAAATGGACTCATGTGCGCCGGAGAACTTCTGGACGGTACTTTTCAGTCCGTGCAAGGCAGGCAAAGGGAGCATGACTTTGAGCATGACTTTCTCGACGGACGCGTTTCTTGGCACCAAAGACGCTTCATTGCCCGGAAGGAAATCCCTTGGGAGTGAAGTTCGTACTGAGGTACATCGACCTCTCTGTGTCGCTCTTTGTCTCCATACTTCACGGCTTGATGGGTTGGCATCCACCTGCCAAGGCTCTCACTTACTCTCCACAGCTGTGGAAAAAAGACACCGGCGAAGCAGCAGCTGCTGCTGTCCTGATTTTATTCTTCCGTACGAGCGACTCTTGATTGTGTCAAGAACCTGATGTTGACAATTTATTAAACATGACGCTACTTTATGAATGCTCGGCCCGTTTTTTCATCAGCGATATTGATTCGTGCCGTCGAGTATCGGTCCGCCTTGTCTCAAAGCTCTGCTCCAAGTGTGGTCTGGCGTGGGTAGCTTATCAGTAGGATGCAAGTTCACCTTCCTACCTGTGCCCCCTTGTCTCATAAATCCCTATTACGTCCTCTGCGTGCGGCCGCCATCTGCTGCTGAAGCATTTCTGAAGCCTGAATTACGCGCCAGAGAGATTAGCATCCTCTGGGCGGCGGCGGCGGCGGCGGCGGCGGCGGCGGCGGCGGTGACGACGGAGACGACGGTCGCCGCTGGCGGCCACACCTAAAACCATGTCAGCAACACTTTCGAATCCACCTGCCGCTAAGGACACAGAGGAGAGAATCAATGCGCCGCCTGCGGCAGATGGCGGCGGCGCAAGCGATGCTTACTCGAGAGAGAGGAGAGATGCCGACGCATCCATGTATTGGCACGCGTCCCTCCTCTCTTTTGAGCTTGGAGAGAGAAAGCGTGACTTGATTGGCTTTTAGTTTTCATCTGCCTCTCTGCTCCATACAGATTGACAATGATGCTTGCTTTTTTTTGCGGGCTAAAGCTTAAATTGGCGCCAATTCTCCGCCGCCCCTTTTTTTGCCTTGAAGGCTCGCGCGTGCTTACAAAACGATCGGTCGCGTGGTTGCTTTGTACAGCGTTGCTGACGCTGAATCGATCCACAGGCACCGAGCAAAGGAAACGTGGATGAGTATGAAGCCTTCACGTAGCGCACGTAGGGGCCATTCACCTTGAATCCTTTGGACGGAGAGCATCAAAACAAAAACAAGTGCGATGTTGCCAAATGCTTCTGGTCCACAAATTCCTACGCAGATGGTGGCAGCGGATACAAGCAAATGCTTTTGCGGAACTGCGGGGTAAAAGGAAGGAAGGAAGGAGAAGCCGTAGTCCGTCTATACGATGCTCGTGTTGTTGAAAGCAGAGATTTTGGCCGGAGATGAAAAACAACCCCTGAGCTTGGTCGTGTTTGTGCAGGTAGGTGAGAAAGGACCAAGGAGGATCTGCACAGAGACCACCTCTCGTCAAAGACTTGTTCTTCCTCGTCGCGCTGGCTGGAGTCCGCCAGGATGTTGGGCAGAACTTTGGACACGACGGCTGAGAGGCTCTCTGTGCTGACTGACATCATTTCTTCTGCCACAACCTAGTGTAGCTCTGTGTGCGGTGCAAAGGTGCTGGCTAGGAGCGCAGTGGTCAGACACGCAGAGCATAACGAATATTTACGGGTGTACATATGATACTGGGATCTGCACGCACGATCTGTCCCCTTCCATCCAGAGCATGCGTGAGGGCAGAACCTAATCCTAGATCAAATGTCACGTTTCGCTTTTTGGACAAGAAGGAATGAGAAAGGAAAGAGAAACTATTAGGAGTGAGCTGCTAATATCCTTGTCCGTCTGTGTGACACGTAATCCTCTTATCTCAATAGTCTCTCTCCCCTCTCCTTTTTGATTAGTCCCATATGGAAAAATGTGGTCATTACCCAGACATCATGTAAGGCAGAATGACCCTTCAAGTAGGTCTGGAAAGTTGGGACGGTGTCCTGTGTGGTCCATGTGCTATGGTGGCCCAATCGGCGAAATTCCGTCGGAATTCATAGGAGCCGGGCAGATGCAGACGTATCACGACCTCGTTCTAGGAGTAAACAGAAACCGTTGAAAGTGAAAGGGTTGGTGTTTGCCCATCATCATCATCATAATAATAACATTCATCCTTGTTTGTGAAGCAAAGGGGTACAACGAGGTAAGGACCAAGCAGTGGCAAGACTGCAAAAGAAGCTGGAGTGACCACACATGCTGTACAGTGGGGGGCTCACAAGTTGACAGGCGATTGGTGGAAAAAAAGCTCTCTCTTATCATGTTTCAATGTTGTTAACTTTCTTATGTACGCAGTCACGTTTGAATATTGCCACAGATAGTCTCTTTTGTCTCGACTGAGCACCATTGCGGAGAGCGCGGGTTTTCCTCATTTTGTGCACGCTGTAGTTGCACATCTCTGTTGCAACCTCTCCACTCTGGATTGTGGTACCAAAGAGACATGGATAACCTTTCGAGGTCGTCCCCGACGCGAGCGGCCAACGTCCGCGCAACATTTATACTTGCTGTCCGTTCATAGAGTACCCAGAAGGTTCGGTCGGCACTCGTACGAACTCCACAGGAATTCGCAGATATCCGACCTCTTTGGCGGTCGTCGTCACGCCCTTGACATGTGCGCGGCTCTGGCATCGCCTCTCCCGCGTCGAGCTGATGCCGCCACGTGACAACGAGAACAATATCAATCGCATCTGTCCACCTCCTGTTTATGTACCGTAGCACGTAAACCACAATGCACTTGTTTTTCTCCGCGGCGAACGGCTGCCTGAGCCGCAAAATGCCGATGGACCAAGGGCGCTCCAGCAGCTGCTTGATTTTGCCCCCCTATTGTTATATCTACGTAATTCACAATTGCTGTTTTGGAAGCCTCCTGCGTGGGTGGTGCTGGATTGGATGGAGAGAGGGTTGAGTAGAGGACAGAAAATTTGAACGACTGGACGATTCCTACTGCAAGCGCTTTGCTGTAGGACCAGAAAAGTATTATGCATGCTCATTTGGCCAGGGCTTTCGGAGAGCACAAAGCCAGTGTCTTATTTCAGGGACATTTTGGGTCTGTATGAGAGCAAAAGGTTCATGTGGGGAGCACGACTGTGTGTACGAATATGCGACTAAACTTTTGACATATGGGCAAGAGGTCCTTTTGTCATTTGGCTATCTGATCTGTGACTGTGCGCTATTGTGTGTGTATTTTAGGGTCTACGATTACCTTAATGGCGGCATTGGGACGTCAAAATATCACAGGGCTGATTTGTAACCCGAGAGAGCAAAGTAGAGGTAGCAGTTGCTCTCATGTCGACAATTATTGCGGAGACCGAAGTATTCTAACGTTGGACCAAGTCTTTAAGGTCGCTCAGGTACAATTTCTGAACGGCAACACTGTTACACCTTGTGATGTCCGGCGATGAAGCACCTGCTTTGGTTGTTGTCCTCACAAGACCGGAACGACTGCCCGGGCAAGGCGCAATTTTGTGCCTGGGAATTTTTGTCAATCACTACTTTATACATGTCCCGTGACCGTTAAAGGTGTGTGCGCAGGCTAATAATCATTTCCGCATTGCGAAGCTCAGACACACCCGAAAGAAAAACTTCCTGTTTTTTTTTCTTTATGGGGTGAAGTTCGTGTTCCCTTTTGGGAACGCATAATTGCTACATCTATAGCGTTAAATTACTGCTGAGAAGGTGAGATTGAGTCTAACTTGTTACCTTTTTTTCTTTTCATTTTTTGTAAGCTTTTGTGCCCGTTTCATCAACTGGGACTAATGTGTCATTTCTGGTAATTCATCAACGGTAAGGCCAATGAAGAAAATTACACGCTCTCATAGTTCTGTGAAGCAATTTTCATCAACGATCTAGGACATAACGATACTGAGCAGCATTGATTTTTCTCTCTAACGGAAAACGGAATGTCTGCTCACTCAACAGTGACTCTCATTACATACAAACGCTTCTACTGTACGGTATAAATAGTAAGCACCTAGAGCTCCAGCTACTTTGGCGTCGAATGTACATTACTTATAGTTTTCGTGCATGTCACACATGTACTTTTCGGTTCAAGAGCTCTTCAACATGTGTGTTGTACGCACGGGAGGGGGTGAGTTTCTCACGATCTCTTGAAGAAATCTTCCCCTCAGCTTTGGTGCTGGGCCAATAAACAAATCTTCTTACTTATAATCAGCCACCTCAGCATGACAGATCCAAAAGTTCTTCCTAATTGTTGCTAATACTGTGAAATCCCAGCGATTCTTTCACTTGGCTGGAGTCACTCAAGCGCTGACGCTGCTTAACCAAGGTTTTTTGAAAGTAAAATCCATGGGAGGTGCAAATTTGAGTTCAAAGCTCAACAGAAGATAGCTCTGAGAGAAGAATAATCCTCTCAAGGCTCCACTATTTTCTCCACATCTGCCGGAGCAAAAGGTTTATTATTATCAGTGCTGCTTGATTGGATTCTCTTGGTTCCACGTCTGTGATGTGGTCACACACATCACTGCATGTAAATGGCGGGAACTCTGTCACTAGTCGTAAGTAGGTCTACTTAAAAGTCAAGAGTTCAGTAATGATGTTTCCACCACTTGGAGCGCCTATGCACAATACTGTAATGCTGTGGCTACAGCCAATCCTTTCAGCATGAAGCCAAGCTCTTGAATTTTATTAATGAGCTACGTAGTTCGGTGGGAAACACTTCAAAAGCAGCAGCCCACACGTAAAAAAAAGTCTGTATCATTGGCACCAACGAGAAAGAATCAATTTCTGCGTTCCCAAACACACTGAGAGACAATTTTCTGACGTCCATATTTTTGCATATTCCCACTAACTTCTGCCCTCAATCAGACACTCGCAGCAAAATGTCCTGTTTTCAGGCTTGCGCACAAGTCTAAAAGCTACGTTCGATTGACAGATGACGAGTGCAAAGGCGCTCAGTGCATTAGCAGAAGCGAATCAATGAGTGCAAATTCAGGGGTTACGAGTGACCGCTTTCTGCTAAGCCTTGGCGAAGAAGCTCTTGCTCTGTCACTGTTTATGAGGAGCGTCATGTCATAGTCCAAGGTGAGCCCGCACGTGTAGACGAAGCTTCTCAGTATTTTTGCGAGGAATCCATACATGTCATCACAAACTTTTTTGCCCTCGCCCATTCCTCAGTTCGTGCAAAAAAAGTAACTCGATACATAGTTACTACTGAAGGAAGACCCACAGAAGAGGAGGCAAATGTGATAAATATCACGTTCCCAAAAAGTTGATCCCTGACTTTTTTTCCCCTCTCCTTAATAGTAAAAAGTTCTCTTCCATGTTCGATTCACCACGAGCTGGGGTAACGATTTCTTCCCTGTCCATACGTTTTGGCACCGGCGAATTGCGCGGCGAAACCCCGGCGGTTGAGTTGAGCGGCGGCAGCGGTGGCCGGCGCCGGCGCCCTTCGTTGATTGGACACCGACGCTCAGCGCTCGACCGCCGATTGGTCCCATGTGGATGAGATCGCTGCTCTCCAGGGGGGGGGAAGAAGGCAGACGGGGGAAGCGCGCATATAATTTCCCCCGCGCGGACTTTTCCCGGTTCAGAAAGGGTCTGGACGCCGCACGGAGAGCAGCCAGAGCTCCACAACAAGGCCCTTTCGTCGAGAATGAAGAACAAACTTGAAGCGAAATGTCACAACCGTCTGCTAGTCAGTGCTTCTAGTCCGCACCAAGCCAAAGTCACAACGTCTAGTCTGTAAGGAAGCAAACCAAGTCTGGATTCTAGTCAACAACGTAGTCAGAGGAACCAAATCTTCAAGTAAGTCAGTCATCGATCTCGTCACGCAACCCAGCGAGATCATCAACACCAAGGAACTCTAGTCATTCATACGTAGCTTAGAAGAGAGCTAGCAATAGATTCTAGTCACTCCCACCCAAACGAAGGCGGAAGGAAGCCTTTCTACTGAGGAAAGGTTTTATGACATCAATGCTACCACAAGACTTTCACAACTCCCAGTCAACCGTGCAATAGCTTCAATCTAGTCACCAAGCAAGTTCTAGTCCTTGCTAGTCTTCATAGACGCAGTCTAGTCATTCTAGTCATGAGAAGACACCGAAGAATGAAGCACCACAGAAAGCTTGCGTAACCGCACTTTTGTATGAGAACTGACAGGTGCTTTTCTAAGTGAACAAGTCAGGAAAAAAAGACACCTGTTCTTAAGCACTCGACAATGCCGCGAGGTCTCTTAGTCAGGAGAAGTAGCAGCGAAGGAAAAGAGGAAAGAGGGGCCTCCAAAGAGAGAGCTGAACGACAACAGGAGGATCTCGAGGAATTGGACGACAAGTCAAAGGCCCTGGGACATGGAGGAGGGGAACGCAGACGTCGCCAGTCCTTGGGCGGCCAGAGCTCTGCCTCCTCTTCCAACGTGTATTCTTCGGAGGAGGAGAACAACAACAACCTGTTTCTCCAACAGACTTCGTCATTCCAACCGCTGGGACTTGACCTTTCTTCCAAAGGCTCCTCCTCCTCCTCCCCAAGCAGTAGCAGTCTGACGTCCCCCTTGGCCGCCGCCTACGCCGCTCGCCTCAGGGATGAGTCAGACTACGCCCGCTACAAGGCGTGCAAGGACTCCGCAGAGTCCTTCCTGTACTCCAGGTTGGCCACTCTCACAGCCCTTCAGAACTATGGATATGGATGCTACTTCAGCCCCCTCGCTCTATCTGCACTGGTGGCGTCTTCTTCAGCATCTCCACACTTTCAATCATTGTCTGCAACTGGCAACAACAACAGTAACAACAACAACAACAAAAACAACAACTGCTCGGCTCAGACCGACTCGAAGAAGAGACAGAGTCCTCCTGAAGACTCCAACAGTCCCAAAAAGCCAAAGTTGACTCCAACGAAGAAAAAGTCATCGTCAAGGAGACTCATCCTCGATGACTACAAGACGAGCCCGGTCTCTGGGACCATCATCAGAGAGCTGGCCGAGGGAGAGGAGATTCCAGCAGTGAGAAAAGGTGAGTTACTTCTATTACTCACCTAATATATCGACGTACTCAAAGCGTGGCCTCTGGAGTCCTCCGTACTATTAGTACGTGCACCAAATTTTTCGACATTTCAACTTCTGACGTGTGCGCCGGGGGGGGGGGGGGAAGCACGTAGCGAGTAAAAGAAGTGTTTGTGGTGTACTGAGGAAGGCAGCGAATCCATCTGGAGAATTTTCCCTTCATCCTTCGCTCTCCGCAATACTTAATCCACGAAAAAGAGATAAATTTCAAGGATAGATTAATCATTCAGAGCATCCATATTCGTGCATTTCTCGGAGGTGTCAGTACAAAATATGCTTTCATTTTGCCAGGCGACATCGATCCGGAGTTCAACGTGGTCGAGGTGACTGAGGAGGCCAAGGCAGAGCTGGCTAAGATCGAGAACAAGATCGGAGACTTCGTGTGCAGGCTCTGCAAAGAGTTCTACGATGATGCCTTCGGTCTGGCGCAACACAGGTACGTGATCTTTGGGCATGAGTAGCATGGCTAATGTATGCTACCACCATTAGTACAGAACTGCATGTACTGCACAGGAGGTGTACCAATTTGGGGACAATTGTGCTTAAAGGTCATCTGAACTATTCATTGGTGGCTTGTCACTTGTTCAACATCTTGGACTTTTGTGAAACCCTTTCTCGGAAACCTTTTTAGGTGGCACTTATCAGTCATCTTATATTGTGTCTCTTTTATGAAAGTAATGCTGCCAGCTCTAAATGACCTATTCTGCAGTGACACATTCTGGAATAAGTCCCAGTAAGCGCTGTCGTTAAAAGAACCAGCAAAGTTTTTCATCATGCTTCACTATCCAGGAGGATTATTTCCTGCGCCCCTCGACTATCACCATCAGGGGCATTTTAACAGAGGCAGCACTTCATAGAAAGAGCTTCCTTTTCCATGAGTATCTCCTCCACTAGACAAGAATGAATAGTCACATCAGACTACTCCGTAGTGCAGTGGTGGAAAGTCATGGCACCGTTAGAATGATCAGCCAAGCCCTCGTCTGGTGGAGACCGACCAGATAGGAGCAGTCACGACCATTTCTCTTGTGCACGTAACTCCAGTCCCGGTCTCCAACTCCCCTTTTTGTTTCTACAATCCCCGTTTCTGAGAAATCTGTCGTCGTCATCGCCAAAGCACGCACGCAAAGTCTTCAATCTAACGAAAAGAAGACACTTTCTCCCTCCATAACTCCATTCACGGAGAGTGCAGATACGTAAGTCGGCTTACTTCGAGGTAGCTTCAGCAGGGGGAAAGAACGCTTTAAAACAATCATTCAAGGAGTCTTTTAGGACGAGACGAGCCTTGATATCTCGTTGGAGGCGAGGAGAGAATTAAAATTCTGCTCATTGAAGTGTAGATTTTCTACTCATTCGGTCGTGCGTGACTTCCTGTGACCGAGCGACGAGGAACCAAACGCCGACTGGAATTTCCTATGGAATTTCCCTACACGCGTTCATTCTGCATTTTTGCATTGATAATCGCTCAAAATTACAAGAGTCGCAGGATTAGTTACCTTGTTGCTGGCACGTGAAGTAGTTGCTGTGGCGGCAAAATCGACTACATAGACGCAGAAAAAAAAGAAGTCCCCAGCATCATTTTTCACCAGTTCTCTCTCCTGCACTACATAACATGCAGGGACAGAGATGGAGAGCAGTTGTCTCCATCTGCCACCGCCGCGTTGGCCGCTGAGACAACAAAGCAGCACGCTTGAAAATCAAACACGCGAGCGAAGCCAAGAATGGCAAGTGTTCATCTGCTCTTGCGTTCAGGCATGTACGTGTACGTACGTATGTACGACGCTCACGACTCCACAGACATGCACGTCCTTTACTGTCTGAGCCAAAGAGAAAGATGTAGAGAAATGAGGTCGGAGGAGGCTGAATAAAAACAGAAAGAGGTGTGCAGGGGGACCTTTTTCTGACTCAGACGGTGCGTACGCACTCACTGCTGTGAGGTCGTTATCGCGCATACCGAGATAGCCACAGATCCGCTACTTGCCAGAAGCTGGACGAAGCTTTTGCTGCAGGTGCACTCGCTGTCACACGCACAGCACCGTGTACATACGCTCTGTGCTGTACTCGATGAGGTAGTCGTCGCTTGGCTGCCAAAGTGGCTACATGACGATACACGTATCGATTTAACATAGCTTTAAGGGAGAGATAATTAATGAAAAAAGAGGATGATATAAGTTCCAGGCCTTTGTCTTTGTCCTAAATCTCATGTTAACGGCTGAAAGCTTCTTGTGTCCATACGCGTGCTCAACAAAACGGGTAGAAAGGCTTTTCCTTATCAGCTTTGTCACATCTTCCTCATAGTTATGGAAAAGCCTTTGTTTTCTCTGCTCCCCTCAGTCCCTGCTCTTCACGCCACCTGCCTTTTAAAGGGGGGGGAGGCAACAGCAACAATAGACCCTGGACCTCTAATTGGGATGTTCCAGCAGGTACCGCATGGGCTTAGGAGCACAAATACGGCCTTTCTTGTGCCAAGGGTCGACTTCGTGTCACTGTATTGATTATAGTTTATTATAGCAGACTTTCATAACTGTTATAGAGACTGTGCAATTTCTAGCAGGTGTAGCACTCACGTGAGATACAAGTACCTATCGATCAACGCAGCAATGCAGCTGTTTAGTGTGGCTGATGAGAGATGAGTCACCAGATGACAATACACTTTGTACATTACACGCTTTGCCACTTAGAACGCATCGTCCCGCGGTGAGGTCTGCCCGGGTAGATTTCTGGCACGCGCACGCACATGATGGGTGACAAAATCCTCTAGTGCCAATGCGCCCTAAAAAGCCTAGATTGGACGTACAGTGTGCAATAGAGCATTGGACGGGACTGCACGTTCATACGGCCTACGTTTCTGTTACAGGTGCTCCATGATTGTGCACGTCGAGTATCGGTGTCCTGAGTGCGACAAGGTCTTCAACTGCCCGGCCAATCTAGCCTCCCACAGACGCTGGCACAAACCTAGGCCGCTCATGAGCTCCGGTAGCAGCAATGCCAAGACCGCTGAAGATGCCAACAATGTTGGCGAGGCCTGTGACATCTGCGGCAAGATGTTCAAGAAGCCCGGGGCCCTGAGGAAACACATCCAGCTACATTGCTCGGAGCCGGTCAACAGCAGCAACCACAACGGTAGCAATAGTAGCTACAGCATTGCCCAACTTTTGAGCCCGACGACATCGCAGAACAAGAAGACTTTGAGCTGTCAGGTCTGTCAGATCACTTTTGCAACCGGTGAGCACCTGAAGGATCATTGCATTGAACACTGCAGTAGGACGTCCACTGGTCTGCTTTCACCAAACAAGGCTTTTCTCTGCGGTCCTCCCCAGAGGGATTTGTCCAAATTGGTACTCCCCCCTTCTTCTCCATATCGACATCTGATGATGCCTAGTCAGACTCCTCCACCTCCCCTTCTATCCATGGCCGCATTAGCGTCTAAAAGTTAGTCGTTTGCTTTTATTCAACCCCTCTTATTTAACCTCTTCCGCCCTGTAGCTTTCTAAAACTGTCTGTGTTTTGCATGCTGGAATATCGCGATCTGAGAAGATTCTACTCTACAGAAGAATTATTTGAATCTTGTACCTAATGGATCTGAATTTGACCTGATTGATCTCCTTTATGGCCCTCCCTGTACATAGTTAGAACCCATATCTCGGTGGCTGTGAAACTAAGTTTTCTGAGTATCACTATAACGTAACAAATCTTGAGTTTATCTAGTCGGAATGAACGATGATTGTTTGAGTGTGAGTGCGTGCGTGCTTGCGTGCGTGCGTGTGTGTGTGTGTCCTTGTCCATCTTCGTTAAAGCTTTTAAAACCCACGAGCTTTCCTTTGCAACCACATTTCTGTACATTGCGATTTTGTTGACCAAAAACAATTGCCTAATTCGAGGCTTTAGAAGGCCGCACCGTGCAATCAGTTGACGAACCCTGACATTCCTCATGAAGACAGTTCCTGATTGATATGATTATTGCCGAGTTCTGTAAATAGCGTAGTGCAAGAAAGTCATGGACGACTTAGTGTCTCTAGTCATTCGCGTTCATGTCCGTGAACATCTTCAAAGTTGCCATAATTTTCTCTCGGTTTTGCTCAAGTTTTGATGCTTTATCGACATGATTTGCTAGTTACCAGCCTCCACGGCACAAGGTCCACGGGCCATCCATCATTGACCACCAATGAATCAAACTATTCAGTTATATTACCTACCGTATATGCACTTTGCGGACTCACTGACGTCACAAACTTGATTGCACCAATGCTCATACGGTAAAGAAAGCTTTAACTTGATCTCGTAAGGGTATTTGGCTCTCTCTCTCCCGTTGTTAGTCAGGAGGAGACTGGAGACTCCAGCTACTCTTTGTACATCATCTCCGTTGTTGTCAACACCAGTGTCACTCTGTAAATAACGTCAATGTCAGATTCTCGTGGCCTCTTTGAGTGGAGGCAGAGACATGCAGCTAACGAGACCAAAGATTCGACTCTAGTCGATCCTTAACCAGAAAAATTCAACCAAATAAGCCCTCTATAAAAAAAACCGTCAAATTTTTCTGTCTCCCATGGCAATATCCAGTTGTCAATCAATTAATAATCCTTCTTTGTCCCCCTGTCCCTCGTGGGGCTGCAATATTTTTGTCAAATCCCTTCGAACTCTGTATTTTTCTCCCAATTGCGTGTCAACAGCATCTGGACGTTTTCTCTTTCTTTCCCAACCAACACGTATACGGTATGCTTTGTATAAGAACTCTATGTTAAGCTTGTTTTTAAGATATGCTTCATTTATATCAGAGACCGTCAGTGGACGCTCGAGCGATGAGTAACGTCTAGTCAGACCTCTTTTCTCGTGACAAAAGTGCGACAGAGCGTGAAATCGATCATGGTTTTTCTCTCTCATTCATCTTGTAAGAAGCAAGCGGGCGCGCGAGCAAGATGTTGCTTCTTTATTCACTCCCACCCTTTTTGTCTCCTTCACTTTTGTGTCAGGAGCCTCTTTTTATCTTTTGAGTTGTGTCACCTTTTGTAAATAATATCCTTTTGTCTCTTCTCTCTCTGTGGCCAATGGATGACGGTCATGAAAAGACAATGCCCAAAATGCAAGCAACAAAGCGCTTTTTTGCAGTACCAATTACTGTGTAGTGTACAGCATAGAACATACACGCACTTGGAGCGTAAAACCGAGAATACAAGGCAGCATAATCATTTAAGGGGATGAAGAGCTTGTGCCTGTAAGAGTTTCTTTTAAGTCCCCTGTAAACAGAGTTGCATCTAGTCAAACTGTCCAATTAGAACGCTCGTGAGTTTGTTTGTTCTGTACGTACGTATGTCTGTGTGAGTGTGTGTGTGTGTGTGCGAGCGTGTGTGCGTGTGTGCGTGTGCGAGCGTGTGTGCGTGTGCGAGCGTGTGTGCGTGTGCGAGGAGTGATTCCTACGTGCTGCGTCGCCGAGCAAATATCACTGTTTGTCCTTAGATCGTTATAGTTTGGCATGTGCCAGCATCCAACAGTCCTGAAAATATCAAGTTACGTGTAGTACGTACAAACTTGTCCTCCCAAATTAAAGCTTCTCCTGTACAAATATCCCCAGTAGAAAGTTCTTATCTACTTGCGGTGAAAAAGTTACCGTAATCTGTACAGAAAAACTTGTAATTTTTGTAGTTCTTGAATATACACGCACGTGTAGTATAGCACTTTCATGTAAAAAAGTCACCCCCCTCTGTCTCACTGCGAAGCTATAGCTTTTCACGCCATATTTAGCAGCAGTGTGGAGAACACTCTTCTCCACAAATTTGGGGCTCACTCATACACTCTTGTCATATCCCACCCACTCCCTCTGAAAGTGGCCATTGATGCACATCCACTTAAGGGAATGTCGCATATAACCAGCAAAGTCAACACAACATTTTACCAGGGCCCATAAAGTGATGTCAGCATGCACGTGGCCACCAAGTTTTTTCATTATTTCCTGATGCTATAGTGAAGGCACTCTTTCTCTGCTGATCGAATGGCCCCATCCTATAGCGATCACCCGAAAGTGCTTGCGTGTAAAATGAGCCTTCAGAGTCAACAGTTCCTCCGCGTATAAGCACTCAACATGACGAGAGGGCGCGGAGATAATGCAGGAGCAACAAAAAAATGCTTTGACAGCCTTGTAAAAAAAACTATCATTGTCTATTGACAGTATGCTTATTAATGAATCGTCGTGTGTATATTCACTTCTAATCACTACTGTGTCTCGTGCATCGCGTATGACTATTGTACATACTACATGCGTAAATTACTTCAATGCATATACCTTACCTTGCACAATGGTCGTCTACTAAGTGTGTAATAATAAATTCAACAGTTGTAAACACACGTCTCCGGTCTCTTTTTACCCTCGTGCTTGCACTTAAGTATCGACTTATGGATGGTAGGAGCACTGAGGATTAGCGGTGTCAGAGACAAAATGTACGTATATGTAGACCGTTGTACCTTGCATCCATAACCCTGCACCGGCGTTTCCTCGAAGTTCGTCTTCGTCCCTGCGAGGTTCCTCTAAATTCCCGACCCGATTTAAAGGCCGCTCAGTAAAGGGAATTCCGACGGAAAAATGGCTACAAATTTAGCTTCGCAGAATCCAGGAGAGTTATCTTTCTCCAAAGGTCGAGAACAGAAGATAGTCTGGAATTAGTAACTGTTACAAGTTGTGTCGTATATTAGGAAGTTTCTTCTTGAACTACGCGTGCATCAAAAGGTCAGTAGGAACGAGCAGCAACATAGAAGAGGACTGAAGGTTCTCCACTAAGAAGGAATGTGCATCAATATTTCCTAAATGACCAAACACAACGATGGCAGCAACAGCACTCGAGCGGAGTTGAAGCAGCAGAGACACGACAGATGTTTTGCTGATCACTCGAGTCCAGTCGAGACAGAATTAAGAGCGACTCATTGGAATACTTTTTTTAGCGTTGAGGGCGCAGAGAGATTCAATCAATCTGTCTGGATTCCCCTGGGGGCATTAGTCTAGCTCACCGCAACCGAGCTCCCCTAATAGGACTTTTTAGGCGCCGGCTCAAAATAAACGCCGGGATTTGAACTCTGAAATAAGGAAGTGACGTCACCAGTGCTTTCACGTCTCCCTCTGCTCTTTCACGTCCCCACCTCCGTCCGTCCGTCCCCACGTACATAGACAGGCTTTCATTCAACGCCCCAATCCACCCCCTCAGAACCTTTCTTTTCTCCCCCTCCCTCAGCTCCTTTCCACACTACTTCGACAGGCTCCTCGCATGTTCTCCCCGCCGGGTTCCAGGCGAACGGTTTTTTGCGCCGCCGTGCGCGGTTGCGCAAACAACAAACAAACAAGTGTTTGCGCGCGTGCTCACAACGCCCACGCAAGCAAGATGAACGCAGGGTTCATGTTGGGGGACCCAAGCCGGGGATGAGTCTGGGGGCGGCGCAGTGCAAACGGTGTTGACCAAGCGCATCCCAGACATGGGGATGCCGTTATCAAGCGAGACTGACTTTCAATTCACCACAACAGTGAAGTGCAGTCGTTTTGAGCACTGATGGGAGATCTGCTGCGCGCTCCTTGGACATCGCGGTCCTCCCTTTCCAGTCGCTCTGTCTCTGTTCTGTCAACCTGGCTTTCTTCGTCATGCAAGTGCGCCTCAAGAGAGAGAAAAGCTGCCACCTCCCTCCTCTCGCCCCCTGGCAAAAGAAGGAGATAATCATAGACGAGCAGATTTTTTTATCTATCCACTCGGTTTATTCTCCGGGTGTTGGATTGTTGATGCATCTACAATATGGGATGGGCTGTGGAGGACGTGCGTGCACTGCCAGAGTCGCTGCATGGCCAGCACTGAGGCCAGCAGCACCAGTGTTGCCTGGAGGTTCCCGGTTGCAGGTGAGAAAGGTACTCGTATGATGATGAATAAAAAATGAATCACTCACGTGTGAGGGCGAAGAAGTCTCTTCGCAATCTGGAGTCATCTTATCAGGACCGGAGAACAGCGTAGGGGGCGACGGTGAAGAAGAGAACACGAAGAAAGTCAACTTCCTCCGCCTCTCTCCGCATGCTGCACTTCTTTGTCCAAGGAGGATTGGGGAAG
>JAAUXU010156085.1_pt1 | contig 34483 bp, 37 predicted proteins | sample 7278151 | NCBI WGS metagenome assembly JAAUXU01 (sample SAMN14350113, study PRJNA611818) | marine sediment metagenome | isolation source: surface marine sediment (1.8m) | place: French Polynesia: Moorea | collected 2018-08 | reverse complement strand
GGCAGCTTGGAGCAGAATGACAGCTTAAGTAGTGATGTTGGGGGTCTGAGTTTTCAAATCCAGGTACTTTAGGATATTCCACCGTCAATGACGGAGGACTGCTCATCTCTAGCACGGACTACTTACATGCATCCCTATTGCTCACCGCCATCACTCCTCTTCAGACACAGCATCCGACGACAAGGTGATGCCTCGTCTTGAGGCCTCCGGGGCCTCCGCCACCTCTCATAGGGACGGCGGTAGCTCATCTAAGTGTGGCGCCTTGATGGGAAGTGCCAAAATCGGCAGCCGGATCTCCGGGGCCAAGGCACGAGGGATCGTCGACTGCGGCGGGACCCTCAAGCAGGGTGAGAGCGACGAGACGCAGAAGAAGTCCAAAGTCTCGAAGAGGGTCTTCGGAAGAACGGAACGACCCCATCAGTCTGTTCATGACAGCCGGGCCAAGATCGAGAGAGATTCTCAATTGGAACTCCAGAATGACGAGGTGGGATTTATTTACTTATTTTCTTGCATTGTGTTGACACCTTCGTTCATCTTCTCTTCCAGGCCGGCCTTCCGATCTATGCGTATCGAACAGCCATCGCCCAAGCTGTGTCCTCTCACCCGGTGACCGTGGTCCTGGGGGAAACGGGATCGGGAAAGAGCACCCAGTTGGCAAAGTATCTGTTGGACGCGAAGTTCGGTCGAGTGGCGTGCGTGCAACCCAGGAAGTTGGCAGCACTCTCTTTAGCCAACTACGTCGGGAAGCGCGTAAACTCCGTGGGCTGTGATCTCTGGGCCGACAATCCTAGACCTGGGAAACTAAAGGACGTGATCTTCACTACAGGCCACACGCTGCTCATGCGCTGGGCTGAGGATCGCTCGCTTTCTGCTTTCGGCTGCGTGATAGTGGACGAGGCTCACGAGCGCACACTCACTACAGACTTGCTGGTGGCCGTGCTGAAGCAAACCTTGGAGATTCGTCCACACTTGAGGGTGGTGATCACGTCCGCTACCATCGACCCCAAGATTTTCATCGACTACTTTCGCCCTCTCAAGGCCACCGTTGTCAAAGTGCCTGGAAAGATTTTCCCCATCCAGACTATTTACGATCCTCAACCGTTTGACATCAATGGCGATTATGTAAAGAGAGCTGTGGACAAAGTGGAAAAGATCGTTAGCGATAAGAAGAAAAACGTTGACGGGGACATCTTGGTGTTCCTGGCGACCCCAGCTGACACCGAACGTGCCCTCAAACTGATGCAGGGGCGCCAAAAGCTGTTGGGACTGACAGTACTACAACTACACGGCAAGCTTCAGCCGGAGCAGCAGCAAAAAGTCTTTCAGGCCACTACACGCACAAAGGTGGTCCTGGCAACTAACATAGCTGAGACATCGCTGACGGTCCCAGGGGTGACCGTAGTAGTGGACTCCGGCATTGTCAAGGAACGCCAGCTTGACCCAAGACGTCATGCTGGTGTATTGGCACTAGCTCGAATAAGCAAGAGCTCAGCGCGTCAACGCATGGGTCGTGCTGGACGGACAGCTCCAGGCCGTTGTTTCAGACTGTACAGGCTGGAAGATCACTCACGTTTCGAAGAATTTACGCAGCCAGAAATCAAAAGGCTGCCTCTCGACCTTTGTTTGCTCACTCTGTTCAAGTTGGGAATGGAAAATCCTGGAAAATTCGACTTTTTGGAGTCGCCCAGCTTTGATGCCATCCACGAAGGACTTTCGTCGCTGAAACTCCTCGAAGCTATCCAGAAGAGTGACACGGAGAAAGACAGTTATAGTTTGACAAAACTCGGCCGAAAAATGTCCTCCTTCACTATGGACCCACGTCTCTCCCGTTTGCTTATATGTGTCGGAGAAGACAGTCAACACTGCTCTCCCGAAGTCCTCTCCAACGTGGTCGCCATCTGCGCCATGGTCTCTACTGGAGGGAACATCTTCTTCAGGGCTGGAACAGATGAGCAAAAGGAGGCTGCTGACATCAATAAGGTGAGTACGTTATTCCATACGCGACGAAGCCATATTGTGCACCAGTAGTACTACTGTGTACTGTTGCCAGTCCAACAACTCCCAGTTCAGGATCATAGGTTCTGCGAAACAGAGCAGAAGCAAAGAAGACGACACTGCAGTCCTCAGTATCCGTCACTATTACTGCGTAAAGTACACATGTCCGAGTCCTCCTTTGTATTAGGTACAATTCTGTCATCCTGATGGCGATTACCTGACCATGGCAGCCGTGTATCGCGAATGGCGCATGCAACCCAAGAACAAACAGGGCAACTGGTGCGCCGAAAGTTACATCAATGGAAAAGCAATGAAGGCGGCGAGGTCAGCCTTTCGCGAGATCGCTGCTACATCCCGACGTGTCTTAAGCTGCAAGAGTGTCATAAGCGAGCAGTCAGTGATCGAGGTCCCGGAAGCAGACAAGAAATATCTCCAGTGCCTTTTCGCGAAATGCTTCTGGAAGCATTTGGCCATGTTCTCAGGCCATCCACGTCAAGGCTACATTAGCATCAACATTCACGACCAGTCGCTACTGGAGCTTCACCCCAGCTCAAGTATCTGCCACTTGAACGTGCCGTCTCCGACATTCGTGGTGTATGACCAAGTGCTGACGACTTCCAAGAAGTTCATGCTACACGTCAACCCAGTCAGCGTTGATGATGAGTCGAGTCAATTATTGGTAGCCCTTCCAGAAGTCTCCCGCCTCGTTGTCGTTCGTGGCGAGGTTGGTCCACTTGGCAGTGCAATGATGAAGCAACACTTCATAGGAAAAGGTTTTTCTAGGCTGAAAGAACTAAAGGAAGAGTTGCGCCAAAAGATGAACAATCCTAATGTGACGAATTTTCTCGAGCTGGAAGCGGATGTGCGAGGTGGAATCCTCTCATTTTTTTGTCACAAATCATGTGTTAAAAGCATCACTGATGAACTCAAGAATCGCGTCGACAGACTTCGAAGAGAGGTAACCTCGGAGACTATGCAGGTCCAGATGACGTCCAATGCTTTCGCTCTTATTCTGGAGCAAGGCGCTTGTGTGGCAGAACCCTTGCTGATGCACGACTATACCGCGATCTGCATTAAAGAACCTTACAACTGGGAAGAGTTGAAGACATTCGTGGTGGAAAACATTCCTTCGCACAAAAGACTGATTTTCCTCAACGACGGGCGTTGCATCATTGGATTTAAGACCCCAACTGAAGCATTGGAGGCAGTCAAAGAGCATAGGAAGGTTCTGATTTGTCGACTTCAGCTGGAAGAGAAACAGGTGACGGCCATGAGGCGTCGTGAACAATTTGGACGCAAGCCCAGCCTAGTGGCTAAGGCCAAGTTCGTCCGGAGGTCGAGAAAGGACTTTGTCTTTATCGATTTTGATGATGCTAGTGACGCCTCCACGTTCTTGAGGTCGTACTGCTTGTATAATTTAAAAGCAAAATTGAGCAAGAACAACGCAGCGTCACTCTTTATCCCAAGATATACTGCCGACGAAAGGACCTTCAGATATCTCTACCCACCTCTCCACGGTAGGCAATATAAGTTCAGATTGGTGAGGGAGAAACCTTTTCCAAGCACAAGAGGAGACGTGGACATGCTCGAGAAAGATCTCGAGAGGAAGCTGGCATTGACGCCAAATCTCTGCCAAATTCGAACAGGGAAGTACAGCGACACCACACCGTTCTGGGAGTTCTTTCTCGAGTTCAATAGCATCGAGGTTGGTTTATCTGCTATAAAGGGGATCCACTGCTTCACAACAAAGGATAACACAAGGAGCTACGTATTTGATTCAATGTCTTATACCGTAAACGCTGTCATCGTGACCTTCGACGATGTGTACGCCAAGTGCCTCCCACATAAGGAGGAGATTCTCTCCAACTGCGGTGTAGAGGCTTCGATCAAGTCTTCCCATGGGCGTACCACTGTTTTCCTCAAGTGTGACGACGAAGTAACCCTCTCCAAGTAAGCTTATACTTTGATTACATTCAATCTTCAGAGAATCCTTTCAGAAATATAAGCTGTCTTTTACAGGAAAATGATTGAGCTGCAGGACCTGTTAGAGGGGGAAAGGATGGAGCACGACAACTTACGTGTTTTCGCTAAGCAGAGTAACTGGGAAAGGCTGATGGAGCTGGAGAAATCCGATGCTATCATTAAGAAGAGTGGTCCCAGAGCCCTCACCCTATATGGAACGGAGTCTCAAGTGTCTAGCGCGAAGATCGCAATCAACAGGTTAAACACAACTTAAGCTGAATGATTACGAGCACCCTTATCAATACTGTGCGTTATTACTTGTGCAGGTACTGTATTGTCATGGGAGTAATTGGGGTGGGTTTTTTTTAGGCTTCTGGGAAAAATTCTAGGTGATTATTCCTGTCATGTCAACATCGCCCTGAGTGGACCTGGCGTCAAGAGAGGAGTGGTAAAGAAGATCGTGGCCAAGTACGGCATTGACTTGGCAAATTTGAATGAACGCCAAGAGATCCTCGAAGCTAAACTGAGCCTCAGAGGTCGGCAGCTTTTGAAGTTGTGTGGTAGCAAGGAAGAACTTGAGAAGGTGGGGAATGATGGTGTACTGTGCAGGTAAATTGTGCAATGCCAGTAAATGTAGTGTGCATGTGTTCAGAGATATTTGTGCGCGTGAAGTAGGAAGAAGCCCCTCTCGCTGAGTAGCGCATAATGGAATATTGTTTTCAGGTCCAACAGGAAGTGTCCATTTTGTTTAGTGAGCTGCCAGGTGACGAAGGATCGACGGAGGATACCTGCGGTACCTGCTTGGGCGAGCCAGAGATAGACGATTGGCATCGCCTTGAGGCTTGTGGACACCTTACTTGCTGCTCTTGCCTGGAAGCAATGGTCTTCTCGGCGGAGTTCCCGCTCAAGTGTCCGAAAGAGGTAGACTAGGCAGACTAAAAGCGTTGTGGTTGACATCTAGATATATATTTGCACGTGTCAAGTATTAGAGTTTCATAATTCTCAATGTCAGGAGTGCGGCCAAGAAATCTCGGTGAAGGATCTTGGCATGTGCTTGGAGCAGGGAGACAAGAGTTTCCAATCCAAGTTCGCAAAGGCCAGCCTGGAGTTTTTTATGAGAAAATCTGAGGCTTTCTTTGCTTTCTGCCCTACTCCAGATTGTGGTGGAGTCTACCGCAAAGGTCAAGGCTATTTCTTCTGCTTGGACTGCCGGACAGGCATTTGCACAGAGTATGTATGAGATACATCTAAATGCTTTAAGGTAGGCTCAAGCCATCCTTGTAACCTGCACGACTACCTTTTTGTAGTTGCGGGGAGCCGTTTCACCCAGTCTACTCCTGTGAGACAACGCAAATGATGAGAAAAGATGAAACTCTAAAGGTAAGAATGATGCTTTTAGTGTGTCAGATAGCTGATAATTTCTTTAACTTTCGTATTTCTGTTAGACCTGGCTCGCTGGGGATCCCATCAATCGCAAGTGTTGTCCCAAATGTGGGATTGGAATTGAGAAAGACAGCGGCTGCAACCACATGGTGTGTGCGAAGTGCCTCGTCCACCTCTGTTGGATCTGTCTGGCGCAATTTGACACGAGCGATGCCACCTATAACCACATCGGTAAAGGCTGCTGCGGAGTGCGACAGTGACCATACTGAACAAGTGTATTTTACTGACGTCTGAACAATTTTTGAGCACGCGACTGTTCTTACCTTCTATGCAACTGACACGCCATGTGAAATTTGTAAATGAGGCTATTTCGGCAAATTGACTGGCATTGTTATATCTGTAAACCTTATATTCTGCACTTGCATTGAAAGTTACACGTTTTCAGAGAATTACACTGGATATCGATATTGGGGCGCTCGATGAAGCTTTCTTATACTGTCTAGCCAGTGTTCCTACGTACATTGCATGGGCAAGACCATTCGATAGCACAATGAAAGTGAGGAGAAAAACAAAAGTCTTGCACTTTTTGGTCCTGGTGGTTTTGTCGTTTGCAAGATGAGCTTTGCGCAGATCCAAGAGCAGGCAACGCAGGGCCCCCGTGCTCCTCCACTTCTCCTGGCTCTGCGGCCTGGTACACACAAACAACCGACTCCTATGAAGTTGAAAAAAGTGCTCTGGGTGCGTGATACCTCTATGGACTCACTTGGTCGTGCGGGTGGAGGAGGAAGAAGAGAAGTATGAACGTTACCTGCTCACGAGAGTGAGAGTAGTTTCTTCTGCTGCTCACTCGCGTATATCTCGGCCAGCGAGCAGAGCACTTGAGGGGGGACTTCGAGAGCTGGTTCTCCCTCTCTGTCTGTCTCTCTCTCACATACACACTGGTACTGGGGAAAGAATATTAACACGAGCTGCCCTTTTTTGCTCATTCCACATGTATGCACATACGTATACATACCTATGTGCTGCCAAAGGAGGAGAATGTCGTAGCCATGCACAACCCAGTTTACCGTTCTGTCACTCCTTTTTGCCACAGTCCATGCAACTCTCTCTCTCCCTTGATCTCGATTAAGGCGCGTGGTCGTTGCGAGAGAGATTGCGCGCGCGCGCATGTACTGCGACCTCCCGGCATCCAGCAGCAGCAGGAGCGTCAGCAACCGGTGACTAGAGACTGCCCCCTCCTCCTCCTTCTCTCTCACCTAGCTCAAGTCAGTTCTGTGCGAGAAGGTGGAAGAAACGGAGTGGTATAATATTGAGCAGCAACCTGCTTGCTTGCCTGTCTGCTGAGGCCTTGTGTAAAACGCACGCACGCACACGTGTAAGCTGTGCCCCCTCTCACCGGTCGTCGGTTTCCCCAGACACCATGCGTCACAGTAAGACCAATCCCAAGACTCTGATCGTTTCGTTGCTCCAGTCGCTCGCCTCCATCGATGATGTGACGGAGGACAACCGAGCAGAATGATTGGCAAACCATTCTTTTTCGTGGTAGGCACGATGGCAGCAAAGCACCGCGTGCGGAATACGCGATTCGCTTGCCGCGGCCTCTCCTTTCTTGAACCATAAAATCCGATTACCTCGCCTGCCGCAAAACAATGTGCAATAAAAAGCCTCAGTCGTATCCTACTTAGTATTTGTGCGTGCGCATTCACTCCCTTTTTTTACCCCTTTTCTCCGAGTCCGGTAATGACGTTTAATTCGCAGCTGTCGCTGCCCTGGAATTCCTCTAGGATAAGCACATTTTGCGCAGTTACTTGTGCCAGAGTAAATGAAGCATGCTGAACTCGGCAGTGCTGTACCGGGCTCGAAGGCAGATGTACGCCAGAAATGCTGGAGGACTGCTGTTGTCTTCAGACTTACACATAGGTGGGGAACTCCCCGACGTGCCCCCGGCACGTCCGTGTCGTAGTCGGGGTCCACGTGTCTTCTGAGTCGACGCCGCTGAACGGTAGCAGTGGTGGAAGTGGCCGGAGCTCTTCTTGAGCTTCTACCTTGCTACAGGAAGGATGAGTGAAATCTGAACGGCCTGCAGAAATGCAGTTGTTGCAAGTAAATTGTAGCCTCCTTCAGTTTGCTTGTCAATTAAGTACTTTTGATAACTTGAGTCATTCTGACGATCCGCAGGCAAAATTCTTGTAAACATAGGAGTTTAGCCCTAGACAGGTGCAGCAGCTGCGCAGTCAGAATTGTGTGTTACGTATTCGGAAACAGTGCGAAAATATTGGCGCGGTGCGAGCGTGCGGATGCCGTAAATAAAACGCATATGAACAGGCGTTTATGTGTGTGTCTCTCTTGCAGCACCAGCAGGAGGGTCGAAAATCCTTTGAGGAAATGCAAGCAGCAGCGAGGGAAGCTCGCTAACGTCTATTTAAATTAAAATCATCTGAAAGGAGGCCGAGAAGCAAGAGACACCCACACCTGAGCTGCGTCTTGCATTACAGTACTTAGAATGCGTCGGTTCAGCTAATAAGAATTTACTTACGTACAATAGAAGGCTGCGCAAGACCGCTTTTGTTCTCTTCAATGAGCGCATTCCCCGCTGTCAAAGGAGGTCGAGCATCATACCCAAAAGGAGAGACTCGTATTCAATTCATCAGCTTCTTGGGTATAAAGGTTATGCATTAGACACACAGCAACTTCCTGTGCGAGTCAAAAAAAAGAAGAAAAAGAGCCCAACACAGAAGATGGCAGAACAATGCACTGACTTTTCTGACTCTGTTGCGGTCAAGTTATGAGCTCTCGACAAGAATCTTCATAGGTTTTGTTACATTTCCGCCACTTACGTTTGGCGGGGGTATCACATTCCGCTTTTTTGACTCACACGGCAGTTGAATGTTGCGTCTGCGCAGAAGAGAGACCTTCCCAAAGAAACACGTCTTCGTCATGCAGTGTCCTACATCGATGTCGTGTTAAAACAGAGAAGAGAACGCTGACAGTGTGTTGACATACAGTTCTAAAGCCCCTTCGAGGGAGCTACTGGATCGAATGAGCACCGAGGTAGCTAATATTCGTTATCAAGTTCGCTGTTGCCTCTGTCCTGAGCCAGGCCAGTGCATGCTGAACTTGACATCCGATAGTGACTGGAGAGCGAGCAAGAATAACTACGTACACATGGAGTGAACAAGAGAAGACTTAGTGTGCGGCGCACAAGTGCCGCAACCTGAAATGCAGTAATTGACACGATGCAGCAGTCATAAATAGGATCAGGTGCAGTGCACAAGCCAAGATCGAAAAATGGGTGAAATGCTTGGCGCCACCAGCTTCTTGCACATGGGGGACGTGGTCTCATTGTTCGCTGAAGGAAGCGTCTCTGGATTTCTGTCCACTCTCGGGTGAGTACGCACAATGTAACATGTTCCAGTCAAGTACTGCTTGAACTCTGCCGCAAGAGAGTGGAGCAATCTCATAGTTCTCTCTCCTGGATGCAATGCATCCACAGTGCGCTTTTGCACGACAAAATTGTGTTGCCCACGCTGTGCAGAGCAGTGTGTTGCTGTTAATTTTAATGTAACTTGTAATGAATTTGTAATCGTGCTTTGCTCGCTCACTGTAGATTTATCGCCCTCATTTGAAATTCCCCCTGTACGTGTACGGTACATGCAACCACAGAGATCTTTAAACACACCCAGCTAGCTAATTGGGCTGTAAAAGTAGGCTAAAATCTCAAATGTCAGAGAAAGAACTTGGAAGAAGCCGTAACAAAACTGCTCACTTGCTACGAGCCTCGGTACACGTAGCCCGTCACACCTTAAGTATTAACAGGAACTCACATCTGAGGCATTAAACTTTAAACATACTTATATACTGTGCATAAGCCAAAAAAAGAAAAACGTGGGGCAACTTGTATCTCCAGTTCGCACACGTCATGCCCCATACGTCTGTCTGCCTTATCAATCACAATTCGTCTTAATAATGCTGGTCTTCCGCTTCCACGTTAGTGTGAAGGAAACTTCGTTGTTTTGTAAACTACTAAGTATACGTGCGTACTTGCGCATGGATACGTTGCTAGGCAGGAAGAACACATTTGAGGCATCTGTCAAACGAAGTCATCACACATGTTCTACACATTTTTTTGGCAGTTTCCCCTGACAGCGTCCGATAGAAAATAGAAGCGAAAGTAAGAAGACACTTTATTTATCAGTTCCATGTAACATACGATACACGCTCCACTCCGGCACGTAGTCGATGGTAACGTGCGGGGTCTGCCACAAGCTATTAACTATTAAGAGATGACTCAAAATGCTTGCAAAAGGCTCCTAACTTTATAACCGTTTTCGACTGCTGTCGTAAAAACGTTCTGTTCATCCTCCCACCATCGGAGACCTCCTGACCTTGGAGAAAATTTGGTGAGGAGACCCCACCGCTATCATATTATCTGAGGGAGGGGACAGACGGATGTACAGTATTTTGGGGGAGAATCGCTTCCCAGTGGAGAAAAAACACAAAGTGGTTGGAGAAAAGAGCCTTCAAGTCAGCCAGTCGCATGACATGTGACAAGCACGCCCTCGTACGACTCTGTAAACCTAGCACAAGGCTGAGGGGAAACGGCAAAAATGACACGCGTGCCGACATCTCTAACGCCCTCACTCTCTTTCTTTTTCTCTCTTGCACACACGCACACACACACACACACACACACGCAAATGCTGGCACAAATGTAGCTACATCACCTTTACAACATATCTGACTGTACTGTACGTACTGATTGGCATACACATAAGTACAGTGGAAACTACTGGATGCACACAAGACAAAAGTGTCTCTTTGAGCCCTTAAGCCCCTATTCGTGTTTGTAAGTTGATCTTGGGGAGTACAGCTTGGTTTTCGTAAGATACACTTCTACGCGTGAGTGTACGACCATAGACTACCAAGGGAAATCCCTGAACGGGCCGAGACTCAGCTTTTAGTACGCAGCATACGAACGTACACTATCAATTTTTGTCACCTGCTCAAGAGCAGAGCAGCAGCCTCAAGGTGTTTTTAAACACACGTGTAGTCTGGTGTATGTCGTGTGCTGTCCCTCCATCCTGGGTCTCATTCAAATTCTTCCCAATATGGCCAAAAGCCATTGTCGTTGTCTTGCCTGCAAATTTCTTTCATGAATTTAAAACTGCTTTGCAGTTGCATTTACGTGAACAGGGCATACTTGAATGGGCGATAAGAAACGTACTAAGTCCACAGTGTGCAGTTTTCTCAAGGTGAGTTCCACATCTTGGTTTACGATAGACTCCTGAATGGTGCTACTGCTGCCTGGAGCTGCTCACAGGGCAGAGCTGGCTGAAAGCTCTAAAACACAGCAATGGAGAAAATATATCATACAAGACATTAACATCAAAATGATGTGAAGTTTGCGGCAACCCCGGGGCTTTCTTAGGAAGGCGTCCGGCAAGTTTTTTCCTCCATTGGTGCACCAACCCAGGTTGCAATGGTCGACTTCTGTTGAACTCGCACTAATGGATTCCACGTCTCGTTCACAGCTTGGTCGACGACAGATGCGTCGTGATGCCCGAGGCCGGAGACACCCTCAACCCGCCAAAGAAGTTCAGAGGTAATTGCAATGCATGAAAAGCTTGTTCCGATCAACTGCATGATGATGGTGATATCCATTCGTTCCAGACTGTCTGTTTCGCATTAACCCGATGCACCGGTACGCAGCGCAGAAGCAGTTCTGGAAGGCGGCCAAGCAGAGCACCGGTAGAACAGACCAAGTGCTACTCAGGAGACTGCACGTAAGAGAAAATGCAATGAGCTATACCGAAGTAAGATAATCACAGTGATTCGCGTGCACAAGTCGGAGCACGTAATTGAATTGTCTCCCACCATATCATTACTGGTAATGCTTGAGCACGCAAGCTTGCGTTACCTAATGGTGATTGCTTAAGTTCTTGTCGCAAGTATGCTGGGGTACTCATAGGTGGCGCATGTTGGTTTTTGACTTCTTCAACGGCTTTTGATGGCAGATACATAGAATATTCTTGAGGCTACTGTAAACGTCTGATTTGTAAATAGAACAACAACACATGCACAGAAACAACCGAGCAAACACAAACCCCAACAGCAAAAACACCTCCATCAAGGTCACCAAAGTTTGAAAGTGGAGAGCTGTCCGCACGGGGTAAGCAGCCTAAAATGGCTCCTACTTTTTAAGAGCCCAATTAAATATTCCGTAACGATAATCCAAAACTGAAATCACCCCCTGTTGTGGCTCTTTTAGCCTTTCAAAACATCTTTGACTTCAACACTCTCAACCTCATCGTGGGGCCATTTCTATGTTTTTCAGGCAATGCGCCACTTATGAATGCCCCCTGTAACTCGTGCCTGGATTGCTTGCATAGTTTTGCGCCGATGGTTTTCATGGCACGATTACGTAGTAGTGCAGTACTGCCGAATGCAGCATGCACGTCTGTCCGTCCGTCCGTCCAATTGCTCACGCACGCACGACGCATAACTTCCACCTCTTTTCTCATGCCTTATTTACATACCGTACGTAGAGCACACGCAAAGTAAGGGAGCTGTTCTTCTTGACGATGTGTGATTGGGAAGACGAGGCTTGCTCCTCACTGATGGATGCATGCACACCGAGTTGGGTTACCCATGAGTCATACAGGCCTAAACCACGCACCTGTGTCTTTGCAGCACGCCGCTGAAGTGGAGAAGAAGCAAAACGAGTCAGAGACGAGAAAGAGCATGGGATCCATCATTCAGTATGGAAACGTTATACAGGTAAGAAAGAGCCTGCGTATGATGACGCGGTGCAGCTACTGCATGGCTGTAAAATTGTCGTGCCAGTTAAATGGGATAACGAGGACTGTTCTGCCAGCGCACTTCTTAGCATGACTTCAGCGCGATGTTTCCCACGTTAATTCAGTTTCCACTTACCGAAACCGTCACGTGACCAAAGGCGAGCCCTACTAAGTGGTCCTGAGCAAGCACTGCAGTGCAGTGCAGTGCAGTGCAGCATTGACGGGGCGATACTAATTGCTCGTGCTTCAGAGCAGCCTCGAGGAACTCTTAGCGAGGGACTTCATCGGTGGCCACTGCCATCATCTTCGTCTTATTTGTTTTGCCCGAGAAAAGACGCCCACATCCACGGCCTTTTTTTTCCCCGCTCCAGGTGAAAATTGCCGGGTTTTCCTCCACTTTTCTCCATGCGCACGTGCGTATAAAGTGCGCACACAGGGAGCAAATATTCATGGCTATGAAGTGTGGGAAAATAATTTTTCTTACTTTGCCTCCTCCTCTATCTTCATATGTGGCGTAGAGTTTGTTTTTCTTGCCGAAAAATGATTCTACGCTCTCTTTTTGGCGTTTGGCGAACAGAACAGGCTCCTTGTGTCTGAGTAACGTAAACTTCTACTGATTGAGAGCGGGGGAAGTGAGTTGATCTGTACAATACGACGTCGAAGAATAGCTTCATTAGCTTCTAAGGCAACGAAGTGACGACGAGGTATCTTTTTCTCCTTGTAAGGTATGCACTTTCTTCTGTAAACAGCCAGTACAAATTGCGCTAATGAAGCTTTGCCCAGCATTGCTGGCATTAAAGCAAATAAATTTTCGCGCTGAAAAGTTCAAGTGTCCCTCTCGAGCAGTTTCCACTTAAAATTCTCGTGCGGTGGCATTTGAAGCCCAGAAACAAACCTTCCTCTCTCTCCCGAGAATTTGCCGAAAACATAATTTTGCAATGCCACACACGCACAGGGAGAAGGAGGAATTCGCAGAAGGGGACATAAATTTCGCGAGCACAATGTCGCGAGTGGATAAGAAGCCAAAACGGAGACAAAAGAGGACGGGTCTGACTGGACCCTTGTGATGGCTAAATTTGGGTGCGTGGGGTCTTTGCAAGACACGCACAGTTTGTCTTCTCGTAGCATGCACGACATTAGAATAAGTTCTTGACTTTGCTCTCATGTACGTAGATTGGCCGAAGGATCGCGGTAGAGACTCTGGGTATGCGCGTGCGGAAACCTAGGTGCGTGCGTACGTACCTGTGTGCGTAACAGACCCTTCCTTGGAGTTGCCCGTTTTACCGGCGACTACGTATGGGGGAATTTCAAAATGTCCGGGGTTTTTTTGCGAGGAGAAAGGTTGGAATTATCCCCTCAACAATATTTCACCCAAATCTTTTCCGAAAATACTCATCCGTAATGTTTGGAACCGTAAGGGAGACGGAGGAAGCAGGACTGACTCGAAGAAGATTATGGCTATTGCCCTCTTAATTTTAATGCGCAAAGCATGCTTGCGCGATCATTATTCCCTCAGGTTGGCCCGTGAGAGAGCAAATAAGAACTTGCACAGCCCTTTACGTACTTCCACCAGCGCTCCTTCCTTACCATAGTTCATGATGTGGATGTGACTAGTACGTATGTACACGAGAGTGAGATTGATATCGCTGTTATCTCGCGATACCTGGAGGTAACACAACAGATCTTTCACTCCTGTTATAGGTACGAGGTAGTAGACGAGAAATTCACTTTGTACCTGAGGGATCGGAGGAAGTGGGGCGTACACAAACAGATCCATGCGCTGTTTGCTTAGTACGAAATACACCACCCTTTTTACTGGCTTTAAGAACGCTCACATCGGAACGAGATTTTTTCACCTTCTCCATCTTCTTCATCTCCTTCTTCCTCTTCTTCATCTTCCTCCCCCTCCTCCTTCTCCTCCGGCCGCGTCTAAGAGGTGGCCTTCCAGTCCTTGACTCTCCCGTAACCCCTCGTGCCCAAGAAATATAACGCAGACGCACCCTCAAAATTTGAAAGAGCCTCTGAGGTGAGAGCTTACGCTTGCTTGGAACTTGTGTCGGTCCGTATGTACAGTATGTGCGTACGTATATCGCCACCCCACGACACAAAGATTGCAGGGAGGAGGGGGTGAATAATGGGGCAAAAACGGACATCTCTTCCCTTTCGAAATCTCAATTTGACCTTTTCACGGATCTCGATCCCTCCACGGAGGAAATCGATGTCAGGACGGCGTATCCGGTGTTCGTCGTAACAGGTAGTATTTGTGCTACGTATTTGTGTACTATACACTGTGACTCGTAAACATGTCCGATGGCGACAATGTGCTAAGGGCAAGCTGGAGGGTACAGGAGGACTTGAGCGAGAACATCAGATCAAGGGGCGACAGACGAGACCTGGAAGGGCTAATGCGGTTTAAAGGACATTTTTCTGACTCTTACTCTCTTATCTTCAACAGATTGCTTTATCACTCTGATTTGTAATGAGGGTACCTGATAATAGTACAGTGGGACCCGCTTATATCGTTCACCTGGAGCGGACAGGTAGGTACGGAACGATACATCGGGGGGGGGGACGTCTGAAGAATCAACCACACTGCACACGGCAACGAGTGGATGCTGTAGCTAAGTATAGACGATATAAGTGGTTCCTACTGTACTTACTCGTCGGACACATTAAGTAAATGATAGCATGGAAGTCAAGATAATACTACCGTAGTTTTAGAAGACATCCACGTACCCACTCTAAACATACAGTACGTGACGTGACGCAGTGCGTCGATGCAGAGTTATAGCTTGTGTTAAACAGCCTGAGCATGCACTTAAAAGTGATCGAGGGCTTTGTCCTTGAAGACTAATTGATCCCCCGCAGCCAGCATGCATTCGATCGAGCGAGAGCAAGACACTCTGAGGCGGGGGAAGATGTTGGCCGAGGGAGGCGAGATGAATTTCACTTCCCGGAAACAGTCACTCACACTCTTAGTCGTCACCGAAAAGGCATGCAAGGCTTCGACTCAGGTCGGGAATGGCGGAAACTGCGGGATGAATTCCTCATGTTTGGGGATCACCGACAGGGGCCTCCTTAACTGCTTAATTTACTGCAGTGGATGAGTGGGCGAGAGGATGGACTTTTATTAAGAAAATGGGCCTTCGTTCAGGCACCGGCTGCTCTAGAGTGCGAGTATCGACGGCATCGATATCTGGGGTGAGCCGATAAATAAAACGCTTCTGCCACTTATGCGGGAAACCAGTTAGCAGATACGGCAAGCTTGAGCTTAACGGCAATTTCTCTCGGACCACTTGGGCAGGCGCCTACAGAGCAAAGGCCCAGTCCCATAAATGGCAGATATGTCCAGAAGCAAGGGCCCAAAGACACGTACCTACGACGAGGAGCATGGGGTACCTTCAAGAATGTGCCTGTGGACTTTCCTAATGCAGTTGGTAGGAATCCCCCCATTACTGCCGATACTAATAACAGGACAAAAAGTCTTGGACGAGAACTCCCTCGATTTCTGCACGTACAAAGAACAGGTCGCAATCAGCAGGGTTTTTCCTCTACCGCTAGCTGACGTACCGTAGGTTCACCTTCTTCCTTGCACTGGCGAAATCACGTCTAGATTAGTGTTCAAAAGAAAAAAAATGGTGATTAGATTGTTCCATGCTATTAATGCAGTCGAAGGGTTTTTCTACGAGGCCTTTGCAGCTTAATAACCAGCTTAAAGACTTCACCTCAGCCTAGCAGCGAGCTCTGAGCTGTAGGGATTCAGGACATGTGTAGCTGAAGGACTTCCCAGTCTGGTAGACTGCACTTCATTGCATGGAGGATATTCTTTTTGCTCTTTTTTTACCGAGCTGCTTGCATAAATGGTTTTTTAAAGTCTTCTGTGGTGTCACACAGTTGCGTGACTACTGACACGCAGACCTACCGTACGTGAACGTATTAACTCACATATGTACATGTACGTACAAACCCACTTACGTACATACACGTACAAACCCACTTACGTATGTGATGTACTACATAGCACACGCTTGTACCGCTCGTACTCAGGTGCACCTCGTCTACATCCGTAATTTTGACTGAAACATATGCTGGAGAACTAGTTTCGAATTAATACTTTGACACTGCTTACGAGATTTTCCTTGCTCCACTTACAAAACTAACGCTTTGCGCACCGACCTCAACAGGTGCTTCTTTCAAGGTTCAGTAACTCCGCAACGTTGTAAAGCCAGCAGAATGCGTTCTTCATAGTGATGAAGAAAGCTCACGCATGGAAGATGCAAAGTCGGAGCGTGGGTAGTGTGAGTGAATCTAAAAACAATTGCCTGCTAACTGCATCGCCTGCGGTATCGAGGGGTTCTTTTTATACACACGCCTGCACTCAGCCTTAAGATTGGTTTTATCAGTGTGCTCATAAACTTCAGCTGAGACGACTTCCGTCTCATCGACTTTGTCCCTAGTACGTGGAAACGTCGTAAGCTCGAGCGACACGCCCGAAATACAGATTCCATTATGCAAACTCATGCTTTTAACCCTAACTCGCACACCAGACACAGCACTTTGGCGTAGTACGAAGATCACTTCGTGATCAGAATCCTAGAGGAATTTCCTTCTCACCTCACGTTGTGTTAAGTAAAGAAAAGAGTCATAAAAGCGATGGGCAGGTCGACTTGCATGCCAAATGACTCTCTTAGTAATTTTGTGGTTGTTGATGGAAAACCTGCGGTTGCTTGAAAGGTTTCTTTCTCATTTCAGCTGCTCCATCTCAAGTCGAACAAGTATCTGACAGTCAACAAGCGCCTGCCTGCTCTATTGGAGAAGAATGCGATGCGTGTGTCCCTCGACGCCTCCGGAAACGAGGGGTCCTGGTTCTACATCTTCCCCTTCTACAAGCTCAGATCGAATGGGGACAACGTCGTGGTCGGGGACAAGGTGAAGAAATGAAATCACGCACGATTTGCACATTACCGGAGCACAAAGCAGGGAAAGAGTGGCAGGAAGGAAGACAGGCTTATTTTCGCTACAAAATGAATGCACAAACAAATTCGCGAGGCCGAGGTCGAAATATGCGACACAGCTTGATAGATGGACGGACGGATGGATGGATGGATGCAGCTCGTTGAGCGAAAATGTGCATTTTCACGTAATTCCCCAGCTCCTAGGGCACGCGACGAGGACAGCGCGTAGTCATCTGTATCGGCTCTTGGCAGTTGAACGCTGATTGCGCCAATCGTGGGAATTGCTCTGCTATGGCTGAAGGCTCTGGGCAGAGAATCCTGGCACTTTTCAATGACCTTATGTGCGTGTAGCATTTGAGCCCAATAACCTGACATGAGACTGCCGGGGGGCTTCCTCCGGTTTATCATCGCACAGACCTCGATCTGATACCCCCGGAATGCAAGCATGTACTAAAATTTATACTGCGCCGTAAACTTGAAATCGGAGTGACTCGGTAATGTGCATTTTCCCCCAATCTTTCATTTCACGTGACCTCATTTTGCAATCTGGAAGACGATTATTAATCGCAATCATCGGGCGCAATTTTCCGGCCCTTACCTTTCCCGGTTAATGATTGAATGGTGTTGTCGTGATTCTCTCTCTGGGCCGCCTTCTAATGAGAAAATAATATGCATAGCAAAATGGCATTTAATGACTCACATGGCTGGTAAACGAGTATTCCCGCTGGTCTCTCTCGTGGCGTGCATTCAGCAGACAATAAGCTCTTTAGCAAGGTTCGTTTAGAAAATGTCACTTATTATGATCTCGCCCTGCAGCTACGAAAAACATTGCTTACAAGTGTTCAATCCAACCAGAGTAGAATCCTTCGTTCAGTCGGCAAAAGAATTCAATTCTCATTTCATTTGCGGCCGCCGCTAATAACCTGTCACGTGTGTTACGCAAGTCCTGCATATTTTCCGACTTGAGCACGCGAAGAATCATACATGGAGACCTTTTCTTTTCTTTTTCTTCTCTTGCCAGGTCATTCTTGCCCCCGTGAACGCCGGAATGCAAGTGCTGCACGTCGCCGCCAACCACGAGCTGCCAGACAACCCCGGATGCAAGGAGGTAGGAGCGAAACAAATGCGCGCTTGTCTTTCCACCATCGTCGCCATCTTTGCTTCAACACTGGTCTCCGAGTGCAGCGAGTGCAGCCTCTTCTCTCACGAATTCCTTACTGTACTTTTCCGCGCTATCAACGTAGACAGAAAAAGAGCTCCGACGGAGGAATGATGGACGAGAAGCGCTTGCGTGAAAAATTGGTCTTCTAATGCTCCCCCCCTCCCCTCTTCGTGACATGTGTCCACAGTGCGTGTGGATACATGCGCAGAGGCCTTCCGACTTATCTGATCAAAAAGAGAGAAGGAAAATTTCCAGGAAGAAAAACTTGTTGCACAATGCGCCGAGGGAGAAACTTGGAGAAATGTTATCCCTTCGGCGTCGGGCCAACGACTGATGTGCAGGGCGAGCGCGGACTCCATTTGCATGGATACAAACTCCTGACAAGTGAAGGAAGCAGGAGAAACAGCTTAAGGCCTGACAAGATCGAGAAGTGCGCCGCTGGCTGCGCATATGGCAAAGAGGCAGACACCGGGTGTACGATCTTGTCCGACGGAGATGTACAGAACTTAAGTAGGCAGAGGCATCAGGATGAGATTAGGTAAAAAAAAGCTGCCAGGGCTGGCGGGATTAATGTCGGGGAAAGACGAGAACGCACATGCTACTTTGGCGAATATTCTCTCTCACTTCACCGGAGGATGGGAGAATGGCCGCTTATGAACTCCGTGCACGCCCGGATCGAACTTTTTTTCACGTCCGTTGGTCATCCTTCCTCCTCTCTCACCTCTTGCACAGGCTGAGACAAAGTGCACAGTCGTAAAAAACGCGTGTTCTCTCAAATTCCCTCATCAGGAAGTGTGTGTTTCTTTTTTCCCCCACCTGGACATTTGTTACTTTGTACAATACATCAGCCGACTCCATCTGGCCAATGCCTCACGAGGCGGTGGAAAGGTACAAAGATAGCGCTCGTCCCATAGATCCAGACAATGTACAGAAAGGTTTGCTATTGCGACGAGGCCCTTTTTTTTACGTATGGTGGGTGTGAGTCAGGGAGGCCTGGCAGTGATACGAGACATGACAACGTATGATGACCTGAGCGTGGATTTAGGCGAGGCCACGTGTGCTTGTTTGTTTGAATGTGTTTGTGCATGTACAGCAGAATTCAAATGCACTGCAGTGTGCGCACCACATGTGTCTGCAGATGTCTACGGACAAAGAGACATTCTGGGCAGATGCTGCAAATTGATGTTAATAATACGTCATTTCAATCTTTAAGGGAATTCAATCCAGTCCGGATTCCAAATAGCAGCCAGTGAAGCGCGTATGTTTGTGACTAAGAAGTAACGTTTCCGCAACTTTGCGTCTCATTTTGGGGGGTAAAGAAGTTCCGACATAGTTACAATTACAAAGGGATCAGCAACACCTTGAACGTTAATTTCTCCCATTCGAGCTTTTCCTGTCTTGATTTCGTCCCGAAATGGACTGGAAGAAGTCCGTAATACATTTCTGGACTTTGTCAGCCCTGCTGGAGCTAACAAAAAAAGCCCGGACATTCTCAATGATTCTCCAGCTCTCAAGCACCACAGGCCCAAAATTTCACATCAGCCTGAACGATCACACCTTGTATATGGACTGGAGAATGCAGAGGGACAAAAAAGGGGTAGAGACTTTCTGCTCTGTTAATTTCTTTTAAGGTAAAATCTCGGTCAGCGCAAAAAAGTGCGTTATTTGGAGATTTTACGTCCACGCCAGACCAACTAATTGGAGATGTGAGTGCACTCATCCACTCAACAGTTCTGCTGCAACGCCCAACTGCTGTGTCCTTTCAAGGGTGTTCCCACTATTGATATCGTGTTGTCTCTTGCCTTCGTCTGCACTGACGTCGTTAGGCTTTGATGTTCTTTCTTCCTGACTGCATTCGGACAGATTGTGGCTGCATCCAAGTGGGGACGGCCTCCTTTTTCACACCATGGTCCCTGCCTCTTCCTCACTTCCCCCAATAATTCTTCTGCTATGACAAGGCAAGGGAAAACAAGTGCACTGCCCACAGGCCCAATTTGCTGCAGTCTCTGGCTGAATCAGTTCGCTGACAGAGAAGGAAAGGAAGGACTGACTCTTAATTATTTCCGGGCAGCGCCATTAGCGTGGTCACATACGAGGCTGCTACAAATGGAAATAAAGGAATCTCCTGGGGGGGGGGGGGGAATGCTGCTTATTCTCTACCAGCCAGCAGAGATAAGGAAAGTAGAGGGAATAAAATTCCCCCTCCTTGGACCCTTCGTGCCCACGCTGAGCACAACCAAACCGCCAGAGCAGCAAATTATCGCCCCAGAAGTATCTCGCGCCGTCACCGCCGCGGGCTCGATTGAATTTATCGATGGATGGCGGGAGTGCCAAGGCCCAACGCACCTTTTTAGCCACTGAAGGAAAAGAAAGATTCCTGGTAACGAACGTTGATGAGACGACTCCATTTGCTGAGCCTCTCACTCCATTGTTACGCCAGCTAAGGGTGAGTCGTCGGCTTCTCAGACAGAGTTTGTTTCGCCCTGTCCTCGTCATTTTTTCCGTGATTTGTCGATCTCGTCTCTGCTGGAGAAAAGTTGGGGCCTGCTAACCAGGGACATTTGAGCTGGGCCTCATTAGGCCTGCCAGGCCCCGGTACTTGTGAGCTGAGTGCGTTACTCTTTCTCTCTCCGGAAGGAGAAACTAAACTTGGCTGCCGGAGTAATGATGATGCTATCTCTCGCACTCCCTCTCAGTCGTCGACATGCGCCTCACCTTTTACGGAATCAGAACGAGAGAGAGAAAAGAGATGGCATCGCCACAACCAAAGTCTCAATCCCTGGCTGTGTACGTCCGTGCAGAGTCTCTCGTTGTACTCCCTGGCACAACAGGGGAGTCGCCCTAGTTAAAAGCTGAGGCGCACATACGAAGCACAGTCTAGGCATGTCAGCGTCGACTCTTCCGTTTGTACTTTGTGTCGCGCATGAAGATGTCACTCCGGTGGATAAAACTTGGGCAAACTTGGTGCGGAGATTTCATTGCGGAGTCTAATGGGGTTGCTGTTCCTCCTCCTGGTGGTCGCTAATTCCATTATTAGCTTTTTTCTACTTCTCTCAGTCGAGACGTACGGGGAAAAACAATAGAGAACCGTTTTTCCATTCATGCGAGAGAGTTAATAAAGTTCACTAACTCGCCCACGATTGCTGCTTTTTCATCGTACGTAGACACAGCGCACACGTTACAGCGCACATAGAACGCTCAGTAAAGCACGAATGAGTAGACTGTGCTTCTCCTTGTTCCGAGGGGGATGAAATTGCAGTTGTTCCCGGTAAACCTCAATGTGGAGTCACTGGAAAATCTGGTGACTGCACGCAATGTAGATGACCTGAAATTCTAGACCGTGCATGGCAACACGAATGTTCATTGTAACGTCGCTATTTCTGTTTGTGAACACCCGAGGAAAGATTCTATGCGCATATAACCCACAGTACACGTACAGGACATGTGGGTCGGGAGCCTGGAGCTACAGGTTGAGGATTGAAAATCATCCACGAAGCAATAGTGCTTCGTGTCCCCTCCCTATGCAGCTTCTCTTGCTCTGCTCGTGTCCACCGACCCAAGGCATCCTCCCACCTATTGATGTGCCTCGTTCCTCCCATCTCCTTTAGACAAGGTTGGTGTTGAGAGTGCCCAACTGGAGAATGGAGGCCTTCTGTGTGGGCCACACCAACTACTGGCAATGAAAAAGTCTCCCATGACGCAACAGAGCAGATCTAGCAAAATCGTATTCATCAGGCTGGAAAATGAAGACAAATGACTGAGTTGGCAGGAGAGCTGAGCGGTCACATCTTCTACCTGAGTGGCCGGCTGACGCAGCGACCGGAAGCGAAGTCACGGAACCTCATTGCTGCCAGGATTTCTTAAGCTCAAAGGTCTAATTTCTACCGCAATTCCTAGTTAAGCACGATGAATACGTGGATGATGAGACCACGCCTCTGGTTCTGATTGTGACACTGGCACAAAGTCAGCCACGAGTATTAGGCCTGGAGAGTGCTCGCCAGGCCTAACACGAACGCCAAGGGAGAGAAGAAAATGAAGGCAGAACAGATCTTGTTGGTCAGAAAGAGTACGGGTAATTTCGTGCCTTTGATTCGATCAGCGGGGAGGTGATGTCTGCCTTCCAATGGCTCATCAAGGAACCATTTTTATTGGTACAAGTGCATGGCAGGGAGAATTTATTCCTAACGTCATTTCTCACTTGTCTCTCCACGTGTGTGAGTCTGTGTACTCGGCCTCATTGCACTGCAACTCGCTGCGTGCACAACGCGGCGCTGTCGCAAGAGAAGCCTTATAGTGCATTTAGGAGCTACAGCAGATGTTGCCTTACTAATCGCCAGGCACGACTTTGAAACGAGAAGGGTCTAATTTCACACCTGCCTGGAAGGCGTTTGGTTCGAAGTGGAAAAAGATTAAACTTTCTCTCTCTGTCTCGTGAGCATCGCAATTCGTTGACTCCTGCGGAGTGAAGAATTACATGGCAAGAAGGCCTTTCCGCATTAATAACAGCGATGTCCATTACTTTCGCCAGAAAATATATGGTTCTTCTTTGTTTCCTGGCTAAACTTTGCTTTTCGTCTCCTCATCTAAACTAAGCGTGCCGTGCCTCCGCCCCATTAATAAGCCTTGGTCGCGACGCCGCGCTGTCTGTTCGTTCTCGTTGCAAAAGTTTGCCTGACATCCACGCTCATCTCTACCAATTCTTCGTATGGAGCGTACATTTTGTATGATGTATTTCGGGGTAAGGCGTACAGACGGGTAGACGTTCCGTACACATAAAAGTACTTTCCAGGTAGGGTACAACAGGGACATATTTAGCTTTAGTGGGGAAAATTCACGTGGTGAATTGCAGCAAGATCAACAGGGACCTTGGACGTACCTTTCATTAAGAAATCTCAGCAAGGACAGCTCAATTTGTCCTTCATGTGAGCCAACTGCAAGCTGCAGGAAATGCAAGGCAATCTCTCATGTCTTTCTCGGGACTTTTCTCCCACATGCGGTCCATCCTCGCCATGGGTCCTCATCTGAAACGACTTGAGGACACGACTGTTCTCGTTGGAGGAAAGCTCACTAGTGACACAAGTCTCACTGAAAATTTATCGACAGCGTGAAGTTGCACTGAATTACGGATCGAATGACCCCGAAATCAAAGTTGGCGCAGGTGGCAAACTTTTGCTTCCCGTCAACGCTAGCTAGCTACGGTACTACGTGTATCACAGCCGCAGCAAGAGTAGCTCTCGCAGCAAGTAGAGGTTCCTTTCTGAACTTGTATGAAGTTTTGCGGGCAAAACACTAATCTATATGCCATTTTTGTCTATCAACCTTCTCCATTTCATTTAAGGAGCAGCGCTTCTTATTTTAGTTCCTCGCTTACTGTGCCATGAGAATACTATTCTCTGAATTTGGAGTCAACGCCATTGGACTCTACAAAATTCCCTGGTCATAGATCCAAACCCGTGGAGGAAAGAATGTGTAAAAGCTGTTGCCCAACACAAGAATTGATGGCAAATACCGCAACCTCACTGAGAAGGAAGTTTCTGTAGTATCTCTTTTGTACTGCAAACATCCCCCAGCACAGCAGTTGTGTCTGGCAGATGTGGCTTCGAGATAGAGTCGACTTGAATCAATGCCTCATGTTTTCCTGGAAAGTTTGACTCCACTGGACTTGGGGCATTTAGCTCAAAATCTACCACCTCTCGTCTTGCCGTAACTTTTTTGTCAGCTGACCTCAACCTTCAGTTCTCCGCCACTGAGGCCGCCTCAACTGAGGCCGCCTCAACTTTCCTGTGTGACGTTCCATGTTCGTTCCATGTGACGTCCGTATCATGACTGCACGAGTCAGTTCCATTGAAAGCTAAATATAACGCACCTGGAACATAAATTCATAGCTCACACGGATTCTCCGAGTGAATCTCAATGTACCGGCGCACACTGTTCATGGGAGTGGCAAGAAATGACTTACACTTTCCTTTTCTAGGTGAACGTGGTGAACACTCAGACATCTTGGAAGATTTCACTGTTTCTGGAACACCGCGAGAACGAAGACAACATCCTGAAGGGCGGCGACGTCGTCAGGCTGTTTCACGCCGAGCAAGAGAAGTTCCTCACTATGGATGAGTACAAGAGGAAGCAAGTGGTATTCCTCAGGTGCAGTAAGAAGAGACATCTCGATCATACCAGACGCCAGCCAGTGCCAGGACGACTTCTTCGTCACACTGGACTATGCAAAAAATATAACGCAGGCATCTTTACCTCATAGACATCTCTTTCAGATTCACCGCCCGCACGTCGGCCACCTCGGCCACGTCGAGCAAGGCGCTCTGGGAGGTAGAGGTGAGTAAAAAGGGCCTTACCTCTTTTTCTCTCTCCTAAACTTTCCCCTCCTATTCCCTTGTCACTGGCCGCAAAAAAAGGTGTGAACAAAAATTCTTTGATGTAATCTAAGATCTTGTCGCTCTCGCAAAGAAAGGAAGCGTCATGCGTTAGCGCGCATGTCCGGGTACCGTATGTACAACCCAGGTATTGTTATTGTTATGACGTGTGTGCGCTGTTGTGAAAATTCTAAGCTCTCATGATGGACAGGGAAAAAACCCTTCAAAGCCCATTCGCATGCACGTTTGGCAGGGGGGCCGAGAGAGTGAAGGAATCCCCACCAAAAAAATTAAGTTTTCCAGGCTCTGTCAAAAGCTGAAAAAGAAAACAAAATTCACGCACAATTTTCCCATGAATCTGTTTTTTCCTTGGCTTTGCCGAAGGCCAGGGAAGATGTGGTAGGAACAAAAGTGGCCAGTGTGCAAATGAGGTGACGCCGCGCAGTGGCAGCAGTGGCGGGGGCAGGATTTCCTTCTCCAAATAGGCCGTAAAAGTCCACAGAAAACGTGGGCATTAAATTTGGTTAGTACTGGCTCTTAAAGACGCGCTTAAGTCAGCTGCAGCGGACACCTGAAGCAGGAATGACATTTCTGCCAAGCAGCAGGTAGCAGTTGATATTTGTACATTCCCTCCACTCTCGTTGGCGACGATCCGTTTATAGCCTCACGTTGCATGCGTCAGTGACTCAGTGACTCGACGATACTTTTCCTATCAACAAACGCACTTTTTTTTTACTACTTCCACACTATACGTATGACGATGAAATTCGCTACTTGCTCTCCTTGTCCCTCTCCCACGCCAAATCGCGCTTTTTCCCGGTCTTCTAGGTTGTGCAACATGATCCTTGTCGTGGAGGCGCCGGACACTGGAACTCGCTCTTCCGCTTCAAGCATTTGGCTACCGGACACTATCTGGCGGCCGAGATCGACGAGGACAACGCCGCCGCCGTCAAGCAGAAAGGTCGGGCATGTGGACGTGAGGGGGGAGGAGGGGGAAATTGTCGACTGCATCTCATACTAGATATTGGCCTTTTTTGTCCTAGCTAAAGGTCACCGTTATGACTTATTTCCGTCGATTGTTATGGTTTATTTATTGCTATAGGCTATAGGTCACGTTTAGTCCTGTCATTGTTGACTTTTTTTTCCCGGCCAGGAGTGATATTTGGCTGCGATTTCCCGTTCAAAAAACCCTAATCAATAGATAACGCGCCTCCGTCTAAATTTATTAGTCACACCACTAGTGGGGTCCCGATAAACCCATAAAAAGAACGTGAAGAGAAAAGGGCCCTTGGTTGAAACTTTTTTTGCGGAAATAATCAAAACTTCACGTTGCAACTCAAGCTTAGATAAATGATTGTCACACGCCCCACCATAGCCGACTATCCCCTGAAAGTGTTGAAACACTTTTTAACCTCAAGTATTGCAACTTTCAAACTTTGGACGCTTTCTGTTTAGGAGTCTCCTAGATGAAAATCTTGTCCAGCATGATTTTCCGACTGCCTGTAATCTTACTTTTCGGGTAATGCTGAACTCATCACTAACCAGCCCAAGTCGATGAGTCACACACTGAATCTGTTGTACACAGTTGGTTTTTTTTTAATTTTTGGCTTCCCCAAATTTTGATTGGGATCGCCACCACTCCCCTCAAAAAGTGTCCTCTCGCTACGAGGAAGCGTGACAAGAACTGATGATGCCACTTCCTCTTGTCGTGCGGCTACCATGTTGGGCATTAATTTTCTCATTTCAACTGCTTAGAGCCTCTCAACGGTCCATTCTACCACTTGGTGTCTGTGCCACATTCAAACGACTTGGCCTCCTTGTTCGAGCTTGACCCCACGACGCTGACGAGTCGAGCCGACTCACTCGTTCCACAGAACTCGTACGTCAGGCTGAGACACTTGTGCACCTCCACTTGGGTCCACTCCACCTCAGTGCCCATCGACAGGGACGAGGAGAAGCCTGTCATGTCCATGGTGAGAGAAGACAATTAAGGCTTGAATTTCTCCACCGAAGTTCAACACAATGTCTTTCAGGTGGGATGCGCTCCTGTCAAGGAGGACAAGGAGGCCTTCGCCATCATCTCTGTAGAGTCCACGGAAGTCAGAGATCTCGACTTTGCCAACGACGCGTGCAAAGTGCTGGAGGCTGTGGCCTCAAAACTGGAGGGAGGGATCATATCTCACAACGAGAGGAAGTAAGTTAAATATTGTCCACGCCGAGGAATCATCCACCGTCCGCGAACGTATCTTGCAGAAGCTTTTCCTTCTTTTACACCGAGTTCAAGTTTCGAATCAAGTCGTGTCGAGTTTCCTGGTAAATTGATCACTCAAACATGAAATCTATCCGGACTTTCAGAGCGCGTAAGCATCGCTCTAATGAGTTGACAAGTACATGAGGCGTTTTCGGACTTCTTCTACCACACCCAAAAAGCTGTGTGTCGTGCACACACAGCAGTGAGACAGATTCGTACGTACACAAGCAAGCTTAAACTTTCACATGTCAATTGCAAAGTAGTTGTGTTTAAGAAGGAGTAAAGATAGTACGCTCGATTGCATGCAATATCGATAGGAAGATTGCCTTGAAAAAACCTTCACACCATTTGGTGCCACTTGATGGCTCACTAAAGGCCTGCCTCCATCAAGAGAAGTTTGGACTTCTTTAAAAAGGGACAACTCCTCCATACTCTTTGTATGTCCCGTCATCTGATATATCCTGTGTGTGCCTGCCGACGAAGAGGACGTCTCTTGTCTGTCCACTGGCAAGTACAAAGTCTTCCGGACTGTTCAGCGTCACGCGTAGTTTGCAGACAAATTCACCCTCTGAGGACTACAATGCAATGTCTGTTCTATCCATTCAAAAACAAACGTTGGACTGATTTAAAGTTGCTCCAGTTTTAAACAAGCGGTAGAAGAATTATGGGGCCATGAAACAGTACCTACACACCAGGACCTCTTTCAAATCAGTCTACCAATCTTGGTAGACCATATAGAATGTAGTAGTAATCTCGTGGCAGTAAACCCGTTACGTACATATTGAAAGCACGGCTACTTTTTGCTAACCCACCTCTTCCTACTTCGCCTTCAATCAGCCCTTTGGTAGGAGACTTTTCATCTTCCAAATGGACGTTTCGTGTTTCTGACTGACCAGAGGAGGCGATGAAAAAGTTGACGGGAATCTCACCGGTCACATGTGTGTGCTAGTACCAGTGCGTCTAGTCCAGGGTGAGAGCGATTGCGAGAGAAAAAAAAGGAGGCACGCTTTGATGAACGATTTTACAGCCTGTTCCACTCTTTTCTCTCTTTTATTCTCCCTGCGGGTAATTGACCGAGTATAAGATATTGCCTCGTATTGCCTGAAACAAAGAATATCGACAGTAAATTTTCCCCTGTTCTTTCCAGGTCCTTAACCAGCCTGCTGCAGGACATCATCTACTTTTTGGCCAACAAAGAGAACGAACAGCACAGGGAAGACCCTTTGGAAGTTATGCCTACCAGTAACCGAGACAGGAAGAAGCTGCTGAGGGAGCAGTATATACTGAAGCAGCTGTTCAGAATACTGCAGGTGAAAAATGAGTGGCGACGCATGAGCAGCGTACCTGCCGTTTACACACATACGTGCAACGATGCAACTGCTATTCCACAGGCTCCCTTTATGGAGAACAAGAGTGGCGACGGGCCCCTGCTCAAGATCGAAGAGCTATCAGACCCCAAGAATTCGCCGTACAAGCAGATCTTCAGGCTATGTTACCGAATCCTCAAGCTCAGTCAGAAGGATTACCGCAAAAACCAGGCACGGCAGCAAAAAGTACTGATAAAAATGACGCACTTGTTAAGGAATATCATCATACTTCTCAGGAATACATTGCTAAGCACTTTGGCTTCATGCAGAAGCAGATCGGCTACGACATCTTGGCCGAGGACACCATTACTGCTCTGTTGCACAACAACCGCAAACTGCTGGAGAAACACATTAAGGTAAGAGATAAGTGCAAGAACAACCACACTTTTCACTCAATGCCAATTTCAAAAGGCGGCAGAGATCGAGACGTTTGTGAAACTTGTGCACAAGAATCGGCGTCACTGGGATTCAAGGTTTCTCGATTACCTGTCTGACTTGTGCATCTCCAACAATGGAGCCATCCCAGTTACCCAAGAGCTCATCTGCAAAAGCGTCCTATCGCCAACTAATGCTGGAATACTTATCAGGACCAGGTGAGTAGATACACCAACTGTTCGTTCGTCTAACATGCAAGATATTGCATATGTACGCGTCGCTTCTTCACCTAGTCTCCGTCCTTGTAACTGGCATTCAATTGACGATTTTGACGAAACTTTGGAGGATATGGATGATGGCTTGGTGATGTTGGAAGCCACCCCAACGTCGTCCATGGAAGATGAGGCCGCACAAGTTCCAAAGGAGGTGAGTGCCCAACATACATTAATACGGTACACGAGCAACATGACAGTTTAATATAATGACTGTTCTGTTCATCTCAGGTTTTCCTGTGCTGGGAGAATCAATCGGCGCCGCGTCCCCTCCGCGATGTCGCTCAGCGTGCGCGTAACAACGTCAGCGGCGAGGATCAGGCCATCATTGAGTATTACAGACACCAGCTCAACCTCTTCTCCAATATGTGCTTAGACAGGCAGTACCTGGCCATCAACAGGCTCTCCACCGAGCTCGACATTACTCTCATTCTCAGGTGTGTAGACGGAGCTTAGTGAGGTTGCTTTAGTTGTTAAGGAATGGTATATTAATAACAAATTGTTCAATCTCAGCTGCATGAAGGACGACAACTTGCCATACAGTCTGCGCGCGTCCTTTTGTCGCCTAATGTTGCACATGCACGTGGACAGAGACCCGCAGGAGCAAGTCAAGCCAGTGCAGTACGCCAGGCTGTGGTCAGAAATTCCTCTGAGACTATGCATCAACGAGTGAGTTACACCGTTATGAAAGCTCATTAATATCGTTCTGTTCAGTTCTCTGCCATTTGAAACATTTCTCACCTCGCTCTTATGGGGATTGTTACTGCTGAGATCAACACTTCGCATTTCTTCACTTAGTTACGACACGAATCAAGTGTCCGACACGACGAAGGAGATGGTGCGCTCCCGCTTCCAGCCCACTATCACATTCGTGGAAACGTACCTGAAGGATGTGGTAGACAATGTGTGGACCTTCTCGAACCCCGAGCAGAACAAGTTGACCTTCGAGGTGGTCAAACTAGCCAGGGACCTCATTTACTTTGGATTCTACAACTTCTGCGATCTCCTGAGACTCACCAAGACCTTGCTCAACATCTTGGACTTCGTCTCGGATCTTGATTCAGCAACGGGAAAGCTGCCCACAGGAGAGATAGAGTGTAAGTGGATGCCAGAAATGGAAGAGGTCTTCGCACAATGTCAGTTTGCTTCTCTGTGCGCAAGCAGCATCTTCCACTGGAGAGGAAGGAATGCCGGGGTCTTCTGACGAAGAGCAAGAAGGCAGGGTGATGATTGATTGAGTGTGTAATTTGCAGGCATTTAATTCATCACCAAGATCAATACCTCTATCACCAGTGCTAAGGTCTCATCGTCAAAAAATTCTTTCCGTCGCCTAAGTAATGCTTCCGTCACCGAGGAAATATTTGTCACCACACAAATTTTTATTTACTTCAGCATTCGAAAAATGCAAGTAATCCCATCTCTCAAGTCATTACATGGTCGTCATCACTTTGACGTTGAGGTCGCAATGCTGTCGAAGCTCATGGCCCTGGCGGATGACAGAGTTGGAGGCCGCCTCCCTATTCCTCTGACTTGGAGCTCTCCGAGCTTGAAGAGACTCGTTGTCCTCCAAAGAAGGGAGGAAAGTATCCAGGGTGGGAGCAGGAACAGGGATCCCCCCTCTCACAGTGATCACATAAAACTTTTCAGCTTTAGGCTACTCATAAGTGTCATTTGATGACTTGGATAGGTTTGTTAGTGATCAAGGTGTTTGTGACAAAACTATTTCATCGTATGATAGAAGTACTTGTGTGGGATGTAAGCCTTGGTGACTGAAGTTTTAAACATGATGATAAAAAGATGTTTTCCCTTTGATTTTCTTTGTGCATTTTACTTCGAGCAGACACTTGTCCCATGGGTAAGATTGTTATGTCCAGGTTAAGTCATATACGATGCCTATGTAACGCAGATACGGCGTATTGTCTCGTACATTTGTATTATGCTCAAAATTTGACTTGTTTCAGCTGAGGGTGGTGCCATTCGTTCCCTGAGTGAGGTGGGTACCATGCTCACCATGTTCACGACGGGCATAAGACCTGGGGCGTTGAACGCGCGCATACCCATGGCCGGGCCCGGAGGGGCGCCCTCGGCTCCCGGCAGCGCCGGCGGGGCAGCTAATAGTTCAGGTGCGACCACAGGTGCAGGTCCCGGACCTGTAGTGGCAGCCTCCAAGGAGACGGACAACCTTGTCATGGATACCAAGCTGAAGATAATCGACATCCTGCAGTTCATCTTGGACGTGAGGCTCGACTACAGAATCACCTGTCTGCTCTCTATCTTCAAACGGGAAGTTGATGAGACTGAAAGAAAAGAGAGGTAAGAGTTCTTACCTTACAAGAGCTAATTGATGAAGTGCTCAGAAAATCTAATGAGTCTTGTAATACCTCCGTGCGATATATCCATATCGACATCCAAAGACTTCTGATTATCTCATCAATGTTAAGCAATTTCAAAGTGTCGAGACGACATCGATATTTTTTACATTCTTCTCTCTCTTGGGAATTGGATAAATTAGAAACCAACCTAACCTACATGTGTCGTCCACTGTAACTTAGGTCAACTTAGGTTCTCTTAACTTCTATTTTTTATGACTTCTCTTTTGAACAGTTCCAATATTGTCCGGTTTAGATATGCGTAGTCCAGTCCAGAAGCCGAGAGAGACTGACTTCTGCAGTTTTTGTACTGAGGCCTTATTGCCTCTATTTGTTCCCTATTGCAGGAAAATAATTCAATAGAAATTATCGAGTATTGCGTATTTTCTGAAACATCAAACAAAAATTTTCGAAATCTCTGTATGATGTTAATGATGCCTCATTGCAGGGGCAGAAGCAGAGACGTCCGGGGAATTGATCTGGAGGCGATCGGAGCTCAGGCAGAAGGAATATTTGGCAACGGGTAAGCAACCAATTTTCTTCAGCGTGGGTGAGGCGTAACATTCGGACTCAGAAGCAGGATGTCTTTCTCAGAGGTTAAATGAGACGGACCTATATCAATCCTTAAACGATACGTCTAGATAAATCACGTCCATAGGTGCTCGAACTCTCATTATGTGTTGCCGTTCATCTCCTCGCAGCAATTATAGTATTATGCTGGTGATTTATCCACAGTACTCATTATTAGCTTCTGGAGGATTGCAATATAAATTCCTCCACGTTTGGGCTTGATAATAAAGTGACGCAAATGGTTCTCAGTGCTACCAGAGGAGTCAATTTTTGCCAGAACTGACAAAGGTGCCTCTTGGTCTTTTTCCCCCTTTTCACATTCAACTCCTTAAGCTGATTTGAAAGCTGGGAAAGCACCTTTTAGGCTGTATATTGCAGCACGCAATCCACCTCTTGTTGGTTCAGTTCGAGATTTTAGGATTCATTTCTCAGTCGGAATAAAAACCAGTCCTTTTTTCTTCTTTTTTTTTCAGAGAGGACAGTGGTGTGTTGGATTTGGATGGCACTGGCGGCAAGACTTTTTTAAGGGTTCTCTTACACCTGGGCATGCATGACTACCCACCTCTAGTCTCTGGGGCTCTTCGACTATTATTCAGGCACTTTTCACAAAGACAAGAAGTACTGCAAGCATTTAAGCAGGTAAGCGGAGAAGACTTTGTAGTGTCACATGACTTAAGTCAGAAAACTTACGAAAAAGAAAGACTGTTTATGCACGTATCTTACAATTGCAATCGACGTTCGGTTTTGCCAACTTTTCCCTTCAGTAAGCGACTCGACGAAATCTAACGCCGACTGTACTTAAAGATACGCTATGGTATATCTACTGCCGAAGTATGGAGTGCAACGCTGTTTTTACTATATCCAACAGAAACTGCTGTAGAAGTCTTTTCTACGACGTTAAAGTCTGCACTAAAAGCGTTTCTTTCCATCGCTGTGTCAGCGTAAGCACCGCTGGTATCTACTAAGAAGACTAGGTGCTTCGACTTAACAGAGAGCGGATGCAGTACTGTACTTTCGTAGCTACATCCTCGGTAGTGGGTGGATCTTTGTGCCACAGCTTCTACTCGTGCACACAGTTGTTGGGAGCCTCAGACTGGCTGCAGAAGACGCTGCCCCAGATCATTGATGAATTCAAGGCCAAGGACATCCTCAACTGCGACGAGATCGGACTCTACTGAGGAGGGTGTGTGACAGAGGTCGCTGTCTCATTGGCACGAATGTGGCTGGAGGAAAAAAGGGCATGAAGAGAATTATTACTCTGTGCAACGTGACTGGCACGGAAAAAAGAGATTCTTCCTTATGGGAAGGAGTCAGGCTACTAGAGCCTTCCCGAATGATCACACAGAGTTGCGGACGGACTATTTTATAATACACGACGGACTATTTTATAATACAGATATGAACTGGATATAAGATCACATGCTTATAAGAATCCATTTCACTATTCCCAAAGAGATCCTTAGACCGTTTTACAGTGTGCTCACACAGCAGAAATTCATGGATCGAGGTTGACGAAACAGTGGAATTTGAAGAGCTGTGTAGACACTGGGGAGGAACATGGTTCATTTCACTAAATGAAGAACATACGTAAGGTGCAAGCAGTCATGTTTGAGCCTTCAGTTGAAGGAAACAATGCTCCTGTGTAATTTTCTGAACATCGAACTTAGTTGGAAAGACCTGTACTCTTCAGTGACTAGTGTTCAAACTACATCCATGACTCCTAGAGAGAACATACTTCAGTGCAGTGATCTCAATATTTGGTGAGCACTAGTGCAGTTCTTCCGTAGGAAAAAGATTTGCCTCGCCAACTGAAGTGACTCAGGCATCAACAACGGTGACAGTGCTACAATGCCCGCCGCTTGGTACGTCACCCTTGGTCAGAGGCAAAACTGATGTTCTATCTGGAATGACCTTATAACTGATTTTGCCGATATAAACCATTTTCTATTGATTCTAAGCTTACTGCACACACATACAATAACGGTTGTGTGTTATAACTTTTTAAACAACACATCTATAGCAGACTGTTTGCTCGTCTCACCAAGCTCACTCATTCCGGTTCTCCTTCAAACATATTTAGTCTGGAAAAGTCTCAGCCAGGGATTTGAAGGCCCTGACGTAACATTGGCATTGTATCACGCATCTGTTGAGTGGAGGGCGCCAGCAAAGATGGTCCTTCTTCCTCTTTGTCCTCAAATCTTCTGCTTGTGTGTCCAAGAAAGACCCTTTCACTTAATCTTCTCCATTTTGCGTCTTCTGTGTCCATCACGACCCAGAACATATAACATGCAGCTTTGGTAAAGCTAGTCTTGCTCATAGAGTACTTATACAAGACCACAGTTCATCTTGAGAGCAGTGTTAAAATTTGCTGAAGCAGCTAAAAAATGACATACCAACCGGAATAAGGAATAAACTGATGTATGATCCAGCAGAAGCATGGTAAATTAAAGGTCTGTTGGTTGTCATTTTGGGGCAAAATGACACTATCCGCGTCGCCAAGTTGGCTTTGTTCGGAATTTTCTAGTCACGTAGAGGTTGCACGTGGAATGACCGGGAGTATCTCAACAAATCAGTCGATATTATGGACTGAACCATTGCCGATCGATCCGTTGCTCTACTGTACTCTACCTCAGGAATGTTCAGATACTCTAGACGTT
>JAAUXU010056326.1_pt1 | contig 34496 bp, 28 predicted proteins | sample 7278151 | NCBI WGS metagenome assembly JAAUXU01 (sample SAMN14350113, study PRJNA611818) | marine sediment metagenome | isolation source: surface marine sediment (1.8m) | place: French Polynesia: Moorea | collected 2018-08 | reverse complement strand
CTCACCCCCAGCGGGAGTCCTGGGGTCCCTACCCCCAGAGGGGAGGAAGGGGGAGCTGAGCCCTTCTCCTAGCCAAAAAAAAATTGCATGTCACTACTGAAAAAATGACCTCAAAAAGCGATTTTTTGTTCTTCAAGCAGGTGTACACTCACTTTTGCACTGCACTGTAGATAGATCACATTCACCTCTGCCACTTCTGAATATCAACTTCCAGTTCCTGTTTGACATCCCGCAGGGCCACCCTGACAACATCAGAATTGCATGGAGGTACCAGTCTCTCTGGGTCTTATCAAGGACTTTTGGCATCAAGTTGGCATTGGGTAAATTCAGGAGCAGTGTGGTGTCTGTAATGTATTCCCTTGCTTCTTCCCCCTATGCAGATGGCCATTTCCTGCTGGGCTCCCCTGTTGCTCAAATTGCTCACCTGTACCACCACTTCAAATTGCGTCTGTCTTGTCCTCCAGGCACTCCACCCCAAGGCATTCAGAGGGGGAGCCTTAACTTTAGCAGCAGCATTATCCCTAAAGGTCATGACAAGATCCCTCAGTTGATCTTTAGTAAAGGAAGCATGAGCTTGACCCTGTACTTGTGCCATGGGTAAGACCTGCCTATCTTCCTTTAGTCCTCCTGCTATAATCAAGACTGATATGGTTCCCAGCATTGCTCATCCCTGTTATCCCAATTCTTTCTTGTCCTGACCTACTTTATTGCTATTATGTGTGTCATTGTCAGAGTTGTCATTGCAATGCTAACGGTTTTACGAACCCCTTTCTCTTTGTCCACCCTTTTCCAACCGGGGTATTGTTTGTTGTTTGCTCTGATTTACGATTCCTTCTTTCTGCAGACACGGCCAACTTTTGAAGTTGGATTTCTTGTCTATGAAACTGTCCGATTTCTTACACTTTCTTATCCCTTTTCTACCCAGTCACACCCAGCCCAACTTTGGTCCTGTTCATGCTCTCCTGGTAGGTTGCAACTTTCTGACCGCGTGGCTCTGGACACTCCAGTGTTCGTGGTCCCCTGACCTCCAGTCATGAAATCTCATTCTCTGATGCCTGCTACCTTCCAGCCATGAAGTTTTGGGTTATTTTTTGAATGCCTTTTGTGACTTCTTCGTATCTCTTACCTCCATCTGTGACCTTTTGGCAGATCGTTGAGCATGTTGCTGGCGACTCACATGATCCGCATTGTGCGTCCACTACTTTGCCTCCTACTTCACAGTATTCCCATCTAGCACCATGATGTCATCCCTGTCACAGACAAGCTATGCTCCTTGTTGCCCCCATCCAGGAATTCACTGAGTCGTTGTGTCCTGTTGATGGCATCCTCGATATCACCTATCACAAACCCCTCATGGGATTCAATCCCTTCTAAGTAGGTAGTATCAAGGTGGTTGAAGTCCCACGTGGTACATTGGGGAAAGCAAAAGCAGAAGAGGGTGAACCTGTACAAGGCGTGGGTGGGAAAGTTGTGGCAAGCAGTTTTGCCGTGGAGCATCTACAGAGCCAGGTGCTTGAGGAGGAAGACCGGGTGCGTGGTGAGAAAGTGAAAGATCGAGGAGAAGTCACAAGTCTCCGTAGAGGCCGTGAATGAGCAAGCGTAGAGATCCTTGGGCAGAGTGAGGCGTCCAGAGCCGCACTCCTCAAATTGCCTGATCAAAAAGTCTGATCAGCCCCCTATCCTCACCAGGGCTGACAAGTTGGATTACGTTGTGTGGGGCATTGTGGAGGGCAAGGTACGGGCCATGTCCCACAGGAACGTGGAGGAGCTGAAGACCATGATGAAGGAGGAGTGGGCCGCCATGATGTCCGACTTCCTCCGCCGTTCTTGTCCTTCAGTCTGAGGACGTGACGACGAAGTCATGGAGGATACTGCCGGCCATATTGAATAAAAAAATGTTAAATGCAATGTGAATAAGCTATTTTGTAGGTTTCATGTCATTTGTGTTACTCTCCTTGGAGATCTGGATGAAGTTACGCATGAAAGCAGCAATGCGGCATTTTGCTCTCAGGAGCCTTTACATTAAGATGTGCATCTAGTGTATGTCGATGTCGAAATTACTTGTTACCCTATCAGTTTGAAGCAGATCTCGGTGCCTTTGGCCATGTGAACTGTCCTGTTTTGATGCATTGGTAGTTCTTCAAGCTCGTCATGGACTGCCCGTGAGTTCTCTGAAGCTCACTCCAGAGATGTCAAAATGAAGCAATCTCACTAGTTCATGTCAGTGAGTACCCATGATGCCTCCGAAGAACTTGGCCTGACACACCTTAAAAATCTGAACCCCTCCACATTGCAAAGGATGCCCCAGGTTCATTGAAGCACCGTTCTGCCCTGGAAGTAGTCCTGACGCTATTCACTTTGTTCGAGGCTGAAGTTGCTTCGGGATTTGCACAGCTTCGTCATCTCAGGTGGAAAGTTGATGTAGTAGCAGAACAGGTAACTGGGCTGAAGAGCAGATTAAAGATGTGGTTCGAACCTCGTTGAAACGCTGAGACTTTCCCCCATAGCTCAACAAAAAGCCACTTTTACTCCAGGACCCCTCAATTTTTTTGCAATATTGACATTTCTAAAGTGTTGCATCGTACGCGCTCCGCCCTGAATTTATATATAGTCTTTAAGACGCAACTTTGTCCAAAGTGACGTAGAGATCTGAAGCTTTCTACCGATGCAAGGAGGATCTGGGTGGCTCAATATAAAGACAGCTATGATGGGATCACTTCCAGGCAGAAATAATAAAGCCGTCATCACGTCCTCTCGTCGCAGGGTAGTGGTGAAAAAGTCAAGCCTATGGAGAAAGCTTCATGTGTTTACATCGCAAATGTAGTAACTACAAAAAAGTGCCGATGGTGCTGCTAAAGCACTTCAAGAGCATTCAGCAACTTGCAAAGGAAGGCATTCCAAAATGAATCAGTCTTCACTTTTTGGGTGTTTTTCCGCGGTTGACTGAAAATTTTTGGGCTGCCCTTCAGATCCCGAAGGGGGCTGCTCCACCCCTGTCAAGTGCGCCTGCAGCTGCTCATTGAGCTTGCCCAAAATGGCCTCGAGCTTTGAGCCTCGCCAATTCCCGGACAAGAACAAAGGAAGACGAATGAAGAACAGACAGGGACAGACCCTGATGAACACCCGGCTTCGGGTCCGAGGCTTCGGGTCTTTGGGCCCCTCATCCCTGGGGGCGCCCGCCAAAAAGTGTTTCCGCCAATTTCATTAAGATGGACCCACTGGAGCAGGCATAAAATGGTGCAGTTTGCACATTTTGTCGTTGCACTTTGCACAGGCTGCTGTTCTTCCAGCGCTCTAGCATAAAAAAAGCAGGCCCAAAGTTGCTCCTGCACTGCATGAACATTAGTAAAAATGGTGGCTTTGGTGGCCATTTTTGCTGTCAGACCCATTTTTTTGCAACACTCTGAAGTTGAACATAAATATATTCAGAGCTTTGTCAGGCGAAACGTCACTGAGCGTCCCAGACGTTAAGAGTGACGACTTGAGAGTCGGGGCTTTCATCAACTTTCATGTTACACTCTCACACTTTAAAAAAGTGTCTAATATGTTGGCGACGGACCGGACGTGGTGAAAATTTGGAATTTGGAAATCTATGACTCGTCCCAAGGCCGACGGCTCGAGAGGACTCGAATCGCGTCTCTTGGAGTCGCCAGCTCGAGTCCCTTTGGTCTGGCTGCAATATGTTTGGGCGGGAAATTTGAAAGTAAGTGGAGTCACCCAAGTCTGGCCACAAGGACAATGAAACTTTGTGCGTATCTTCTACGTTTTGGCCTCTGGCAGGTCTGACTCATCCCCGAGGTTGGTTTTGATGATCAACACTGAAGGTTTTGGGTCTCCTCTTTCCAACGCCACCAACCCTGCCTCTCTAGGTCCGGTAGAAGCCCAGCTATGGACACCCCACCGACTGCAGTTACTTCTGGTCCACCCTGTACATACAGACTAGACACAGCTGAATCCATCTCATGCACACAGCATCTGTGGAAACCGGTGTCGGCTGACACAAAACGCTACATTGTTATTAGAATGAGCGGATGACGATTAACGTGGTCAGAACTAAGAAGCAGAGTCGATTTCACTGAATTTTAACACTGTCTGAGCTCGAGTCTAAAATCACCAAGTCTAACTCGACGTCTTTGTTGTTTTGTCCACGCACACCCAACCCCAAGAACCGCGCTGGCGTGTGCAAGTCCGACGACGTCAACCTCGCTGTTCTCTCTGGCCCAAGTCCATCAGCATCCAGCTTCAGTCATGCAACTCCTCAAACATTTCCATTATGAGCTAATTCTTCAGGTCTCTTCCAATTTTCTCTCCTGTTTCAAGCTCCCTATTTCCCGTCTTCTCTTGACGGCGTCGATCAAATAATCGATTTTCGGTTGGCACCAGGGGTATTTTTTTTCTTCTTTCACGCACGCACGTTTTCCGCTCACGCGACGCGCGCGCGCGCACGCACGCACGCACGCAATCGTGGGTTTGAGAACACAAAATGATGAAGAGAAGAAGACGAAGAAGAGAGTTCGACTTTTACGACGTTGATGACACAGGCTTGACATAAAGGGAACCGACCAAACTTTAATGATGATTGCAGGGATTGACTCTTGGGGCCTCTTTCACTCTTGTATGGAGACCCCCTTTTTTGGGGGGGGGGCATTTTTCCCCCTCCGCTCCTGGAACAGCTTGGCAATCCCGGTTCAGTCTTGGAGCATACGACACACGTGTACAGGGTGAGCCAGACAAAGTTGAGCTCAGTGTGAGGAGTCAACCTTGTCGTGAGGCCTCCACCTGTCGAATGCGTGCAGCACCCAGCAGATTAACCCGGATCATTTTGCACTGCAGCCAGGGCAAACACTGCCAGATCAGGCTGGGTGTATTGAATAAACTTGTGCACACACTGGACGAAGTCAGATATTGTTTTTGTGTGCAGTAAACTTCGTTCTCGCTGTCTGTGTCCCGTCTTTTTTTTTCTGGCAGTGGCCCTGAACAGTCCGACTGGACCCGGTACAGTACGAGGCAGACAAAACAGCCTACGTACAGTGTGAGGCGCACAGACCCCCTCTGACCTGACAGCTGGTTTTCCCCCACAAGAAACTCACGTTTAGCTTGACTCAGCTTCATCGAGGTCACATCTTGGACATTCTGCAAATCAAACAGTCCTTTTTGTCTTGAACGTGTAATTTCGATGCCCCGAGGAAGCAGCAGCAGCAGCAGCAGCAGCAGCAACAACAGCAGTCAGACCCTAAATCTCTTCTTCTTGTGTGTGTGAAAACGAGGTCCATTAATGGGAGGGGGTCCGAAAGCCCTGCAATCAAACTCATTATTAAGGGGCTACCGATTCAATCCGACGAGAAATAAATGACAGAAGGACAGAGGATTGAGCTCTTTCTTGGTGGTCCACACACACACACGCGCGCGCGCGCGCGAGCGCGCACGCACAACACATGACACCAGGATGCGTCCGTTGACTCATGCGGATTTTTCTTCACAACGCAGTGCGCACTTCAAATATTGACGAAATGAAAAAAAACAACCCACGTTATTAATACATTGAGTATGGGGAATGATGACGGATGGAATGCGCCAGAATTGATTTCCCCTCTGTTTTCCCTGCAGTCCTTCCCTTTTTTAACTTTTTTTTCTTTTCCTTTTTTTTTTGGAGGAAATGGCGTTATGAAGCGCGACAAACATGATCGAGAATGAAGCCGGGGGAAAGAAGCCAATGAGATTGTGCGGTTGCTCTTTTCCGGCCAGGGCTGCCACGAATGAAATCTTTGGTGTTGGTTGGCTGAGCCAAAGTAGACAGGGTACAGGGTGTTGCAGACTAAATCGAGAATCGGTTGAGTCAGTGGCCCGACCCTGAGCTGGGCGTGATCTGCGACATGCTGACTTAAATCATTGCGAAATCGCGAGTCTGGTGATGCCGCAGAAATGAGTAGTAATGACGAAATTCATAATAAATAGGTTGCATTCTTAGTTGTTAATCCACACCTGTTACATTTATTTCCTAGGGAAGGGACGCAAGATTCCTGCCGTACAAGATTGGCACACATAAGTATTGTTTGCATAGGGATGTCTTTGGCCCTCGGCCACACATCCTGGAAGCAGAAGCCACTATTTCAGTTGCATTGGAATAAGCAGTTTTATTAACGGGGGGACCTCGAGCACCTCCAGAGGGCTTTTTGTGGGCCTGGGGCCCATTCACTCTTTTGTTTTGTTTTCTGGTTGTTACATTGCTGATTCCTCTCTTGATTCTAGTCCCATCAGTGGAACACTTCCGTCAATACCAAACAACATCGTCTCATATGTGAATCTCACGTGCATATTTATCTGTGATTTTAACTTGCCAGGGTCACTGTTGAAATTGAGGGTGCTTCTCTGCCAAACGGGAGTCAAGATCTGTCGCCCCCTCTAAGAGGAGTTAGCACACAATGTGAAAAACGTGACCAGGTCCACTATGAGTAGGCTGAGCAGTGTGCGTAAGCGAACATTTTGGACTCGGTGGTCAGATTTAGCCTGAACCTGAAGTTATGGACAGCAGATTCATTAATCGCTGAGCAGTAACTAAGCTTTCCACTTTTGACCTTCTTGGCCACAATCAAGATCTTGAGTCTCGCAGCTCCTCACACGAAGTCATGGCTGTCAAGCAGCGACTTCACAACCTTCTTCATGGTGTTCAGGGTGCCTCGTGACATCGATGGGCGCCAATTTTTGGGCCAGGTACCTTTATCGGCTGTTCCTCCTTGACCTCTGTCAGCAGCTTCTTCGCCTGGGTCATGCATGTCTCTTGGGTCCTACGGAAGTGCTTTTGATCACCAGTTATCACAATAAGAGACGCTTAAATCCAGTGAAAATAACTTGTGACATTACGTCGTAAATAGAGTACTTACTGAACAGCTGCTCATTTTCGTCCGCGCTGGTGTTCGTGCATTGGGAGAGGCTCTGAGCTTGGACAGCTTTGGACACATGCTTGAAGACTGGCGGTTTTGATCACACTCACTGTGGATTAGTTGGAAATGGTGATTTTTCTACACACAGTTGGACAATGGTAGTTTAAGCTACTTATTTCTTATTACTTGCTAAAGGTAGAAGAAAATCCAATCTAGGTGCATGAAATAATTATCAGTGCTCCAGTTTTTGCTCTGTTTTGGCCCTCTAAATGCTCCCACGCACCCTGTATGACTGTATCTTGTACTCCTTACTTCAGGTGGTCTCGCCGAAGAAGTATCTTGTCAAGAGTCTCGTCATGAATCTTGGTGCAGCAGTCACAGACCAGCTGCGTGTGTCACTTGGACTTGACCTCAGTGCTGTTGCCACATCCAGAATCTCTTTCATGTAGAAATGTCATTTGCCATAGCTTGTTTTCGCCTTCATATATGTATAATTGCTATACGAGCACATTATAAATTCACTGGCCTGTGTGCCAGTAAACTAAGTCCGAAGCTACCCAACCCCCTCAAAGTCTGGCTTAATCAACGTTGCCTGAGAGCAACTACTTCGGCTGCATTAAATTTACTTTTAACCAAACACGAGTGTCATATTCATGTACTTCTTATTCACTGGAAAAGATCACACAGTATGATGTTCGTTTTCCAACTTGACCTAAGAATTGTTTATTAGAATGTCTTTATTAAAAAGTCTCTGTCCGAATGTCTTCATTCAGAGGTGGAATGTTGTTTTGGAATGCCTTTACTAGAACGTCTGTGTCTTCAAATATCGAGCCATAAGCTTCAATAAAGGCCCCAACCCGGTGCCTCTAGGACAGGGCTTGATCGTCTCGGGACACATATTTCAAGTTCTGTATGAGACTCTTAGATGCATATATACACACCAAGACTGCACTGCTGGGCTGCATCATTTTCAGGCCACATGGTGAAGTACAAGGAGCAAATCCACGTTCCTGGGCTGCATTATCAAGTCATACTATTCATTTTAAGGTCTCTTGTGAAAGTGCAATAGCGCCCCCCCAGCTGCCAATTGGTATGCTTGGAGGCTGCAAATCCACACCTTGAGACTGCATAACTCTCAGGTGCTTTACCGCTTCATCACTGAATATTGAAGTGTTAATAGTTACACTTTCTGTGTGTTAAACCCACGTCCCTGTGCAGCGCCGTTCGGTTACACCACTGTGATCCCACCCAATCAGGGCTTTGGCTGGCCTGAGTCTCCTTGAAGCCTGACAGCCTCCAACATTGCCTCGTAGGTGTGAAGAACCAACTTCTCTGTCTTCTTCTCCAATGAGTTGGACATGACAAAGCCGACATTTTGCCTCTTCTGCCATCCCTGCTTCACTTTTCCCCTACTATTTCGAGTGATATTGTAGAGGCAGCACCTGCAGCCACATCAGCAGCAGCACCAGGTAAACGTTGCAGACAGGTAGGAAGAATGAAATGTGGAGCCCCAATCCTTTGGCCTATGATTAAGGGTGATTTTGGCTGCTCGTGTGATGGATGGGAGGGATTTTGGAGAGACACAATATTATTGGACTGCTGACTTTTATTGTTCTGATGATGACACGAAGAAGAAAAATGGAAGCTTGTGTCGAAAGTAAGTAAAAAAGAGTGAAAATGTGTTGAGACATCTTCATGCATGATGAACTTTGTACAATATGTCACAAATATTGCAACTGACGTGCGTTGGTTGAGGCAAAAAGAATGCAACAGCTCACTTTTTTTTTCGTTTCAGGTCAGGTACGGAGCAGAAGATCTTGTCCACGATGATCCAGTGGCTGACTTTTTTTAATTTTTTTTTCATGTCTTCAAGCTGCATTTTTGTGATTCACACTGAATTTTGTGCATTGCGCGCGCTTATGTGAAAAGTCTAACGGATTTTAGCCCCCAGCAAATAACTATTGTTTTGATTGGCACTTTACATACCCTTTTTTTGCCAAGGCCACGAATTTTGCTATAAGGACATCATTTGTCAGTGGTACAAAACAGAGACTAATCAACCAGAGAATAAGTTCGAGGCTAGTGCAACTTTTTTTGCCAGCTATTATTTCGCAACTTTACATAAATGAAGGATGTGTGCGCGTGTCTGTGCACCCAGAGCCAAGAGTAAAATGCGCTTCCTGCACACATTATTTATTGAAAAGACTTGAACTTGTGTCTTGACTCCTTGAACAAAACATCAATGATGATATTGTCAATATGAATTAGACCTCGATGTGGTCTCAATGCCAGAGGAGTTTCACTCGGTCGTATCAGCCCTTCACATCTCTTAAAAGTCAGCAATGTAGGCTTCGACCAAGGCCTCGACCAAGGCCTCGACCAAGGCCTCGACCAAGGCCTCGACCAAGGCCTCCAAAGGTTATTCATACTAGACGTGTTTCGCTACGTAAAATCAGTTCTGCATGCGTCAGGAGCGGATACAATTTCAAAGTGTCCATCCAGCTTTGCCAGTGCAATTGACCAGACAAGATCTCACTCAATAAGAGTCTTGTCTTCTTTTTCACTCCGCCAGAGGTGAAAGCTACGCACAGCAGCACAGTGAGTGCGAAAAAAGCACATTTCTTGTTTGCATTGACAAACATTCGCCATATTTAGGGCGTGAATGCAGATTTTTCCTCCAGAACAGAAGAAGGAAAATCTGGCGAAACAGAGCAGCTCACGCAAAGCCAATATAGGGACGAGTATTAAGGCACCCTCGAGTGTTCTAACGAATAGTCGAATGGGGTGCAATTACGTCTGATTGAATTTGGCAGTCAATGCTCTGTCTCTGTGGATCCAGTGTCTCTCTCCGGGCCCTGCTGCTGTTGCCGCCAGGGACCGGGGGGAGGCTCTGGACGCGGTCGCAGTTGTTCTTCTTGTCCACGGGGGTCTGCCTGACTGGCCCCTCCAGGGTGATAAGACACTTCAGTTGCGTGTCCACACACTTGGCTCTGTCATCGGCGGGGGTCAAGATGGTGTAGATTAACTGTAGGCACTGGATAGCACCTGAATGGGCTGCATTTGAACCGGACTTTTTCACGTGCCATACGGTATGAACAAAGCACACGGTATCTTGAGTGGCAAATCCACCTACTTGGGCTTTTTTTCCTATATAAAGCTACATACGTGGTCAGTAAGACTGTGTTTGACTGCAACACCATGATCAGCCGCGCTTCTAGACGATATAAGCCTATACGACTACTTCCACACTGCGTATTAAAGTGTCATCAGCTGCCTTTTTAGCTGCTAATCGACCTGTTTCGACATTCTGGCCTTTAGTTGCCCACATTGACAAGGTCAAGGCTGGACTTGACGGCCACTGACGGCCTCCTCTTTGTCCACTTCCTGCCGCAGGTCTTTGAGCTTTGTCTCTCCTTTATTTCTGCGTGCATGTGCGCATGAGTGTGCGTGTGCTCTCACACTTGGCCATAGCTCGAAGCCACATCGTTCTTAACAAACACGCCATGTTTTATCGCATTATTGCCTTCTCTCTCTCTCTTTATGGCTGCGCGCGCCCTCAAGCGGCCGCCCCCAATTGGCCGCCATCCGGCAGCCGCTCCGCCTCAATCGCCACCGCTCGCGGCTGCCATTGGCCGCAGAAAGGCGTGCTGCCGCCGCCGCTCCGGCCGCCGCCACCACTGGGGAAGTTAAAGACCGCGCCATCATCTTGATAGTTTCTTGCGCGCGCACGGTTGCGCGCGCGTGTGTGCGTGCGTGCTTGGCATGAAATGGTACTTGTCTCTATGGCCGAGGACGCCGTCGTCGTCGTCGTCGCCGCCGCCGCCGCCGCCGCCGCCGCCGTCGTCGTCGTCGTCGTTGGCGGCGGCGGCGCTGGCGGCCGCGTCAGCGGCGAGCTGGCGGCCGAAAACGAACGGGTCTTCAATTGAATTGCTCACTGCAGCAGCCAGAAAAAAAAGTGTCTTCATGGTGTGAAAGAGACAGAGAGACCGCATATTTGTCTGGTGGAGAGATCACGCGTGAGAAGAGCCTCAAAGTAGCGGTGGATCGGCTTCAATGGCTGCCATGATCGCAAGATTCTGAGGTGTCGGCACCATCAGTACCTGAGACATCTTGGCCCAGAACAAGTGGAGGGGAGGTTTGGACAAACCTCAGCAGCTCTAGTGAGGCCACCGAGGCCGACCTCGCGAAGCACGGCTGAAGTTGGGCGGGAAAACTGACTTTATATACTTTTGGCAAGGGGTAAAATATGGCAAAGAATATTCCTCGCTGAGCAGGAATCAAGATTGGTTACTAAAGTATAGTGCGAGAAAGAAAAACACTTGTCTCAGTTATTGCAAATCCCTTACTGTCTGTGCAGTGAGTGCATGGTATGAACGATATGTCCACAGCGGGGTTGGTGAATCTCAGCGGCGGCGGCGGCGAAATGCCGACCAGCCGCCGCGGCTCCGGCGGCGGCGAAGATAGCAACAGCAGCAGCAGCAAGAGGAAAATCGGCTTTTCCATCACCAGCATTTTGGACAGACAGAAGAGTAACAACGACGACTCCGACAGGAAGGTCAAGAAAGAAGAAAGAGACAGCGACGACGACGACGACGATGACGATGACGACGACATCAAAGTTGAAGACGACGAGGAAGAGGAGGAAGACAACAAACCCCTGGTAGAACCAGACAAGATCTCGCCGTTGCCTCCGCCGCTGCCCCCGCCGCCGCCGCCCATGTCCTTTGGCAGCGGCGGCTTGTTTTTCAATTCGCCGCTATCGTCTTCCACTTCTGACGGCGGCGGCGCCGCTGGTGGTGGCAGCGGCGGCGGTCTGCTCAAGATCCCCACGCCGCAGAGGCCGCCGCCGCCTGGCGCCATTCCCAGCAGTCCGCCGGTGCCGCCGCCACCAGCGCCGCCTCCACCCGCAACTGCGGCCGCGGCAGCCGCAGCCGCGGCGGCGCACATGTGGCCTCCGACGTCGGTGACGGCGGCTCTGGCGGCCGCCGACTACGCCTCTTGGCTGTGCCGTCCGATGGCGGCCGGCATTCCAGGATATCCGCTGCCGCTGCCCTCAAACCTGTTGGCTGCTCGTCTAGGAGGTAAGACTGAACAGCACTGTTTGTTTTGGCAAGATTTGTCCGGGTGCTCCGCTAGGACCCGGAGAGGAACCCCACCAAAGTCCCGATCGGATCCCTTCCAAATGATGGAAGTTGTGCACAAGTCGAATAGAAGTAACCCTTGTGTTCTTCTCCACTTCTCGTTCTACGTCCCAGGGTTTCTGCAACACTTGATATTTTCACATATGCGAATGCCTCATCTACTACTCTACGTATGTTTATGCATGACTTTCTGTGTATTCTTGCGTTATTTCCTCCCTCAGTCCAATTTGAAAGTCTCCCCACTCACCTTAAACTGATTTAAATTGGACAAATCGGCATTTCCCGTCCCCATTCATTCGTGATGCGCGCTCGCTCAGACAAAACCGCGCATTAAGACCCATCATTGAATCGTTTTTTTCCGCGAGGCAGCGGCCGCACTCAAATTTCAGCAGGTAGCGGAGATCTGACATCATTGTGAGGCCCCCTCAGAGGCTCCACAAACGTTATTGCATAGCAGCAAAAGCGAGCAGAGGAGGAGGGAAATGATAATAATTTCATGCCTGCCTCCGCCACCGATTTGGGAGACACCATTATGCTCTCTACTCGTGGGTACGAGTGTTAAAGGAGCAGTGGCAAGAGCAAAACGCCTGCCAGATGTTGCTTCGGCCTGAGTCTGTACTGCTTGCCTCTCAGGGCACGCCAATGCTGCTTGGCAGACTGAGCCACCAAATGTGGCCAGTGTGACTGTGCCTTCACTTGAAATCGGAGCCGCCGATGCACAAGCAACTGGGGGAAGGCAAACATCAGTGTCATTTCGCTCGACTACTACAGGTGGTTTGCGCGCAGGAAATTGTTTGTAAACGAGGCTGATAATTCGGGAATCCACATTAGTGCATGGATGATTTTTCCCATAACCGATGGTTTTGAGGATCAGGCAACAAATTCGTTTCTTCTTCGAGCTTGGCAGCTGGGCTCAAATTACTCTGTACCTGGAGGGACTCCAGACTATGCAGAAGTCGTCTGGATTCTTTATTCAGTTCATTCAGGTTTTGTTTGATATGATGCAACGTTGAAAAAGTGCTCAGCTAACTTCGTCAAGCATCATCTCTCAGCCCCTTGTGCATGGACTCATTCACTTGGTGCTGCACTACCTGCTACTAGCCATGGAGCATTCATGGCCTAAATATCTCAACCAATGTGGTTGGACGAAACTCTTTCTCCAGCACTGTCAAGTCCGTGGTCCTGAGCAACTCCGCCTACAGGACCTTCTTCTGTCAGCTGTTGGAAAGTGTTGCTACTTCGATTTGGCGACAAATGAAACAAGCACCGTTAGACCAAAAATCTGCAGAGAACGCATTTCCCGTTGTTTCATGTGATGCCAGATTCTTTTAGCTACAACTGATCTGCTCAACCAGGCATATAATCATCAATGTAACTTGCTATACTGAAGTACTTCAGAGTCACAGGTTCTTCTGTAACTCTATGTGGAGGCAGCTGATGCCGGAATGCTAAACACATCTGGTTGACCAATGATCACATGCAAACACCAATCTTGGGGTCGTGACTACAATTGTAAATACACCTAAAGCCACAGAAGAGTCCGTAACTGACCCTGAATTGTGGGATGCCAACTTGCCAGGGGCTTAAGTCTCTAAAGTCCAAGTCTACTCAAGTGCTGTTGAAGAACTAAGCACTTCAACTAAAGCCCTACGAGTGAGCAGGTAAAGATTCTCTGCCTTGAACTGTTTAGATCTGTTTTCAATGCTTTTACATGTCAATTGCCTGTTTGAAGGGTTTTTTTTTAAAGAAGCGAAGGGAATCACTGACAAAAATCACCGATAAAAGTCCAACCATGGACGAGAAATCCGTCTCTCTTAAAGTCAATTCTCTTGGCGCCAACAATCGGACTCAATCAGACAAAATCTTCATCGACTTAATGATGATGCAGCGACGAAGCCGTCAAATTGCCGCCGTCGCCGCCGCCGCCACCGCCGCCACCGCCGTCGCCGCCGTCGCCGCTTTAAAGCAGATTGTAAACAGCTTGTGCGATTTCAAGCCCAATATGAACACACCTTTTGATTGACATCTGAGGGGAAAATGAGGCAGAAATTGCCCATTGTTGAATGGACACCATGGGAATTTTGCGGGCTCTTCCCCATTCACGTTTTATGGCTACACCCTGTAGCCAAAAGGCGGCGACCAGGGCGGCGGCGGCGACGACGACGACGACGACGACGACGACGACGACAGCAGTAGCGGGGCAGCAAATTCATCAGGCGCAGTCGGCGCCGAACAAATTAAGTTAAGTTGTTAGGTGTATTTTTCAGTTATGAAGCTGGGACGTTACAATACGAGTCGTTGTGGCCATTGTTTCATATGTATTTGCTGAAGGAATTGCAACGCAGCTTCTTCAGACTTATTTGGTTATGAACATTCAAGCATTGTGTTTAGACACATGATCTGAGCTATTGATATTTTATTCATTCCACAGAAACGTCGTATGTAGCACGTTAGGTACTGACTCAGTTCTTCTCATGATCAATGAGGTACTTAAAGTCACTGTTATTGGCTGCCCTCAAGAAACAGTCGCTATTCAATGGAAATAATAATATAATAAAAAAGACCAGCTGGGTCCTTCGCCCCAGCCTCCCTCCTTGGTCATTGGACTGCATCATTGACAACTTCAGTATGGCTGAGGTTATACCAATAGCAAGAATGGCTCGTTGTGGATAAGGAAAATGGGGATGTTGCAAAAACCGTGCAGAAAAATTATCAGAAGAAATAAACCTTACCTTGTCCAATCACACGAGCATTGTAACGTGACGACTGCCCCTAAAAGATACCTGCAATAAATGCTGCGATTCTTTTTTTTAAAAAAACCGCTCCTTCTAATAGCTACTTTAACGTATTTAAAATTTGTGATGAAACATTATCATCTTTTTTGGCCACCAATGCTCATCCGATCCCAACACTGTTATTTCCATGGTGTAGAACTTGGGGAGTATTCAAATACATTGATCAAAATCATGTTGAGGCATTCACCAAAATGTTACGTGATTGTGCTCTTGATGCCCACAGGTCCAAGAAATAGAATTAAGAAAGTTGTTTTCAAAAAACCAAGAAACAAGAAATGTTTTAACTGTGAACTCTGTGCCCGAAAAACAAGACGAACGCTGACTGCTCAATACAGGGTGATCAGAACAAACGGTACTTTTTTTTTAAAAAAAAAAAAGGCTTTTGTCAGTGAAACAAGGCAGTTCTCCTTCATTTAGTGCACACTTTAAAGCAGAGTAGATGTACAAGGTATGCATAGACTTTTATTTATCAATTTTTCTGGTGCTTGATCCATTGGAACACCATTCGCATGCTGCCCACAGTAAAGTCCATCCCATTTCAGATCAGTCTTTGCCCAGCTGCACCTTCACCAGCTGCTCGCAGTGACCTCGAAAAGTCCTGCATTGTGCAGCTCCCCAAGATCAAGGGGATTGATGCTTCTCTCGTCACTTGGAGCCAAAGGAGAATTGAACAAGGTTGAATTTCCTGACCTCGAGGCCATTTTGCCACGCAAATATCCCTCTCAGTGACCGGGGTGTCCCCATCTGCCAATTCTCACCCAACTCGGGGAAGACGCATTTTGCAGGCTCCTGCCTGCTGTGGCTTTGACAGTTTCTTTTGATCACCCTGTATGTGTCTGGTCGAGTCGACTGTCAGAAAAAATTCCTCGCATGTTAAACAAAAGACGAGGCCAATTGCGAAAAAGAGGAGCTTCCTTAGCAGGCGTCAGAGGTGCCATAAAGCAGAAGAGGAGGAGGATATTGCCCACCTTGTAAATATCTCACATTTTCGCTCTCTATTCATCAATGATCAGTAGTGTAGAGAGAAGAAGAAAGGCTCTTTTGTGTCCATGATTGTACAGCTTTTTCCAGCTGCAAAATCACGCTAAAGGTCGTGGTAACCTATGAATAATTGAGGAGGAGAAAAGAGCCTTTCAGTGTCCGCCTGTCAGACGCAGATTGGGCACTCAAAACAGTGCCAACGACGAGGAGGACAAAAGCTTTTTGGTTAATATTTCATGTGACTTGAAATATTATGGGAGACGCTTACTTGTTACGCACTCTCAGCATTGACTTCCAGACAAAAGAAAATGATAGGAAAGGCTGTGAGTCAGAAGATGCCCTTTCTGTATCCGTCTTCTTCAGCCATTAGCAAGTCAGTGAGAACCTCGTCTATGACCTTTTCCGCGGCGAGGCCTTCGTCAACAAGAATTGCCAAGTCTTTGGCACCCTCGTCCGGAGCGTCTTCAGCAGAGCTGACTCCTTCTGCATCGTCCTCCGGCAGCGCAGCCACGAAATGAGCTTTTTCGGGTTCGGTCGGCGCGATCGGGCGTCTCTCTCCGGACAGAGATTTCCGGTCTTTCCTCTTCCCATCAGAATCAGGATCCTCATGAGCTTCAACGTTGCTGCTCAATTCCACCCCAGACTTGAACCGTTCTGGCCCTGTCGGGGACTCAACCGTCTTCGTCCTCGGAGGCTGCTCAATTCTCTCCTTCTCCACATCTTGGGCAGGCTTCGACACTGCTACTTTGGAATCATCCGTGTGAGTTTCATGGAATTCTGGTCCCTTCTTGGCAACCTTTAACACTTTGCTCCTTCTTGGTTTGTCTAATCTGACCACATTTGTCTTCTTGTCCATCTTAGGAGCGTCTTTTTTGCGTCCTCCGCGCCCAAGGACTTCATGCCGCTCTTCCTCTCCTTCGTCATTGACCAGCCTTTGGCGCTTCTTGTCCTTCTTGGCCAACTTCTTGACGTGAGTAGTCGCAACAGCACCACGGCCAGTGATGATTGGGTGCTCACAAATGGCCCCTCTCGCCTTGTCCATGTGACAACTCAGCTCTTGAATCCTGCCCTGAACCAGACCCCAACATTTGGACTTCTGCTCATCGGATTTGGCAGCCTCACAGTGCTGATCCGACGCTCCCGAGAAGAGATGCATTCCACTGATGTAGAGTCCCTCGTGAGTCTCAGATTGACTCAGAAGATATGCCTACAAGTTTTTTTTTTTACATTTCGTCTAATCTTAAATTGTGTGCGAGTGTGTTTACTTACGTCCTCCAGCTTCAGAGGATTGTTGTTTATGGTCAGAAGTGTGGAAGCAGGAAACGTCCTACTTTTGCAGGCGTCTCTGGCCTTCACGTAATCATGGAAGGGTCCTTTGAGAACCTTGTAGCACGAGCTTTTCCTATGAAGCAACGAATTTAGTGCCCTTGTCCAATATCTCTCTAGAGCCCTCTATCTACGCAAGACGTTGGTGCATAAAAGTATAATGCACGCAAATCCACTCTACGTACTTCTCTGTGTATCCTGGAGGACATCTGTCCCAGCTGACAGTGTCCAAGGGGACCTCTTGGTTGACATCCTCAGGTGCGGATGGTTTCGTAGGTGGCCTCTGAGCGGCAGATAGCTCTTGGTTGTCATTTGTGGCCAGGGAAGCTTGCTCTCCGTCCTCGGAGCTGTCTTCTGCAGAGGTGCAACTCGCTGCTGCAGGTGCACTCGTGGGGCTGGCAGCTTCTGCCCTATCCTCAGAGTCATCTGGAGACAAGGAGGTGGAGGAACCTGGACCACGATCGTGGACCTTCAATTCCACGGCTGCCAGAGCTCCACCTCGCACGGTCTTTCCCCCTCCAGAATTGGCAGGGACGCTTGACGAGGAATCTGGTGAGGCAGCTCTTGAAACTTTAGCGGTGGTCCCAGGATTGAGAGCAGCTCCATCTACGGGAAGTCTACACACGAGCAGGAGAGAAATCCCCACCAGCCACAAGCTCGAAAAGGAAACCTGAATGTGCAGAAAATACGTGTTATCAGTGCCACATTGTTTTTGTCACCGAACTAAAAGCTTACACATTTGAGACTCATGGTCCAACTTCTGATCTCAAGGCCAACTCAGGACAAGTGGTGAGGTGATCCCATTTTCACTGATCCTTTTATAGCAGCAGGAAAGCAGAATCAGCAGTGATGACATCATGATCAGGATCTGTGAAGAACACTTCTTCCTACGTCGACATTCCTGTGTGATCCCCTCTTGAAGCCGGAGTTCCACTTGCACATTTTCCTTGGCTTACGCTCACACACACGGAAAGTGGCCAGATTTCTGCGGGTGAGACCGCGCCTTAAGCGTCATTAATCGGGCAATGAAATCCTGGGCCTCACAAGAAGTCTTTTTATGCACTGCTGATCCAGTTACAACAAGATCGAGGTAACAATGGACGTAGTCTTGTAAGTGCTCGACATGTTTAAGGGCTTCTTTGCTGAGGATATCAATTTCTCTTAATATTTCATTTCTCCTTCTACTCAAGCTCTTTGGCGCCATTGATTTGGGCAAAAACCTGCCAATTTAAAGCCAGAGAGACAGCGAAAGGAAAAGAGAGACAATCCTCGACCAGACATTTGGGACGACGACGCAGCTAAAACACTGGCTGCCCTGCTCCAAGTCTCTCCCTGCACTTCAAGTACAGGTGCAATCGTTGTCTCACCGAGTGTCTTTCCCTTCCATGAAACATCATGACCATCATTACGTCAGGTCAAATATTGACAGACTCACCGGACCCGTAATATAAGAGAGATTGTGATGAAAAAAAAAACACACACAACCAGTAAATTTTTTTACACGTGAGGTTTTAAGAACTGAGGAAAGGATGTATAAGCAAGCAACTTTTAAGCTCTGACCTGTGCAGATTGATAATTATTTTCCACATTTTGTGTGTTCTCTCTCTGTGCGTGCAAGTTCCAGTTCCGTGACGCACGCACACCTGAGAAGAGACTTTGTCTCTTTAATGCCAGAGTCCTCGGGTCGCCGCCCCAAAAAGACCCAACTTCTTTTTTTTCTGTCTGGGTAATGACGTGTCACATCTGTCAATGTACGCACAGGGAAAAACGCTTTCGTGTGCACGAGATGAGCACGAAAGACATCCCAGTCGCTGCTCAAACCGGAGAAGAAAGAACTGATCTGGTCGAAGTTGCTCAAGAGTAGCGCAGTGAAGACATGCGTGAAAAAGTTTGTGTAGGTACAGTTTATGCACTCCGTCTTTTTTGTGTGGGCGCCGGGGCCAAAAATGCTGCCAATGTGGGTCTTGCACCTCGCTCTGACAGCCACGCACGCACAGGGTGACTCAGAAGACACCCTGAGATCGTTTCACGTGTTAAGGGTGTTTGTGGTTGAAGACAAGCTTGACATTGAAGTGCGGTTGCCACTCCAGACACACTGAGACTCTTCTGCGCGCACTCGGCTGACGTCATTCGAACATCCACACCCTTGGTCAGGATCGACGGACACAAGTGGTTGGGCCCTGTATGGAAAAGCTCAGCAGACTCTTCTCCAACAACGGTTTTAAATGCACTTTTGCTCTAGGATCTCCCATTTTCTCTCGACGAGAAGGCAAAGCAAAGAAGTCGTAATCCTTTCCAGACACTTCTATACTCTTTTTGCATTTGTTGTAGCGCTTCTAAATCATCAAAACACACACTTATTTCAATAATATGTGAATTTAAGAACTAGTGAGACACATATTTGTGACTGAAGTCACATTTTACACTTCAGAGACTTTGGGCTGTAGTGAATCAAGTGAACAAACTTTGCACTTGGTCGCTTTCTTTCAAGTAAAGTAATCTCGACTTCAACTTGACTTATGTCTCACCGCACGCTGCACATATTGATCCTGTTGTGCGCCAGGTGCTCCGGAGTCACCTTGTACAACACAGCCCCAGGTCTGAAGTCTGATCAGCCATCTTTTCTGTCAAGTTCCCCCCTGAAAGTGACAGCAAAACGTTCACGCATCTTCAGTTCTTCATCCACACCAAATCTCTTTCTTCTTCTTCTTCTTCTTACAACTTCCTCTGGCGTGACTTTTCAGATGAGGGAAATGACAGAGTGACAAAATCCAACGCTGCCGTATTGATTTAGCGGTTCAAATTGGTACCCCTCGTCCTCGGCCGCCCTCGGGGGCCCCAAAATTGTAGGGAGCAGACAAAATTTTGCCTTTCTTTTGCTTGGGGTGTCGATAACACAAAAGGGGGCTCAAACTCGGCTTGATTTATCATCAGTGTTTTACACTCTTAATCGAGTGCTCCGCTTGTCCCCCTTGTCTGGCCCTGAGACCGCAAAAGTCAATGCTGGAGAGAGTTTGGAGGGAGGCCACCAATGAGGGACTGATGGAGGAAACAAGTTCTAGAGTAAACGTTACCTTTTCAGATGGATACACTGAAATTTGTGCTTAAATAACCTGACTGTGGTTGGGCCACGGATAAACAGTCATCATTGTCTATAAGGTGGTCCAGAAGTCTTCTGCTCAATGGTCTCTCTTCTTAATGGAACAGCGCTGCAAACATCATGCATCAGCAGCGTGGAGGCCGTGAAGCTCTCCGTCGTCATGGAGTCGGTCGCCACAGACTTGAAAATCTTCCACGTGAAGGGAGTCATCAAGGCCAGAGAAGCCCGCTTTGAAATCATCAATCTGTTGCGTGTGCGTGTGCGCGTGTGCGCGTGTGCGTGTGTGTTGCCGCTGAACCTCGATATAACGTATTTTCCCTGCTCGCCATTTTTCATTCCCTCAACAGCGTGTGCCATGACAAAGTATAATCTAAAAGGTGTTTTACCCTACAGACTGAAGAATACGTCCGTCACGTAGCGATTAGACTGTAAAAATAGAATGAATCACGTCAATGTTGAATATTTGACTACGAGGCATGAACAACCAGGAAAAAGAAGCGGAGCTGAACTGTTATTGGCCACCCTGTAGATTGCTGCGACTAGAAAGAAGCCATGACTTCCTCCGTTTTAATCCAACGTAGAAGCCTGACAGAGAAGCAAAAGGTTGGGCAGCTCCTAACAGTGATTTATTCACCCTCACTCAGGCAATTTTCCTTTGACTGACACTGATTTCTGGGTTGTCAGGTGAAATTGGTTTTAAACTTTCTTCCTTCTCTCCTCCAATGTCTTTTTATTGCCTCTCTTTTCTTGACTGTACTGATCTTGCGCTGGATACAGTGTGAGTCAAAAGAAGTGCCCCACCTGAACAAACTGTCCTCGGGGTGGCCACACAATTGTTGCCTGGTTGTTTGCCTGGAAAACGGGTGCTGAAACCTCGGTCCAAACTGCAACAGAATTTGCAAAACCAAAGTGTTGTTGCTTAGTTCACTGATTGACATAGTAGCTCAGGCCCAAATTTGACACGTTTTCATGATCTAGTTCGATTTAATCCTATGTTTTGCCCAATCCATCGCCCATCAGGCCCGTCCAGAAATGCCCCGCATTGGCCGTCTTAGCTTTTCAGGCCTATCTGTGTACGCATGAATTGACACCGTCTCTGTCTCTCAGGCCCTTTCACCTTGGCCGGGCGTCGGATCGGCCACCCCTACCAGAACCGGACGCCTCCGAAGCGGAAGAAGCCGCGCACCTCATTCTCCCGTATCCAGATCTGCGAGCTGGAGAAGCGCTTCCACAAGCAGAAATACCTTGCCTCGACCGAGCGCGCCTCCCTCGCCAAGAACCTCAAAATGACGGATGCCCAAGTCAAGACGTGGTTCCAGAACAGGAGGACAAAGTGGAGGTAGCTGACGTGCATGAGAGCACAACTCTTGTTTTGAGCCTGACCTCATAAGTAAACACCCGGGCGACGTCGACGTCTTCTCACTTCTTTCACTGACTCTTCCTAATAATATAGTCATTCCTCCTCCCATTGAGAGTCAGCGACATCAGTGATCCAAAGTCAAAAATTAGTCACTGCTTCCGTGGCATCAGCTGTAATGAGGTGTTTAATGCCTGCGTGCGCGCGTGCGCAATAACAAAGTGAGCAGTGTAATGTTGATGCGCGCGTGCTTGTGTGCACGTGCGTGTGAGGAGAGCCACGTTGGCGGAGCAGTTGAACTTACTGTTGCAGAACTAAGCCGCTAGAGGCCGCTTCCTAAATCACTAAAGGCATGTAGACGTACCAAATAGTTGATGCGTAAATCTTCCGAATTTTAGATATAACAGAAAATACCATGCAAAGAAAAAAAACACCCCTTGATGTGATTGTTCTTGAAGGCGTCAGACGGCGGAGGAGAGGGAGCAGGAGCGGCAGGCGGCCACCAAGTACTTTCTGTCCATGCAACTGGGGTCCCTGGGGGGCCAGACTTCTCCGCATCAGGACCAGAGCAAGGCCAAGCAGAGCAGCAATGACGTCACCAAAGTTGTGAGTGTTTCTCTCGCAGATTTCGTTAATCTGACGTTACTTATTTATCGGTTTATTTCCACTTTCAGAGCGATCATTCTCCGCCTGCTTTAGCAGCTCTGGAAGGGCTGAAGCCTTGGAAGGCTCCAAGCAGCATCACTGAATAATAAAACACTTGTACAAAAGTCTTTTTTACCATCAATTGGACGGCTTCTCGGAGATCGCGCACAGAGTTCTTTCACACCCACACACGCGCACACACCCATACACACACAAACACACACACACACACACATACATACATACACACACATACTTTGGGATGTTCTGATTGGTCAGTGCCTACATACGTATATGAAAAATAGGTAACAAATAGGAATAAACAGCTTCAAATGTCTGAGTCCAAGCGTTATTTGACCCTACAATGCAGGGTGGATGGAGCAGAGGAATTTCCAATGGGATCGTGCAAATCAGACATGAATTTTTCCTGCATCGTATTGCCAAATCTATTGTAGCGGATTTCAATATCATGGATTCCGGGCAGAGTTTTCTCTTCTGGATAATGTAATGTATCTCACTGTAACTCTACATCATAATTATCATAGTCATAATTACGCGTGTTGCACAGAGAAGTATAGAAGGCCACCGGGGACGGATGATATGAATAAATGCGTTATACCGAAATTAGTCATATCGGGGTTTGACTGCGTGATTTAGGAGAAATAATGTTTAACTCGCATGAAATTGATTTAACTTGCAAAATTCTTTCTGCAGTTGAAAATGTTGAACTTCTTTTTTTTAAGCCCAGGTCTCTCTCCTGCTGTACGCAAGCTGAACAACGCCAATCCTATTGTCGGATTATCGGCTGTGTGTAAAGATGCAACAGCAAAAAGAAACGTGGCTCGCGATGAGGTTCAGGACGAAGTTCAGATGACACTTGTTACACATATTTTGTTGCTGTAGCGTAATTGATGACTATGACTCAATTTGACCACCCCTTGCCTTAGTGCGGTGCTGCAGGTGCTTCACAAATGACTTGGGTGACGTTTTTTTTGCTGAGCGAGGCTCATACGACTTTCGTTGTTTCTCTCTCTCTCTCTCTCTCGAGGTTGGCCTTTTCGCGGAGGCAACGCGTTGGTCCACGACTTCGAGGTTGCGTGAATCGCCAGCGTTTTAATCCGACAACAGTCGCCGAATCACCCTGAAGAGCAACGGCTGATATGAAACATGACTTTTTGATGACACTGGGGTTTTCTGGTAGTTAATTCAGTGCAAGCGTTTTTCTTTTTTATCATTACTTGTCATTTTCTTTGACATAAGCGGGGGGTACCAAGCATTACCCCAGTGCCCTCATATTGCCACAGCACTGCAGCTGTGCACTTACTGAAGGTTGCGCAGACTAGGCGGTTCGTACCGTCCGCGCACTGCATATCGCCCATGCGCGAGTGCATGGCGAGTGCCGCGATCCTTTCGGTGCCGTCCCAGTCATCGCACACCAACTCTCTGCGCCGTCCGTGCGCTCTGCACTGTCCATGCACTACCGGGTTGGCACTAGTGTTGGAACTCCCGTGCCAATTCGAGAGATTGAGGTCACCGAACGTTCCAGGGTCGTCGCCATGGGTGTGACCACGATTGTCGTCATTGAATTGTGATCTGACCAACAGAGCATGTCGTGGTTGTGATCGTTTCAGTGATAGTTTTAGCGTGACGAATTGTCATATTCAAATCAAGGCAAGGTTTAGATGGCCAGCTGGAGGGATCACCCAATGGATCTGACTCTTCGTTGGACGTCTCAGATCGTGACGACTCCAACTCTGATATGGAGGAAGGAGTCCGATGAATTGACAGGGCTGGGTGTAGCTGATTCTGTAAGGATCTCTCCCCTGCTACCGCCCAGGACGGACCCCACCTACACCGAAAGGCCAGATGCGACCAAGACAATGGATATTCCGACGAAACCTCAAAAGAGGACTTGCATCACTCTCATTTGGGAATCCTGCCGAAGCTGTAGCCGACACGGATGACAAGGGTTTGCCATCCCTGTGATACCCCGACCGGTCCACAAGCATGCGCAGTCATCGGGACAAGCGCCAGGAAGGCAGATGAAGCATGCAAACTTCTTCTCCTGCATCTTGTATGATGCACGATCTGTATATGCAGTGCATAAAGCACACACGTTTCTCGATGGTGTATGACTATATGGACGTATGTGCCATAAATGCTGTAATGACCAAGCAGGAGCCGAAAGTCCCACAGGTTCCAATAATCCAGCACCCTTGAAAAATATTCCGGCAGGCTTCACAAATCAAGCAGGCCGTGTTCATTCCTCCATTGACCTCTTATTATTGGCATCACTGGTATCCCCCAAGTACCTGCACACTTAGTGTGATAAATATGTTGTTACTGTGGACAAGGAAGGTTCAACCACTTAGACTATTTTCAATGAAGCCTTGTCACTGACTTGTCTGTCTTGGTCTTGGCCGCGAAGAGCACTCTGATGTAGGTCATTTGCCTTCACCGTTGCTGTCCTCCCTGATCTGCACGTTGCTGTCCCCCCTGATCTGCACGTTGCTGTCCCCCCTGATCTGCACCTCGGTGGCGTTCTGGATGTTGCTGCACTGCTGCTTGTCAATGGCTGACTCCATCTGTATGACGCCAAACATGGGTATCTTTCAGTCACTGCTGATCTGGGCTTCACCAACCATCTGAACTTTGCTGGTTGCTGCCCATGCACCCTATCAGCCACTTCACTGCCCACCAGCCATTGACGACAATGCTCTTGAGTGAAATCACGGTAAGGAAGTTTGCCAAGGGTAAAGACCAGCAACAGCGGGCCAAAGCGGCGGCAGGACCTTCTTTGGACTCCTGAGGCAGTGCAGCCATTTGTAGAACTGTGCTAAAAAGTGTTTTGTTTACTTTTCATGGCCCATTGGAACGGGTCAATTGTCTGGCAAGTGTCCGGGTGGGTTGTCCTCCCCGGAATGGGTAGGGCTTGGGATGCCCAAGACACGTCTGGAGGCTTCGGAAAATTTTCGAGTAAGGTTGCCATTTTTTGAGGGCCAAGTTTTATGGGGCACCACAGTTTTGGTGCTGATGCTTCAAAACGAGCAGTCACCTTCTGGACACCAGAGTTTTTCCTTACCGTCACGTGTTCTTTTGTGTAAACCCAAATATGTGAAACCACAAGTTTCCTAAAACTGGGAAATACACTGTAATTTTGCTCAAATCGGGAAATGTTACCATTACAGAGTCCGGCACAAGTATTTCGACAAACGTTTAAGCGTTTATAAGACCTGAACTAATAGGAATTTTCACGTATCCTGCCCTTTTTCATGTTCTTGGCGGGTGTGAAGAGGTCCGTCAAGGCGAATCCGGCCGTGTCCATGGTGGCGCACGCGGCTAGGCGATCCGTGAGCAGGAGGACGATGGGAAGGCCAACAAGGAGGACCTGGGACTGTCCTCATACATCAGAGGAAGGCGTCACCTCCTTACTGAGAAGATGACGGCGACCAGAGGCAAATTGCAAGGCCAATCCAAGGACGATCAAGTTGTCTTCTGACAAGTCAGTTTTCACCGTTGATGGCGCCTGCAACCCGCAAAACGACCGCTGGCTCGCCACAGACAGAGCCTCTGTGTCTCCCGTGACGAAAACAAAGAATCCATTTTATCTCTCACCTTCAGGATATGAAATGACCCGGGTGTTGTCCAGTCCTACGGGGCTGCAGGTAGAACAGCAATATGCGCTGCTACTTCATAATCCAATGAGTAATTTTTAGAATATTTCCCGGACATTTCATGAGATTATACCAATCTCATGAAATGTCCGGGAAATATTCTAAAAATTACTCATTACCACTTAAAATATTCAAAAAGGTGAAATACAAAGTTGGGAAATGTATGCAGAAAGTGAGTCAGCAGAATTCGATTTACACACATGATGGAGCGACCCCTGGCGACGGATGAGATTATGGCAGGGGCAGCCCCACAAAGCCGAAGCTACCTACCTACGACAAGAAAAGGACCAATTGAGGATTCCAAGAAATGCTATAACCTTGACTTTTAGCAAAGTCAAAGTGATTGACTATTATGCAGAGGATAATTTGAACTGCCACTAGATTTGTGCAAGAACTATAGAAAATTTCTAGTTTCCGAGTGTCGAATCACAAAATGTCCATCAGGAGAGGGAAAGGAAGTGGAGACGGACATATGGTGCAAGAATATTTCCCTCCAGACAGAAAATAACTGGGGAAGTTTTCCGAAAATCGTGTGTTAATTACAGCATTTCCTGATTTGAGGGCGAAGATATACTCTGTTGGGTAGGAAGAAAATGGCAATGAAAAACGTTTTGTGTGTCTGTCAGTCTGTGGCACACTTAGCGCTCTGCTCTGCTTACCACTTTGCTCTCTTGCTGAAGAGAAACCTTGGAAAGCTGACAAGTTTGGCAACTGCCGAAACATGTACTCCTTTCCCGAGTAGCCTGGGGATGTTGCTGATGCAGCCATCAGGTACCATCCCACGTCCAAGATCCCGTTGGCCTCAACTCCAGTGACGACTTCAGAATCTTGCTGATGTGAAGTGACAGCAATGTGAACAGCTTCGACTATCAGGACGTCCTCACAAAGAATGACAACCAGTGCTGTGGTGGATGGCTTCCCCAGCAGGACGAGGCTGCATGGAAGGTCCAACCAGACCTTCTTGAAGGACAGTGGATTTCTGTCCATGGGGCTCCCCTTCATGCCGAACCTGAAGCACTTGGATTGCCATGTGCGGGCGCGCGTGGACGAGTTCGTCGGTGGTAGAGAAGAACGGGACCAAGAAGGCGGGCCCCCCCTGCCTCTGTCGACAAGACCTGGGCTGGGACGTCCGCTGAGGATCTCAAGTAGGTCCACTCTGAAGGCTGCGCGTATGAACCATCAAAGCTAAAATTTCAGCTACTTCAAAGTCCACCTCGATGTCCACTTCAGGGTCGTTGTTGTCGTTGACGGAGCGGCGGTGCTGAGAGGGACCCCAGGGGCCGGGGCCGGCCTGTGTCTATGGTGTTGCATCCACTGCAAAATTGCGAACTTTGCGTTGAATGACATTTGGTTGAATGAGCGTACCTGGTCTTTATCATATGTGTGTTATTGACAAAAAAGCCCCCGAGGGGGCCTTTTTACGACTCGCATGCTGGTTGGCATCGCGTGAGCAGGGGTCGTAACCTCGTTTTTAGGGGCGCGATAAATGAGGAGGACTCAAAAGTGATGCATTAGGAAATAAATGATGCCTCACTTGAAATGGGGGAAAGGCTTCACCATCTTTTTACCTTCCTCAGGGATGATTTTGGGGCTGACTTTGCTGCTTTGCTGCTTGCAGCGGGAGGAGGCGAATGAGACTTCAGCGCTTTGGCTGGCTCATCAATGGACTTCTTTGTCTCACCCTGAGTTTGATCGGAAATTGAGTCATGTTTTCCTCATCATCGTTGAAAAGTAAGTTTTCGTTGGGCGGAATAGCATTGTGAGGAGAAAGAAATGTTCCTGGACCTTTCACATGTTCCTCGACCCCGTTTGGGTGAGGAGAGCACGTGCAGCATCAGGGTGAGCTCCACCAGGGCCATGTCGGCCGTCGGGGCCATGTGATGACTTTACAAGACGATACTCATGAGTCTTCAGGAGTGCTTGCTGAACGAAATTCCATAGCTGCATTATTGCACACACGCGAAACACAAAAAGTGTTGTTTGGTGTCCTGACTTCGCCGGGGACCCAATTCTGGTGTTTTTCACCCCACTTTGGTGTTCTCTTTCATGCACGTCCGTATTTCATTTAGGTGAACAGAAAGCGGATCTGGGTGCACACGGACTGGAAGGCAAGTCCAAAAGCAGTATCAAGGCCGATGTTGGCGACCATATTGAGTCTTGAGCTTCACAATGCCAGAAGGAACCATCTCTCTGAAATGGAGTTCTGACTGTAATTCTTGTAGTCGATTTAGTTCCCCCCCCCCCTCTCTCTCTCTGTAGCTTGAGCAGAGGTCGAAATGAAGCAAGTTGTTTCACAGTGTACGCATATTGTTTATAGCTCACACGGTAGCTCAAATTACAAGCAGAGAAGCATCCAAGTTACTAGCCAAGCATAGTTCTAATTGCTCTTTGTCCTACTTCTTTCCTCAACCTAAGCCCACTCCTCAGTTGTGAATGAACCTTTCAACAGAAACCATCCTGGACTCATCACATAACGAGCAGGAATCTAACCTGAAACCAGCCAAGAATTGGGCTGCTGACAAAAATTGTCGTTCCCTCACCGATTCTCTTTCATTTCAGGCATTGTTTCATCGAAAGCCACACAGATATAGTGAGTGGAAGAGAACAAAGTTCATTGCTCATTGTTGTCACAAAATAAGAGCATTACAAGATCCAATTGCACAAATAAACTATTTATTGGCCCGAGATTACACGAGACGACCTTATTTTCTCCCTGTTCTCTCCATTTGAAGACCAGCGTTACTATCCAGGTCCTTTTGGGGGCACCCACTTGTCGTGAACAATCTGAAACATTGGTGCAGCAACACGCGCACGACTGAAACGTCCAGGCTGTGGGTTCTCATTTCGCCAGCAACATTCATGGTAAATGTCAGATTCGACTGAAGGAGGGGGTAGATTTGCAGAGGGTCGATTTCAACATGTATACTGGTTACTTATTTCTGTGCTTCTTAAGCGATTCGTGAAGATGAGTCAGTTGATGGTGTCGGATGCGCTTTCGTATTTTCATTCATTATTAGAAAATTTTTGGCTTTTTTTCTCTCACACGTTGTTCACCTAAATTTGCAGCTACAATTACGTAGTTTTGATTTACTACACTATGTGTTGAAAGTGACCACAACAGGAGAGTCTTCTTGGGACAAAGCTGAACACCTGGCACAGCAAGTGTCGATCAATTACGTGGGCAGCCACTACTTCTTCGGCAACAGCATCACGTCGCTGACTGCAAACCTCCTGGAGTCGAGCACATTTGATCTGGTGCGACCCGAATCCTTTTGGCTTCCCCAACAACCATCGGTAGAATCTCCTCTCTGTGGTCGTGGCGCTTTTGGTTCCAACGCACGAACTTTCCTGGTTGTGGACGACTCCAACTCCAACTTGTTCCTTAAGGTGAGCTGTTGTGTTCTTCTCGACAGCAGCAGCTGTTTGGATGATTGAGTGTGGAGGATTTCTATAGGAAGACGTGCTCCACTCCCACCACCTGCTCGGGGACCGCGCACTCTGCGCAGTCCTCGTTACTCTAGTTTATTTATCTTTTTGCTTGTTCTTCCACACATCGTTGTGGCTGTATTTCATTGTGTCAGAGTTTGAGCTCTCGTACAAAGGCACAGCTGACCAAGGCTGGACCTCTAGAGTGAGTCAAATTGTCCTGATGCAGTAGGCTTGAACATTGCTATCAAGAACTCAAACATACGGGGTGCGGATGCAAATCGAAGGCAAAACACAATTTTTAGAAAGAAATGCTTGCAAATCAGAAATGGTTTGAGGTAGGGTCACAATTTTAATGCAAGCATATATCCTCATTAAATTACTATGACTTATTCAAAATGACCACTCTTCATCTGGATCTTGGCCTCCACACAGACCCAGACAGCACTTTTACTTTCTTGATGTAGGCCTTTGGCACGGAGGTCCGCTCCTCCTCAACCGCATTCTTTAGGGTGTCCTTGCTGGGGTGGCGGGTCTTGCGTGCCCTGGCCTTCATGTAGCCCCATACCCCATAATCCAGAGGATTCACGTCTGGGCTTGACGGGGGTTGAGTCTTGTCCTGCACCAATTCTGTACAGTTTTTGCTCAGCGTCTGGTGCTGAATCTTGCTGGAATTCATCATTCCCATTAGGATAATTTTCCTCCAGCCAAGGTTTGATAATGGTCCGGATGGTCTTAAAGTAGTTAGTGGCATGAACCTTGACATCGTTGTCCAGCCAGATGGGAGGCATTCTCTTGCCATCTCTGGCAGCAATCCAATCATGACTGATGCTGGGTACTTCAAGGTGAGTACTGGAGGCACCTCACCAATGCAGTATGCCAATCACCTGTCATTTTGGCTTTTATGCACCTGGTCAACCGTCCGCATCTTCTTGTTAGAGCAAATCCGGACTATTGACTTATCCAGGTTCTTTATTTGGTTCCTGAGCATCTTGTCTTTGGGCAACCTGGTGACCCTGATCTTGTCTGTGAGGAGCTGCTGTATCCTACTACACTTATACAAATGAGCTCCCGCCATCTTGACACTGTTCCGGGTCATCTTTTCAACCACATCAAGATTCTCGGCCAGCCTCCTCTTGTCTGGAGTGGCCTCAACTTCACACATCACGCCTGTCACAAAGGCCTCTTCAATCTTTTTATTCCATCCTCCAATCCCAGGCTTCCGGTCTAGACCTTTCCTGCCCTTTTCAGCCTCTTCACTTTGTCAATGAGGCTCCTGGAGCAGCCAACAATGTGCTGGACTTCTTGCACAGACTCATGGGCACAAAGAAGATCAAGCACCCTTTGCCTCTTGGCAGCTGCTCTGCACTGAGGATGACAGGGAGGGGCATTGGGAAGGGAGGGGAGCTTAAGCTACATTAGGGTCAGCCTGGCTGATCACATTCTCTATTTAGTAAAAATGGAATAGAAAAGGGGAAGACTTTTGCCTCTATTCCTCACTCATCCACCCAAGCTTGGAAGGGCTACTCCCTCTAGCTTGTTGGCCCTTCCAAGGATCCCTGCCTCTGCCCTAGACGCTGCCAGCTTCAGGATCATGGTAAATGCCTGCCAGACCCCTCTTCTGGCTCACTTTCCTATTCCAACCTCTTTCATCCTACAATGACTGGTTGAGTTGGGGGAAACCACTCCCTTTCAGTTGCAGATTGGCGAAGTACACTTTGTTGGTACTAGCTGTTGTATTCCTGTAAGATAACTTGTCTGTGTCCTCTCCAAGTAAAAAGAAAGACGTATTTGTGTTAAACTAAAATCTCTGTGTTGGTCTCAAGTCATTGAGTAGTCTTAAAAGACCCTACTAGTCATTCTGAACCTGGTCTATGTCCCTGTCCGAGGCAAAGTCACCATGGTAAAACGGTTTTGTATGCTCTTTCTAAGTTCCCTGGCAAACAAACTGTACTCTGGGAAGGGCAATACCAACCTTAACTGCGCATAGCTATTTTATCTAGCATAACTATCTGTCTTTCATATTATCATGAATACAAAGTGAGCAATTTTACAAATCAGTACTACAGATTCTGTGGAGAGTAACTCAACGAGTTTATTCATCTGGCGCACAAGTACCCGGCACTTGCCAAAGAGGGAATGGAGTCCCTCCATGAGCTTCAACTTCACCTACACCCACGGACCTTAGGGGCCTCATCTGATTCACACACACTGGCCGCACTGACGGGGTGCAGAATAAATATTTGTTGTGGTCTTAGGTATTAGTCGTCAAAAATGAATAGGTAAAAAGTCTCTCAGGAAACTACTACTGTTCAAATTACCACAACCCTTCTTGTCACACATGAGGACCCTGCAAACAGAGAAACAGAAGAGAACAAATTAAAAGCAAATGCCTCTGCCAGAGGAGAAGAGGCCTGAAGCGAAGTTCGTGGCAGGAGGACTCATGATCACAAAGTAAATTACCATTGATCACAGATGTACATCTCTTTAGAAACCTAAACTCCCCTCGGAGTTTTTCTCACACATGTCATCATGCTTGTGCCAGCAGTGAAGAAGAAGCAACTCTTCAATTTCTTAGGCCTCCCGTCCCACATCTTGCACAGTTGCAATAAAAGGGGTTTTCTGCTGCGGCCTAACAAAGGGAAACAAAAACTAGAATGATTGCAGGCATTGCCTAGGCCTAGTCCATTTGGATCTGTCATCCAACTTTCTCTACCTTCAGGACAGCCATGGCGTCGCAAGAATGATGACACAACTGTGTGGATTCAGACCAAGGAACAAAAGTCTGACATCAGGAAGCACCTTCTAGCAAAAAAAAGTGTCAAATGTAAATACTACAGCAGCATTTTATGGAATTATGGATCCACATCCTCCTTCAGTTACCATCTGGAGCACAAGCATGATCTTAAGTTTCAGGAGGCTTCAAGTAATACTAGGCTGGGAAAGACTGACTCATCTCAGCACACTTCAAGTAGAAGCGAGACCCCCAAGAGGTCCTTACAGCCATGGCATCAGTGGATGGTATTCCCTTAAGAATCTTGGCTCACAACAAGGAAATCTGTAACTTCTGGGTTGTCCAAGATTTACAAATGCCCACCTCTCCATGAGGAGTGAACTTCAGGATCATGAAATATGGAGAGAGAGGGAAAGAGAGAAAGAGAGACAAAACTCACCAAGTGCATCAAGAGGAGGAAAGAAACTGAGGAGAGCTTCTCATTATCTCTTGATTAGTGGACAAGCCTCAGGAACTGGAGGTACATATCTATTAATCTTCATGGCCATGACAGGGTTGATGGCCTTGGTCTAGTCTGGATCCATGGACCTACGTTTGATCCCTTCCTGGTACAGTTTATCCCTACACGGCGCCCTGTGTCTTCAGAGGTTGGAAGCCGTTAGCTAACGTATCGTTTGGTCTCTTACTTTCAACCTTTTCTCCTGAACATTCATTCATCTACAGTATATCCAACGTTTACAATTAAGTTGAGTAGATGAGAGACTTAGTTACTTTCCTTGAGATGCTACTCATTCGACGTGTGCAGTCTAGTCGTAAAGGGAGATGGGGCGCATGCCACAGAAGTTTTGTCTGGATCTCTCCTCTGACATCCTTGGGGTTGTCACTGATGGACCAACTTCTATGAAGAAGATAGGATGTCTCCTAAGCACCACTCGTCAGTTGTGTCATCAGCATGGCCTTCACCTTACTTGTCGGTTCGGATACGAGCTTATGTACTAAATGTGCTAGATGATCGGATAACGTACCATGTAGAGTAGCTGAGTAATGGCCAGGGGACTTTGTTCTGACGCCATTCTGTTGCTTATGAGCTTTCGAACCGTTCGAACGCCCAACTCACCTATGCCGGAGCGAGTGACTCTACGACGATCTCTGCTTCATCCCCGTGGTCCCCGTGACCTGTGACTGTTACCAGTGGGACGTGCATCGACAATACGTACATCGCTGTGAAGGTGAAGGTCAGAGATTGCTATGACGATCGTATCGCACTTAATAGTTGTAAAATAGTCCCACAATTCCAGAATTACGAATTACATTAAGCATCACTCTAATCTCTCTCGCTTCCATTCCTTTTCTCCATAGTTAACGTTTTGAGTTCCAGATCGTGGTCGGTTCCGTGCGTCTCTCTCGAGCCCAGTGGCCGTACTCATTTGAGTGAAGAGTTAAATTAATGCTATTTGCGTTCCAGGTTGGATCGTCTCGCTCACTTAGTAATGCGGCCTAATTTTCCTAGAGACATTACTGACAGTTACTGCAGTGCTCTTCAAAAAGGTATCCAATTTATGTATTTATTACATAATGTACTTGTTTTTATATTTTTCAATTAATCATCCTTAGACTGTCAGTTTGATCTGGCCAGGTCATGAACAAAGACCTGCAGAAAGGTTCTGATGTGGAGTCTGAAGTGGATTCTGATGAAGAGCCAGAGCTGGAAGGCAGTCCTGAGGAGCCAAGGCCGAATCTAAATTAGGAAGAGGATTCGATGCTCATTGCCTTTCATCCAAAAGGTCAGGAAGATTGTAAAAAAGTCACGAACAGTGCAATGAAGAATAATGTGCCCCTGAAAATATGTGAGGAGGATCTAGGGAGAAGACTCAATCTGTCCATGAATTGAAAACAAGGTGTGGATTAATCCTCAACATGGTCGATAGATTCTTGGGAAAACTCATCACAAAGGTAATGGTTGAACTTAGTTTAACAAATCTCTTTCTGGCGATGGACGAAGTGAAGGAATTGATGGATCTACCAGAGGCACTTGAGGTCATTGATGCAGGCTGCCTTGCATTAGACAGAAGAGGCGTGACAAGTACGCAGCAAAGCGTCAGGAAGAAGACTTTCTTCTCCGTTATCCTACCTAGAAGGAGATTGCCAAGGAGGACAGAGATCTCTCTGTGAGACTGTCTAAGACTCCTGTGGAAGGTGCATCTGACAACAACAACAATAGCGAGGAGAAGGATGTGGAGGAGTCCAATGTGTCTGAAAAGAGAAGCATATGCAAGTACTACGTACAGGTACTATGACAGGATGATTTCAGGATGAAATAAATTCGTCGCTGATCACGTTAATTCCCCTGAGGCTGGAGACTGAAGTGAACGAGGACAGTACGCAGATCACAAAAGAGGATAATGACTGATGTGTTATGGGCCAGCAACATCTGGT
>JAAUXU010024469.1_pt1 | contig 34525 bp, 30 predicted proteins | sample 7278151 | NCBI WGS metagenome assembly JAAUXU01 (sample SAMN14350113, study PRJNA611818) | marine sediment metagenome | isolation source: surface marine sediment (1.8m) | place: French Polynesia: Moorea | collected 2018-08 | reverse complement strand
GGCGGCGGCGACGGCGGCGGCGGCGGCGGCCACCGTGACCAACGCCGCCGCCGCCGCGCGCGCGCGCTCCTTATGCAAACAGAACCGGTCCCCGGTGCGCTCGCGCACCCAGGCACGCACGCGCGTGCGCGCGCGCGCCCTTCTGGTCGCCCCTGATCGAGCGTCGCAGGTTCAACGGTCTCGTTAGCAAGGGGGCAACAGGTGAAAGACGTGTAGAAGAAGCAGGTAGAAAAACAATTAAACGCCTTCCTAATTCGACACTACATCATCTCAGAGCAATTATTGCGAGCCCGGAGAAAAAGAAAGGGTTAAACTCTGCACTGGATGCACTGGCAGAACGAGGAAGAAGCTTCCCTCCAAGTTGTGGCAGCTTCGTGAACCTCGGGGTCTCATTTAAATGGCGCAGGTTAGAGGAGAAGGAAAAGCCAGAAGCTTCTCTCTTTCGCGTGAATTTTTTTCTTCGCTCTCTGTCGATTTTTGCACGGCAAAAAATTCGCAATGGGCACTACTAGGCCCGATGGCAATCGAATCCTGGCGGACTGCGTCCAATTCTTCTTCATGGCGGCCTGGCAAAAAAAAAAGATTGCGAAATTAAGCAAATCTTTTTTGCACTGTACATGAAGCTTTGCTCGCATGTCGTCCCCGCCGTCGCCGTCGCCGCCGCCGTCGTCGTCGCGGCCGCTCAGACCCCTCCGAGATGATGATTTCACTCTCCAAGTCTGTTTTTTAGCATGCCAGCCAAGACTGACTCGGGGCAGGCGGGGGTAGGAAAAAAATATTGCCGTGTTTCTCCTCTTAACCTCTCTTCTCGACGGGGAGAAAAAAAAAAGTGCCCAAGAAGTTGGGCGGAACCGCCCAAAAATTCCTCACATGTTACACTTTTCCCCGCATAATAATGATGCGCGCGAGCGCGCGCGCGCGCGCCCGATGAGTGACAAATGGCGAAAACAGGATGGACATGATGCGTTTTGGCAGAGAAATTCATCTCCGGCCCCGCGCGCTCCCTTAACCCCTTGGCCCTGGGCGCGTCCTGGCCGGAAATGGACGGAAAAACATGTTTTGCACAGGGCATCAATTGCACGAGTGGAGGAAGAGCAAAAATTGCCATTCCCCAAAAGATGAGCCTTTAAAGGGTTATAATTTTGCGAGGCTGCATGCAAATTCGAGGACAGCCAGGGATTTTTTTTTTTTCTCGGGGGCGCGCGCGATTTTTTGTTTTACGGCGGATTTTCCGGGAAAAGCGCGACGATCCCGAGGCTGCTCCTGCTGTGGCGAAAGGAGCCATTTGCGAAAATTTAATGGTGTTGACTGCTTCGATGCATTTTTTGCCCCTCTTTTTCGCTCGTTCTCTGGCTGGCAGAGACACAGTGGACGCCGCCTAAGACGTCGGCGGAGTCTGCGACGTCGGCCACGGCCAAGAAGACTTCGCAGAAGAGAGAGAGAGAGAGAAACAGTGTGCGAATGTTTGCCAAAAAAAAGTTCCGCGATCAAACTTTCCGCACTGTCTCGTCAGCCGCAGGAGGAGTAGACACAACACCCCGAGTTCCTCATCAAATGTGCACATCTCATGCACTTGAGAGACCAATATCGGTCTCGCTAATCTGTCGTTAAAATGCCAGCCAAGAATGAATCGTCCTTTGACAGAAAAAAAGAGTCTCCTGTGCAGTATTTTTTTTTTCTCTCTAAAAAAAATCTAAATGTCAGCTGTTTTGTCCGTCAGCACAAGTCAATCAGCTAATGAGGTTTTTCCTTCTGATCTTTTTTTCGTGTGTGTATAATTGCAGCTTTAATGGAGAGCTTTTATTTACGATGCAAAGCAACAGCGCCACCTCCACCTCCACCCCGGTCTTGGGCTGCTCGGTCGTCAGTTGGGACTCGACGAAGGAGGCACCGAGATTGAGACGAATGGGGGAAACAAGACGAAACAACGTCCGTCTCATACAATTCCACACAAAATTTACTGCCTGCCTGAAAAAGAACAGGGAGAGAGAAAGAGAAAATGGGTACCCAAGACTGTGCGGATTCCAAGCCATGGAGATCGACTTAATTCCGAGCAAACAACACTACTTTTGGAGTGATTCCGACTCGAGTTTCTATCATTCCAGGCGAACGATGCTACTTTTTCCAGGGATCCCAACTCGATTGACTGATTCTACAATGGTTTTACTTCATTTCCGAGCAAACAACACTACTTTTGGAGTGATTCCGACTCGAGTTTCTATCATTCCAGGCGAACAACACTACTTTTGAAGCGATTCGGACTCGACTTTCCTTCACTCCATGCAAAAAAAACAAAACAGCATCACTACTTTTGCAGTGATTCTCTCTCGATTGACAGTGATTGTTTCACTTTTATGCCATTGAAAGAAGTCCACGTTGGCAGTGATTCCAACTCGATTTTCCTTCATTCTCTGCAATAGTTGCACAATTGTTTTGTGTTAATTCCACGCAAACAACGCTACTTTGGAGTGTTTCCAGGGCTGTTTCCTCTCCGTTGACCTCGTCGTCCGAGGAGCGAGGAGCTTACTGATGTAATTCTTGTGCCACTACTTAAAAAGCCAATCTGCAGGGACAGAATTTCAGGAATTCGTGTGTTTCTTTGGGTGCCCCATTAATTTTTCGCCTATCTCGTTCGGACAATCTCGACAAAGAAGAAGTATTTAAGCATCAGTCGCAGATGGGGGCTGCCTGGGGTCACATGACAACGATTGGCTTCACAAAAAAAGCTTTCTCCTCGCTCCATTGAGTCATAAGTCAAACAGTCATTTGTGCTCACCAGGACTGGGGCTTGGATGGCGAGGGAGAGGGTTAGAGGTGGGTCAGGACGTGCACGTGGGAGATGAGTCACACCTCCGGCAGCCGGTGGAGCCTGAACCAGGACCGCAAGTAGGGGAAATTTCTCTGGTTTCTCCTTTTCCTCATAACAACAAAGTCCCCAGTGGTGGACGCTGATTGGAGCCCCCACCAAAGGCTGATCCACTTCTTCTCCTGCCTCCCAGGATTTGCTGTTGGCGCCGTCTTCACGCTGGGAATTCGTTGGAGAAAAAGGGCTCGGCTAATTGGGAAAAAGAGGCTCAGACTTCCAAGGGGGAAGAGACATCAAAACTGGGAGAGAATCAAACAACTCTTCCACTTGGGCTACACCAAAAATTAACTCTGAAAGGCTGAGCAGACAACTTCTCAGCAGTCCTGAAAACGGGCCAATATTACAGAGCAGGAGGAGGAGGCGGGGGGGGGGATCTAAACCTGATCCTGATTGAACGGGGCTGAAGCTCGACTCATTCAAAAAAGCTGCTTCTTTCTTGAACAAGCTTGAGCAAGGAGACCCAATCTTGAACATCTTGTGCAAGTGAAATCCCGCAATGGTCTGATGGCTTTGAAATTGAAGCCATCCGAGTGAGAGATACCATTTGTCTGTCCCCGCTCGACCACGTCAGATCTGGCTGACTTCTGCTCTCTTTTTTGGGCGCCCCTCATGAGTCTGCACCATCGATGGCTTCGATCAGCAGAAACAAAAAAAACAGAAGAGACAACGAAAAATTGTCAAAATGATTAAGCTGCGCCTTCGAAGGGATCGCCGAGGGTCTGGACGGTCAGGTGTCAAGAGGGACTAAATGGATGGGCCAGATGGATGATAAAAAGGGGGAAATTTATGTCCATGGGCCAACACTTCCAAACGAATAACAATGGTGGAAGCTCCAGACATTGGGGAGGAAACCAAAATGTATCGAGTACAAGTCGAAAACTGCCAAAAATGTTGCTCCAGCAGATGAGATAAAGCTTTGAGGGGTGGGAGAGAAGACAAACAAAATGAGCTGACGCAAAAAAAAACAACTGCGGTCTTTAGGGGAAAAAATGAGTTCGAGCTTTTGCTTCCTCCCCAAATTGAGTCATGGTGCCAACTTTTCTTGTGCCCTTTTTGTGGGAATTCAATTTGAGCACGTTTCTTTTTCTTGCCTTCTCTCAACTGACTGACGGATTAATCTCTTGATTGGAGCCACCAAACGCCTCTTCTTGTGCTGCTCCTGACACCTTCCTCATTGGGTCGGTGGGCCTCAATTTTTCGGGCAGTCGACTCCAATGATCCGGCTCTGGAGTGACCAATGGAGGGAGTTGCGGCTGTCACGGATGAGGCACAACTTGCACAAGTCCGAGCTGGTGCGGCTTTCGTCCCGGCTCCAACATCCCGGACCGCCAAGGCTGAGTCAGAGACTTCAATACTGTCAGAACTTCATCTTTATTGTGTCTGGCTGAGTTTTCAATGCACTCCTGTTGGTTTTTTTTTTTTGCTATGACCAATGCAACAAAAAACTTGGCTGCTTCGTCAACTCTTCGTCCTAAGTGGATCATGACAGACAGACAAATGACAAAAAAGAAGTTTGGTAAATCCTTGTGCCTCACATACAAATGACCGCCCAAATCTTTATCCGCACACTTCTTAAAGCTTTTAAGGCCGGGTCTGCTGGGCCGGATTCTCGCTCACGCACGCACACACGTGTCTGCTCTTGAAGGCCTATGGCCCTATGGAGACACGACCAGCCTCATTCTGACCATATACTGTGTGTACACTGACTTCTCCTTATCAATTGATCGGGATGTATCAGATTTGGGCTTGTTATGCATGCTGCTCATTTTTCTCGCCCACGCAAAATGGGCGGCGAAGCTCAAAGGAGGGAGAAATTGAGGGGAGAGAGAGCAAGGGAAATGCAATCATGTGTGTGTAGACAAGCTCGTTTATGTAAAACCCACCTCTGCAGGATATCAGACAAATTTCCTGCCTGCTACTTTTTGACGGTTGCATTTTTTGCCCTCCCCCCTGCCCAAACTTTGCTGATGACAGCTGAAAAGTCTGCAATTTGGGTGTCGCAGTCGGAGAAAAGAGGCATCATGATCACAAGGTGGGCGCAGGTAAATTGAATTTGATGTAACACCTTGGGGGCAAAACAGTTTTGGGTTGATTTGCCACACAAAAACGCAACCTTGGCCGCTGCTGCCGCTTCTGTAGAGGGCAGTAATAGTCACATTTACCCTGTCACAGGCGGGGTCTTCAGGCCAAATTCGTACTTGTGCTGTTCCGTTGAGAAGAAGGACTGGTGTGAAGTTGCTGTATTGACTCAGCCAGACAAGTCCGGGTTGCACTGGGCATGCTTGGGTTGCACAGGACAAGTCCGGGTTGCACTGGACAAGCCCGGGTTGCACAGGACAAGCCCAGGTTGCACAGGACAAGCCCAGGTTGCACAGGACAAGCCCAGGTTGCACTGGACAAGCCCAGGTTGCACTGGACAAGCCCGGGCTGCACTGGACAAGCCCGGACTGCACTGGACAAGCCCGGGCTGCACTGGACAAGACGGCCTGGCTGTCTCCAAGAGACTCGAGTGCAATTCTGTGTCTCGCCGAGTCCAAGTGTATTAAGGATGGAATTCGCGAATTTGCGTGATCGTGAGTCGGCTCGCGTGACCCAAGACAAATTAGATGAAACTCTTGAGATTTGCCATATCTTGGCTGGGCTCGAACGGTTCGGGGCTCCGTCAATCATCCGGGAAGCACCGGAGACGTCGATGATTTTGTCGCTCTCGCGGGGACGGGATAAGAAGGAGCTTAATATGCTAATGGGCCAAAGCCGCAGGAGATATTTTCTTGGGAGTTGAAATGAGTTTCGATTGTTTGTTGGGCTTCCCACCTTTTTTGCCTCTCAGTGGGAGCCGTCACGAACCGCGATTCAGTTATCGCCTTTACACACACACGACTCGTGCATATTAGTGCGGAGGAAGACAGAGTCGAAGCTCGAGCATCAGTTTCGGAGCCCGAGCCTCAGGTGCTGACACCGGGGCTCGGGACGGAGCTTCTGAGCAGCAGCGTGACCTTGAGCTGGAGCTTCAGCTTCGCTTCAAACTTGAAACTGGGGCCTAAACCCTGGAGCCTGAGCTTCAACTTCAGGTTAATTTTAGCTTCAAGTTGAGCCTTTGAGCTTGAGCCAGAGCCTAAACTTCAGGTTAGCTTGAAGTGGAGCTTGAACCCTTGAGTTTGAGCCTGGGCTCGAGCTTGCACTCGTGGGCTCCCGGACTCAAAGGGAAGCCACCAATTCCTTCGGGCTTCCACAACATGATGAAACCTCCAGGCCTAAGGAAAAAAGAGATCCTTGGATACCGAGAAAGACAAGTGCAAAGTGTTCTCGCCCCTCAGAGCAGACAAGAGAACCCCATTAATGCACTCACTCAATTCTCCCAATCCCCGACTATTTTTCTCCCGCTCGCACTGCCCGGAGAGGTTCCAGACCAACACCCCAATTTTCCTTCAGTCTGATTAAGTCTTGCACCGTCAGCTTGAGCGAGGAGTAAGTGCGAAGAACACAGTGGCTGCCAACAGGGTCAAGCCGGACAGGGTCAAGCGATGCTGTCGCGCGCTCTCCTTCGACGGGTTCGGTTGCACGGAGTCAGGGTCGGGTTGGGTTTCTACCATGAGCTACGCTTACTCCGGACAGCAACAATCGCGCGAACTCAAAAGTGGCATTAAGAGTTTTGTGAGATTAAAAGTGTAGTTGTACAGCAAACTCCGGATAATATGACACCTGATATAAAGTTCACTCGAACCATTCTGCTACCTGAGAGACTCCGGACCTTTACTTGCCATGTTGACTTCCTGAAGTCGTGCAATTTGAGAATAACAAAGTCCTTGTTTTCTTCGCTTGAGCAATGGACAAACGAAAAGGTTGTTGAGTAATACGAACCGTGTATGAATATATATAGCATGTTCTATGAAGCACTTTTCAGAAATCAAATGCGACCATTATAAAAAAAAAGTGGTTGTACACTTAAGACATTGTAAAATCAGGGATCTCCAGTACGTATAGACTGATTTCACGCCCATCCACCATCCTCTCTGCTTGCAGGGACCAACTGTTGTCTGGAGTGCACTGTACAGGGTGACGCACTCTCAGTTATCCGCCAGCACGGTTGTCGTTCAACCATCAACCAAGTCACTTAATAACGTTTCAAAGCTGTTCCCTCCTCAAAGTCCTGGCAATGGCGTCGTCCGTCCGCTCACGTGGGACACCCTGTAGATGCACTGGGTGCATCCGCACTCTCACACTGTCTCGGCGGTGCACGCGCTTCCAAGTGTGATGATCCTGATCAACGACGACAACTTGAGCGCCGGCTGAGCAGAAATCGAATCGAACCAGTTCCCTCCACCGAATTGGACTCACGCACCTCGACCGATCGCAATCACGTGGAAATGAGAACAATTTGCCAGATTAGCAATACCAAAAAATGCCCTTGTCGTGAGCAGCTGATGCCTATCTTGATGTGAAGCCTGTGAAAGTCTCATTTCCTGTTTTAAAAAACTCCTCTTTCATCGTGTTGTCTGCATGTTCAACGAGTTCAACGACGACAGCGAGAACGAGGAGTCATCCCGGACCTCCCAGGTCGGGGAGGAAGTGATTTTCGAGAAAAATCAGTGACAACAAATATCATCCTGAGCGAAATTGTGGGTTCTTCTTCCCAGTGAGCACCAATATTTACCCTTAAATCGATCAATTTCACCACCTGCCAGAGGGGGAGAAAAAATGCTACCAACACTTGGGGTCTTCTCGGCTTGGACCCCCTCATGATTTCGGAATGCCACCCCACGAAAATAGAGAACAATGTTACGGTTTCACACCGGGGAGGAGGAGGGAGAGAAACAAAAAAAAAGAGCTTAGGGCGCATCCACACTGCGCCGCATCTGGGAGACACGTGGAAAACAGCCCTGAAGGAGTCACGATCCGAGACCGAAAAGACTTCTTTGTGCCAGCGTCTCGGACTTTTCTGACGGTGTGAGCGCTCCCTTAAAAGCTCCCAATGCTCACAGACCAGCTGCAGGCTCTTCATTTTTATTATTAATCGCCAGGGCTGAGCAGCATTTTTTATGCTTTTTTCAGCGTGCAAAATGGTCTCGCCATCATCACCAAAGCAGCTTGAAGCTGTAATTATTCGCGAAAAAAAGTGCACGCGAAGTTTTCCTTCTCCGCTTTTGAATGGGTGTTCATACGGTAGGAAGGAGAAAGAGAAGAGAACCAGAGCTGCGGTAACGAGGAATTTTCTTGCCATTTCGGGCAATTTGCAATGATACTTGCAAAAATCAGCTTCAACTCCAGCACTGGACGACTAAACGGGCCGGGGGGCAACTTGTGGCTTTTTCACCTCCTCGCGTTAAGCCAATAGATGGAAATTTTATGTAATATCATTGGTCATTGATGTTACAAATAAACCAATATCAAAAAAACGTAGTCCAGCCAGTACAACAGCCACGTGCACGAGCGTCCTTGGACATGAGGAAAGGGCTGCAAGACTTTATTGTAAGGCAGCCAAGACTTGGACGCAAAAATTCCGCTCGCAGATTTTGCTCCACCCTGTAAAAAAGAGAGCGTCGTCACCTGCGGCTGAAGCAAGAGATTTGAAGAAAAAAAAGTTACTCTTGTCACAGATTTAACAGTGCGCAGAGCATAAAAAAAATCACAGTTCTGTACGTTAAAATCTCCAACGAATACTAATTTTCACTGGTCTTTTGTCTCCTCTTGCTCCTCGTGTCCGTTGTTGTGAGATGTACAAGCGTGGTTAAAGCCCAACAAGAGCATTAATTTAACCCTGTCAAAAAGCCAGGGAGAGAAGGCGGAGAGAGGATTAAACTCGACGAGAAAAAGACGCTCAAACCTGGATAAATGGGTTTGGGCATCTTTGAAGCTCTGAGCTTGTTTGTAAAACCATAGATAAGAAAGAGAAGAAGAAGTACAGCCTTGAAATTTGGCGCTTATATTTCGCACTTGAAGATATTCCCTCCTTACAGACGACTGAATGGTCATGAAAATTTTTTTGCATTACCATAACTGAAATGTTCTTCTGGACTTTCGACTAAACCTCTTCAGGCTTCTCCACTGAGGGAGTGAAAAGTTTCCTCTTCTGCCCAGTCTTCATCGCCTTCACCAAGTTTTTTCCGGGTCGGAACGGGGTCGAGTTCTTGGTCGATGCAAAAGTGTCTCTGGTCGTTCCCACGTGACCCATGCGCCACTCCTTGGAAGGGAATCCAACAGCGTCTCTGGTTGTCCCAGAGCTTGGACCTGCAGACGGCATAACCTGGACCTTGTTAGCCGATCCATAAGCATGGATGGTGTTTCCCCAAGTTCCTTGGGGCCTTCCTTTGGAAGGAAATCCAAAGTCCTCTTTGGTCATTTTGCTTGGCCCCGAATCGTGCGGCCCGTACTCCCTGTTCTGCCTCAGGTCGACTGTGACCTTCTTCTTTGATGGCAGCGCGGGCGCCCCCTCCATGCTCAGCCTCTGCCTCAGCCAATCGTTCTCGGTCCTCACGTCTGACAGCGACCTGCGCAACCTTTCCAAATCTTCGTCGTGGCTTCGCTTGAGCTCTTCCATGAAATTCGCGTTCTCTCTGCACAGACGTGAGTCCTCCTCCTCCATCTTGATCATCCTAGCCTCGCAGTCGGCCCTGACCTGCCCAAGCTCGACCTTCCTGTCCTCGGCCAAAGCCCGCCACTTGTGAGCCTCCTTCACCGACTGCTTGAATTCCTCCTGCAATGGAAAGTCACAGCTAAAACTTCGTATAACTCCTGCATACAATAAGAGTCAAAGGGCATTTCGGTCGGTTTGCCAACGTCCCTTTTTACCAACGTTCACTAAGCTATCGGTAGATTGGCTCCTCTATCCGCTTCTAAGGTAATTTTCCAGCATCAGTGCTAGCTACCAACCCAAACACCTGGAGTATCCTGACACGAGGGTGAGTTTCTGATATTAGTCCCCCTCATGGCATTGAGCTGCCTCCTGGTGTGCACGGATGTGGACATGTGGTGCCTGTTCTAATGCTCTCCATCTTCCTCTGTCCCATATTTGTCAGGTTTTCAGTGCGCGCATGACTGCACTGCTCCTGCCTGGGTGTGACGCCATCTTCTCCCTGACAAGATTCTAGGCTGTGCTAGCATTAGGTGCGTTCGTGTTCTATTCCTGTTTCTTTTTCTCTGTTGTCGGGCGGGGTCATCCCCAAGCGCATGGGACCCGACACGTATGGATCGGGGATGCCCGATGCATGTATCCGTTATCCATTTCCCCTCGCACTTGACGGGATTCTAGCACACTGCGCTAATCGTCCAGGGCAGCCTTCACCAATATGTGGTACTGCCTGACTGAGGGTGGCACAGAACAGCACCAAAACACTCGTCAAGGAGCTGCTGGTAAATACTTCTTGACTGATCTTTGTCAGTGAAAGCAAAACTGAATAGGACGTGATTGAGAAAGACTATGAAGACTATGGCCTCTTAAAGCTTTCGTCATGAATCACAGGACGTCCCTGAACTTAATCCCTTCAGAAATGAGGAAAGGCTTGGAGAAGTAAAAAGTCCCCATAAAGTATTCTTATCTTGCGCGAAGTAGCTCCACCAAGGGTCACACGGCTATGAGCACTTTCTAGAGGAAAGTAGACGTACCTGTAAAGATTCCCACGAGTTCTTCAGTTGCTGGACGCTGTGGCCCCAGTGGGCCTCTACAGATGACAACTTAGCCCGCTCTGACGCCAGTTTCTCCTCGGTCTGCTCCAGGATCTGCCTGGTTAGGCACAACTCAGCCAGGCAATCCTTCTTGTATGACATCTGCTCAACTAGGCTGGAGAGTGCTTTGGACAGTTCCAGACGCTCAGACCTGCGCAGATCTTGCATTATTATCTATGAATGGTCAGACCCAGAGTAATTCGCCCCCATGGGATTGGGTAGACTTCAATATTACTTCGAGTTTTTAACCGTTGTAGAATGGACTTGAAGCCCAAATCTTGAAATTGGGACAAAAATCTGCATAATCTGCATCAAGTGGGTCAACTGTAGTCAGCACTTCAAGCAGTGCGGAAATACAATGTCAATGATTATCTGAAAAAAGACTGAAGTCAGTGTGGGTGGTCAATAAAAATGTAATGTGCCAATTATAAAAAACAAAAATAGTTGTGACCGGTGGCAAAAAGCCATGGCAATCTCAGTCGTATAAAGTGTGGTCAACATTGAATCGGAATTAACTTATCATTAATACTTCTTCAATCAGAACTGGAGGCCACCTCGGAAGACCTCCCTAACATATCTTCTCTGTGTAAAATGACCAGCCAGGATGCCTGGACTTCAGAGTGGGGAACAACCATACGTCACATGGGGTCAAGTCAGGTGTGTGTGTGTGTGTGGGGGGGGGGCATCCTCAAACGTGGTGATGCTGTTGGCCTTGAAGAAGTTGCATCTTTCTCTTAGATGATTAGAGTTGTCCTGATGGAGCCAGCCAGACTTGAATGTCACTGACTTTTTTTGCCTCACACATTTCAGGAAAGAAGTGATAACGTGCTTCCAGTACGAGTGCAAGTTGATATGGGGGGGGGGGATAGTGTTTGTAGGCAACCCCTTGGGCATAAACAAACCACCAATACCTCAAGAGTGCTGTGCTGGTCCTTGGCCCAGCGAGGTCCCACCCTTCTGCTCCACCACTGGTGTGAAGAAACGGATCCACCTTTGATCGATGATTACGAGCTTGTTCAGATGGTGCTCTTTATTGCTGTAGTATTAGTTGATGAAATTCCTTGCCATCTGACACTGCCTTTTGACTGTCGGGTATCAGCAGTCGAAGAATCCTTCTTGCAGCTGTGGATTAGGACGCTGTCGACTGTCCCAGGTCAGATCTTAGTTTTCATGACTATCTCAACAAACTCTTTGATGAGATTCATGCAGTCTTTACAATCCCAAGTTGTTTTGGGCGTGGCAACTAGGCTACACCAATAAATGAAAAGTTTGGAATATTCCTGAGTGCATCTTGGACTTTTCTTTTGCTAAATGGTAAACATGCAGTCCAATGGAAACTGTTTTGCAATGCAGTTTTACAACATAAGTTCAGTACAGAATAGTGTTCCGATTTTAAAGGCCATAGGGTAAAGCTGAAAACACTTCGCTTTCAATTTCATTTGACAACAGTTCAGCATTTTAATATCTGGAAAGCAACTAAGCAGACCTAATTTAAAATGTTGACCAAAAACATCCTTATGTAACATTTAAGGCCAAGAGAGAACCTCAAAACTGATTAGTTCTTCACCTTTTTGAATAGAATGTCTTCTAATCAAGTCCAGCAACAAATATAGCACGCAGAAAGAGATAAAGAAATTGATCTGTTTGAATGGGCACCTTTCTCTTTGCCCCTTGAATTCCTTTGTGACACCTTGCAGTTGGTTGTGAAGGCCTAGTAGACTGGACTCTTCCTGGGGTCCTGTCTTCATCATACGGATTCTTTGGAATACTGAGACACTCCTTGGTTGGTAGAGGGCATAAAACTTGACCAGGGGACATGTGTGAAATATGCGTTTGTCAAATTACTCACTATGTTCCCGAATATAATAGGTTAATCATCCAACCACATTCTAACATAAAGCTTATGACTTCATTCTCAAATTCCGATTCAATGTTGACTACCCCTCGTAAAACCAGACTCACCCGGACCTACTTTGATGATGCAGGTTAAAAATTACTCTGGTTCGGACTAAACATTAAAATTATCCTGGTCTGGACCACTTGAGTAACCTGGGCAGTCCATTAAAGATGGACCTTGCCCTAATTGATGCCGTCTCCATCAAAGGACAAACCACTGTCGAGAAGTTAAGGAACACTCAAGGCATGGCTGCTTGGGCAGCATTTATCAGCCTTCGTTGGCCTTTGAAGCCAAGCATTTCCTTGCCTACTTAGCCTTATCTTCGTTGCTGCTGTACAGCAACTTAAATGCTAAATCTGGCGTTTTCTGCCTCACACTGAAAGTTCTGGCCTTGGGACCAAAGCGACCTCACGAGTTGTTGCCTCACATTACTTGTCAACGACCGTATTTGTTTCAGTTTAAGAAGGACTCAAAAGTTGTAGGTGAACTCTTGCGCTTCAGGCGAGCGCGTACAAATACAACAGTTAAGGGTCCTTAAGTTTTGCTTCGGTCAGTGAAGCGTGCACGAACGCACGCGCCGGCTGCCGCTGGCCTCAAGTGCAAGACCTCTAACCTTCTGGCCTTTTTTTTTTAGATACCGCCTCCCCCGTCCCACCTTCATTACAAACAACAACGCAAACGATTAGCAGTTCCACCGGCCAAAGACTTATAACATAAGGTAAGCCCAACCTCTCCTTCTCGACCGCGGCTTCGGACTCCGACCTTCTGTGGATGGCCTCGGTGGCCGCCGCCTTCGCTTGACGCAACCTCGACTGCAACAAGTGGTTGTCCGACCACAACTTCTGCACCACCTCAAGGAGGTCGCGCTCGTCGTTCTTCTGGGACATGTTGGAGCGACCTGTTTGTTGCTGTTTCTATTTTCCTATCATATATTCTAGTTTTTTTCTTTACTGCGCAACACGCAACATCCATCCAAGTAAAGCCTTCTGAAGGGCCAAGAACTTTATTAGGTTTTTCAATGGCTGCCGAAGAGCTCCAGTCAGGAAACAAAGACGTGCGGATGAGTTCGTGCATTGGGACACCGATCTTGAGCAAAAAATATCTCCTATCAGCTTGAATTAATGAAAAAGCTAACAAAATAGTCTTCTGTGACCGGTCAGAGTCAGTTTTAGGCGAGAAAAAGAGCCGTTGATTTTGTAATGGCTCCCGCCCTTTCACCTGGCGCTAAAGTCTGCTGTCGTTCCTATTCAAAACCGCCCTCGTCCCTTACGTTCGCTTCTTCACCTACCACAGCTCGAGGTTTACCGACCTTTTCACCATGCCCAATAAGAACATTTACTACTCGGACAAGTACTACGACGACAAGTACGAGTACCGACACGTGATGCTGCCCAAGGAACTGGCCAAGCTGGTGCCCAGGACACACCTCATGAGCGAGGCCGAGTGGAGGAACCTGGGCGTTCAGCAGAGCGTGGGCTGGATCCACTACATGGCTCACGAGCCGGAGCCACACATCCTGCTCTTCAGGTGATATCGAAATATTTACGTGAACCCACCACGGTACGAAATCCTCCGTGCTTAGCCTCCAAACGTCTTAGTTTAAGGTCTCCTGACTACATACAGTAGTGCATCGTTGTGGGGAACTCGTGCTGTGCAGCAAAGTTTCTCTCTAAAACCTTGCTTACGCCGCATCCACACTAGTCGCACGTCCTTGCTACAGACACTCCTTTGAAAGACGAGGTCCAACATATAGTGTGTTATCCTGAAATAGGATAAAATAAGACGTGTTGAAGGTTGGAAGCAAATGTTTCATGTCTTAGTGGAGCCTTGTCTTGTGTGAGCTTCAGTGATACGAAAATATGAACTACGACCGATGATCTGACATAGATCGTTCATACTTGTTGAACGAATTGTAGAAATGTAAGAGCAGTAGAAGCTTCTTCTATAATCTGCTAAGCTTCATCTGAAGAGCAGCAGCATCAGCAGCCGCCGCATCTACAGCTAGGGCGGCAGCTTGGGCGGCAGCTGGCGTGAAGCTCTTTACCTGGGGCTTTGAGCAACTTTTGGGGCTAAGTTGTCCTGTGACCTTCAAAATTTGCTCTTATTTAGTCCAACTTGCAGAGAGTCACTTTAGGCCGCATCCACACTACTCACATCTCTTACGACGTGCGCGCTTGGTGTACGTACAGGGTGAGTGAGGAGCAGCGGGGCCTGAATCTCTCTTGAGGCTTGCACCTTGACACCGTCCAGGTGGATCTTTTGCTTTCCGCCGTTGCGTGTGTGGAACCTCCTTGAGAAAGTCTCGATGAAGTCCGTCAAATCTTTTGAGCTCTCATTAAGAATTATCTGTTTCAGGAGGCCGCTACCGCAGAAGCAGCAGGATCAGCAGCAATAGCAACAAGTGGTTCAGTGAAGTCGGCGACTCGATCAGATAAAAACATGTACGCTTACTCTTTGTCCTTTTTTCTCTCTCTGTCAGTCTGTCTATTAAAGGCCTTGTACGAATTGTAAGCTCTTCGATCTCTCTTATGGAACAGTGATAGAATAAATTCTTCGATTGTGTCTTATAAGAATCGGCCTGGGCGTTCAGTATTATAACAATTTTACTTTCTTAGGCTGTACTTTCGTATGCGCAGAGGGGTTCAGTTGTGAAGATTCGCCAGTGTAACCACGCTTAAGATTATTCAGCACCACGAAGCTGCATGTGCGAACGCGCCTTCACGTCATATTGAATCTTAGTGATCTAAACGGCGGCAAGCTTGAGAACAGCGTGAATCAACCTGAGTTCACAATGTCGATGTGCCAGGTGAAAAAGTCATGGACATTTTCAGAGGTTCACACTGTAGCGTCGACGGCTTTAGAGGAAAGAAAGGTAGCGCATCAACTATGAGTAGACTTAAATAGGCTCTAGAGCATCATGGCTCAAGTTGAGAGCTGATTTATCCAATCTTAACAGCGTTTTTTCTTGCCTTCGGGTGCGATTAGGCGAGCTCTCGACGACCGCCAATAAATCTGCTCTTTGGCATCGCAGGCGATTAAGAGGAATGTCGCATTCCGCACAAAAGCTCGAAGAAAATGCGCTGATGACTTCATTTGCGTAGTAAAAACACATGTGCTAAAAGATGTCTAAACCTCTGCTGAACCTGATCCAGATTCATTGACCGTTGTCGATAGAGGTCATTTCTCCAGGTGAGGTACAGATGTGTTGAAGAGAGAGAGAGAGAGAGATGCGAGTGCAATGTGAGCCAAAAAATACGTCTGGAAGAGAGAGAACAAGCTAAAAGCGTCGCCTTGATACTGTTCAGTCCTTTTCTGGGCGATGGACTCACACTTGTTTCTGGCTCACACTGCACACTTTCAAGTGTCTCTTGCCCGCTTTAATACTCTTCAGAGATGTCCCCAGAGACTTCATATTTTGCTGGCAGAGGTCGCCCGCTGTCTGTCTCTACCGCTGTCATCTTTCACCCGACACCCAGAAATTCTGGGCGAAATTCCTCCAATAAAAATGTTTTCGAATCAAATGTGAGCAGATGAAGGAACAGCCGTAATGTGTGTGTGCGTGCGTGCTTGCGTGCGTGCGTGCGTGTCCTACATGTGTGTCACTTTGTGTACCCTCAATGGACGACGTCAGCCTTTTGTGGAGGAGAAATTGTGACGGGCGACAAATCTTTGTAGCCTCCTTTTCACTGACCTTTGGCAAAAGTTTGTTTGAGTCCAAGGAGATCCCCAAAAGTCGAAACCATTTGAAAAGATTTGAGGCATTCGCAGAAAGAAGGAGGAGGAGGTGGAGAAGAAAGGCATTTTGACAACAAAACCTGCCCACTTTATAGCTTCATGCTAATTTTACTCACATGTGGTAGCTGCCAACACTCATGCCAAACTTGACCTACAATAATCTGGTGCAAGCATCGACTGAAGCTTGGAAGGAGGGGAAACTTGGGGGTCAAACATGTCTGGGATCGACCGTACCGGGTGTTCCCAAAGTGGCGTTGCACCCCTTGTGCGTCGACGTGAACTCGAGGAAGAAGACTTGCTCGAACACTGCTTAGGGGAGGCACTTCTCTCAGCCACGGTGATGAACGCCATCGATGATCGCGTGACAGAAAAATGTCCCAATTCATGACGTACAGGGTGGGCAACAAAAAAAAAGTCCGGTGGAGACAAAACGTACAAAAGGGGACGGGGCGGTCAGCAGGAGTTCGTGGTTAGGGCCACGAAGGCGGGCAAGAAGAGCGACATAAAGAAAAGAGGTGTCACGAGAAAAACTAAAGGGTTAAAGATGTTGGTGGGAGAGAGAGAGAAAAAAGTACGTCCGACATTTTCTTCTTTTTTTGGCTCACACAGTTGCTGTTTGTGAATGCCCTGTGTATCCCGGGCTGGGCTTCATGTTGTAAATTACCGCGCAAAGAAGGTAAACCTAAAGTAACATACCTATAGACTATGGGGTCTTTTTTTCGTACCTGTTCTACCTTGGCTCCCACCATCAGAAGTATTGACAATGGGGCCGTGACGGCGAAATTTGGGCAAAGAATCGGTTTAATTTTATTGTGACACCTCTGTAGGTAGGCAGAAAAAATTTCCTGCCTTTCTTCAGACCCCACTTTATGTGCTCAGGCAGCCCAGAAGAGATTGGATACGCCAGCTCAAGCCCAGGAGGAATATGGCAGAATCCCCACCGACTTTTTTCTATCTTTCCTTTGCATCCTCACTTTGTTGGATCGAACATTTTGTTTGACACGTAGAGCATCTTCTTTGGGGCACATTTTCTTTTGAGTCTCACTCGACACCGGTCCTGCCATGAAGTCTGAGAGAGTCAGCTTGGACCTACATCGCGCACACACGCACGCAGACCCCAAAAGATCCCTTCGTTGTTGTCACCAAAAACCATTCAAGCACTTAAATGAAGAGACTCAGAAAAGGAAGTTCGATCTCTCCACTACCAAAGACAAAATCTCTCTCTCTCTCTCTCTCTTCGGGTACGTGCGTGTATATGTGTGCGTGTGTGTGTGTGTGAGAGAGAGAGAGAGAGGCTCGTGGGCTTATGTATATGTCCATAAGCTCAGTGTGTGTGTGTGTGTGTGTGTGTGTGTGTGTGAGAGAGAGAGAGAGAGAGAGAGCGCGACCACCCTCCCTGAAAGTATAAAGAAAAGGTCACTGGGTGAAGATCTCTCGCGTTACCCGGATTATTGCAGGGGGAAATTTCGTTTTATTGCGAGAGGAAAGATTTGCCACCTTTGTATAATTGCAGCTTGAAGCCATACAACACCGGACCCCCCTTTAAGCGCCTCGCTCGACCAGACGACGACGACGAAGAAGGAGAGGAGCCGTAAAGTTCGCCTCTATTTGACCCCTAATTCGCCCCACTTGTCTAGTTAAAAGATTCTTGACCCAAGAGAAAATTTGGTGGCTACTACGACAGTGGACGCGCTATTTACACAGTGTGAAGCAGAAAGAAAAACAGGCAATTCTTTTCAGCTCCTTAACTCCAGAATGCTCGGTCCTTGCTCTTCTCTCTGCGGTTCATTTTGTCCTCTCTCTCTCTCACACACATGTGCACTTTAGAAGTCGATCAGACCAAAACTGGTGCTTCTCTCTTTTCTCTACCAGACAGCCGAACCATGCTTATTAAGCTCTCCTGATGCTCCTATCTTGTCGACCTCCAACTTGCAGCTCGATTAAGTTCATTCAATTGTTCGTTGGTCCCTGTTTAAGGCAGCCTTAGTTAATTTTAATTAGGCGACTTTTGGCCGTTTTTTCTCCTTTGTCTTTTCGCCACCCACTGAGTTGAGATGAAAGCTTCGTCGTCCTGCAGGAAGAGACCCAATAAAGTAGTCAAATTGGGAGAAGCTCTCGACGAGACTACAGATACGAGAGGAGTAGCAAGTGTTGAGTCCCAAAGAGGGAGGCCGGCAGAGCTCCGGCCAAGCTCCGGCCAAGCTCTGGCCGAGCTCCGGCCTCTCATTCTACCGCATAAAACACTCATGCACTCCCTCCTCGGCCACTGCACTGACTGCACCTTGCAGTGCAGCTCAGCAGCAAAGTGCAGTCGGCGCAGTTGCCAAGGAGCTACCGCAACTTGGAATTGCAGTCTGCACCGCCAAGTGCGGTCAGTGCAGTTGTGAAGGAGCCACTGGTGTGACTACGTGAGCGAGTGTGTGTCTTCATGCGGAAGAATTGCAAGATGCACGGCACTCTGAGCTGCTCCAGGCGCTTCCTGAGATCGTCACTGCACTCTGACTCACGCTTACTGTCAACTTGGGCTTCACACGGAGTAGCAGGTGTCTGGTGGAGAGAGGAAGGAAGTGCTGTTAGACATTTTTCAAGCAGTAGTGGAAAGATTCGCCACGAAGAGCGTCAAATGTCTAGGGAAGATGCTGCAACCCGAGTCACACCAGACAAGCTTAGTTTTGAAGAGTCTCATCTTTATTCTTGAGAAAGTCGTTTCACCCTCGTCTTCTTCGGGGAGGTCACCTCTAATTTTATGACTTTATTGCACGCTTTATCGGGGGCATTTTAATTTTATGGCGCCTAAATCTGGGGATAAAACGCGTCCAAGAAAGTTTGAGGGAGAGCGAAGTGACAGGACTCGGTCAGACAAAAACGTCAGCTGTTGAACAAGCAAGTGCATGACCTAGAGAGACAGACGGAGAGATTCTTGAGTGGCAAATCTGTCACGGTAAAAAAGTGGCTTCAGTCATACATGAGTGGCGAATTAGGCCGACTTCTTCACGTCCCCGGAAGGCGCCGCTGGTGTCTGGTAGAGGTGGTGAAGAAGCAATTAGTCAGACACAAAAGGGTTTCTGTTCCTCAATCATATGTGTGAAAGCATTCCAACTCAACAGTTAACATGGCTTTCAGTGGAATGTGAGGGGAAGTGGACCTACCCTCCACTGTGTGCATGTATGATGCAGGGGCTGTCACCCTTTCTCTAGAGCTGTGCTTTTTAGACATTGGTCGACTGGGGTAGTGAGCAACATGGGGATTGTCCACGAGGGGAGGTTTATAGCACACCCTCAATACCGGCCTGAGTCTGCCTACCCCTTTTGGCACCAACGGTGTTGCCGTCACCTCATCTCTGTGTCTCTACGTAGACCAAAAGGTCTTAAATTCTTCCATATTAACGATTTAACAAACTGAAGTCAAGCACAAAACTTCTTCCAGAACCTCTAAAGTCTTTACTGCCTCACAAAAAACTTGTGTTAACATGGAAATCGCACGCACTTTTCTTCTCCAACGTTTCTCCTTCTCCTGCCGAGGAAATATCATTTTTGACATTTACTGTCTGGAAAATTTTCCGTCGCGCTACCTTTAACTCGCGCGCGCACACGCGCACGAGCGTGCGCGCACGCGCACACACACACACACACACACACACGTGCGGCCGCGAAAATGAATGCCAGAGACGATGATGACGATCGCACAAGAAGATGATTGGGAGCTTTTTCTCGACATTTGCGCGACATTTTTGCAGCTCACACGACTGCGACGGCCGAGGAGACATCAAGGGTGTGTGTGCGTGTGTGTGTGTGTTTTCGCCAGATGTGTGTGTGTGTGTGTATAATAATAGGATTTCCTTTTCTCGCTTTTTCCCATCATTTGAGGCTTGTTAAAGAAGCAACACATTTACACCAGAGCATAAAGGAGAGGAAGTCGCTCGTCTGGAGAAGATTTTTCAGGCCGCCGCTCATAATTGGACCTCATTACCCCGAACTAATGACTCGAGAGGAGATAGAGAAACACAGAGCTCTTCTTCTTCTGCTGCTGCTGCCATTCTGCTCCACAGGGTGACTCAGTAAATGGAGATTGGGCAGAGTGAGACGTATATGACAGCCGTGGATGGGGGTGACGTTCCTGTTGTCGGCTGTCGCAATTCTTTGGCCCGGAAGGGGCGGGATGCTGCGGGCTGACTTTTTCTGACACACACTGTACGACGCGGACTTGTCTTTTCCACGTAGCTGTGTGAATTCTTGCAAAAAATAAGAAAGAAACGCAGACTGACGCACTGGCAAAATTTTGACTCAAATTTGCAAATCTTTGATAAAACTTGTCAACAGGGGGATGGCTGCAGGTGGTTCGGCCATGTTGGCCATCCCCAAACTGCCTGCTTGATAGAGTCCCTTCCGACTGAAGCAGCAACCTGAGCTTGCCCCGCAGGTCTTATCAATCAATGCTGCTATCGCAAGTACGAGTGAGTTCAAGCTTCAGAACAGCTTTATTTCTTCTCCCTCAGCTCACTCACTAATGCTAGGTTTTTCTCCCTCCTCCTAATGCTTCGACTTTGTCTTGCTTCCCCAGGAATTTCTCGGCCCCAGAGATTTGGACGACTATTTTAAGAGCGAAAGCAGCGGATTTTATTCCGCCCATTTCTCTCGATCTAATCGTGAAAACAGGGTCAAGAAATAGAAGAAGAGTGCGAATTTTTTTCGCTCAACCCTTTTTTGCGGCAAAACAACACAGACGAAAGTCGTTAATAACATGGGAAATGCATGTCTTTTTTTGTTCTGCCTCAGCCCGATCGATCACGTGTCTTCACCGCATAAATCACGGAAACACAGGAATTGAGGCTTGATTTATTCGGCGTCTTCACCTGTGTCAAAAGGGGCGGCAAAACTGTGGAATTGTTTTTTTCCTTTGAAAGCGGAGGAGGAAAAAATCGGCCTCTTCTGGGCCATTCGAGCTCTTTGCTTCTAGTCTTATCAGAGAAGGCAGACGTTGGACTCGCACAGGGTGTATCAAGACTTTGTGGCTTTTGTCAACTGGAACTTTTGGAGCTGCTGGAAAGTTTTGTCGAAAGGGTCCCCCCCCCTCGTACAACCTTTTGGACCACAGGGGCCGCAGCCCCCAGGACAGCCTCAGGCATCCTACGCTTCTCATAGACAGATGTGACATTTGTAGAGATCTCAATGAGCTGAGATTCGACCTAGCAGAGGCATTTCTACCTAAGGAGCTGGTCTGGCTACACTTCCAGATTCCACCGAAGATCTGCCTCGAATCTTGATGACTCGTTTTGTTCAGCCCTGCACTGCACTGCTGGGTGAGCACCTTGGTGCACAGGGGCAGTGCAGTCTGAACTGCTCCTACGTACTGTATAGAGGTCGCGTAGCATTGTTGCACTCTTGAGTGAATGCGTGCAAAACAGCGCCATTAACCTTGATGGCAGAAGGAGCCAGATCGATTGGCGTCAAAATACCCCACGTGTAGAACCACATTTTCTAAATACATTGTCCCAGGGGACCGAGCAGTGGACTCAGGATACAGAATATCTCTGAAGACTTTTTGGGAGCGTCATCGTGCCATTGCTGATCATCGTAGCTAATGATGACGCTAATAAATAAGATGCAGCAAAGTCTTCAGCACAAAACTTGCTTGACTCACTTTCGGGTGAAATCACTCGATCTGAAGCTGCAGCCACTTTTTCGCCACCTACCAGAACAAACAGCACAGTGCGTTGCATAACACACATGTCAGTCAGCGTTCATGGGCAGGCAGATCATGACGCCTGCCCATAGAAAGGACACCGGTACGCGTTACTTTGCAGGGTTGCCACTTTGCCGGCTCGCTCGCCTCTTGTCCGTGCCACGTGTTGCCCATCACTGTTCGATGGGAGAAGCCATTGACGTCCTCCGAGCTGCTGAGGGCCAAGTCGTCGCTGATCATGTCCAGCTTGTCCACCTGATCCTTCTTCGTCAGGGGGGCCACCAATGAAACTAGACAATATCTGACAATGTTTGGGTATTCAGAACCAGTCTTTTTTTTTTTCAACCAAAGCTCGTGATGACTGTTTTTTGCCTCTCCATTGTGACGTCAACTTAACGTCTTTTAGCCTACTGACGGAGAAATATTTCATATCTAGATTCGACTGTAATGTGACGTCATCACGCGTATCCCAGAAAGACAGTTGACCCTCGCCTGATGGACATTTCTATGCATTCGACCAACTTTGGTTATGGAGACTCCACTGTAATTCCTATGTCAAACAGATTCGACGCTGCCTGTGCAGATGACTGACAAAGCTCCAGTTGAGTTGGCTCTTCTTCAGACACGCTGAGAAATATTGAGCCTTTTTTCTTCCCCCTCTGCTCATTCATAGTCAAATAGGGGGGAAGTTCTTGGTGCAGCTTTACCCCCCTCCCCCAAATGACCATTCCCTGTAGTAACACGTTTCATAGGCCACGTACGCCCATAAATTCCGATGCATATTTATGCAAATTACCTTTCTTTCTCGCTTCTTCTTGTACCAACGCGTGCGCTTTTTCCTCCTCCTTTGCTTCTCCATAATTGATTTCGGCCCGAGAAATCGCATTCACTCAAAATTAATTTGACAAAGCCGTAAATCTGCTCACGTCGGAGGAGGAGGAGGAGGAGGAGGAGGCGCCCCCCTTGGCCGACGTCGTCCTGTACCTGGACGGGCAGGTATTTAGCACGGACATATTGGGGGGGAACGAGAGAGAAAAAGCGAAGAGTTTTTATGCAAGCACGCGTGAGAAGCTCCGAGCAATGTTAATTTTCTCGCCCGCCTTTGTGCACGCGCGTGAAATCGTGCAACGGAGATTTCGAATATTTATGCGCTGCTCACTGTTCTTCTCCTCCTTCCACCATAAAAGTTGGGCAACAGATATCGATGATATCGAGGGCCTAATGTGTGTTCGTGTTGGGCCCCCCCCAGACAGACGCGGACTCGACCAGACAAACGTTGGTGGGCCAGATTCCCGCGCAAGCGCTGGGGGTCAACGGGAGGCTGTGGAGGAGGAGGCGTGGCAGCCACCAGGTGGAACAAGGTGGTGAGGGCCGACGCAAAGCACAAAGACTTGACGAGACAGCAGCAGAATTTGTTGGTTTCCTCGTCAAGTCTGGTGAATTTCTCTTCAAATCAGCTTGGTCACACGTCAGAGTTGGTTAGTTCATTATCATATCTGGTTAATTTCCCATTCAATCTGGTGAATTCCTCATCCAATCTGGTTAATTTCTCGTCAAGTCAGCCTCTGAGGCTGTCGGGTAGCATCCCCATCCCGACGGGTGTTTGTCGACCCATCTGATGGACGTCGGCTCCAGCCTCCTCCGGTGCGTCCCGGACTCCGCCGGTGTAGACGCGCCCTCAGTCTCGGCCCACCGCCCAGCAAGAGCGGCCGGTTCTGCAGCCCAAGAGCCGGCATGACCATGTTCCATCTTGGCTGTCAGTGCACAAACGTGGCCGGGGGCGCGCTTCAAGCCGAGAGAGTGCACGAGCGCCCGGGCCGACGCATGTCTGGCCGAGGAGAAGAATCCTCTTTCCCGAAATTGGCGTTTAGAATCCTATTTACCCAACTTGTCTAGTTCATCATGGGTCTTCCCTATCTTTTGGGCTGCCCGTGCCGCCCCTGATATTATCCGGGAAACCCAACCGATGCCATCGTCAAAGATTTGATAGGAAAAAATGGAAATCGTTCCATTTGCATTTCCCCATCTTTCATCTTGATGCATTTTTTGGGTTCTGGAAATGCTTGAGGTTGTTCGTGGCACGAAATTCGAGAGGGTTTTTTTCTGTCTTCCCTGCTCGGTCGCCTTAGATTAGGGCTGTTTGTCACTTCCGTCTTAGCTGCTACTAATCTACACTCAGACAGGAATTTTTTTCTCTCTCTGCACTTGAGATTTGCCGCCAAAACACTCTCAAATCGCCCTCTCATCCTTTTCTCTCTGGTTTGGCAAATAAATAATTCGTGTGATCACTTGAGTCCGACGAAGATGCTCGCTCGCTCACCCACCCATCCCCGGCTCAGAATGGGCTCATGTGTGTAAACGATCTGTACGTGTACGTGTGTACACGCTTGGGTATTCTTGTGTATGCGTCGTCTTCATGTGTGGCACCTTTGTGTGTCCACAACAGTTTTTTGTGACTCGAGCCTTGATGCTACTAGGGATGGAATTCGTGTGTCTACGCGTAGGATTCGCACGTCTACATGCAGTATTCGTATTTATCTGTGGAACATTCGTGTGTTTTTGCACAGTATTCATATGTATCGGTGGAGCATTCATGTGTGTATGTCTTATTCGGAGGTCAAAATGTCGTATTTGTGTAGTGTTCATGTGTGTATGTCCTATTCGGAGGTAAAAGTGTCGTATTTGTGTAGCATTCATGCATATTTGAGTAGCATTTGTACATATATGAGTAGCATTTATACCTATATGAGTAGCATTTGCACATATATGTGCAGTGTTCGTCTGCATATATGTGTCGTATTTGTGTGTATACATGCAGTAGTCGTGTGTTTACGTGTTGTATTCATGTGTATATGTGCTGCATAGGTGTGCAAGTATTGGTGTGTATTTGTATAGTGTTCGTGTGTATACGAGTCGAAGTGGTGTGCGTGCGCGCAGCACACGCGTGTGCGGATGCGTGCGTGAGCGAGCGAGAGATGAATGTCAAGGTGTAACCGCACTTTGAGCTGATTCCATAGAGTACAAGACCTTCTTTTTCACTCTGCATGAAGCTTTTTTTAGGGAGTTGAAAATTCTTCTCTGAATAACTCTTTTTTCTTCTTCTTCTTCTTCTTCTTCTCCTCCTTCTTTCCCATCCCAAGAACTGACTGACCGAGAAGTAAGTTTCAGATATTTACCCTAGCTGAGAGTGCTGACTCATGAAACCCAACATTGTCTGGTCGAGTCTCGATCAGACGATAACAAAGGTTTGGGGATGGTGGACAAAGTTCGGCCACGAAAGTCACCTCGCTGTTCCAGCGCAGCAACAGAATCGACAAAGTTGACGTTGAATTCATCTTTCTCTCTCTCTCTCTCTTTTTTCCTCCAGAGGCTTTGGCAACTCTTGGAAGAAAGAAAAAGATTGGAGAACTGCGAAATTTAAGTCTGAAAAATGATACAATTTTTTTCCCTGTAAAAAGTTCCTTTAAGGAGGAGCTACTTGAAGGCTCATTTGATCGAATCCTGCCCGACTTTTCTGCCAAGTCACCCTCCAACACTCAGGCAGGAGTCATCAGTTGGTCACATTGGAGGTGTTAAGACTCCGCTCCTGTTTCCTACACGAAAAAAAAAATTCCGGCGTCGGAAAATTGGGCTTCATCATCATCTTGGAATTCCGCCTCAGAAGACCTTTTTTTTCTCTCACTCTCTTCTTTTCCACTTCATTTTTTCCGTCTGTTATACAAGTTTGATGTCGCGTGAATTTGGGGAAAGCGCGAAGAAAAAGACGCCATTTGCAAGAATTTCCTGTCTACTTTTGTGGGTGAGAGAGAAAGAAAAGACTTTTTTCCCTCCTCCTTCCCCATGTTGGGGATCGCACGAGAAAAGAATTCCTCCGCTGGCCCCGAGGAGAGGAATAATTTCTTGGTCTGTGGACACCTCCACGAGGATCCCCGAGCCCACCAGGGGCGAGACAGACCTGTAATCTGTCAAAAGACGGGGGGGGAAGAGAGAAAAAAATGTTTCTCAACCATCATCAGATTTTTTTTTCAGGAAATAGCATCGTACTTGTTTGAATGAGGGAAGGAGAAGAAAGAAAAAAAACACCCCTGAGATGCCAGAGCTATTTAAACGTCTGTTTCACTTTGTTTGGGTCTCTGCGTGCGCGCGCGCGCGCGCGTGCGTGACTCTGTGCGCGCGCGCGCGCGTGTGTGACTCCTTTCGCTTTTCAACGAAGACATCGCGAGTCATCTTATTCGTTAAAGCATGAATGGGTTGAATAACTTGGCTTCCACAGAAGTAATTTCGCCGCCTTAGAATTGACGTTTCTTTCTCTCTCTCTCTCTCCTGAATGGAAAGCCTCCAAGGTAGAGTCTTCAATGGGTCAAGACTCTGCTCTCACTCCTGAGTAGAAGAAGTCATTACCGGACTTGTGCACGTTGCCCAGGCTCAAGTCCAATCACTGGGACACAGAGATGCCAGATGGTTCAAGGGGCATCCAGACGTTTTACTGCCAGACAACTGACCCATTTGGACCAAGATCTGACGCGTTTGGCACTACTTGGCATCGCCCAAGTATCTGGCATGATTCCGTGGCCTTATAGCTACATTTGTAAAAGGTACACTGACATTTCCTGCGAGTCCATCAGAGGATCTGTTCACCAGACATGTGAAGTAAGTCTCGAGATGAAGTTGCAGAAAAACCTGTGACGTACTAAAGTAGATGTGTGTTTTTTTCTGCAAATGAGAAGCAAGTTACCTTTCAGTACAAAATGTCTGATCGAGAAAGTCAGTTGTTGCCCAAAGAATGTGGAAACAGACATAGGAACAGGAGTTATCAACAGATTTCGGTCCAACGGTGCAGTAGTGACCAAATTCTGGGGTTGCCAGTCAGATACTAAAGTGTGTTTACAGTGTGACAACCGGTGCTGACTGAAATAAATCATTCAAAACTGTTCATTCATTCCAAAGTTGGAGACGTTACAAGAGTTGCACACTGGAAAAGCCAGACTTTTTAAATAACTTTCAGTCTTTGACGAAAGTGAAAACATATGATGACTGTGATATGAGAGACCTTTTTTGTGGTCACGAACTTGGCCCCCAAGAAGTGGAGCCTGTGGAGGGCGGGGAAGGGTTTGAAGGCGCGCTTGCACTGGCCGAATTGGCCCAGAGCAAACAAACATCCGACCGCAGACGGAGGAGACGACGACAAACAACAACACGGAGAAGAAGTTCGGTAGCTGCGAAGGAGAGAAAAAAAATGTGTTGTTGTAAAAGCCTTGAAAGGCGTCACTTGAGCGTGCAACCAGCGTAAAAACCAGGGAAAGGAGAAGAAAAAAATGTCAACGCGCGGTCGGCCGAAAAACACGCGTCTCTCTAATGTAGTCCGGTAGTCACAGCTCCAAGTCCACGTCCGTCTACAGGGTGAAGCCGCGTACTCGCACCTCTTGCTCCGGCCAGCGTGGTGAGCTGACAGGCGAGTTGAGTCACCCTGTGCAGACCCTTTGGCTGGGTGTCAAGAGATCAAAGGAATGTCCATCCTTTAGCCTCTTTTTTTCTTCTTCTTCTTCTTCCACCCACGATTTATTACAGGTAGGGGGAGGAGAAGCCCAAAGGAGCCCAAAGGAGCCCAAAGGAGCCCAAAGGACACGTTTAAAGGCAGACGAAACTTCTCCCTCATTATGCATGGCTCGAAAAGAGATGTCTGGGAAGCATCGCAATTGGCATATTTTTTGGGTGTCTGCTCAACCAAACAAGTGATCACACAATGGGCAGAATTCAAAGGCGACGACGCCACGGGGGTTTGACAAAAAAGAACGACGGAGAATTGGGTTTTTTCTTCAGCTTCAACCGTTGGTTTTGATGCTTCTTCTTCTTCTTCTTCTTCTCTAACGGTCGGGGATTATGGGAACTGATGTATGTGCCTAAGGACAATTTACCGAGCTTCAATCTCGCTTCAAGCTTGACGGGAAAAAACAGAGCGGGACTGACAATTCGTCGAAGATGTGGCAGTGGCTTCAGACCGGGTGCAGAGACCCGGACGGGTCTTGGTCGGATGCTGCAAACGATGGCAAACTCCTTCAGGCGGGGCCAAAGCAATAAAGAGTCTCAGTGCGTCCGGGTTCGGAAGTGTAAATGTGGCTGGCAGAAGTGTGTAAATGTTTAAAGTTTCGAAACAGTGCTTTAGCTTGGCCCTGGGAAGGTTCAAGGGTGAGTGAACGTTTCTGTGACGCGGTGGAAGCCTTGGAAAGTTCAGTACCGAAATGAGTGGAACTGAGTTAGGCGATCCCAGATTCGGTAACTTGGATACCCGACTCGATACCGTTAGTTTCGATACCGTTAGTTTCGATACCGTTAGTTTCGATACCGTTAGTTTCGATACCGTTAGTTTCGATATCGTTAGTTTCGATACCGTTAGTTTCGATACCGTTAGTTTCGATACCGGCAGTGTCGACCTGGGCAGCTTCGACACCCAATTCGATGCCGTTAGTTTCGATACCGGCAGCTTCGACACCCGATACCAGCAGCTTTGAGATCGCCAGCTTCGATACCCGTTTCTATACCGTTAGTTTCGATACCGGCAGCTTCGAGATCGCCAGCTTCGACACCCGATTCGACATCGGCAACTCCGATACAGCTTCGATACCCAAATAGCGGAAAAAAAGAAACGTCACCGGTCTTTTGTCAACAAGACTGCGTAGGAAATCAGCTGCGCGAGTCTCTTTCGTGTTCCGAAAGTCGGTTACGACGAACGGACGAACAACCTGTTCTGTTCTCTTCTGTGGCTTCCCTTTCTTCTTCCACGCACCTACTTCAATTCATAAAAAAATCCGGCCCCGAAAATCGCGTCTGACGCTTTTTTTCCTCTCCTCCTTTGTGTCATTGGGGGAATAAAAGAAGGAATTCTTTTTTTTTGCGACTCCACACAGATAGCATCTAATTTTAATCCGAGGCACACACAAATATTTGAGGGATGACAAACAGAAAATTGCTGTAACCGCCACATGTTGGCGATTTTCCTAATGTGAATTCCTCGCGCGGGCTTTGACATTTCTTCTTCTTGAAGTCGTCGAGAGCCTTCCAGAACGGCCAAAGTTGTGTGCCATTCGTTATTTGGCAATCAAGCTGGTGCCATTTTGGCACGCTTAAGCGGACAAAACTCGGTATGAACATGTGGGAAATGCAAATTAGGCAAATGTCATCACCTGCGGGAAGAAGACGACGACAGGAGAAACTACTGTGACAGAGGGGGTAATATCGGGAAAGGAAAACTCTCCCTCCAGACTTCAAATGTTCTGGATGTGACACAGTTGAGTCAAGTCTCACATGTGCTTCTCATTTGCTGTCTTTTCAGCGTTGCCAAAGTGAGCTCCACATCCTCCTGGGTGCTCTGATTCTGTCTTTTCAGCGTTGCCAAAGTCAGCCAAACATCCAAAGGGGGCTCGCTCCACATCCTCCTGGGTGCTCTGATCCTGTCCTCTCAGAGACAGCGTTGCCAGAGGAGGGAAATCAACCTTGTCACTCTCCGTGCAGTGTACAACACTTCATAGACCAGATAAGGACCTTTTTTTTTCTGATGTCACCCACTTTTAGTGTTCTTTTTGCTCATGGTCAAGGTCACGTCAACCGGTCTTTAAAAGAGAGGATTTGTTTCACTTGAAAATCTGCCCAAAAATTACCCACAGCTCGAGATCCTTTGTTTGAGCAGCAAAAAAGAAATGCATGATTGAGTGCGGATGAGCTTCTAACGAGAGATAAACACAGGAGAAGCTGGAGAGAAAAGAGATTTGCTGATGATTTGTGAAGAGATCGATGATGGTCACTGGCTCGAGGGCAACGTGGCCAGCGTGACCAGCACCACTGGTCACAAGTGCGCGTGCGTAGCCACTGGAGGGGGGGAGGGAGTTCTTCTTCTCCGCCATGCAGATGTGACGACGCCAGCGCCCAAAAAAAGACTCCAAGCAGCAACCAAGCTGCGGCTTGACAGTAATGGGGGGCTGCTTATAATACTGCGTAAAGCTGAAAAATAGCAATAATCTTTTTGCGGGCGCGTCCGCTCTCGTCTTCCTGGCCACACAAACGCCATCAGTCATGATTTGGACCTCACCCTGCTCACAGCTCCGGATAAACACCCAAGATGATCATTTGCCTGCCCAAGATTTTGGGTCTGTTGACAGCAAGCCTTTGCTTGGAGAGAGAAGAAGGAAAAGGACTCACGAATTATTTCGTAGGCAGAGATTGAGTCGTTTCCTCCGTTATCTCTTGGGTTATCGGTAAAAGGTGTCACTCTTGTTCGCGCTTCTGCGTGTCTCTTCCCATAAAATGGGCGGAAAAAGAGGGGAGAAAAAGGGCGTGCCGAGACCACGATGGATAAAGGTCGAGTCAAAACCACTGGACCAAGAGAGTAAAACAATCACGCACCGACACTTTGCACTCGACCAGACTCTCACTCGGGTTTTTGCGGCCACAAATGTCGGTCCCAAGGTCGAGCTCTCTCATGTTGGGTGGATTCGGGCTGCCTGTGGATTCCTTCAGACGCATTTTGGGTGAATTCAGGCGCATTTGGGCGTGGCTCAGTGCATTTTGAGTGAATTCGAACTTGCCTTGGCCTTTGTTCAGACGCATTTTGGGTGGATTTGGGCTTGCTTTGGCCAACTCAGGCACACTTTGGGTGGATTCAGGCGCATTGGCGCGTTGCTCAGCGCACTTTGACTTTGCCCAGACGCATTTTGGGTGGATTCGGACTTGCTTTAGCTTCGTTCAGACACATTTTGGGTAGATTCCCCGCGAGTCAGTACACGCACATGTGAGCTGGCGGCTGGAATGAACTTTTCTTTCTCACTTTCTGCCTTCATTAACTCTTTAAATTCTTCCCAGACACAAGTATCAATTCCCTCCTCCCTCCCTTATCTAATGTTGTCAAATGCTTCCATCACTAACTCCAATTTCGGCAGAGCAAAAAATGCATTTTTTTGTCTGGGAAAATATGTGACGGACCGAAATCTGACACCAGCAGCACCCCTACTGCCGAAAATGATGTATGGATCAAATAGGACAGACACATACTTATACTGCGCTAACTCATAATCTAACCCCTTGTTTCGCACAGGTTTCTTCTGGCGTCTGAGTCAAAAAAAGAAGAGACAACGATTTGCGCAAGAAGTCATTCGATATTTCAGTTGTTCAGACGATAAATTTAAGCCACGGGCTCGAATCCTCAGCTTCAGAGCTTGATAAAGGAGCTTGAAAATATTCTAAAGACTACCTTGAGGGGTCTTTCTTTGAGCCTTTTTTGTGCATATCGACCTGATTTGTGCCACTTGAACAGAAGCTCTGATTTTGATCTGGTCCGCGGGCTACGCGCGCGCACGCACGCACGCACGCACGCACGAGATGGCACCTGCTTCTAATTAATCAGCTCGATCAGACACAGGGAGGCTCCTTTGTTGACACCCCTTCAATCTTTCTCTCTCCACAGCTTCAAGAAAAAGGCTTCTGGTCGATTTTCGTCCAGGATGAAGCGTGCAAGTTGGACGGCGACGTCAAGGTCGACGTGGAGGAGCAGGAGGACTTGGAGACGTTGGAGGCCACGCAGTAGCTGACGTACAACAGGTGTAAATGGACCTCTCTCTCTCCGGCTTTTTTAACTGGCTCATTTTTTTTTCTTCTTCAGCCCTGTGAAAGTTTCTTATGCATTAAGATTTTGCCGCCTAATGATTTCGAGCCCTTGAGCGTGTGTGTGTGACAAAAGCCATTGTCACCGAGGCTTCATTAGTCGAGACCCCCTGAGGAGAAAAGCGGTGATTTGCCACAAGAGAACGAAATAAACACATGATGAATCTCCCAGGGCTGAAAGGGCCAAAAGTGCTGTGGTGACGAGGATGCGTGGAGAGAAAAAAATATCTTTTTTTTTTTTGGAGTGCAAATGCGACACTGGACTGCAGTGTGAGTCGCAAAAGATGTCCAGAGCCTGGCAGGGTTTTCCTTTGTGACACCTGTTTCGTGTTCCTCTCGTTCACCCTGATGATGGTCGTGACCGCCGCCGCCCCCCCCCCCCCGAGCGTCGTGGCGATGTCCCCTGGGATGGCTTTTACGGCGCACTCTGCGTGTGTCTGGCGGACGTTTGTTTTGCGTGTGCACTATGATAGACGTGCCACAGATGGCCGAGAGACCGGGCGAAGCCTCATTTAGTGCTTGAACACTTAAATTTCATTTTCTCTATATCTTGTGCTAACTGACTGAGGTGACCAACAGAGCTCATTGGGACCACAAAGGCTCAGATTCGACTCAAGTGATGGCCCCATTAATCCTCCCTCGTCCGGCAGGTAGCAGAGGCCCACGACGACGACGACGACGTGCTGAGGTCCACCAAGGCCATTGCCGACCTCATGGGGGACGCCCCCATGTGTGTTTGCCGTCGAAACGAAGGCGTCGATCGTCAGCAACTGGGTGAAGATGGTGTCGACTTCAGCCCCAGTTGAACAATGAGCATCGCGGGCGCGAGACCAAAATGGAGATGCCAAGGAATCGACCTCAGCTGCTGTTCAGCACCACTGATTCATTCGACCCGGAAATGCAAGTCCTAAGTTTCTCATAGATGTGACCTTGTGGTCATGACAAAATCTTAACGTTCCATACTGTAACTGCCTAATGAAAGGGTTCACGCTCAAGTAGATGGTGTCTCAGATGCCGCCGGTCCGACCCAGGTGGGGGAAAGAGTCCTTGCTAGGGCTGAACGGTACTAAAGACACCACTATGACCCAGAGGTGTACCCAGGCTGACTATGGAAAGTAGCTGAAACTCACCGTCGAGGTCTTTGTCACGGAAGTGCCAAGCAATACTTTTACTGCATCCCCCGGGTGCAAGCGACCCTGACATCATCAAGTCGTTCAGAAGTATCAAGGTGAGCAAATTGTCAGCAGACAAAGAGAAAGGCACCAACAAACATTGACTTTTTTGAGGCCTTTTTCGGCCGCACCCGAGGATCAAGTTTAGGCCTCCTGCACGGCCTTTTGAAGTATCTCCTCTCTGTGATACGAGCGAATACATTTTGAGTAACCTTGTTAGGAAACACCTGGCTGAACACCATTTTTCCTGCCTCCAGAATCTGCATTTCGTGCTTGTGACTAATAAATGGGTTACTCAAGCCAGTTGCAGGACTACTTGCACACTTCGTCGATCTCCCAAAGGAGCTCCAAAAAGTGAGCATAACTCCTGATGGAGCCTGTTGCCATTGCTGAGGGATCCTTGCATCGCCACGGAGATTTCGACAGCAAAGAGGATCAAGCCTTGGTATTGAAAGAGCTGTCTAATGCAGAAATTGAAGGCGTCGTGGCCGTGATGTGCAAATATTTGAAAGGAGGGATTGGGGACAGAGGAAATCCTGCCGTCATCCATTTCATGGAGAAACTCCCAGATCCTTCTTTGAGGAGAAAACATTGGACTGCCTTAGCTGCATATCCAAAAAGTGGAAAGTTCTGGGTCTTGCTTGAAAAGGCTCCTTCATGCTGAAGCTCAGAGGGAAGTGAAGGAAGGCATTTCAAATGTGAATCCCAACTAAGCACTGGTTAGACACAAAGTTGTCTTTTAACTTTGTCCCAGACTGGAGAGATGTTCTTAGAAATCCCTGTTTTCTGAACCAGAATGGTTTTATAACAAACTTTTGTCTGCCAAAGAAGACAGACAGAGGAAGACACAGCTTGATGCAGTTTTGACGGCCCCTTCAAATACAACTGTGCTATAGAAGGACACATTTCCCCCCCAGCACAACAGAACTATGATGATGCCTTTCAACGAGAAGGCATCTGAAAATGTCGAATAGTACATTTCAGTGCAACCCTCTTGTCCATTCTCTTGCATCGTCAAACATCTTGAAGGCATGCGCAAACCTCCAACGACAAATCGTGGGCCTTGCTGGCACAGTGGCTTTCTGAGATACAGGTCTTGTGGGCCTTGCTGGCACAGTGGCTTTCTGAGATACAGGTCTTGTGGGCCTTGCTGGCACAGTGGCCTACTGAGATACAGGTCTTGTGGGCCTTGCTGGCACAGTGGCCTACTGAGATACAGGTCTTGTGGGCCTTGCTGGCACAGTGGCCTACTGAGGTACAGGTCTTGTGGGCCTTGGTGGCACAGTGACCTAGTGAGGTACAGGCCTTGTGGGCTTTGTTGGCTGTTGGGGTGCAAGTCATCCTGAGGTTGTGCTGCTCAGACATGGCAAAAGTCAGAAAATGTGCGCGGATTTAGCATCCCTGTCTCTTATGACCTCATTCTGTGCACTGGGTCAAGACAAAAGTCTGTCACAACCGTCTCAAGATTTGTCTCAAATGTTCATTTCACGGTTGCATCTTTTAATTTTCAAGCAGTCTGAACAATCCTGACTAACCCAATCCCCCCTTCTAGGATGTCGTCAGGAAGCGCTGGTGCGGTGCAGTAAACAAAGCTTTTACAATGCAGTCCTGCAAGACAGCAGCTCAATGGCCGAACCCAACTACATTGCTGCTGTGCAACTGTCAAAAAAAGTAGGTGAACTGCGTAAAAGCTGGATGAGGTTGGTTGACCAACTCCTGTTGACCTGGAGCGGCGTCCAAGTATCTCCACTGAACTTGAACATCACGTTGCAAAATGTTCACTTGCTCCACCTCATAATCATTGGGGGGGGGGGGGGGGGATGTCACAAATGTGCAACACATATAAACACACTACATAGG
>JAAUXU010040623.1_pt1 | contig 34531 bp, 34 predicted proteins | sample 7278151 | NCBI WGS metagenome assembly JAAUXU01 (sample SAMN14350113, study PRJNA611818) | marine sediment metagenome | isolation source: surface marine sediment (1.8m) | place: French Polynesia: Moorea | collected 2018-08 | reverse complement strand
AGCCCCCCAGAAAATTTCAGCCACTTTCACTTTGAAAAAGTGGTCAAAAACATCGAATTTCAGCAGTGACCGGCATGATGCCCTTGTCAACTCATCACTCTTAAAGTGCCCTAGCATGACAATGAGTGCCTGAAACTTGACAAAACTGCAGGATCTCATGTCCAGCACTCTCCATCACACATTCCAGCCTTAAATTTGACCTTACAATTATCCCACAAAGCATAGCACAACGATTTGAACAAAGCGACATTCTTTACGGCAAGCGCTGTATGAGAAGATGTTCTGGAAACTCCGGAGATATAATGACTCTCTCAACATTCTCCGGCGTTTCGGTTGTATTGTATGCTGCCCGTCTGGAGAGTTTGTCTTCCGAATGACTAGATGGACTTGGAAGTAGCTTGAGGTTCTCTTTTTCTCTAGTAATCCCTATAGTCATAGTAAAAGACATAAGGAGGAGTGCAAGAAATTAAGCCCACCTCTCCACGTCTCTCCTCTCAATTGCGTCTGCATTGCATATGCATGTTTAGTACGGTAGAAAGTGTCAGGAAATGAGCATTATTTGGCTTGAATATGAGTCAAAGCATAGCTCCACTGCGAGCGCATTTTATAAAGGCTTACTTAAGTCGGTGAAGAGAATATTTTGTGAGGTACAAGAGCTGGAACAGAGACTGGAGTGAAGATTTCATCCAGAATGATCTAAATAGAGAAAACCAGATGAGGGAGGAAGAGATATCAGTCCCCTCTATTCTGTGCGCACAGCGCCGTTTTCCCGCTGCGTCCCACACCGTCATCAGATTTGTCTTTTCAAATCTTTAATTTACAACAGTGTTGCCTTCTAGGCTTCTCCGTGTGACTTACGCTCTGGCCAGCGATTGGGAGTTTGTGGCTCGAAACGCCGCTCGCCTGAGATCGCTCCATTTCGAGGCTTCGGACGGCGTAAGCGACCAAGTGCTGGAAGACATCGTCACAGAGAGCGGCGGTCTACAAAGTCTGAGGGTGAGAAACGACGTGAATTGCCTCCTCATGGAAAGGATGACACCAAGAATTGAGGTTGTTCCGAGCAGGTCACTTACAACGGGACACGTTTCACCTTTGGCTCTTTCCTTCTAAATGTGCCGAAACCCTGTTCAGCAAGCTCCTTTCTAACCTTCTTCTGCCACATTTGCTCCTTAGGAATTCGTGATAGGTAGGATGTTTTTGCTCTGCTTTCTTTCAGGGACTCCAGCATGGCAAGCTCCACTGCAGGTGCCTTTCCACACTTTTGTTTTTTTTCTTTCACCTGACCTTGCTCTTAGATGCCTTCCTTCTGATTCTCCAGTAATTGACGCATTGTGCTTGGTTCAAGGTCCAGCTTTACAGCAGCCTCCTTTGTGAAAGACCAATTTGGGCAACTTGTCAAACTTCTAAAGTATTTCCAGCTTCCCTGCATCAGCCAAGCACTGCAGTTGCCTTTTTGATGTCATGTTGGTAAACTTTTTATTCTGTCAGCATCCAAGAAATGGTGCATATATATAGACAAACACAACAGAGGTAACATCACACAGCCTCTATGATTGCTTAAGAATATAGCTTAAACCTGCTGCTTCAGTACTTTTGTGCCTTTTTCAACTTCTCTTATTTATTTTGGTTTAGAAACACTTAAGCTCACACAAATATTTCCACCACGGCGATGCAATGATGTCGCACCCTTTATTTCTCAATGTCGAGAGAAGTATTGATAGTTGGCCTTTTGATGATACCGCGCTTATAAGTGTTGTGCCAAAGCACCTGATGTCCCTATGATCATGAACTTACCCTTTCTGCTATACTTCGAACGGCATTTTATCGACAGTGATAGGCTGGCCTCGTACTCAGCTCTATAGAACTTATCTTCTCATAGAGTAAGATGCGTAGCTCTGTTATATCAGCATCGTATAAAACAATATTGACATTGATGGAAGGTAAATTTTGTTTATCAGGTTGTTCAGACACTTTTGAGTGAAACTAACTTTGCTTGTGACAAGTAGCGAAAAACCGAACAGGTCAACAATCGTGACGCCACTTTTCCCGTTTGCTGACGGTTATGAGCTCAGAGCGGGCAAGAAGCCCTATTCGACACAAATCGGGCGTACAACACAAAAATTGGGCGTAAAGTAGCCAAACTTGGGCGCATAAGTTTTTTTTGGTTTGCATGAATTTGTCATTTAATGTGAGCGGGCCGTAAAGCATTTCCATGCCCCTGAACAGCAGTACAGTGGAGTGGGCGGGAAAAGTTATATGGCCAATATAATGAAGCGGGTCGTATATTCATACAGCCTGCTAGAGAACCGGACGGCTGCTTGACGGATCAGGACCTCCCTAGGCCATGTGGCTAGAGTACAGTCCTGGCCGTAAGTAATTGCCTCAGGCATGATGGCACCTCATACGCTGTACTGAAACATGTTGCAGTAGAATTTTGATGTGGAACGTGTAGCTGTGATACTAGGACACAATGTTGAGTACCCAGGTCAATGTTGAGGCTGCCTATTTTGGTGCTACAGTGTTCAAAGGGAAGCCACCTGGAGAGGGGTCCAGGCCAAACAGAAGAGAAATTTGGCATTTTTGGGAGGGAAATGCTGATGAAATTGCCTGATATTTTCATGGAAGAATCTGAACTCAAAGGCCGACATTTTCAGTGGGATTCATTCCCCAGGCTCTCTGGCACAATGAGCGAGCATGCAAAAAACCTGGGTCTGGGTCGAGAGGTTGCTAGGTTCGGTGAAGGAACAAAAAGAGAGCGATTGGGTGACAACTTGACATGTCAACAACGATGACAGTCGGGAAATCTTGATGTGGACTGCCACTCTCACTACTACCGAGTCTGATCAGGTCCGAGGACGATCGGAACGGCCAAGATCTGCTCAGTCTGATCTGGACTGCCTTCGCTCACTACTACGGAGTCTGATCACGGAGCAGTGGCGAGGCGAGACTGTAGGAGGCACTGGAAAATATAGGAGTGTGTGTGTGTTACAAAACAACTCAATGGCACTTGCAAGCAGCGAATCTGGCAGTCCGGATCACGGAGCGGCGGCAAGGTGAGATCGTAGGCACTGAGGCGAGATAATAACAGGCACTAGAAATCAGTGCTAGAAAATGACTTAGTGGCACTTACCAGCAGCCAATGGATGAGATTTCCCCCCTAAAAATGCCAAATTTCTCTTCTGTTTGGCCTGGACCCCTCTCCAGGTGGCTTCCTTTTGAGCATTGTAGCACCAAAATGGGCAGCCTCAACATTGACCTGGGTACTCAACATTGTGTCCTAGTATCACAGCTACACGTTCCACATCAAAATTCCACTTCAACGTGTTTCAGTACAGCGTATGAGGTGCCGTCATGCCTGACGCAATTGACGGCCAGGACTGTATGTGCACTCAATGCATACATATATTGACATTGTGTATGCAGGTGTCCCAGGTGTGAATCCTGCCACTTCAACCTTTTTGCAACCTCTTCTGCATTTAGGTTAGCCCACACCTACTACGTCTGATCCACTTCGACAATGGAACGGACAAATGTTTCCCCGTCAGTTGAGATGCAGTTGATAAAGTTTCTCTCCATCTTCATCGGAGAGGTGTTGTGGTCCTCTGAGAGAAGGCAACAAACTCTTCGTGTACACTTCCCTGCAGTGACAAGGTCGACGTGTACGATGACCTCCATGGTGCCACGAGATACACCAACCTCTACAGCCACTCCATCATTCGTTAATGCCTAGAGTCCTCGATGAGGTGCCTCCCCTTAGCTATGCTACCTGGCGACCGTTCTGTGTCGCGGGGAGACCGGTCTCTTTTGTCCTATATGTTCTTGAAGTCGATATTGCACTCATGCATAAGTTGAAGTTCTCTGACCTCATTTATGTCCCATCAGTCATGGACTTCGTTCGTAACGTTTTGGGATTTCAGGCGTTTTTTCGCCTCACGAAGCCTTTAATAAGTTTATGGTGCTCCGCCATATCTGCGGTGAAGGGGTTTGCAGCTGCGTAAGTAACCAGACAGGCAGTGAAGGAAGTTACATAACGTTTGATGTCAGAAGATGCCGAGAGGGTTTGCGTGACAAACCTGAAGATGTACACGCCCACGTCCATAGCTAGGGGTTTGATGGCAATATCAATACAATTCTTCTTCGACTTGCCCTTGTACTTCATTGACATGGAGGAGGTGGTAAGGTCACAAGGAGAAGTAGCTGCACTCTGGTTTTTCAGTGAAACAGGCACCGAGCATGAAGTGAAAGACAAATATTCCCAAAATTGAAAAGTTGCTCTGACATATTTGAATGAATTTTGAACTACCCCTTTTCAAAGTAAATTATTTAAAAAAGATCATACGAGTCAAGTTTCGGATCTCCATTTTTCATCTATGTTCTTTTTCTTTATGAGTTCAAATGCAACCATTTATTGGGTACTAGCTGACCCTGCACCCGGACTTGCTCGTGAGAATTCGGACATTTCACGTTTTGGGTGCAGCACTACCTCCCCCTCCCCAGGGGTAACTCCGATCCCGACTTCGATCCCCCTATAACCTTCCCTGGGTCCCCAGGGGGTTGCACGCCAAATTGGAGTGGCCTAGGTCTAAGGGTTTGGTCGTGCATAAAGAACACGCACACACACACACTCTTTTCTTTGTATAGATAACAACTGCACTGCCATTTCAGCTCTGACAGCTGTTTTAAAAAGGTTCAAAATGGAACATATTCATTGAATTTCTATTAAGAAAGTGGCCTGAAAGTAAGTAAATGCCTTCACTGTCTGTATCTGTTATTTTGGCGTTATAAAAGTGTTCGTTGTTCCTGCAGTCATGGACTGATGCAGTGAGAGTCGATAGGACCTGAGTTTGTTTGGTCGTATATAAATGCAACATGCTACTAGCACTAGTGCAAGCGTGCGGCATAGAAACATTCACCGAGAGAGAAAGTAAAAAAGAAGAGATAGTGACATGCCATGAGGAGTACAGAATGCCATGTGCATGCAGCATGTTCACTCACATTCACTCTAAGAAAAATAGGTTTCTTAACGACGGTGGTCTTATTCCCCATTACTCCATACGAAGAACTTGCGAAGACACCAGAAATACTCGTGAAGTCGAAGAATGAACCATTCATGAGGGATTCTAAAGTGCGAGCCAATATACAAATCAGTACTGCAATCTGACTTTCTATTCATCCATGTGCATGCGCCCAAGACGTGCTCAAGGCACAGTCCACATGATCAGACTGCATACGAATGAAAACTCATACGGTATAGAAACTCCTCACCGATTACACTGAATTTTTTGGTGGCGGACGATGACTAGGACTTCTCCTTTCTTCCTAGGAATTTGTGGCCATTGGCGACGCCAGCGGTTTGTCTTTTGCCTCCGTGACCCTGCTGGCCTCCCACTGCCTGAGGCTGGAGGTTGTCGGCGACCTGAGGGACTGGAACATTTCTCGTGCAGCCTGGCGAGGATCCCTCAAGAACAACAAGCTCATGTCCAAATGGCAGTTGAGGAACAGAGAGCTTGTGAGCAACAATGAGGACAATTTGCAGACCCCTGGACTGAGAGTGAGCTGCGATGCCAACAGGATCGTGCGTGAGCTGCTTCACATTAGCAATGTTGCAGGGAAGCCATATTAAACTCATCATTGCGTGGCCACAGCGTGTATTTCTACGACGAAAAAGGGATGACATCGTTTCATTGAGTGGAGTCATTGAAATTAAAAAGAAATACCATGAAAATTACATGAATGAATCATTCCCAACCCAGCATTGTCATCTTTGGCTAAACTGCATGATTGTATGCAACTGCTCACGCCCAGGAGAGGAGTAAGAAGAGAAGCTTAGTAAAAGTCAGGCCAGTGGAGACGAAATCTGCACGGGAAAGAAGCGTCAAGTTTGATCCAGACGTCTTGCCAACCAAACTGCATAACGCACTTTGGTGAGCTGCGTGCGCCATTTTGATATGCAAATGGCCAAAACTTCGATATCTCTGTAAGTACAGTGAGTTATACATCTATCTTTAACTTGGTGAAGAAAATACTTGGTAGGGATGCACATGGATCATCGGGTCTGTCTATCCAGGTTTCATTGCACATAAGTGCACAAAACTGCTTTTTTCATGAGCATGGGTATGCCATTGTTGACAAGCAAACAGAACCGAAGTCTGTATTGGCCCCTACTGTGGGCCACAAGTTCCTCTTAAGTGCTTCCGAGCATCAAGCGACTGGCCCGAAAAAACCAACACTGCAACTTGCTGGAGATCTTGGCCGAGGTCACTGCACAATAAAGAGATATGTGGAGACTGCATCAAAACAGTATGAGTGACCAAAAGTACCATATAGGAAATCAATAACAGGCCATGACTGGGTAAGGCTTCAGAGGACTATGGTCCAGCCCCCCTAGTGACCAGTAGGGATGTCTATGTCTATGAATTGCCTGGACTCAAAATGGAGGTCGCAGCACTTCGTACAGAGTTGTAAGGAAAGTTTGGCTGCCCACTGAAGAAACCTCCAGGTCTCCCCCAACACAAGCAGAGATGGTTTGAATGAGATATAGATCTAGTCCACACGAAGACTGATTGCTTAAAGGTGATGTGAATGAGTCATGAGTATAGATGGCCAAAAATTGCAAAAAGTTTGACCCGAATTATGCAGAAAACAAGGCAGAGTAATAGGAGAAATATGCAAAGAAAATTGTAAAACCGCATAAAAAGCTTGACAAAAACATGTGTATTTTCTAGTTCACATCGCCAGGTGGCGATTCCACTGGATCATCCATCAACAGATCCTCTACATGTTCCTCTGTGAGACGGCCTCGCTTTGGAGCTTCCAAGTCGTTTAACTGGCTGAAGCAGCATTCAGCGTCACACTTGAGACAATCGGTGCATTGGCTGGAAGATTGGGGTCAACTCCTTCAAAGTCTGCTGTTGAACCTCTGAGCACCCGAGACAACTTCTGAACTTCCTTAAAGTCCGGGTTTTTCTCCAGCACTTTCTTAAGCTTGTCTGCAAAGGGTTCTGCTGCTGCACAAGGTTTTGCAGCAGATTTTCCACAAGTTCCATACTCTTGACCAAGGGAAGGCGCTCTTCCAGTGGAGTTATAGTGCGCACAAGCACTAGGAGGGAGCCCTTGATGACTGCTGGCTGGGGAAGAAGATCTGCATTTCTGAAGAGCTTCTTGGTCTCCACAATTGCACGGCTGTCATCTTCTAGACCCTCGACGAAGTTTTTCACTACGTTGTAGTTTTCTGCATAGTAGCAGGTCGCTTTCAACCAAGTCCCCTACCTAGTAACTATGTTCCAGGGGCAAGGGGACTTGGCAGGCAGCAGTAAACTCTCTTTTTCTGGTGCCCGCCTTCACAAAGATTTTCTTCGTTTTGGCACTCAGCCTGTTCACATCCGGGGACTGAGTCCTGGCCAACTCAGCAATCCGGTTGGTTCCATGTGCACTGCAAGTGTGGTGCACTTCACTAGATTGGGGAAGAGTTCCCTGAGACCCCGGGCTGCCTTGCAATAGTGAGAAGCTCCATCGGTCAGCAGTAATTGAACCTTGTCATAGTCGAGATCCTCTGGAAAACACCCTGTCTAGAGCCTTGACAGTCGCCTGCTGCATTGTGACATTGTTAGTCGTGACAATGTCTAGCAGGTGGATTAAAAAGGGCCTCTCCAAGTACTGCCCATCCAAAGGTCCCGCAAAGATTTCTGTCATGGCTCGTCCATATTTATCAGTGGTCCCGTCAACTTGGAGAAACAAGAATTTCCCCAGAAGCTTGAGTTTGATTTTGAGAAGAAGCTCCTTGCACACAAAATATTGGTTTGGTCTACTGGGTGCGTCATGAAAATTTCCCCATCACATGCGGCCAACTTCAAGATCCCCCTGGTTAATAAAGCACTTAGAGAGGTTCGGAGGGAAATGGCATAGTTTTTTGGACAGTGAACGACAGCTTTTACTCAATATAGCCGCCATCAGCGGCAATGATGGCCTTGATCCTCGTTCTGAAGGTGGAGCAGGTCTCACGGATGTAGTTGGGGGTCATGGCATTCCAGTGCTTGTCGACAGACTGCTTCAAGGCCTTCATGTTGGGGTGGTGGATGTGACTGCTGGAGCAGGATGGGGATGTCAGCCAGGAATGTCTGCCTCACCCAGGGCAGGAACCTCTCCTTCAAGACATCCATGTAGTCATTGGCTGTCTACCTGTAGCCAGTTGGGAACCAGATCAAGGGGCACTTCTCACCATTGGAGGCCACAAATCCCAGGCTCATGATGCTGGCAGGATGCTTTGTGGTGGTCAAAGTGCGTACAGACTCGTCAATCTTGTTGTCAAAGCTGGTGTAATGGTTATTATTGTGGTTGCACACCGGGTCAACTGTCCACATCTTCTCATCACTGAAGATGAGGACGTGGCCGGCCAGCCCGTGCTTGACATCATTGAGAAGAATCTGGCAGCAATGGAGATGCTTGGCCTTGATCCCATCTGTCATCAGTGGCTTCTCCGTCCTCACTAGGCTCTTCGTGCCGACCTTCTTGATGGTCCTCCTGAACGTGGCCTCAGTGGCACCCATGTCCTTTGTGTGACTGCGAGAGGACTTCAATGGGTCTGCTTTGACCACATCCTTGACAGCCTCTGCATCGAGGACAGGCTTGCCTCCACTCCCAGCCTTCCTCTCCAGGTTCTGGTGCTCATTTATGTTGTACACAGTCTTGCAGTCGACCCCAACTGCCTGGTGATCTCTGTCGGCCCTTTGCCAGCATCGAGGAGGGCACAGATGGCAATGCAGTTGTTGTGCTCCTTTGGCATTTTCTTGAAACACACTGGTATGATTGCACTCAAATTTTGTGTGAAGGTAGGAAATTGTTTATGTTTTGATTCATCAAAACATAACCATAGCCACTAAACCTCTCATTACACCGTAAATGAGCTTGAATTACATGGGGAAATTTCTGTGATGTACCCAGTATTTGAGGGGTTCTATATTCCTTGACTTTTCCTGTAAACATGCATTCTTGTGAATTAAGTAAAAGGAGTACAGAAATAATGCAAGTAGATACCCTAGACGGGGTCTCTTACCAGAAGATCCGCTGGAGAAAGAAGTTGCCCACTTTTATTGTTGTGTCAAATCTTAGAAGATGGCTACCCAACTTCAGGAAAGTGATTCTGAGAGTGACACTGATGATCATGACGAGAGGTTCAGCAAGAGTGACCTGGAGACAGTGGGAGAAACCTTGGACTCAGAAGAGGAACCCATTTCTGCCCCTTGTCAAGATGCCTGCAATGAACTCTGTACTGTTCGAAGGGGACCTCATCAGAAAAGAAGCAAAAGGCTTGTGACATCATAGAATTCTTCACTTGCTTTTGGAAATTTTCAACCGGTGCAGGTTCAAAAGCTGCAAAAATTGAGCGCTCCTCTGCACCTCTCATCCAAAGGCAAAGCAGGTCATTCACTCACCTGGATCAATCAGAAACCAACAGCATCTGGTTGACAGCGAAGTCATGACATTATTTCAAACACCCCAGGAGTTTGTGGTTTAGCAGAACAGGTCAGGACAGAACGAGAGGCCTTTGAACTTTTTGTTGATGCCACTATGGAAGATATGGAAGTCTTGGAAATGTAAGAGTCGGTGCTCTTTTTTCGCTTTTTAGCTTGTGTAGTCGAGGTGAGCAAAGACAAAGCCCATATCATGAAAAGGTCTCAGGCTCTCGGGACCGTGACAGCCCTCTCTCTCTCTCTCTCTTTCTCGAGGAGATCCGGCGGCCTACATTTTTTCCTTGAACCCTATCTCTCCCGAGAGATAGAGATCAGGACCAGGTAAAAGTACACAGCTATTGTGTCTCTGCTTTCAATTTCTTTGACTATCACTGCTTGCCTGGAGCAAACACGCCTGTTTAACATGTATCTACATACGTATGCAATGAGCTAGTGTTGTCACAAAGGATTTGTGGGGGCAAGATGTCAAAGAGGTTGGAGGACTCCAGTGTCAATAAAAACGACGAGAATAACTTTACTTCTTTCCTTCCCTGTCTCACTTTGCAGTTACCATGCCAACCGATCGAGTGGTGTCTGGTCTGAACCCTCTTCGTGTAACGACACATTCGATGTCTCAGTGCACACTCGTCGTCGGGACCCTCGTGATCGGGACAGCCGGGGTGCCTACGTGAGGAAGTATGTCAGATCATTTGAAGGGGTGAGGGACTTCCAAAGGCTAGAGTTTTTGACACGCAAATGGCATGCTCGCATAAGCGCACAAGATCGGAGCAAACAGATGGGTGTCGGAGGTGCTGTTACCTGACGAATCAGAAAACTCACATTCCATCCAAAGTCGGGCCAAAGGAGAGAGAACTGGCTGGCGGTGACAAGTTACACCGGTACAATAAGGCCTTTCGAATTCGCGTTACTCTGAAAGCCTGAAGGACCAGGGGTATATATTACTGGCTTCAGACTTAGCACAACGTCGGTCACATACCTAGTTCCGAAACTGGAGGTTGCTTGCGAAGTGTTTTTTTTACTGCAGTGTTGGAGAAAGTCAGTACAGTGGACAATACTTGCACCGGTCGCTATTGCGCGCAGCATTTTCAGCATGACTTCAGTCTGACCGCCATATGCTTCAGAACGCAAAAGTAAAATGACCTCTTAGAGTGGTGCAGGTCATTTTTTCCCACGTCACCATGTCACTCCTATGGGCAGCTAGTCATGCGTGTCACCCTGTTAAATGGCCTTCCACAGGAGGAAGGTGACGAAACATTTGTGCCAAATCAAAGGTGCAGATTCTACTCATTATGCTCGATTGGAAAGCAGGACATGTTGGCCAAAAATGGATTTTTTTCCGGAACTGAATGTACAGAAATCAAATGTCGACTGTATTTCGGCAGAAAGTACGAATGCCACATCCGGGAAGTAACAGTGAGTGAAGTCTGCCGCTCTCTTTTCTGTCGGGTGAGCTTTCCCCCTCCCCTCCCTCCCGGCGCACACGCTCGCGGAGGTGCTTTCGAGGAAGTGCACTCTTATGCTTGAAGGCACAAAGAAACAATAATGCTTCTCGCATAGGGCAGATGTATGCTCGCTGCAGGCAACAGAGACTGCCCTTAACAGTTAGATTTTGAATATTAGAGTGCTGTTAGCAGTTAGACTTGGAATGTCGGGCTGCAGCTAACAGTCAGTCAGAAAAATCAGAGGAGTACGAGGCGGGCAGACAGGACGGACTGTATGTACTTGCACGTACGCAACGAGGAGTTTCTCTTTAGGGGCGGTGCGAGCTGAGAAATCCACAACTCGGCACAAAACCTGACGCAAGCAATGCATTCACTGTATTTCAGGCAAAAAAAGATGAGCACTTCCCTCAAGTCGGGTATGCTCTTCATGCTCCTCTTATAGTTGCTGTCGATTCCTCCCCATCTTCTGCTCAGTCTGGTGGGACTTGGCCAAAATCAGACCGTTAACAAGCAGTCTCGTTTAAGGATGTGGCAAGCGGGTGCTGAAGATTCATCTGTCCCCACATATGCTATTGTTATTGGCACATGCGACACACATCCGGGATCGTGGTGGCACATATTCATAGCGCGCGCTATATGACCTCATCTTTGTTCAATGAGCATTATTGATGGCATAGACTTGAATAACGCTTTCCAATATACACTCTGCCGCGTGCATCAATAGCAGCGGATGTGTTCGACTGATCTTTTGATGATGCCAACATCCAATGGGTGGGGGGTCCTCTGACGATCGTGTGAGTAGCACACAATATTGTTCATTGATCAGCTTCGTACAAACCCGTTACGTTTGCGAAACCGCTGCGTTCGTTTGTTCGCTTGTGCAGAAGAATCCCATTGTGGCGTACATGAGCAGGGACAAATGGACCAGTCGGGGTGACTCCTTCAAATGATGCCAACCGTCTGGCCTCGTCAAGGCCTACATTTGAAGTGCAAGTCTCTGAAAGGTGTGCCTGAGCAACCAATGGCGGTTCCGCAACTTCCAGTCATCCTTCTGGGTCCTCGGGCTCATGTGAGCAAATGTTTTTCTTCTTTTCTGCGCATGGCGTTCCCCTCCCTTCTCACTAACAACATTTTCCCCGCAAAAGAGAGTTTGTGTATCCTTTTGACCTTTAAGTCGGGAGGCCTCATTCTCTCTCTCTCTCTCCCATCAGAGTCATTTTCGCTCCTTCCTCCACGCGTCGCTGTTGGATGTTCAACATTTCCCTTCTCTAGAGAGCCTCCCTAAATCCCTCTACGCTCGATTCTATGCATTTCTCGGCCCTGTAAAACTTGGCTACACGTAAGTGCTATTTCCTCCGAACATCAGCGTGCAACCTTTATAAAGACTCGCTGTAATGGCTACTTTGGGAAGGGACATGAAAACTAATTGTGGCACGCAATAAAGGTTATGCGTGTGTTTGCGTGCGTGTTGTATGTCTCGTCTTATGCGCTAAAAGCGTCTAGGATGTATGTATTGCGTACCGGGTAGAGGGAGAAAGAGACAGAGAATTATGTAGAGCTGTTTCAAGGCCAAATATACATTTTAAGCAGGTACAGATCCGGGTGGAAGGTACATTGTACATTTAGAAAATAAATACAACTCAATGACAATCAGGAAATCCGGTGAGGGAGACATTCGAAAGTAACGTAGGACACTTGTCGTAGGCTTTCCTACGTACTGCATGCTTTTAAAGTCTTCTTCCTCCAATTCCAGCTGCGCTCACATCGTCGTTATCAGCTACGACAGCACCGGGGGCGTTGCCATTACTGCCGAGCTGGTCGAGCCGAGGCTCCGACGTGCTGTGGCGCCGCTTCATCAATCCCATGCCGGGGGGCGCCAGGTGCGGCGCCATCTGACTGAACGACGGCCGCCGCGCGGCGTCGTAGTCCCAACAGCGGCTGATGAGACGCCGCAACTTCTCCAGCCCGCCGCTGCTGGCCATGTTTGCCCCAGCGCCGGCGCCTGCCGCGCAGCCACGAAGGTCGTCCAGTGATCGTGGCAGGCTGCCTGAACGGATCTTGGCTGCCACGACTGTAGCGTCCTCGCCGACAAGGGGTAAGTGGCCGGCGAAGAGCTCGTAGAGGAGAGTGCCAAACGCGAAGATGTCATCAGCCGTGGTGTCGCCTTCACATACGGCAGGAGCGTTGCCTCCTACGCACTTGGAGAGCACGCGTGGACTGCTGTAGACAACATTGGAACAGCCCACGGCGTAATCGAGCAAGGACAACTGCACCTGCAACACAGCATTTTGACATTTATGTCGTGCGATAAGTTTGTGCGTCCATAATTGCAGAACGTACGTGACTTTGTTGCCATAAGAAAAGACGCAATGCCTCACTTAAAAGAGTTGCTCAATATTATGATCGGTGCAGTTTTTGGTCTTACCTTCTTTTCTAAAAAGACGTTTCGGGAAGATATCCTTCCGTGGACAATTCCTTTGGCGTGTAGGTACCCCAAAGCATTGCCCACCTGCTTGGCCACGTAAGCGGCGTATTCCACGTCGGGCGCCCAGCCGCCGTTAGCTGCGCCGCAGACTTCTCCGCCGCACCCACTTCCGCCGCTGCTGCTCAATCTGCGGCGTTGTAACCGCGAATGTAACGACTCTGAGCGAACGGGGTTGGTAACGATGCAGTACTCACGGGCGGAGAAGTCGACGGAAGCGCCCATGTATAACACCAGGTTCTCGTGACGAACTTGGGTAAGCGCACGTACCGCGCGCAAGAAGCTTCGTCTGGCAGCAGCCGCGGCCTCGGCGGCCTCAAGAGCAGCGTAATAGCCGTTCTCCGAGCCGCGGCTACTTTCCACAAATCTGTGAACGACGACGTCACCGTGCCAGCGTCCCGTGAGCACTTGGCGGCCGAATCGGCCGCCGTCGACCAACACTTTTCCAGTTGTGACCTCTCCCTTATTAATCTCCCATTCGCCCAGTGCTTCCCTGAGGACGTCTTCACTTAAGTCGTCCTCTTTCTCCTCTTCCTCGCAGTCAGGAGGATGTTGGCTGTCACTGCTGTGGTCGTCTTCCGCCACGGCCTCTTTGAAGACGCTGTTGTTTCCAACGGTTTTCTGGTAAAACTGTCTCCGCCGCTCCTTAGCAGTGCTGCAGACTCCGCTGACTTCATCCTCGTGGTCCTCGCTGCGCCAGTTCATGAAGGACCTGGCCTGGCTGCGCACGCAGGCGCCACCAGGGGAAATCTCACAACTTGCAGCGTCCACAGACACGCTTTTGCTGGAGAGGCGCGGCTTGACAGTGGAGGATGCGCCGATCCGGTGTTGCCTTTGTTGAGATCCGTTGCGAGGGGTGCTTGGAGTGGAAATGCATGATGAGAGATAACCGCTTTCCATGCTGAAGTCCCTGGAAGCTCCGATGCTTCCCCCTCCGCTGTTTGGGCTACTCCCACATGCCGCAGAAGCCAAGGGAGCAACCAGAGAGTTGTTATTTGACGGCCTCCTATCCGACGATGCAATGCTGATGTCGGCCCAACTGCTCCTTGCTGTCGACATCGCAGTGGTTGTCGCTGTCACTGTCGCTGCCGTTGCCGTTGTTGCAGGTAAACATGCCTGGCTGTTGGCTGACAGAAGCACCATCCTCGAAGAATCCCCGTATGATCGCTGCCCCGATGCTGGCTGCGGAGGGCCTGGCCGGTGCTCCTGCGATATCTGCGGAGTCCGCGGGGGAGGATCCACGCTTCTGCTCCTCCTCTCGTGTCTGACTAGACTTCTCGTCTTTGACTTGAGCCAGCGCCAGAGACGCGAGTGACTTCTCCTATGACCAGTTTTTCCTCTGCCTTGGCGCTTTCCGCCAGCTTCTGCAGGTTCGTCGTGAGCAAGAGACGATCTTTGAAGGTCCCGACGTCTTAGTCGTTCGGCGGTCGGTGGCAAAGGAGAGGAAGGTGCGGTGTGGGCATGGCCGTTGCCGTCGGACGAAGAGGCGTGGCGCAAGCGTTCCAAGAATTTCTCCATGAGGAAGTTGTTGCTCGCTTTTACGGGTGAATCCGTTGGCGCTGCGGGATCTGAAAGTACACACGGTGCTATGATCATAAGGACGAAACTTTGTTCTGCAGATACTGTGCGCGTAACCAAGGTGTGTTCGTGTCCTTAAAAAGTGTGTGCTTTCGCATACCTCGGTACTTTACGCGATCCATAAGGTGCATACGTGATGTTATTTTTACATGTTCATACGTATGTACGCACTAACTTGCCAGTAGTTCAGGCGTATGCATGCACCACATCTCCGTATCTCGGACTCCAATAATTTCCCTACACTACGCATATGCATGTACTGTTGCTGCAATGTGATGACAAGTGTTTTCATATGTGTACCCCTACAGTACAGTTACGGTCTCCTTTTTGTGCGCAATATGTGCAGCACAGGCTATGAGGTACGTGAGAACCTACCAGTGAACATGTTGTCTGGGAGACAAGAGCAGTGGGGTGCTTGAGCGAGCACTCGTCGGAGATCGGGTTAGCGCATGTGTAATATACGACTACCTTGTTACTTCATTGCATCACCGCCGAAAAATACCTCGAAGACGTTAATAATAGAAACTTTTGCCTACGTCAGAAAGACGAAACTGTTGTAATGTTCAGGTCTCCCAGTTTGAAATGTTCCCCTGACACACGTAAGAAAATGGGCATCTGTGCAAATCTAACTTGCCCAATTTTAGCCTGCCGAGACCACGAAGGTCTTATCGAGGCGTCTCCACGTCGACTATGATATTGCACGAGTATTTTCACGACGAATGGTTCATTTGGGCCGTTGGTCACTTTTTTTATCGTGTCGCATCTGACTTGTGTGCATACAGGCTACATTCACCCAATGTGCTGACCAGTGGTGGCGTGTCAACATTATGCAGACAACGTTGACCCACAAGCGCGATGCGATCCACTCAGGCTTCAGCACGATATGTTATATCAGCCACATGTGTACAGTTCTACCTCCACAACTGACCAACGAAAAGTGGAGCGTGAGGGGGACAGCGTCATAGCTTAGTTGTGCATACTTTTGAGCGTTGTACAGACCACGTCAGTTTTACCAATGGCAAACGTCGACCGGGCCATCCTTAGACTGCGAGGTGTACAAGAAAATCTAAATCAAACTGGGAATTTTTTCAGATGCAGACTTTTTGCATTAAACGAGAAATCGGATTATCTGACAACTGTCGACCAAAATAGACGTGAAAGCAGACTCGAGAGAAACTGAAGTTCCTTCTCTTATTGAGATGTCAAGTAGATGCGGACGTGAAGAACAGAAGATGAACGCGTCGATGTCGTAAGACTTTACCCTTTTCTCTCAACAATGAGCGGGAACCGCCCAAGAATCCAGTTCTCTTATGTGGTACCAGTTGCCCTCAGGCCTGCGAGAGGGTCCCCACCCGGTGGGGGTGCGCCCCATGGGAACCCAGTTCCTTGGTCACTTAGAAGGGGTCTATCCTCCCGGAGGTCAATGGGGAATTGGGCTGGGTGGGTCCGCGGCAGGCAGGCCAATTATGTCAACAACGGGAGAGCATGGCATTGTTCACACACTTGCGCTACGCGGAGTGCTACGCAGGAAGTAACAAAGACGAATTCTAGTCCTCATGTAGTACTCGCATTACGGCGCCCGCAGAGCAAACATCCTGACATTCCCCAACTTGTGTACTGTACGAACCTATTTTGGACGAGTGCTGCTGTTGGATGACGATCATGTTGACGATGTTGAAGTCCGACTTCTTGAGCGCAGCGCACTAATTTTGTGGGTTTTTTTTTTGAATTTGTTTTCAGGACTGCATTGATTCGAGGCTGAACGAGAGATCGTTCGTTCGAGCGTGCTTAAAGCGACTGACGGAGAGCAAAGAAGCGAACAATTTAGAAAGCACTCAGAGAGAGAGAGACAGAGAGAGAGACAGAGAGAGAGAGACAGAGAGAGAGAGAGACAGAGAGAGAGAGAGAGAGGACGTTCAACAGGAGGTTAAAATACTCGTACTATGGTACTGGCACATGCTCAACATGGAAAGAGCGAGAGCTGCTCCACTGCTGATACTCCCCCACAGATTGCTCGTGGCACACGCACGCACACGCGGACGCGTGACAGTCAATGAGACGTGGCCAGCACAGCAGCAATTGGCTCACGAGTTAACTCGTGCTAAGAACAATGTGGGATGCGTTGAAGTAACTGCTGACAAGAATAATCTGTGTTCTTTGGTTACACGCGTGTACTGAAGCTGCAGGTCCATCCTATTCCTCGAATGCGGAGAGGAGAGACTCGTCCTACTTTGGATGGCTGCGACATCGACCTGATCTTATGAGTCACAAAAAAAATCATGGGTTTAACTCAAAAAGATCTGCCCCTACTTGTCCACCTCCCACAGCCAGCGTGGCATTCCCTCGGGGAGTCCGGAGCAGCTTAGTTGGCCCTAACCGCTCCAAGGGGCTGGTGACGTAGTCCGCTCCAGCCCACAACAACGCACGCACACACGGATAAACGCACCACTCCCTCCATGACAACAAGACTTAAAGTGGTGGGTTATTTTGGTTCGTCATGTATGCTATAGGAGACAAAAGCGTCATGCTTTCAAAGCTCCAACCCACGCATGATGTTAAGAATGTACAGAAGTGGGCTGCTCATTGCGGTACTGTACGCGTATGCAGACAACATCGACGCGCTGACAATTTTTGTCTTATAATAAATTCCTGAACGCCGGTTCTGACGCAAGAGATTTTCTAGACCTAGTGTGTTGACTGATGTCAACTTTTGGCCATGAATCGACCATGGAGTTTTAGGTAGAAACCTCAGCTTGCGAGTGAAACACTTCCTAGCAACGTAACTGCAGTAAACTTGACAAATAAGGAAGAACTGTAACAGCCTGTGAAAATTAGAGGAATTGGGAAAAAAGAAAAGTTAATTGAATCGCAATGAAAGGTGAAGAAGCCTAGAATGCAATTTTCGTCACCTAATTATTAGAAAATTCTTTACCTAAAATTTTCAGGCCTAGTCATGACTTATGATCGTGATTAAAATGATCATGACGTGATTACAACAGAATAACCAAGTGTTACAGATTTAAGAGGAAAAGTGTCTGGCTGAGTGTCCCTCCTCCCTTCCCGTCAACGATGGGCCATACCCAGAGAGAAGGTTTATGTAAAAGTCTCCTGCATAAGGCTGTGTGTGTACTCATGATGTACCGTCTTTGTTGTCGCTGTTGCAACAAGTACAATAGGAATAGTGTAGTATAATATTAAATTATGACTTGGAGGAGCGTGTCCATATGAAACAGCTCCAAAATGGAGCTGTTTCATTTTAGCCATTCAGGTCTTTCCCGCAATAGCAGAATACAAAAGTGATCGTTTTTTCATGTTGCAGATTCTTTTTTGACGAATGCATGGATAAAGAACTTTAGACATTTATTACGGCTCTTTTTGTTTTAATTTTTCAAAGTAATTCGGAAAAATGAGCCAACTTTACAGGAAGAGGAAAGGCCGCAGCTGCCCATAATGAATGTTCCTGGCGCATGAGCGACATGACCCAAACACGTCTTACGTTACGACTTGTTCTTATTTTTAGAAGAAAAAACCTTATTGGGTGGATCAAGGAAAAGAAGAAAAGATCATGGAGGAATCTTTTCAAAGAGTTCGTAATCTTGACGCAGCACATATATACAGAAACAGTCACCACAGCGAGAAATGGGAGCATTACTGTGTTTGAGCGTCGCTGCATTGTCCACACGATCCACTAGTTCACATTCAAAATAGAAAAAAGAGTACAATCCGCCTAACACACAAAGCACGCGATAGCAGTGCCAGAGTACAACTTGGTGTATGTAGGTGAGTGTGATACGATGCCTACAATATTGCAGGATGATAGAAATTTTGTGCACCACGAATAAATCCCTCTCTTCCCTGAAAAGGGCAAAATGAGCGTCCCACTTAGCAACAATGTGTACTTGTTTAGCAAGAGCTCTCTACGCATACTCTGTGCACAGTGTCCATAGTACGGAAGAGCAGTATTGGAAAAGTTTCTTTCCAGATCAGCGTTTCTTCTTAGAAATACCTCTACAAATGGGCCTCTAGTCCGCATATGCGATAGTAAATATTCGTGCCACAAATATGAGCTTACCCCTTCGTGTCTCCTCATTCCCCAAATCGCAATCTTCCCTCAGGGTTTCCTCCGCTTGCTTGTATTCAGTCGGATCCTTCTTGACCAAGATGACGATGCTCCGTTTCTGCTCCCAGTCCGCAGGCGACGGAGGAGGGCTGTCTCCACCGAGGCCGCTATCGACCTCATCGGGAAGTTCAGACAGCCTCGGTGCGACGAGTCGTCGCAGTGGGGGCGGAGAGGTGGTGGCGTGGAGGTCGGTCAGGAGGATTAGAACGTCGCATCTGCAAGTTGAAGTTCAAGATTAGCATAATGCCTAAGGTTATATACGTACGCAGGAAGTGGAGGCATTACCGACAAGCTAGTGGCTTTTCCGCGGCGGTGACAGCTGCCTTGAGCCCGTAGCACTTTCTGCACTGGCTGCTGAAGCCCATCTTGAAGAAAGTTGCTCTTCGACTGGGGTAGGTTAAGTTCTAGGTCATGGAGACCTGGTAAGCGCTGTAGCAGTACTGTATGCACTACCGCACGCCGTAACGCGCCGACTGCACACGAACCCGACCGAAGGACAACTGTCTGTCTGGCATCGGAGAAAACAACCCCTTGCACAAAAGAGTGCGGACATCTGCCTTTTCCCACCCTCGCACCCGCCCATCCGGAGCCTTCCTCTCACCCTGAACGGTGGCGTGCGCAGCCGAACGCCGTTGGTCTCGAGCACGTTCCCTTCCTTCTGGGGTTACGACGTCCCGCCCGCGACGGTGGCGCGTGCCAGGACAGGCGAGCTACACTCGAACCTTATTCGGTCACGTTGCCCAAGTCGGCAGTCTTTGCAGCAGGAAAAAAACCAGTGGGTAAAAACAGCCGTCAGTTGCCCTGTAGTGATGAATGCCTATAGTATTATTAGCCTTGACGGCCTTGACGACTTATGAGTGGTCGAAGAAACCCCAGAAATTAATGGGAATTGTTCATCGAGTTATCCAAACTATGTGATGCACAATAAAATATGCTATAGGCACAAGCTACAATGAACGCGCATACTGCACATGCTGGCACAAACGACAGTGAAATAAGTGTACGTTATGTGTGTGCACACAAGTTGGAGTCAGCGTATGTGCTGAGAAAGAAAAAGTTGTCGTTCGCGATCATCTGTCTGAATGAACAGTCCTCCGGGAGAGTTATCGAGGACAATTCGAGGACTTTTCGGGACGAATAATTGAGCGCATCCACAGAAGCACATTCGTATGTTCTATAATGTTCTATACGTGTTCTACGAAAGAAACAGTCTTGACTGTTCGCACAAGCTTCTGTACTCACAGTCAACTGCGCTCCCTTCGAATCTGTCCTCTTTGCCCATTTATGCATATTTATTCTGTGCCCAGTTATGCACACTCTTCACTGAAGTGCGTCCTTTCTTTACACGCGTTATTTCCATGATCCAATACAATACAAGTGTAGATGCACTCGTGCTTATTTTCGTTCCAGCTCCCATATTCAATCATATTTCCCTCCTGTTTTCTCCAAGATCTGAGGCAGCTGTCCGTGAACCAAAATAGCCCCCGACCTAATACTGTAGAGACCAGCTGATGTTGCTTTTGGGGTGTGGGAGGGAGGCGAGAGTAGCGGCCGTCGCCGCCGTCGCCTTGGTCTACAACACCTCCTGAAAAAACGTCAGCTGCTCGTCGGCGGAAAAAATGGGGGGAAGGCGGTGACCGCACGCTCGCGTCAATACTTAAAGGGGCGAGCGGGTGGTTTGGCAAGATACTCCACAAGAAGCACACACCTGCCTCACTAAATAGTTATGTAGTGGTCCAGGAGCTTGCCATATGGCACGAGGGTAAAAACAGGCGATTCTGTATTAATGATTGTCAAGAGGAATAACAATTTCTGCAGCTTGGACTTGACTGCACTTGGGGGAGAACAAAAAACTCAGCTTCGAGGAACAGAAATGCGTCCTGCGTCCGACTAAGATCCCCATGTACAGTCTGGACCCCACCCACACTGCTCCATAAACAAAAAGCCAACGCTGCAAGTCTGGTGTCATTAGTCGTGGCCCGAACAGCTGACTGCCCTGTTGACTTTAGCACCTAACCAAATTTCTGCTACATAATGGTAGCGGTCCGGGGCTCTAGGTGTTACCTAAATAGCCGGTGGCTTACAATGGATAAAAGGCAGCTGCTCTCACTGTGCTCTGAATAAGACACAGATTTATCCGAAATCTCGTTTCAGCCCGCCGCAGCCGCCGCACCCGGTTTTCCCTCCCGTCTGAAAAGACTTTGACCATCTAATGATGCTGTCCCTGCAGGGGACGCGGTGATGGCCGCCGCCGCGTTTCCGTGAGGAGATAAACGTGATCGTGCTCGAGCACCCTGAAGAGGTACACAGGCTTGACGATGAATTATGACGTAGTTAATTCGAAGACAACCATGTGCTTAGTCGAAGACATCCGGGGGAAATTGGGATTTTATGAGGTACTACTCTATAGCTCACACTCACCCTCTCTGTACTCTGTAGTGTAGAGCAGAGGATTCACCTTATACGGACCGGGTGATTTTGATCTTATGTTGGGAATGACGTTGCATGAGGAATCTCCAAGATAAAACTATGTCAGTGCTTTATGAGAACCTTTTTTAATTAATTCCACAGTTTCTGTCTAAATCTACAAGCCTGAGATTGCTCATAAGAGCTTTTTCCACGTATTTTTCAAAGTGACTGAGCTGACTGAAGTCAAAATCACATGTTCGCAGGCCTTTTTAGCGTTCTAGTTCTGGAACAGTTGGCAGCTTTCGCTGACATTCAAGCCTTTTTCGAAGCTTTTTCATTATGTAAATGATCAGTGATTATTGAGCAGTCGAAGTCTTTGCTTGCTTTAGGGCCTGAAGACTTTGACCATAAGAAGGAACCTTCGGACGTGAAAATAATCCCCGGGGGACAAAAGTGACTGCGGCAACTTTCTGTGTCTTTGGATGAGTCGAGGGGGTAAACAGGTTACTACTTATGGGCGAATTTACAGAAAACATGAAGCTCTCGGTGACTAGAACTTGCTTTATTTTCTAGCCACGTCATTAAACTTTACACCGACGAATCATAAGGTTTGTACTCTCTGTGGACAAACCGTCAGGACCACCTGGTACCTGGAAAGGCTGTCACAGCTTTCCATTGGGAATCTCCTGTCCGAAGGCGTTTAAAATAGATCTGTAAAAGAGAAATGTGAAAAAAGTGGAACAAATTTATGTATTAGGTTGAGATTGCACAGTTTTCGCAGTGCAACTCTTTCTGAGGTCTTATAAGGTAACCTTAAAAGGAACCATTGTTCATTCTGGAGCCTAAGCAGGAAGAAAAATGATGGAGTCGAAACACTTTCTCGACCCCGTTGACCTAGTGATGCACACCGAAAGTTGCTTCTTCTAACGTTAGGTCATCAGCAAAGAGGTGAGACTTGATTCCCTTGTGCGTCAGATGAGGATGTCGCTGATCATGTCATCCTTGTCTCACATGCTTGCGTCCGAACTATGACTTAATAACATATTTCAGCGTTATGAAATTCAATCTTTGCCGAGGAACAGCTAATACCGAGGACGTTAGGTTCTCAATCTTTGCGGCAACCATGGTGCCCATTCAAAGAATCAGGGTGCCTCCACAGGGCCGACGTTTGGAATCCGGAGTCATGGGCGCGAAGTAGCGTGTCGAGAACTCGAAGTGTGTGAACCCGAAGCACGCCAACGCGTGTTAGAGATACACGATGATGACAGTGCCACTAAAATAGATAACACATGCCAAGTGGTAAACTGAGTCAGATATAAGAGAGTAACGTAAACAGAGAGTGACGTAATTCCGAGATTCTCGCAACCACACGTCGCGAAAAAAGTCAAGTGCCAACGGTCAATGAAATAATGCAGCGCCAATTGACTTGCTCGCGAGAGTGTCTTGGTTTTTTTTAAAAAAACTTTATAGCAAAAGCATACTTTCTAGATCACAGCATATTAGTTAGGATGAGAAGGTTTTGAGATTCATAAAGGAGAAGAAAGAGACTTCATGTTAATTCTTAAATACGGTTTCTTTCTTCATACAGTAATACAGTAAACCAAAGTAGTGAATTGCTGAATAACGTATTCTTCGTATTATTATAGCGAACTTGCGAATATCCGCCCAATTTTCACAATTTTGTCCCGAACAATTTTCATCTCCTACATAATATTTTTTGAAGCATGAAGATTATGACTCATTGCTTCTGCTCCACAAGCGCAAGAAGGCTCGCAGCAGCCAATGTCAGATGACGAAAACACGTCTGTGGCCGAGGCAAATGAAGGCAAAAGCGTGTCCAGTCTCAAGAGCCCCCCCCCCCCCTTGAGCGCACCGCGCTTGAGCGGGGCCAGTACGGCGGGGTGCTACAAAAGTGTATATCATAAGGGCGCATGCGACTACAGCGTACCCATTGGATCGCATACCAGTATGACGTATCAGAGATGCGAAGATTTGGTGGAGTTAGGCCAGACCGTCCTTGTCACTGTTGTCATCGTCAACGTTGTGGCCGTTCTCGTTGTCGCTTTTCATGGAGCTTTCCAACTTGCTCTCTGGACGATGTCGTCACCATCGTCTCCTTCATGGAACTCTGCGCTATTGGTACTTGCGCTCTATCTGGTCATGGTACGCTGTAACGTTAGTGGGTCTTTTGTGACGAGCGTTCTACTTTGGGGTAACCCTGCTTCAACTAGGCCTCGTTGCTGCCAGTTCCAGTGCCAGAAGATGAAATAGGCACTTTTGAAGAGTCTCATAGTCAGAGTGACGGACAATCCAATCGTGAGTTATTGAGTCAACTGGCGCGAAGTGGTGAAATATTTCGAGTACTTGAAAGGCATTGATTTTCCAGACGAACAAAAGGCTAAAGTAGACGTTCCCATTGGCAGCAACGAGGCCAGACTGATGCATCATGGAGAGAGACCTGACGGACTGCTAGGTCCTGTGGCACGTCTCATTGCGTTCTCAGCGACAACTTCTTTACGTAAACTGCAGAACTGCAGTACAGTATTTTATTTACGAACGAAGGCCAAAAGATCTTCCTGTGACCGTTTCTACGTGCTTCTCTTCCTCAAAATCGTTCAGCATACGTAGTTTGCTTTTGATGTAGAGGTTGTGGAGCACCCTCAACCAAAGTTCACTGTAGCACTTCTACATGACAGAGGCTATTTTGTGAAGGAGCTTGAACGACAGAATATGCATTACTAGCCAAATACGTGGTACATGAGCGCGTCTACTTCGATAGAACCAAAAGTTTATTTAACTCTATAGTGTGCAATGGTTCACACATTTTGCATAATTTTCACCCAAGATGGCTCAAAACATCCTAAAAGATGTCCAAAATGCCCAAACTCTTTGCATTCAGTTTTAGTGAGTCATTCGGAGTCTTGTTCATGGAGACGTCTTTCCTCCAGCAGTTTGTTCCGATCGGGATATGCAAAGGTCAAGAGAGTCGTGGAGCTGGGATTGATACCTTGTATGACACAGACCGATCAGAGTCTCCGTCGTCCCCCATTTGATGAGCATCTTCACCTCGATTGAACTGGGTCGAAACTGAGGCTAGATGATACTCGTATCGGTATCGGCGATACCGAAACTCACCCTGTATCGTGTATCGGCAAATGCCCGACTCTCTCTATTTGCTCTTCTTGGACAAGATCCCCAAACTCAAATCTGTCTCCATCCACTCCATCTTTGAGGGAAGCCTTCTCAATACCCCTAACCAAGACAGAACTGCCTGCAATGGACTCCGACCAGGAGGAACAGGCAGTTGAGCCTGGATTTAAAGATGTAGTGAGTATTCTCGTGGACAATTTTTTGACCAAATGAGACACTCTATACGTGTTTTTATATCGGGTGTCGACTCGTGTATCGCGATACTCTTGCCGTATTGACTCGTGCATCGACTCGCCCAGAAATTTGGAATATCGCCCAGTCTAAGTCGAAACATTCCACTGTGTCAGCGACTGTGCCTCTGTCGCCTCCCATAACCATGACCTTTCCCTGGACAGCAACAACAGAAGGGAGTCTTCATATTTGGTGTCTCTGAGCCATCATTGGTCACCGGATCATACTGCTGACACGAGGATGTGACGTCGTCTCTATCGTCCACGAAATCTTCAATAATATCGTTCCGCCAATGACCTCAAACTTTTCATTGAAGGCAGCGCAAGAAAATGCAAAATCGTCCGTTTGGGGTGTTTGCCACGACATTTCTTCACCTGTTTTCTTGAGGATTGTATACCTCGACTGCATCAAGTATCTCATGATCCAATGACAGCCCGCCAACCACATATATTTCTCCATTGAGTACAGTGCATCTTGGAAAGGACCTCCTGCTTGTCGTTCCACCCACCGTGGACCATTTGTTCTTTGCTGGATCAAATCCCGCCACTGTATCTGAAACCTGCTCTGTGGAAAGATAGGCCTCTCCGATAACTTATATATAGCCATTCAGGACCGCAACGCAAAATAAAAATCTCTTTTCGTGCAGGGGCCTGGAAGCAGAGATAGTCTGCTGCTCAACGTCGAAACAGACTCTTGGTACTCCGTATAGCAAATTTTGGCGTGATGAGGAGTTGAGTCTCTTCTACGATGCTTCTCTGTGTCTGTTGGAAGTGATCGGCCTCATTCAGCAAGGAGTCCGTTTGAAAGTCCCAGGAGCGGAACATACAAACTTCAGGCATGAATTTTTCTAAAAAGAAGCTGTCTTCAAACAGACCAAGTCTTATATTCCTTAAGCGTTTTGGAAGAAAAGCTGCTCTTGAGCTATTATGCCTGAGCAATCTCATGATCGCATTCCACACGTGATGTTCATCAGCATTGGGACCAGGCTTGCTTAACAGACCATCAATCTCATCTTCTTCCAGATCCAAAAAGTCCGAGCGCTCTCAAAGCTTGACAAAATTGTACAAGAGAAATCCGGTGCTCTTGGTGAATAGCTCTACAAGTGAGAAATCACTTGCAAATCTATTGATTTCAATGGCGTCGCCCAAAGTGAGGTTTCCGACCATGTACCTCACACAGTGTTCAACTGCGCCGCTGCAGTCAAGGTAATGGGCTTCTTGCTGGACTGCCTTCACATTTTGTCTGGTCAGGGTCAGGTCGTGCCCGTGCATCCATTTCACAATTTGGTCGAAACTTTCGTTGTTTGTGATGGGTGTCACAGGAGATTCTTGGGTCTTGGCGTGGCATGGCGTGTCTCTTTCGGACCAAAACAGGACCCTGAAGTAGTCGCTGAGTCCACCCGACCTTGTGGATGTCGCAGCTCTCTCCTCCTGGCAGCATAATGCGCCCATGGGAAAGGTCGTGTCCGAGGGCCAAATCTGGAATCGTTTTTACCGTTTATTTTTTACTCAACGTCGATCTCCCCTTTCATTCATCACTCATCGAAGAAAGAAAATGAGGTGTCAGAAAAATGAATTTGTTTACATCAGTTTGAGCTATCACTGCAGTCGATTTTGACAGTCCTTGCCCAAGCTCATCAAGGAAGCTCTAGCGACCTCCGGCCCCATGTTAAAGAGCCCTCGGGCGCCGTGTCTCGGGAAGACAAAAGGGGCAAGGTCAAAGGCTCTCATTCCTTCCCAGATCTATGAGGTCATTCAACGGCGACACCCATTCCTTCAGGTACGTGTGACTAATGTGAGGAAGCATCATGAGTTTGTCTTCATTTGTGTTGTAGGTCAGTATTCATGAACTGGAGGAACTGTACGCACTTTTCAGAAGTGCAGAGTTCATCAAAGAGAAGAAGCACCAACATTCGTCAGCGGAGCAATGTCGTGTATGCCACACCAAACTCATGGGCGAGGAGGTACTTCTGGGTTGGCCACGACCATGGCTAGATCTCCGGACAACAGTTCTGGCTGGTGCAAGCTGGAGGCCAAGAACAACATAGGATTTGCATTGGCTTGAACGCCAATGTAACGTATACTATACGAAGTAGAGTAGACCTTTGATACGTTCTGAAAACAGCGCCATGCTCTGTTGTCACCCTTCCCAAGGCTGTCTGCCTTTCTTGGGGATACGGGACTACTCCCAATCCCCGCACTCGCGCCGTCGTCAAATGGTACGTGGATTATGAAGGCAATTGATATGGACATAGGGCAACCGAGCACATCTACATGTACCTATTCCGCTGGTCTATGGTTTGAAGTAGCAGCAGTTGTTGCCGTCCGTGGTGTGGCAGTCGCAGTTGGTGCACGCTGGGCCAGCGGTGCAGCTGCTGCAGCCACAGAAGAAACGACAGCTGCTGTTGGACTGTTGCTGTTGCTTTGGGCAGCACAACAGCTCAGCCTCGATCTTCAGCCTCGACCGAATTCGGGTGTCTTTATTGCTTTAGGGCGATCATGCGTTCGGCTCCAGCTCAGTCGTCCGTTCAGACTCCGCAGGATGTGTCTCCGCCTTCCTCGGGGACCTCCGCTGAGGAGAACGGCCAGGCGATCTTGCCCAAGGAGGCCGAGTAAGTGTTGCTTGAACAATCTATTACAGTGAATGTCAGAAGCAAAGTCGTTTTTCTGGCCGACGACTAAACATTAAGCACGTGGGAGGGGTTCATGTTTCACTCAGTCGCCTGGCGGTATAAGGCTTTTAGTCTCTCTACCAGCCCTTCCTCCGTGATCTCGTCCTGCGCGACGGCAGCCGGGGCGCCCGTCTACAACTGGGTTGAAGTGACCCAGGACTTTATAGCGGCTACCAAAGGTGACCAGCCAAATGAAGCACAGATCGATAGTGTTTTACATTTGTTTATATATTTCTTTAGAGCTCGAGCTGGGCGAGCTGTTGCACGACGATCTCTTCGGTCTGTTCGAGGCCATGTCCGCCATAGAGATGATGGACCCCAAGATGGACGCGGGTATGAGGTGCAACCGGCAAGCCAAGAAACCATACAGCTTCCAGTCTGCCTTGGAGGTAGGTCACTTTGCCAACATTGACATTCTTAAGTCACTAAGGGGTCGTTTCAGACCGGACACGTGAGGCTCGACGGACTGACCAAGGGCGAGCAGATCGGCATTATCGACCAGACCTTTGCCTGTTTGGTCACTTGGCTGGAAGGTCATTCCCTGGCCCAGACAGTATTTACCAATCTCTATCTTCACCAGCCCTTTGAGATCAGACAACCTCTCATAAAGGCCTTCTCAGTGACTATGCTCAAGTTAATAGACGTCATCAAGGAGCTCACGGCCAGGTTAGTCAGCTGTATCCAGCATCAACCTTCTCTGCATTGGATATTTCTGCATTGGATTTCTCTTTTCCTAATCAGAGGTGGAGTTTATGAGGAGGAGGACTTCCAGCCCGTGTCCTACAACTTCAAACTTGCCTCGGAGGTGAATGAGATGAGGGGTGCAGGGATGCTTAAGGAGGTGGAGGATGACCTTCAAAGGGTCATCAGGGGAACAAGAGCGAGGCCTGGAGAAAACAGAACAAAAAGCGTGCTCAAAGAGGTTTGAAAGATCTCCAGGGTGAAGTGGGTAGACTGAACCTGAGCCTTTTCCTATCTTTCAGCATGAAGAATGCAATGCCCTTTACAGTCGAGTTCGCTTCACACGCCACCTCTACCTGGCCCTAGTGGCGCTTTTGAGGCGTGACTCTACAGAAGCCTACAGGTTGCTGTCAACTGCCAAGGAGCAGACGACGTCGATGGTGACCTCCATTGACCTTGGGTCAGAAGGCAAGGAGGACAATCTCGTGGGTACGTTAGTTGATAGAGCCTATCTTTAGCACACGTGCAAACATGTACAGACTAATTTTCAATCCTTACCCACCTGAAGGTTTTGAACGTCTTGCCAATCAGCGCCTTCTTCCTCCTACGTTCCCTCGCTACACGGAGATCAAATCGCGCTGTGAAGGCATCCAATACCTCAGAGGCCTGGTGGATAGGTTGCTGCAGGCAACCGCTGTCACAAGCATCACCACCTTTCATTCTGCTCTGGTTAGTGAAGGATGCGCGCCCGATTCGTGATTACCGCAAATAGTGTACCCTTCCGCACTGTAGTAGCAGGATACATTGATGGCCATGTACGTATTCATTAGGCTAGTTCGAGAAGGTACTTTTTCTGGAAAATTCACATTTTTCATCCTAGGTTTTTGGCATGGAGACAAATGAAGAGGATTTTACTAAAAACGTTTTTTCCTAAAAAATCGTTCAATATCTGCACCTATAATTTGAAGTTTTACTACAGTAGTAGCACAGTACAATCAGAGACACTTTTACCACATAGCATTTTAGCACAAACGAAGTCAACACTTATGCATAGACAGTACACAGCAAACTCCCAAAAATGCTGTGTTATATAAGTGTCTCTGACTGAGCTGAAATTTTTTTTGCTAATTCTAGACGACATTCCCCACTATTAGCTCCTGAAATGTCATATCAATCAGAGACACTTTTATAAGATAGCATTTTTAGAGTTACAAGATCAGGTAGCTCCATGTACTGTGCTACTGTAGTAAAACTTCAAATTAAAAGTGCAGATAGTAAATCAATTTTTTTCTCAAAAAATGAGACTTGTACCAGCCACACCAGTGTCCAATGCCAATTTTCCGACTGAAAATCCGAAGTTGACATTTTCGAACTAGCCTAGTATTCATGGATATGAAGACCCTGCAATGCGTCATTCACACACTGCACGTACGTATAGTACTAAACTTAGAATATGTAATCCTGGACAAAGGTGACCAGTAGCCTGAACGTTCCGCCGGTCAGTCAATGTGCGGCTTTCTGTGAGTGAACATCTAATGCACTGTTACGTAGATAGCCTCTCATAACGAAATGAGCATGAGAAGTGGGAGGGAAAGCTTCAGGACGGCCTCTGCTACATTAGCCACCCAACAAGCATGAAGTGACATCTTCTAATTGCAATGTGATGGTTTCAGGAGTTTTTCATTGACTTCAGCACTTTCAAGCCATGCGTGCTCTCTCGCTCGGCCCTCCAGATTCTCTATACTCCGCTCAGCAGTCAATTTCCATTCACCAATGCCAATGCGCAGCAACAACCGTCGACCGTTTCATCCCCACTGCCACCCCCTACATCGTTAACGCAGTTCTCGGACCTGTTGAAGGATGCCTGCCGATCTTTCATTGCCCCACCAGCTCTGATAATGCTGAAAACACCTCCGTTCAATGCTAAACAGGTGAGCCAAATTATGTTTACATCTGACAACGTAATAATTGTGGTATTTTCCAGCTCCGAGAATGCATCGATACTTTCTTCGTTCAGTGTTGCCGCCCCATGACTCTCCTCTTGCAGACGTTCGGGCACAACAGAGCAAGGCAGAGAGACAAGCTGGTGGCTCTCGTCGAGGAATTTGCTACAGTTCAGGAAGAGGTCGAGCATAACTTTCGTGCAGTGTTGGCATGATGTCATCATCACCTGATCATTTCTCCCAGGCGGACAAATTGGACAACATGTTGAATGCTGTGACCACTCATGGTGCCGACGGCAGCCGGCCCCAAATGCTTTTCTTCTCCACATGGCTCTTATATCATGTTCTCAGGATCATGGTTCGGTAAGGAGCAAAACGATGTGGCTTCGCTTCCTGGCCACCTGATTGACTTACGCATAAATGAGATGATTTCTCACTCAGGTACATCCTGTCTGGCTTCGAACTCGAGCTCTATTCACTACACGAGTACCCTTACCTGTACTGGTACTTGTATGAGTTGCTCTATCCGTGGCTGACCACCTGCCTACACAGGGCAGACACGTACCTACAAGAGAGGGAGCAGAGCCAGGAGACACAGCGAATGGCAGGTTGGGTACTCACGAAATATGAGGTCTTCTCATGAGTTATGAATACACTTAGACAAGGAATTTCAATTATTTTGACCTTTTTCATGAGCTGCCGTTCCTTCAGCATTTTCAATTTCCCCCCTTTTTCGGGTAAAACTTCCGGTGTTACGTTGTTACTTAATCTGGTCTCTAACACTTTAAAGGCCCCCCCATTAGCATTGTATGCATCATTGTAACGGTATGCAATGAATATACAGAGTGAATGCATGCAAATGCAAAGCTGAAGGAAATCTTATTGGAACGGTCCCCACGACTTTGCACGAACTGGTTAGAAGTTTTGTGCATCCATGCATCAGATTTCCCCCTCCTCGCCATCTCTTGGCCTTCTAGGGACAGTCTGATATAAATATCCCCCCCCCGTTTGTCTGCAGTCCTTGGTGTGTCTGCCCTCGAGCTAAGGGAAGAATTTTGCTGTCATCTCTCATCCGGTGCGTCACTTTTTCTCGTATTTTTGCCGCAGGGGATTTGGCATGGAAGCGAAGAAAGGAGCTCTGCTGTCCACAGAAAGTGTCGCATTTGTGCATACGTACTATGTTGCAGGCAAGAACAAGAAGAAGGTCAAGAGCAGCGCCAAGAAGGGGAAGGGGACGGGCTTGCCCAGGCCCTATGCCAGGGAAATCACGTTGTACCAAGGCTACGGGTGCATTTGCGCGGGCTACTTCAAGGTAAGCTCCAGCGGTGCAGTGTAAAAATAAACTAAAGACAACTGTTTTTTAAAAAGTGACGTCTTTGAATCTTCTAGCTTCTGGTCGGCTTGAAGAAAGAGCACAAGATCTTGATCCCGAGCCCCACGTTCGACAATGAATCAGTGCGCTACGAGCATCGATTTGCCCCATTCGCCAATCTCCTTACCCCACCTCTGATGCCTTACGGGTAGGAGGCATTTTTGCTCTCCTCAACAGTGCTTATGATGAAAGTTACGTTTTAACCACCATACCTCGTAGTCAATACCGCGAGATCTACGATCACGCGTTGGCAGCTGACGATCTCTTCACCGCCGCCGGCCGCGACTTCGCCCGGGCAAGACAGATTCTGGAAGCAGCGGCGGCAGCATCAAGTCCTGCAGGAGGCGGCGAAATGGCCACATCCTCGGCCAGTGAGGCCACAATGCTAGCTTCGGTGGCCAAGAATAACTTCGTGGCCGCGTGCATCTTGGCAAGGGACCACAGTCGAAAAGTACATAACTGTTGCACCATGGCATGACCTGCAGGATCATGCATGCTGTCTTTTTCCAGGTTGACTTTGACTTCGGACCTCATAACACGTTCCCCAGCGTCAGACTCGTGTAGGACGTCGGAGAAACTCCCTTTCTAGTCTTGGATCTCTGACCAAATTGACGGTGCACCACTTATGTCTCACTATATCGCTATGCGTATGGCCAATAAACGGTATTGTGACATCGTCTGCAACGCACTCTGTGTAACGTTAGAATGGTCACCACATCCATGCTCCTGCTCAGCCTGCTCGGGGAGGACGAGCTTTGAGCGGGGAAAATTGCAGCCACTGGAAATATCCTCATCTGCCGGCTCTGTTTAAAATGTGGAAAACGTGTCTCACTCCCCGCTGTCTCTTCTGCCTGGACAGTTCAAGAAAGCCGAGGGGGGGGGGACTCGAAGGGGATCAGAGGAGAGCAGAGCCTGCGTAACTCTAAAGCTCCCCCCTCAACCCTTTTTTTCTGGCAACGGCACTGGGTAAAAATATGAGACTCAAAATTTTATGGCGGGCGGAGAGGGCCATAAATAACGCTGGTGTGCACTAGAAGGCCGGTGATACATTTTTCCCAGGGGATTTTGCATTTCTCCTCCTCCCCCTCCATGTTATTATTATGGCACTCATGCATTCAGACTTCTCTGGCTGGGGCCTGCCAGCCTTGGGAAATAGTCGCTGGTGGCGGTGCTCAGCGCCGGGAAGGACAACGATCAGAAGTTTGAATTTGGCGCCACAATCACTGAGAGGCCCAGCGATTGGCCGAGTGCCGTCAAATCAGGAGGAACCATTTCAAACGGGACCGCCTGCGGCCTCTTCTTTTTTCTTTTCGTTTCGTAGAGTTGTATCGAATCTGGATCAAGCCGAGCCAAGCTCAAAACTAAAGGGATCGGGAGGATCCAACACCGACCCACACTCATGCACCCGTTGGCGGGGTCATTTCTTGCACCGAGCCGAGCAATTCCGACTCGAACACAGAGCCCGAATGAGTCGAGCTAACTTGGGCTCGACACAGCTCCACTTTCTCCCTACCACTAAAATGTAAACAGCGAACTTAGAGCGGTCAAGACAAACGTTTCTATTGTTATAACAGAAAATAGAGCGAAAACCTTTCCTATTCTGTTTTGTTGACATCCAGGACATCGCTGTTCGTCCTCTTGTCCGTGGTCGCCATCCAGTTGCCGTTGACTTCGACCAGAAGTTGGGTGAGAGCGACTTAGTTCGTGCATGCACTTGCTGAAATGTGAAATCTTTTTCGTAACTATACAGTGCTTGCCGTAGATAATGTCACTTGGTACAAATCGTTGTGCTATGCTTTGCGGGATAATTGTAAGGTCAAATTTAAGGTTGGAATGTATGATGGAGAGTGTCAGACATGAGATCCTGCACTCTTGTCAAGTTTCAAGCACTCATTGTCATGCTAGAGCACTTTGAGTGTGATGAGTTGACAAGAGCACCGTGCCGGTCACTGATGAAATTCGATGTTTTTGACCAGAAAATGAAAGTGAAAGTGGCTGAAATTTTCAGTGCTCTTGTCAACTCATCACACTTGAACAGCTCCAGTGCCTTAACAAAAATTCATAACGGTGACCTTCTGCACTAAAAGTTCTGTCCCAGTGTCTGAACAATCAATTACAGGTTGAAATTCCACTCGGAAGCATCCCCAGGCTGTGTCTGGCAGCAATACGTACCGAGCGACATTTTTTGCGGCGAGCACTGTATATTTCTTCGCATTGTGAAACTAAATTTTCCCAATGACATACGTGTATCATATGTACTATACGTGCAGGTTGACACTCATCATGATCATTTCATGACTGGCCTCTTTGCATTTGCACTGGTATGAATGCATGCAGAGGTGCATAGTCAAGTATTATGTTAAGGTTGAGCAGTATCATCGCTATCTATTAGGCTAGGTCGAAAATGGGTCAACTTTGGAAATTCACTACCTGCATCTGGGGTTTGTTACATGGGGTCAAAAGATGAAGATCCAGTCAAATACTTTAAAAAAAATGTGTTTACCTATGCCGTACTTGATTTGAAATTTATGTTGTAAGCTACTGTAGTAAATTTGCAATGAGAGATTTCAGCTCTGGTGGCTGTCAGAAGCTGCCAAACTGGGTGAAAATCATTCACCAAAATGCTGACCTGCTCCAGTTGGTCAGAAAATTTTTTACAGCAAGTCCTGAAGAAGTTTTTTTTTAACTTATTTTATAAGATTATGCAACTTTAAATGCATTTGGGCATAGCTAAAACTCCTTTTTTCACTTTTATTTGACTACAAAGTCTTCAAATGGAATGTGGTTACAAATTTTGGGCACCCATGGGGAATTCCAATTTTCGACCTATTATCTCTCTATATAAAGCTGTTTGAGTATGTATGTATGTTTGTGCCCCTCGGGCACTCTCAGTTCTTCACAAATCTGGCTCATTTTTGGCATGCGAGACCTTTGGGTCAACAAGGACATAGCCTATGCAAAGTTGCATGTCGAGGCCGTTTT
>JAAUXU010075274.1_pt1 | contig 34539 bp, 37 predicted proteins | sample 7278151 | NCBI WGS metagenome assembly JAAUXU01 (sample SAMN14350113, study PRJNA611818) | marine sediment metagenome | isolation source: surface marine sediment (1.8m) | place: French Polynesia: Moorea | collected 2018-08 | reverse complement strand
GGTTCGGAAAAAGCTCTCCCATTGTCCACAGCACCGTCAATGCCAGAAGAAGCTGACGAGCGGAGGGAAGATGGCACCACCCAGTCCCTAGTGCCAGATCCACAGGACACGTGCACTGTAGGCCTCATGAGTGTACTGCAGGCCCACATGGGCCTGGCGTCAACTGCAGACCTGGTGTCGTCCAAAGCCTTCCTGCGGCTGCCGTCGTCTCTGAACAAGATTGGCTGATCGGTTGACCCTTATCAGGGTTGGTCGTCGGGGCTTCGTTGACCTTTGCTGCAGAGTGCGCCAACTTGTCCGTCCGTGGGTCAGAAGGCCTCAAGTGAGGGTCCCACTCTGGCCAGCAGTGGGAGCAGCTGAACTTCCCTTTGTATTCCCTCAATACCCAACAAATAGCTGGGAAAAGAGGTGAAGCTTCTCTCTCCTCGATACTGCTCATGCTGATGTTTTCCACCCTTCCTTCCTCCCTCCCTCCCTCCCATCCTGCCCTCGTGCGAGGCCGAGCTCTGTGTGCAGTCGTCGTGCTTGTTTACCCAGCAGCCCAACCTTTTGCTTACACAGTGACCTAAATGTCGAGGTCCATTGTAAGGTCTGTACACACACGCAGACACGAACGTCTTAAGCCAAAACATTGAAAAAGAAGCCTTTCCTCTCCCCCCCTAAAAAAAAGGCAGAAAGTGGGTGACGATAACAGGATTCTGTATTCTGTTGTACACACAGACAGTTATAATTGAGTCGAATTTACATCAATTCGTGAATGGAATCGACTCCGAGATACGATGGACGAAGGCAGTGGAAAAAAAAAAACCTTGCTCGCTACAAAAATCGTGCTAAGAATTCAAAATTGCCTCTCAAAAAAACGTGAGCTGCCTTTTTTTTTCCCTTCCTTTACCAACCTTATGGCTTTGCTGGCCCCGCACACACGCGCTGCTCGCTCTGTTTTTGACCTTTCGGAGCAGAAAGAGGCCTGCTCATAACGATCTTTCTCGCCCATTTTCCCCTGCCCACTTTTCCTCTTCATATAAAGTGCTATTATGACGCAGCCAAGAACTCGCACAGGTTTCAGTGTGAGAGCGAAGAAAAAGTGGAGCGAGAAGAAGAGCTAATGAAAGACATAATGCGACATCTTTGAAGATGCGCACGCGGATCAGGCTTGTATCGGCGTCGTCGTCGTCGGTGTTCAGCGTGTCGTCCAACATGGCGCCCGTCAATGCTGCCATGCACTCCATGACTGCACTCTTGGTGGTCGTGGCGCAATGCAGTTGTGGTGGGCGTGCGTGCGTTCGGGGCAGACTTATGAGCTGTCAATGTTGTTCTTCTGGTGGATGGGGCTGGAGGGGGGGGAAAGGTATTCGAAAAAAAAATGACTCAGTAATGGCCGCAACTTCAGTCAAGAGACACAATTTTGCTCGAAACTTTTTTATTGGAGGCTCTTTTCGAGGTCGTGACCTCGAGTCCGGCCATTCAGTCTACTGGTCCTGGAAAAGAAAGTAAAAAAACTTGGGTCTCCTCCAGTCAATAATCATTGGAAGCACTTTGGCACACAGTGCGTGGTCTTGTTGAGGCCTTGTGCAGGCCGCAGGCCTTTGAGGAATGCCCCACCTCATCCAGGGCCAGGCAGTGCAGTTGCCGCCAGCCGGCGACTGTGACCATCTGCCAGAGAGAACTAAGATCCAGGCATGAGTCTAATTCCTTTCTTGAAACGGTCCTCATAGGAGGAGGCCCAGGAGTTAGCGGGGCACTTAGTCCCCTAAAGAGGAGGCCCTAATTGGGCGGTTAAACACAAACAAGTTCGGTGGGAGGGGGGGGGATCATCAGCGAAATTAGGGGCGTCAAGAAGGACTACGAGGTGGACCAGAAGTGGAGGGAGTCGAGTCTCCATGGGGAAAATTATAGGTGTAGTAGCAGTTTAGTTCTTTTTTTGTGGTGGAAAATTGGCGTGAGACACTGTCAAAAGTATGGGGGTTTTCTTTGGAGAAAAAGATGTTTGAGTACTCAAGTCAAGGTACTGTAAGTCGACACTGCTTTTTTCCGCCCTAACTTTTGACTGGACTGAGCTGCAGAAGTACTATGGAAAGCTAGGAAGCTCCTCTAAAACTGAACTGATGTATTCTTTTGCTAACTTGCTGACAATACAGTCAAACGTTGATGTCGGGAACTCTACTCTAGAACATAACTTTGATCCCACGTCGTGGAAAAATGAGTGGTCCTTGAGCAAATGTGCATATCAGTTTAGTTTTAGAGGAGCTTCTTAGTTTCCGTCGAGGATTGAACCACTTGCGCAGCTCAACTCAGTCAAGAGTTATGGCGGAAAAAAGAAGTGGCCACATACATACAGTATGTTATAAAACCTTGAGTTGAAAGTGCCCAAAGTAAATGGTTGTTGAGAAAAAAAAGTGACCTTAGTAAAATGTAAATATTATGGCCAAAGGCCGCAAGAATATGATTGTCCACGAAAGTACCTTTTGAAACTAGCCTAATGCGCAATAATAATATGCATGGAGAGCTTCCAGCCAAGGCAGACATCTGTGGGATGCATTTGTGAGAGCTGCGCAAATCTTCTTCAGCTTCAATGTCAGCGTCAACTTTTCCGATGCCAAATTTGGCTTTGCTGCCCAGCGTCAGCCTCGGCCTAATGTGCGTAGTTTTCAAACTCAAAATGATGATGTTTTTCCTCCCAAAGGGGCAAAATGAGTTTGCCTCTGAGGCTCGCAATTGTGACAGCTCGCAAAAGTTTGTTTATTTTCACAAATTTCACCTCCTTAACGTCACAAGCGCGAAACAAGTTTGCGGTTTCCCCAAGTCACGCTACTTTCGGCAGACCCTGTAGGAGTTGGTGGTAGCTGAGGGGGCCGCTCTGCATGCACACCACAGCCACTCTGGGCTGCACTGCTGCAATGGTTCCCGTGCCTTGTCTGCAGGACGTGTGTGCATACAAAAATGCATGTGACGCTCGCACCCCACAGGTTCTGGTTCCACTTCACCGTGGAGAACACGCAGCGCGACCAACGGGTGCTCTTCAACGTGGTCAACTTGTCCAAGAGCCGCTCTCTCTTCTCCAGCGGCATGACGCCGGTGGTGAAGTCGACGTCGCGGCCCCGTTGGCAGAGGATGCCGGCCAGCTACGTCTTCTACTACCGCTCCCCCATGCACAAGGGCCAGTTCGTCCTCAGCTTCGCCTTCTGCTTCGACCGCGAGGACGAACGCTACCACTTCGCGCTGGCGCAGCCGTACTCGTGGTCCAGGTACGTCTTTCTCGTCCAGTAAGGGGTGAACACGAAAGATTTGCAGGCCTGCATGATAGGGAAAGCAGTCTTGTTATGTAGTGAAGTTACCCCTCAAGTCCTGTGTAAGCAATCCTGCATTGATACCAAATAAGTGCTAGAACTTTATTTAATTTACCCCCCCCCCCATAACCATGAGATGAAGATAGATAAAAGAGCTTGAATCAACTTCAGGAAATCCGCCTCGCCAATGGCAAAGGTAAGTGCACACATGAGCTGAAAGGTCTGTGCACAAGCTTGACTTGAAATGCTAGTGTTCACCCCTTAGATAGCTTCTGTGCGTGCTAGGGAATGACACACGTCCTGTATACATCCGTCCCTCAGACATAAGATGTACGTAGAGAACCTCCAGAAGGCTGGTCATGAGTTTCTGCACGTGGACGTCTTGGCCAAGACCATTCTGGGGAGGTCAGTAGAGATTCTGACTATCACAGATCCCAAAAATATGCTGGTCGACCAGGAAGTTGCACACGGTCCCGATAGCAGCAAGGCAACAGTGATAGAAAATGAAGACGAGGACACTGAGTAAGTATCTTAACCATCGTCTGCATGCAAGTAGAAGACGCTCGTAGTATTTGCGGTAAAGGAGGGCAGGGGAGACCTGCACTGTTCAGGTACTAACCTCCAGTCATGAATCCTACACCAGGAAGTTGGAGAGCAGTCACGAAGAGGAGGAGGACAACGACAAGAAGAGCAGCAGCGGCGTGGAGGAGGAGGACGACGAGGACGACGAGGACGTGGACGAAGAGAGAGATGATCGGCGGTCCACGCCGAAGACTGAAGAGCAGGCCGCCGCCTCGTCGAGCGAACCCACGCCAGTCGTGGTCGTGATGGCGCGCTCACACGCGGGCGAGGCCGCCACCTCCTTTGTGACTCAGGGATTCGTAGACTTCCTGCTGTCCAAGCACGAGGTGGCGAAGGAGCTGCGCCAATACGTTGTCTTCAAAGTAAGAGCAAGTCACATGTACGTACCTACATACACACGCAGATGGGTCTTTGGAAAATTTTGGAAGATTCATCTGTTGTCAAAACAGCCAAAAATTGTTCCGTCCTGGACCAAAACGGTCTTGATCATGCATACAGAACTGAGGCTTTCCCCCCCTCCCCCCCTCGTCACTTATAGGTGGTGCCCATGTTGAATCCTGACGGGGTGTTTTTGGGCAACACGCGCGGGAACCTCCTTGGACAAGACCTCAATCGCGTCTGGCCCGAGCCCTGCCCATTCGCCCATCCCTCTGTCCACGCCATGAGAGAGCTGCTGATCTCCATAGACGAGTCGCCGTCGCTCCAGCTCAGCACCGTGATCGACATCCACTCGCACTCCTCGCTCACCGGGCTCTTCGTGTACGGATCCGCGTACGACGACGTGTACCGCTTCGAGCGTCACCTGGTACGTCAGAGTCAAGTGGACAAAAAAGTGGAGAACGCAAGTTGACCGCTCTCGTCTCCCAAGGTCTTGCCCAAGATTATTGCCGCGAATTGCTCGGCCGGCGGCGAGTTCAGCTCCGCCAACACCATCTACAACGCTAATCCCTCCAAGGTGGGCACAGCCAGGCGACACTTGCCCTCAGTCCTAGGGCCGGAGGTCAACGTTTACACTCTGGAAGTGTCAGCCTTCGGCTTCAAGGTGACTGACCTTGCTCACTAGTGTAAGGATGAGTCTAGGATGAGTTTGAATCCTTTTCTTCCAGGATGAAGACAGTGAGACCCTCTTGTCACAGGTCACGGATTATACTGAAGACATGTATTGTCGGACAGGCAGAAATCTGGCCAGGGCGTTTTGGGACTACTTCAAGGTATATATGTACTGCCTGTCAGGCTGTACCTACATGCTCAACTACAAGCTGCAATTCACTGAGCTTAATCAGTTTTGGGCCCAGAATTGGCCAATCCGACTACAAATCCACTACAATTTAAAGCTAGATATAATCTTCATTCTTTGCTGTCAACTTCGTGTTTTTCATCACCAGGGTTTGATCTATCGGAGTCATCATTGACACCTCAAGGTCAACCCCTGGTGAAGCTCTCATTGAGCCTTTGAATGTTGCTTCGGCGCGTCCATGGGAAGTCGCCTTGAAGCACCCTGTACGTGTTTCTCTCCCTGCTAAGGTCATGGGCCAGATTCCTCTGGATGACGACAACAGTAGAGATGTCAACGCCCGCAGTTTCAACCTACTCCGGCTCCGGGAGATCGCTCACCAGAGGGATCAGACGGCCAAGACATTCGAAGGTCACAAAGACAACCAGGGAGAGGATGGAGAAAAGTCAGCAGGAAGGTTGAACAGCCCTTTGTCGAAAGGTTATCGACAGTCGTTTCACGACCTGAGGTTGAAGAAGTCCTCGCTCTCGTCGACCGCGTCCGTCAGCTCGTCCACCATTGAGCGGACAACGTTGTTGCGGATTCGGGATGATGGTGGAACCGGTGGAAGCGACGGAGATGACGAAAACGACGAGGACGAAGTTGATTTTGGTCTACGAATCTCGCCAGCTCCAAGAGTGACCTTCATCAACCAGAAGAGCAATCCCAGTAAAAAGTGCTACGCCACCAACCTCCGCGGCCGCCTCGACGACCTTGTCATCGAGCCGAGCGCTTCTGTGGCTTCGCCGGAGTCACCGTTTGCCTCTCCGTCCAAGAAGAAGAACAGTTTCAGCCAGCAAATGCTGCTCACCTCCAAGACCTCGCCAGACTTGACGTCGGTGCCACTCAACGAGACTCCTCACTTTGGCTCCTTTGGTGTGCACAGGGAGATCGGGGAAGATATCATGGCGATTTCTGGCCACGGCGCTGGCGCCAGTCACGAAATCGCTGCTCCTGGTGCCGCTGACGAGAGCGGTGGTGCAGCCCATCACAACCATCGGCGAAAGATTGGCGGTGGCGCCGTTGTTGTCACGTCACTGCCAACGTCTCTGCAGGCCGCCGAGTACCGGATCCAGCGCAACAATTCGTCGCAGGCGGCGAAGACCCCGGCGCTCTCCATCGTCGACTTCAGCGTGATGGCGCAAAGAGGATCGCCGGAGAAGGAGAAGCGAAGGAAAACCTAGTCAGAGTCGTGTTCCGCCCCCAACCTGAGCCCTTTTTTGCGAAAAATACAGTCTGCAAACAGCATTGTCGATTTAATGTACAAATTCAATGCAGAGTCTCGAGGTACGAATAGCCAAGTACCCACCAGTTGTACGATGTACTATAGATTAATTTATTCCTGCCGAAACTTAGCTATTAACATTCTAGCTTCCAGCATAATCCCCATGTACCAAAGAGAGCACAAACATACAGCATGTGAAGCGCGCAGTCACTCTGTCTGGACGCCCAATGTAACGTAAGGTTATGGAAAATGGTACAGCGTAACGGGGGAGGGGGAGGGGACGAGTAAAACCTTGGTGTCGTTCGGCATGATGATCATAATTCTTATTAAAAGAGGCGTTCGTAGCGCGCGTATTAAAATAAAGTGGTGAGACTTCTTTGTACGTACTGGCGAACCTAGCGATGTCACTTCTCTAGGGACGCCAGAGCCTCTGCCAGCCTCTTCCGGATGGCCATGACCTTGGCCTCTTGACGGTCGATGTCCTCCTGACTCACCTTGGTATTGGCGATCAGCGGCTGCTCCGGGTTCACGAACACGCTGGCGTCCTTCTCGCCGATCGACTGAGACGGAGGGGAATGGGAAAGAATCAATACATGCATTCAGGGCGTAGAACGACGTGCAATGCACGAGCTCGTTCTCCCACTAACTGTAGCACTTCTTGCTCACCTTCGCCTGGCCTCTGATTTCAGGAGCAGTGTTGAGATGCAGAGAAGTGGATATCGAGGCCAGGACTACGTCGCTTTCGATGCCGGGCCCCACTGGCTTCATGTTGGAGGGCAACGTGAAGGCCTCGTACTCCTCATCCAGGTAGGACGCCCTGAGGCCAGACAATCGCTTCTCCCAAAACAACTGGCGGGGCTTTTCGCTCTTCGAAGAAGAAGACGAGGCTGACGAATCGGCCGCTGGTCTCTTGGCAGCAGGCTGATCGGAGGTCTTGTCCTCGTCGCCGTTGGTCGTGGAGACAGTGGCAGCGGCGGCGGACGCAGCGGGGGCGGTGGCGGCGGGGGCAGCTGCGGCCGTGGATTTGTCAGGCTGGAAGATATTAACGTCTCATTTACAAAAAAAGTCAACATGTGTCTCTCTCCACTGGCCACTCCGGACAACTTACCGTCTTGATCACTGTGACGGGCTGCTTGAAGATCGACGCGGTCTGTCTGATGGGGGGCACCAATGTGGAGTCGGCGCGAATTCCCAGGGACGCGTTGCCAGCCTTCAGGCTGGACGAGGATGACTTCACGGGTTCGACAGACTAGGGGGACAAAATGTGTTAGTTGTGCAACCACTTCCTTTTGCATCTCTCTACCGACCAGGTCCACTTCATTGTGCTTTCGCGGGTGAGAGCCGCTCCCGTTGTTTGTCAGGTGGTTGGTGCTGGACGATTTTCGGGAGGACTGCGACTGCGTGTGCGAATGATGCTGGTGATGGCTGTTGCTGTTAGAATGCGACCTGGAGAACAGCCATACATGACAACGCGCACATACAACAACGATCACTGTGAACGTGTGGAAGTCCGTCCAGGAGCTGATATCTCATACGAACCTGGACGAGTGGCTGTTCTGGTGGTGGTGGTGGTGAGTCGAGACGGATGTAGTGGCCGGGACGGCAGCAGCAGCCGCCGCAGCAGCCGCTGCAGCAGCCGCGGCCGCCAGGTGACTGCCCCCGAGAGACCTGAGCAGCATGGGATTGATCTTTCCCGTCTGAAAGTCGAAGGCGGTGAGGTCGTAGCTGTCCCCCAGCAGCCTCGCCATCTCGGCCTTGGTGCGAACGCGGTGGCCCTTGGGCGAGTAGTAGACCACATCGGGCTTGGGCTGCGGTGAGACGCCGCCACCGTTCAGGCCATTTAAGAAGCTGGCCGGGTCAAATCTGCGTGAACTCGAAGAAGTTGGGCGGCGCTCAAATTGAGCAACTAACTTCTTCCTACTCACCGTGGTATCTCCTCCCGTATCCATCCCTTCGGCAATCCCAGCACTTCCGAGCGCTTGATGCCCGCGCCGTTGGCCGCGGCCGCCGCCGTCATGGAGGACAGCAGGGCGGACGAGTAGTTCATCATTTTAACGCCGCTTCTTGTTTGCGCCGGTGCGTGGACCGTGGACCGCCGAGTGCAATGCGATCGTGGCGGCGTCGCTCTCACGGCGCTCTCGCACTAGTGATGGAGTCGAGCTCAAGCCAGCCAAACTTTGATAGGACGTCGGTGATCACCGGCAGAAACTGAGACAGAAGCCTTTGCCTTGCTTTTCACTCGATCAGGATCAAGGTTTGCACGGTTCTAATGTGTTCCCTGGCTCAAATCTGACGAGGCCGCGCAGAAGGCTAAGCCCAACACAAGGCCCAGATCTAGCCCAAGACTTGGCTCGTGGGGCTCGAAGTCCATCGCTACCTCGCAATTGCAGTCTCGGCCCTGCGGTCGCCCTTTTCCTTCTCTCTCCTTAGCCTCAAGTCCGGCCGAGCGAGCCTCGATCGAGGCGCATCTGCTCAGCACCGACTCCCGGCAGAAGTGGCGTGTGCGACGGCCCAGCCGGCCGCCGCTGTCGCTGTCGCTGTGCAGTCCGATGGAACCTCCGGCACCGTGACCAAATTCGCCACCCTGGTGATCGAGAAGGCGAACAGTACTTAAACGTATTCGGGGCCGACCACCCCGGGGCCGCGGTGCTAGATTCAAAATTTAGGGAGAACTGAAGGGATTCAGCATAGAAGAGAAGAAAATAAAAAGAACGAGGTGGAAAAACAGGGGAATTTAGGCAAATTTCGGGCAACTGAAGAAAAAAAAATAGTGAAAATCTTGGGATATTGAAGAGAAAATTTAGTGAAAATCTTTGTATATTGAAGAGAAAGACTAGGGACGTTGGATAGATCAAAGAGTGCGCTTATCGAGTACAGCGGTGCCGAGAGGTCGGACGACTTCCCCGACCGACCGGGCGAAATGCGCTCGAGTCCTCCTGGTCACGGCAGGGTCGAAAAGCACCAAAGGAAAGAGGAGCGACCGAGCGAGCAAGGCCATGGCGACCACGGCCAAGGCAGTGCAGGTTGATCAGCAGACGGAGCAGTGCAGTCAACAAAATTGGCACGAGTAAAAACGTGGACAAGGCCGGGGACACTGGTCTCGTCGAGGTCGGCTAACTCGAGCGTTCTCCGAAGACATGAACTCGCTGGGAGCAGAATGTAACGAGCTCAAGCAGTCGTACGACGCCTGCTTCAACGTGTGGTTCTCGGAAAAGTTTCTCAAAGGCGACACCGCTGACGACTCCATGTGCAAGCCCATCTTCCTCGTGTACAAGGATTGCGTCAGGGTGAGCATAACCGGAGAGACGGGTTAGACAGCCGGTGCCAGCCACGTACGGTGGTACTCGTGGCGAAAGTTGGCCTACCTGACGATCACGATATCAACGATATCGATAACGTTTCTGCGACGTCACTCTTGATTTCTTTGCAGAAGGCCATCGAGGCGCAGAAGATTGATTTGAAAGAGGTGGACCGAGAGATCCTCGGGACCGCAGGGGAGAAGAAGGCGCCATCGTCACCGGAGGAGAAGAAGTAGCAGCTATCGACTGAGAGCTCCATAAACATGGCACTGTCGGCGGGACGACAGCAGACACCGGTCCTTCACGGGATCCTGCGCACTCCGAATAGTGCGTCCTCTCCCAATGTAATTCGAGGTCGCAGGCGAGCGGGAGACCAAATGCTGCCCTCTTCGGCCACGGAGGCCAAGCTGGCGCGTCGTCCCAGTGAGGGAGGCGGGGTGCATTTTGCTCCACCGGAAGGCTTTTCGGACCTATTGCGTCGCTACCTTTTGTCCGGAGACGGCGACCGGGTGGCCGTCGAGCAGCTGGACGGGATGATGACTCATCTGCGCAACCAGAGGGGAGCCGGGTTGGCGAAATGGCTGGCCGTGCTCCAAGCCAACGTGGCTCTTCTAAAGCCTTCTAGGGAGACCTTCGTGGCGGAGCTGTTGAAGGTCTCATGGGTGGAGGAGGATGCCGCCGACGCCTTCGCCCACTTTCTGACCGACCTGATCTCGGCGCATGCTTTCTACACGCGTCACGTGATGCATATGCTTGTCAGACACTTTGTGCAGCCCAACCTCAGTGAAGAAGGTGAAGCGAAGGTGCACCAGACGATCCGTTCTCTCCTGGCCACGGCGCCGATGGCCGCTAGGCGATCTCTGCTCAAGGTCTCGGCCGATTGCCTGCCGTACGAGCTGACGCCCGACGTGACGCAACACACGGGCTACTTGAGAAATGTGGCCAAGATGCTCGAGTACCTAAAGGATTACGACGACAGGTTGGCTATTTGGCGGATCCTCATTGGGCGGCTGGTCCAGCTGGATGCCCACCTGCCGAAATTGTTAGAATGTGAAGATGACAGCGAGGACGACGAGGAGGATCAGGAAGGCGAAGGAATTGTGTTCAGCATGGACCAACAGATTTCAAAAAAACCGAGTGACTCAGCCATTGCCAAGAGAAATCTTGACCAGGGCATGGTCGTCATGTTCAGAGTGCTTAGAAGTCAATATCACGGTGGCGCGAAAGTTTTCAGAGAACTCCTAGTCGTGTTCGAGTCTCACGTACTTCCTGCCTACGCCACGGGCCACGTGCAGTTCCTCATGTTCTACTTGATGAACCTGGACAAGTCCGCGGCGGACGGCGTTCTCACGTCGACCTTCTTCGACTATCTGTGGTCCAAGTTTCGGGACCCCAACACACCGGGCATCCTGCGACAGGCTGCAGCTGCCTACTCGGGGAGCCTGGCCTCTCGCGGCCTCTTCGTCGACCTGGCGACGGCGAAGACTTGCATGGAACGACTGGTGTCCTGGGCTCACGCCTACCTGAAGAACACGACCGCGGGGAGAGACTTCTACTTTGTCGACCTGAAGGCTCACGGACCGTTCTACGCCGCGTGCCAGGCGGCTCTCTATGTGTTCGCCTTTCGCCACGAGGAGTTCTTTGCCGACGAGAAGATGGTGGCGTTCTTGCGCTCCCTCAATCTTTCCACCCTGGTCACGAGTCACCTGAATCCGTTGAGAGTGTGTCTGACCCCAGTCGTGAGGAACTTCGCGGCCGTGGCCAGGCGCTACCAGCTGGTGTACTGCGACTCCATTGTTGAGAGGAACAACAGAATCAATTTGCCTGTGGTAAGAACTGTGACATATACGAAGTTTAGGCATGCATGGATATATATAACCTGTGTGACGTTCTGGTGTCAACTTGCAACATTGTTGTGCTGACAGAAATGAGGAGGGTCTTTGGCGAGCTGAACGTGCTGGATCTGTTGCACTTGAGGAGATGCACAAATCTTTTGAAATGGCTCATACGTTGTATCTGAGACGTGGACGAGCTGGAACCAAGTTCAAGACTCTCGTGCTTGATCAGAAGTTCCTCCTGTTCCAGGTGGGAAGTCTTTCATCCACCTCATTTGAAGGAAAACCACTGCTGCTCGACTCGTTCTTCCCATTTGACCCCTATTCCCTGCCGGAGTCCAAGGTCTTCGTGGAGGAGTCATACAGGTTCTACAAGGAGGACGACGAGGATGATGACGACAGTGACAACGAAGAAGAAATGGACTTGCAGGTGGGTCATAAACTTGGAAATACTCTGCAGATCCTCGCTATATGGTTTAGTAACTCCGGGTGGTTCTTGCAGGAGACCGCTGGACCTCAAAGCGACCGTGACGACTTGATGTCTGAGCTTGTGGGCAGTCCTCAACAGCTGCTGAGGACGAAGCACGACAAGATGGCAGAGTTCCTGTACGGCACCTCACCGGGGTTCAAGAGCAAGAGCCCTACGTAGACGTGATTATGCTAAAGACATATTAGCAAAGTGTTTTCTTGATCATTGTTTTACAGCAGACGAACATACACTGCTACTTGAAGATTACTCAGTTGTTCATGTTGCTTTGCTGCGTTCCTTGAACTCGTGGACTCGGGGTTATCACGTGTCAGTAGGGGGCGGATTTGAAAGTGAATCATCAAAAAATTTTTTTTCCTCACCTGTGTTAATCTGAGGCCATCATGTCTTGGGGGACTTCAGGGCCAGATTCCTTTTTATTATGTTGATTCAACTCAAGTATCCGACGGAGCTGAGGAATCCAGTGTTGTTGCGGTAGGGATTCAGCCGAAGGAACCTGTACTGTAAGGGGACGTTGCTGCCAGCGGTCAGTGGTGCGCGGCCGCAAACATGGGAGAGCTCAAAGCTGGAGGTGCCCGTGGGCGTGCTTCGCTACTTGGAAGCACCCGGGATGGACCCGGCCCGACCCGCTTTCATGAGGGCAGCGCAGCATGTGTTGCCAGCCCGCACGGACCCGAACCCGGTTTGTCTCGACCCGATTCCATCTAGAGACTGTAGCTACAGGTCGCGAATTATAGGAGATGAATTGGAGAGCGCTGAACAGGTGTGGCAGTCAACAGAGGACGCTGTAGAGCCTCTCAGCCGTGACCCAGACCACCGGCAGCTCCCAGACCTGTACCAAGACATCTAGGTCGAGGGGTACGTATCTTTGGCGGTCTGGCCGTCAATGCGACCCCATTGTTGACGTTCAAATGTGTAGACAAACTTAAACGGTTAGACCGTTTCTCTATGATTAGACGTACAGTTGCCGCCGCTTATACCGACAATTTTGCCCAGTCCCGATGATGTCGGTATAAGCGGCGGCAACTGTACTTTGAAAAAACGTCACAAAGTTATCAGTCATCAAATTGACTGCACTGAAATGCTGTAGGCTTGGATCAAAGACATGCGTTGAGTCTTTGACCTCGGTGTCATCACCGGTCACATCTCTATTGTCAGGTTTGCCTGAGCTGAGATTGAGCTGAGAGCTCAAGTCAACTCGGGTCAGCTCGACCTGAAGTCAACTTCTTTTTTTTTTTACAGTGTACAGGAAAACCAAGTACACTCAGAACGAGAATCCTCCCAAAGTCTTACTTTTCGTCGTCCACCATCTTTGACACTTTTGCGCATTCCCAACACCCGTTTGAGTCCGATGGCTTCTAGCTTGAAGACGAGCTGCTGAAGCCCCACTGTAGAACCTGACTCAAGCTCGATTCGGGCCCACCCGTCGGGGCCGCCCAGGCCAGACAGCAACAGGAGATAGCGGTGGCCCACGTCCACTTACGCAACTCGGTGGTGGCAAACAAGACGCTGACTTATCACACACCTCGGGCGTGACCTGCGCCAGCCTGAGTTCGCACTCTGAGTTCGCACTCGTCGAGGTGTTAGACAGTACAGCTTGACCACACAATTTTCATGACGCTATCGTACAATGTACCGGGCCAGCCCGGGCCAGCCCGGACCAACTCAGTTTTGATGCCACTTGCTGTGCAAAGTTGGGATCTCATCGAAAAAGTACCTTAAGTATTGTTCGGAATTCATCAAAATTCCCAAGACCTGCAAAAATGTCACAAAAATACACTCCTCTGACCTGTTCCCAAAATCTAACTAGGCTCATTATGAAAAGGGACCTGAGCAGACTTCATTTCCTGACTTTTTCCTTATAACAGCAATATTTCCCAACTGACACTTCACAAGCAAAGTGAACTGATTCAAAAATATTGGCAGTTCAACAATATTCAATCAGTAAATGAAAATTTTCAAACACGAGTCAGAAAACGGTCGAACTCTACCCAACTCCGAAACATTTCTTTGCCCCAAACCGTGTACTGATTCACAGCATTTGGCCGGTCAAACCAAAATGTCAACCCTGACTCGTAGCCCAAGCGGAAGGCCTCCTTCCCCTTCGGCTTCAGGCCTCCAACGCTGGGATGGGCCTACAGTGGGAATGGGCGAGCCACCTCTTTCAAGAGCCACAAGAGTTGAAAAAGACTTCATTGGCTACCAATTTTTCGTTTCTTTTACCCTCAAGCTGAATACGAGGGAAATCGGTCCAAACGAGCCGGAACCAAGAAAGGCCCCCCCAAAGGCCTTAACTTTGAGCCGACTAAAAATATACTCGGGCTCCTGCTGGTCGAGCTGGCTCTTTTATGCACACAAACAATGCAATAGTCACGTCAAGGCCACGAGCTACAGCTTAGATCCTCGATGATTTCTTCGAGGTACAAGGAGTCGGGCTCGACGAGCCAAGCAAGCCACGAGCTGGCTCGTGCCCATTCCTAACCAACAGTCAAGGGGAAGGGCAACAATAATTCGTCAGTGGTTGCAGCAACAGCAACGATGTCAGGTCTGCTCCGTCAAATCGTCCTCCGCTTGATGGGCGCCTTCATCGCCTCCTTCATCTTGCTGCGTCTCCTCTTGTCGGTCTTGACCAAGGGCAGGAGGGTCCTGGAGGTGAAAAACAGGCCGATGCCACCGAAAATCCTTAACGACCCCAGATGGGGCGAGCACAAGTGAGACTCTTGGAAACATCACATGATTGGCGAGTTCGTCGGGCACATGAGTTTGTGCCCGTGTTGCACAGGTACCTGCGCATCCCCGGGTTGCTGATGCACTACGTGGAGAAGGGCGACCGAGACAAGCCCCTGATGATCTTCCTGCACGGATTTCCAGAATGTTGGTTTTCCTGGCGGTATCAACTGGAGTACTTCGCACAGCACTACTGGTACGAGGAAGAAGAACCTAACTTAAGAGACACCCTGTACGTACGTGTGTCACAGGTGTGTGGCTCCGGACAACCGCGGCTACGGCGACACCGAGAAGCCCACCGGGCTTGACAAGTACAAGTCCGATTTGTTGGCCGAGGACGTCAAGAATCTCGTCAAAGGTGATCTGGAGATGCGTTTTCTTTGACTCACACGATAAATATGGTCCTTTTTTGTCCGTAGCACTCGGAAGAGAGCGTTGCATTCTTGTGGGGCACGACTGGGGTGGCGCTATCGGCTACTTCGTGTGTGACAGGTACGCCCCAAGCTGACGCCTGTACAGTTCCTGCTCTGTCTCAGCAGCTTGGTCATTGTGCCGTGCCCAAATCATGGACCTCACACTGTCCTGAGTGCATATTTGCTTGCTACACCATTCAGAGCACAATAGCGATGCCCTCGGTGGGTTCTGGTGGACTTGGCCACTTGTTCCACGGACTCCTCGACTCCCAAACTATGCATTCACCCTTGGCTGACTCTTCTGTTTCGACCCAGTGTCTTCTTGATGCTCCTCAGGTACCCGGAGATCGTGCAGGCCTACGTGGCAATCAACATACCCCACCCGGTGGCCTTCGGGAAGGAAATAGCGGGCACCATGGAGCAGAGGATGAAGTCATGGTACATGCTCTACTTCCAGGTGAAAGGCACTCAAAAGGTAGCTGCAAAAGTCGTTGTGTGCATGCAGTTCATTTTCCCCTGCAGTGTCCGCTGGTTCCTGAGTTCGCCCTCCGCTTCAACGACATCGAGGCTTTCGACGGCGTCCTCAGCGACTTGGTCAACAAGCCTGACGACTTGGCCGAGGTGACAGAGGCCTACAAGTTCGTGTTCAGAGACAGAAGTAAGAAGTGATTCTTGTGCGACTCGAACTGACTATGGAGAGACCCCGTGCTGGTCTCCGTCTGGCAGGGTCACTCAGTTTTAGCTACTCCCTAGTCTATCACCGCAGTCACCAGAGCCAATTTGTGCCAAACATTGTTGTTGTGACTTGTCCTTGTACAGATTCGTTCCACGGCCCCATCAACTACTACCGGGCGTCGGCGCAACTGCCAACCAAGTTCTCCAAGACTAAGTTGAAGGTCAGTGGCTTCACTATATGGAAATTCCGTACTGACTTGTTTCGTGTGGCCAAGGTCCCCGTGCTGTCCATCTTCGGCACTGGCGACAAGTACATCACCGTGGCCGCGGCGAAGAACACTCCCAACTACGTTGAGGACTGCACAGAGGTTTACCTGGAGGGAATCAGCCACTTCTCCATGATGGATGCGCCGCAGCAGGTCAATAAGGAAATAGAACAGTATCTCAAGAAGAGAGACCTCTGAGATTTTTCGTCAAGTGATGCTAACCTAACTTGTGTCACTTTCCACTCTGGCAGAATACATAAGTAAATAAGTAAAGAGTTGATTGCACTTTTGCTCTGTGTCTCCAGTGATGTCCAATGTCCAATGATCCTAACCATGTTTGTGGTACAAATAGACTTGAGAAGCAATGAGGAATCCCGACAGTGACAGAATCAGTGAACAAGGTGGCAACTGTGTTCACTAACCGATCAACATTGAGCTGTTGGAGAAGATGATCACTTTTGACGGATGGTGATTGGGATCCTTAAGTGATTTCGTCGCACCAACGCATAGCAGCTCGGTGGACTTGATTCAGTACATCGTATAAGTACTCCGGGACACTTTGGAATGGCTTGTGTCAATGTGGATAATAGATTTCAGTGAATGTTTCACTGCAGGACACTGACTTGGGCGCTACAAACCTGGGGTCAGGTGTGCTTTCTCCGGGACTGCTGGCTGAGTGTTCTCTGCTTTAAAGGACTAAATCATACTGCATCTGTAAGTGAGATTACAGACTCTGATATTGGTAACATGGCTACAGCACTTGCGATAAAGATGGAAGAGTTTTGCAGCGGCAATATAAAGCAATGCATCCTAAATCTACGTTTATGGTATGACGGCATCCGAGCTGATGTAATTCATGTCCATTTCTAATGATAATAAAACACAATTATAAAAACGCACTGTGTTACGTGAAGAAAGGGCTGTGAAATAGGCTGGCCCCTGAACCCCTCGATCCAGGACAGCCCAAACCGGGAGAAGTCGGTCATGAGGACAAGAAGCCCAAATGCAACTGTTTTTGCACCCACCCAAAAGTGCCCGTTGGCTGCCCAAGAGCCCTGCTGGGCTGGGCCTTCTGCTGCTATGGGTATTGGTCGGATTCAGCTACCCCCCCAAAGGAGCATTGATAGAGTATTCAGTTTTTGACTTGACTGAGTACAAAGGTTCCAGCAAAAAAGAAGCCAAGCCCATTTTCAAGCACGTACATATGATTCCAAGAGAGTGTCTTTGGCCCACCAAAGACACTCCCATTGTGTCAGACGAAGAGGACCAAAGAAGGCCTCTTGTGCAACATTAGCTCATTTCTACAGTATTGCACACCCTGTAGGACCTTCTTCAGTATTTCGGGGTAATGAAATGATTGTTTGCAAGAAGACATGAGAAACACAATGTACAACGAGTTCTGCATTCACTCTGGTGAGTTCAGCCAAATTTGCTAGCCCGATATGTACTACCTATTTTGGAAATAAGTCTGTCCTCAAATTGTCTCGTAAATAAAAATGCTCGTCATCTTTCATAATCAGCAAGGGCTCGTGGAAGAGTGAACACTAAACTGATGTTAATATCAACAACTCAAAAGGGTCTGTAAAGTCTTGCACACCTATGTGATTCATACTTGAACAAACACAACTTTATAGCCTCGGCAAAGTCAGCTTTGATCTTGCTTCCCTTCTGGTTCTTGACTGATCGGTCCAACTCTGAGCATTTGAGCTCAAGGGCCAAACAGACGTTTTTCATTCATTGGCTCATGCACCAAATGACTTCCGGATGTGTTTTGAGATGGGTGGACTTTCCCTGCTTTGACATTGGCATTTGGTCTGCAATCACTGACAAAGTGACTTTTCCCCTTCAAAGAAGAGCTCTCTGAATGGCATCACCAGGAAGTCGGAGAGGGACCCTTTCAGCCATAGCTCCAAGAAGCCTCTTTCGAGGGCCTTCTGAACAGCTTTTGCCTCTCACTTTGCCTCCCTCCCCACCTCCTCCTCGCCCATAAGTGCCTGAACCTGGAGACATACCAGAGGAGGAGACTACTGACGACCTAAGGGGGTTGACCAAGTGGTGATGGGACAGCTTAGGCTGGATTTTCACCTGAACACGAGCGACAATCACGTGTAGACGAGACGGGATTAGCATTTCAAACTGTCACAACTTTCATGGACTTCGTGTCTGCTGGTCTTGGACATGAGGCACGCCACAAGCACTTCAAGGGCGGTGTTCCGTGAGAGCCCTGAATGCTTCAAAATGCATGTTCGGGTCGTTGTAAAGAATGAAATGTACGCTTCTGTGGCAAAACGTTATTCACTCGTCCGAATCACTGTTAGAGATTCATTGACAACAGTACTCGCAAGCTCAAGTGTTCTCCTTGATCAAGGTTCTCCTTGATCATGAGATCTTCCCTATGCACGCAGAAGATCTCGTGTTCCCTGTGCACTCAGCCTCGTCTGCAGGACGTTGGAGGCCTCTCAAAGGACGTCTCTCTCCAGTGCTCATGGTTTGCTTTGTGTTAAGAAGTCGAGGATGACATCTGACAATTGTTGGCAACGTTGTCAAGCAGGATCACTGAAGCTCCATCTCCTTCGCCTCTTGCAGGTTCCGTGACATTTGCAGAGAAGGTTGCGTCAGTGTAGCTGATCTGATCGGACCTGGTTCTTTCTTTTCAAAACAGTCCGGGTAAAACGACGTCGACGGCTCCCAAGTTGTGGAATTTGAAGGAGCTCTCTATGTTCGAAGAAGACGACGACTTGGACGACCTCTGCCTGGCCGCGGCCTTGGAAGATCGCAGAAGTGATGCCGCGGAAGAGCTGGCGAGCCCGGCGAGCCCGGCGAAAAAATCCATTTTCGCCATCGACGACGAAGCCGAGCTACTTCGTTCCTCCTTTGTAGAGGAGAAGAAACCTGACGAAGGCGTCTCGAAGGTCCTCCCCCCGGAGTCAGTGTCATCGTCCTCGACGACTGTGTCGTCGTCGTCGTCGTCGTCCTCGTCGCCCCCAGTGGAGGCTGCCCAGACGGTGAAGAGGAAGTTTCCCGGTCCGGCGGGCATCCTGAACGAGACTACGAAGACGTCTGTTAAAAGGTAATCACTCATTTCTGTTGTAACAGCCCCAAGTTGGAGGAGATGTGACGTGAAGCATGCAATGCGCTGTTACAGCGGGTCCTCCAGATCGCCTCCGTTGATAAAAAACGCCGTCAGCGCCACAAAAACTGGCCTCAACTTCGACTTCGACCACGATCCCAGCTGGCGGCAGATGTTGCGCGACCAGGGTCAGGACGAGAGCGACCCCGGGGCTGTCATCAACCGCTTCAACATGGCCTGGGTGAAGAAGAAGACTTGCCCTGGCATGACCAAGCGGGCACCAGCCCTGTTCTGCGTCCTCAGGAGCATTGACCTCTCCTCCGCAGATCCGGGATGCCAGCTGGAGGTAAGAGACGACCCTGTCGGACCGTCGTGTGGTGTGGTTATTGCTAGAGACTGGTTAGGGTTTGGGTGGTGTCTATATTCATGCGTAAAGGTCGGAACTTTAAGGAAAAGTCCCACTGGTGTTCGATGAGGTACAATCCGAAAGGCTCCCCCGAAACTCTTCAATCCGTTCCATTGTCCGTCCGCGCAGCCATCTGATTCTCCAGGTAGTCCGCCACCTTCAACTTGTTGAACCTCTTCGCCTCCTCCAGGGGAGTGAAACCCCACCTGCCCGGACATGCACGTTTGCTTAGATGTTCTACGGGTCCCTCCACCCGCCCGCCCGCCCGCCACCCCCTTCTTCTTTCTTATTACCTGTCTGTCGGGTTGATCGAAACCTGAGCCACGTCGACGAGGAACTTCACGCACTCGTAGTGCCCCTCGGCAGCGGCTAGGTGCAGTGCGGTGCGCCCGTCGTAGTCGCCCTGCTCCATGCTGAGGCCTAGCAGAAAGTGTCTGAAACGGAGAAGGAAATGTACTCGCTCAGTGACAAGTCATTGTTGGCCAGGCTGGGCTCCAGTCGGTTCAGCATCACTCCATCCTGACAAGATTATTACATCCATCAAATTAAACGAGCCAAAATCATCGACATTATGAAAAATTTCAACACTCTCAATGTCCTGACCCTGAGCATTGCTTTTCGGGGCCCATACTGTATAAGTTTATTCATTACTGTCTACTCTAATGCGCTGCACAACAAGTCACAGTACTGTATAAACGCTTCCTTAAGTGAACAACTAATCCCTGCTTGACACTCTCCCAGGCAGATCCCCTGAATGTCCCCTAGAAGGTCGGTTTGGACACTGAGGAGGAGACTGGTTGTAGCGAAGAAAAAGGATGAAGGGCCAAAACAACACCTTTTTAGAGCAGTGATGTCGCCGGACATGGTGGCGAACAACAGAGTCATGGTGGAGACGGTCTCCCTCTCGTTCTTGCGCTTGCGAGGGTCCAGCTTTCGCTCCGAATGTCGCAAGTTGTCAAACCTGGTGGAAGTTCAGAACACATAGAGAAGGCTGTCCCCTTGTACACGATGTAGGCCGGGCAGTGGGCTTTGATACCTGTGGAAGTTGAACAGTTCGACCAGTTCTTCGGAGAACTGCAGGCCCCTGGCGGAGTTCCCGATCTCGTCCAGCGGAGGCGACCACAGCGCTATGGACATGAGGTTGGGCACCACCAGCACCATGCACCCGCTGACTCCAGACTTGGCTGGGAGACCGACCTGAGGGTACAAAGCCTTATGGTGGCCGCACTCGTCCTCCTTAATCTACCTGGTGAGATCAGACACAGGATGCGCCTAACAACATCGCGTGTTCGTTAGGTGTCAGCTGCTAGAGCCAGGATCCGGCTTGTATCAGTGTTATGAAGGATAGCAAGCAGAGAAGGTCTTTTGCACGCTCATGTGCTGGAAAGAGCAGGGATCATGAGTTAGGCGGAGAAGCTCAAGATGGCACAGTAGGGTGATTCCTGACCCAAGGCGATGGCTGAAATGCCTTGAGAGTGAATTTTTACATTTTGCAAGTGTGCCCATCTAGCCTGACCAGGCAATGCTTGGGCTTGAGCAGATCCTTGAGCAAAGATGGATAAGGAATCACGTCACAGGTAAAGCACCTACATATATATCCTAGGCACGCCCAGTCCTGCTTCAGCTTGAGTGACGCACCTCAAATGCGAATTGTCCCGAGTAGTTGTACATCCCGCAGCTGTACATGAGAGAGAGGACGTCCCTGACGCAGTCCGGCTGGATCACCTTGCTGCCGGTGATGGGGCAGATGCCTCCGTTGGCAAACGTCGCTCCCATCACGGAGAGAGCCTCCGTGTCGACCTCCAGCGAGCAGAACTGTTATTGTGCGTTAATGCCACATTCTGAGTGTCGTACAGAGGTAAACTGACCTGAAAGTAGAGGTCCATGCATTCCCTGAGGTTGAATACTTTGGGAAAGCACTTGTGCTCCTTCATGTAGTAGGCCATAGCGAAGTTCCTGTCCGCCGACTCCCTTTCAGACAGGTAGACGGAGTTGTTGAAGCCGATGCCGTGGTTGCCGGCAATGCGCTAAACAGACAACTGGACTGACAAAGTCTGTGCGTCACGGAAACTGCAGCGAATGTTGCTTGTCTTTTGTCTGTCTTGATCCTCTGTCTGACTCATTAAAGTGCTTAATCTACGTCTGGAAGTTAGGAAGTACACGTACGATCGAACGAGAGACGAAGAGGACCTGACGTAAACACGCAGTACAGAGACCCGGATCTGGCATTGATCCCGGCCTCCGGGTCAGGCCACGTGCTTGAACCACGTGGAAGACCCCAGACGTCCTGATGGGCCAGCTCGACTCCCGCGTGCTATGGTCGGCGACCAAAATTGTTCGTGAGTAGGAACTTTAGGGGATGACAGACAGGACGGCTGGATAACAATGTAAGAAAGTCCACCATTGGCTTGCTGGTTTTTTTGTTTTTTGCTCTCTCTGTAACGTCGACAGGTCGAGTCAGTGCTGCTGCAGTGTTGTCGTGTTCAGCACCGAGTCCCACGAGACACGGGATCATCGCTGTCCCCAGTCAATAATGGCCTTTGTGCTTGATCTTACCTCCAAGTAGTTTTTCATGTAGTCGAACTTCTCCGCCAGCGAGATGTCGGGCTTGAGCAGGCCCAATGTGACAGCCGCGATCATGATGGCACCGGAGTTCAGCATCGGATTATGAGGCTTATCTGGTTAGAAATGACCAAGATCTGAGGGCTGATGACGCTCAAGCAGTGTCTCAACGAGGCCGCACTTGTTCAGTCTAGGGTTTGCAGACTAGGGATGTACCCGAGTCGGTGTCAGGAAGTCAAATTAACCGTGGAAACTGAGCCAAGTTGACTTTTGAGTCAAATCAGCCCGCGCATAACTTGATTGGGTCAACAGTCGCATTTGTAGAGAAATGAAAAGTGGAATCATCAATTATGACTGCCACAGAGGAGGAAAAGGTGGACTCTGGAAAAGTATAAATACTTTATTTTGGAAAGATCATTTCTGCTGAAAGCGCTTTAATGGTTGTCGTCACCCAAAACTTAAACACGGTTTTGTCAGAAAGTCTGTATCTGCATCGTGTGACATCTCCGGCCTCGGAAAACAGGCCTCACGCTGAGATGTAGCACGTTAGAGGGCGTTAACTCTCTTCAGCAGAGGACAATTGCGCTGTGAGTTTTGACTGGACTCGAGTCAAAGCCTGAAATCGAGTCGAGCAGCCAGACTCTGACGCATCCCTAGTCTGCAACATTGGGTCAACTTATGGAACAAATAAGTTCGGTCTCACTTCTGGAATCCAGACATATCTCGTTGAAGTTTCTGCCGCTGGGTTCGTGGCTGACGTACTGATGCACGAGGTTCGCTCCCAGCTCGTTGAGGCAGATGGAGTAGATGAAGGGCTTGCTGAAAACGTCGTTGCTGGTTACTTGGGGACTTTGCGGGGATATCGGAGTATGGGGAAACCTGCACGACTGCAGCGTGAACTTGGAGTTGACGTCGCCGAAGGACATCCTCTGGCCGTCCACGGTGCAGACGGAGCAGGCCCAAGAGTCCGGAGAAGATCTGGCCAATTGGGGAATGTACGAAGCTACCTGAAGGGGAGGGGAAAGACTTGGCGGATCGTTGGCCATAGACAGGGTGGCCTTGTGCACATTTCTAAAGTGACATCTAACCTTTAATATTTAGTGGGCTAGGTCGAAAAGGGGTCAACCTTGGAAATTCACTGACGGCACCTGGGGTTTGTTTCAGGCAGTCAACAGATAAAGATGTAGTCTAATACTTTGGAAAAGAAATTGTGTTTACCTCTGCTCGACTTGATTTGAAATTTATGTACTAAGCTACTGTAGTAAATTTGCGATGAAAGTAAATTTCAGCTCTGGTGGCTGTCAGAAGTTGCCAAACTGGGTGAAAATCACTCAACAAAATGCTGACCTGCTCCAGTTGGTCACAAAAATATCTTACCGCCGCTCCTTAAGGAAAAAAATTATAACTTGTTTTACAGTATTGTGCAACTTTAAATGCATTTGAGCATAGCTCAAACTCCTTTTTTTTCACTTTCATTTGACTACAAAGTCTTCAAATGGGTGATCGGTTACAAATTTTGGGCACCCATGGGCAATTCCAATTTTTGACCTAGCCTAATATTTAATAACAAGAGATTGCTTGTTTGTTACCAGCTCTTTTGTCAGACAAGAGACAAAGTCCTCGCATGAAGTAGGACATTTGGAAGATGCACAATGATCTTTGTTTCCTGCTTGCTGCTGCGTCATTTTGGCCTGCGTTTGACGTCACCCTGATCAACCACAGCTCCCTGAGGTACCACAGGTGCAACACTTGATCAGTCAGTTTCGGCTCGACCATGTTGGACACCTCCATGGTGACTTTGTGCTTGTTCTTGATGTGGGGCGCGGCACGTACGTACCTGAGCTCCAATTGGTATGTTGTCATTGAAGGTCAACACTGTTCAGGTCCTCATGTGCGACTTCACGTCATCCTTGTGTCGCATGCTAACCTTTTATCTAAGGCACTCATTCTTTTTGTACGCTGCAGAACAAGGTTTTCACTCTCACAACCAAGCGTCGATAGTAATACTAAAATATCCCCATAACAACTTCCACAAGGCTTTTTTTTTGTTGTGATGAGTTACTTAATAACAAGCTATGGACAAGACAAGGAGAAACACAGATGCAGTAGCAAACTGGGGCCGCAGACAAAAAGGTGAAGATCACCGGGACGATGCAGTGGACAAGGTCAAGCTCCAGGGAGACGACTGAGGCTTGGTTGACGTCGACAGCTGGTCATGTCTTTAGTTGCTGCACAGCACGCACACTTCTTGCTAGCTATTGACAAGTTTCAGGGAGACGACCGATAATGTTGATGCATACTGTACAGTAGACACATACGTTGCCCGGGTGGAGGACATCCCGGCGCCCCCCTTGCCCAGGACATTTTGGATAGGAAGTGCTCAAAATCGACTGTTGAGCACGCATGCGCACACACCCTAACCTAACCTCATACTGATAGTGCTTGTCAAATTTGGGGATATTGTATGCATTAGGCTACCTAGGTATGCTAGGATACCTTTTTTGGCCTTTGGACAAAATGTTAAGGTTTTACTGAAGCCATATTTGTCTGAAGGACCACTTTCACTATCTGCAATTTTAACTCAGAGTCTTTAGCGCACTGTATGTAGTAGGGTGTAGTGAACACTTCTTTTTTCCACCATAAATTTTGACTGGATTAAGCTACACTGATGAGTCACCCCTTGATGAACAGCTAAGATGCTCCTCTAAAACTAAACTGATTTGCACTTTTGCTTGACGACCACTCAATTTTCCACAAGGTGCCATTAAAGTTCTGTACTGTAGCAGAGTTTACTACAGAAAAGTTTGATCGCCAACATATGAGTGGTTCTAGAGCAAAAGTGCCAATCAGTTCAGTTTTAGAGGAGCATCTTAGCTGTTCATCAAGGGGTGACTCATCAGTGTAGCTTAATCCAGTCAAAATTTATAGCTGAAAAAAAGTGTGCTACACTACGTTCACTGCGCACAGTATCTTATAAAAGTTTGAAATAAAAGTGCAGATAGTAGTATGGTTTTTTTTCTTCCAAAAATTGAGACTTGAGGGAGCAAAAACAGCATCTGACGCCGATTTGAAAGCAAAACTGACATTTTCAAGCTAGCCTAACATACATTATTCACTCATTCATGTAGTAGATATGTTGTACAAGGTGTACTTAAATGCACCCTGAGCTTCCCGTTGGGAGTGACATGAGACTGAGTCTTAAAGTGGTGGTTAACCTTGGTGTGGTTAAAATACCTTTCCCGACCTGTTGTGCTGGCACCTTGTGAAGATGGACTCGACGTGACGAGCGAACTCCTCGAACTCGGGAACCACGAGCTGCTTCTTGAAGATCTGCGTCAGGATGATGATGTTCTCCTCCATCAGCCTGCAATGAATGTGCGTGCCGTCGTCGTCGAAGACCGCCTTGACCGAGAAACACTACCTTTGGAACGTCTTCTTGTCCATGTTGAAGTTCTCGCAGATGGTGCCTGGAGTGCCCTCTTCGCGGTGAGCCTTCTCGATGCCGACGTTCAGGTCCTCCAGGCGAGGGTCGGTGCGTCGGATTCCCGAGCGCTCTATCTCCTACAGGCGCCAGATTGTACTGAGGTATCTGGGACGCCCCCACCCCCCTATCTTGACACCCCAAACACACACACGTCAGCCTTCAACAGCCCTGGAGTCACCTTGTTGTGTAGGTGTTGACTTTGAGCAACTTGGATGACAACAGTTGCATCTTACTGGTTGTTCCCCGTGTTATTGCTTTCGGTTTGCGAATTATGTTCGGAGTTGCTCAAGATTCCATTGTCAGAACGCTTCTGATACAGACTCATTTTTTTTTACCCCTTCTCAAAAAAAAAAAAGGCGTTTTCAAGTTTCCACTTGAAACTGCGAGGCCTACTCTCATGTGGTGGAAACGTTGGTGGACCCGACCGACGGCAACGTCTACTTGTTATGCACCTGCAGCAGCGTGCCGACGTTCACTGTCTGGGAGGCCTCGTCCTTGTAGACGTCGAAGAGGGAGGGGACGAATTCTCTGGCTACCACACTTGATAACAACGAAACAGCACCTTGACGTCAGGTCAGACTTGAGCTCGCTTTTGCGTCAACTTACTTGGCTCCGTCGGTCGTACTGGTCTTGGCTGTGTTGACGTCCAGCTGGTGTGAAAGGGATGGAAATGCAGCAGCGAGGGAAACAGTGACCAGAGGAATCCCTTTACCTTGGACAGCTGCAGCAGCTTCTTCTTGGTCCCTCTTCTGCCAGGTGGCCAAGGACACTCCAGTGTCCTACCCCAGGTGCTGAGGCCGGCAGCTCTGCCAAGTCGCCACGCCTTGGACCACATGACGCAGGCCCTGTTGTATAATGTATACCTACTATAGGTGACTGGTTACGGGGTGTCCGCGTGTTATCGTTCAAGTCCAGTTCATACCCCTGGACCGTCAGCGCAGCTGATGCCTGAGGGCCTAGCGTTGCCCAGTGCTTTCTCCTACACATGTGGCCGCGTACAGGGTGGGACAAAGTCATGGAGAGCTCTGCTCTGCTCTGCATCGTCACTTCAGTCAGCTGGACTTTCCCCTCTCCCTGTACGGACCTGTGAGCAGGGGAGGACTCACAGGTCCGTACAGGGTGAGGGGAAAGTCCAGCTGACTGAAGTGACGAAGCAGAGCTCTCCATGACTTTGCCCCACCCTGTACGGACCTGTGAGCAGGGGAGGACTTACTTCATGCTTTCCCTGGGACGTCTTCGTCAGTCCCGTTGGAGCTGCGACTTGTTCCGTTCGACACACTGGACCATCTCGCACCGTGTGAGTTGAAAAAAATCCAACATTCACTGGCCAACGTGGACAAGGTCATCAGTGGACATTTAGGCAGAAACCTAAATAAAAAGTCTTGAAGTATCCGGGGAGGAAGGCAAAAATCTTCTATGAAGACGTTGTGGGCTTGGAGACTTGCGCCAAACTCGCCATTAGGTCCTGACTCGGCGAAAAGAAAAATGGCCTCTGTACTGTGGGTCACACTGTATACTTTGTCTAGTGCATGGAAGACATCAAGTCAGGGATGTCCTTGTAGTCCTGGACCTACTCGCTACTTCATTACCTAAGCGCCCCTCTCAGGAACTCCATACAGTGATATCGATATCAACCCCCCATGTTTCAATAGCGATGTTGACATCATTTTTTCTTAGAGATAATAACGTGGAAAATGTCGACTCGGTCTCAATATTCTAGAACCATTTAACATCGATGGGATATTTTAAAAGTCAATATCGATATCGACCGATCGCTTTATTACCCAAACGAACTGGAGGAGTCCGATTAATTGGAGGGGGGGGGGGGGAATTGAAAAAATGAAGCCGAAAAGTGCAACGTGACATGCGGTTTTTGAAAAGATTTTGCGTGGTTTTTTTTTTTGGTAAAAATGCGCCCAAACTTAAAAAAGAAAAAACCAGGTAGAAGATACTCGAGCGCCATCGCGTCCACACATTCTGGAGCATCGTGATGCTGGTTGCGGTTTTTCTTGACTCACGCGATAACGCAAGTCAACGTCATGGACAAGATGTAGCGGGAAAAAGCTGCTCGAAATTCCACGAACTGATGTGAGTTGTGCAACGTGATGAAGAATCAGACCGAGTCTATGAAGGTCTCTGAGGTCAAGAAGCCGAGTTGTGGCCAGGACGGAGCAATGGATTTCAAGTTTAAGGCCCCACAACAAGGTGGAGCAGGACTGCTGAAAGTGGCTTGCCAAGCAGGACCAGGACTCGAAGAAGGGAGGAAAGAAGAACACGGAGAGGATCACGGCCTTGTTCTGCACCTGGTGACGAAAGAAGACTGCGTTTGTCATGGAAAAGTCCGCGATGCTGAAGTATGACAAGCTTCCAGTCAATGCTGCGAACATGGATCACGGCCCCCTGGTTCGTCACGTGAAGTGGCAACTCTGCTTGGTGTCGTCCAGGTCTTGGCTGCTGCAGCGTGGGAGGACATCAGAATCGATGCCAAAGAAGACCAGGACTGATGATGATGGCTTCGTCTTGACCAAGACCCAAGATCGAATTGATGACAATGCTGTCACCACATTGCCCATCAGTGATGACTATGACAACTGTCCGGGCAGCGTCTGGAGGAGGAAGACGAGGTTGACGATGGCCACGAAGGGCGAACACTTCTTCACCGCAGTGAACTATGTCACTCAAAAAGGGCCCGAGGAGCATGCGTAAGGCCAAGGACAGGTCAAACCCTGGAAAATATAGTTAGTGCACATTATACAGCCAGGCAATTTGTGGCTTAGTCTAGATCTATATTGCGGATTGTCAATATATCATGATTTCAGTTGATACTGACTCAGACTATTTCTCTGGCACACTAAAAAAAAAAAAAAAACCACCCCGAAATGTAATCCAAAAATCTGGCGTTTTTAAATACGCACCTCACACCGCGTGTGGCGTTTCAGGACCGCTCCGGCGTGATCAGTGGCATGATTCACCGTGAGGTGCTCGACGACTTCGGCTCCCGCCTGGTGCCCAGCGCCGTCCTCGTCATCAAGAATCTGCACGTGATCATGTCGGAGAGAAGCCACTACATCATCGTCACCACGGAGAACCTCGTCAACGTCTACAAGCCTCAGGAACCTGGATCGGGTGAGGGAGAGGTTGTTGCACTGGACATTCGGCTAGAACAGTCCGAGAATTGCAATGCTCCAAATCTGCACAACCTTGAGCGCTTTTTGCAGGTCTTTTTTTGGCTGATGTCGAGCATCTTCCACTGACTCTGGAAGAGAGCAATTTGTTCAACGGGCACTGTTTCCAGGTGCCGGCACCAACTCCGTGGTCCGCCTGTCCAAGGCCGACCTGGAGACGTTCACCCGCGACTGCGAGCGCTTCGAGCGCGAGCGCCTGAAGCTGCATCATGGACCAACTGCGGCACCGTCATCGTCTGTGATCCAGGGGCAACCGTGTGGGTCAGCACTGAGCCTCCGGGGAACGGCGTCGACGACGTTTAAGCCGCCAATGGCGTCGACGCCGCTGCTGCCCACGGAGAATCGTCTAGGGCCTTCGTCAATACAGCGGGACGGACGTTTTCCCCCGGGGGAACTGCAGGTGGAATAATATGATGAAATATGTCAGTCGTTGGCACTGCTGCTGCTCCTCTGGCACCACTTTTGGCACTTGGCAGCCATCGTTGGCAGTGCTGGGTCGAATCACTGAAAGGCGAGTTCCGAATCTGAATGCAATAACGAGTGTTGAATCTGAGCCCAATGCAAATCTCCCACAGCATTTCTGGATATGAACCCAATTCAAACTGAAACCCAATCAAATATTTCTTAAGAGGAAAGTTCAGGGTTGCCAGGTCAGATCTGAGAGAAGTTGAGTTTCAGCCATCCAGACCGCATTGGCGGGTTCGGTCCGTCTCTCGCCAGGTGTCGTCACGTGGCGTAGCAACTGTGGCACCTTCAGAGACGTCCCTCTGCCCAAAGTCAGTCAGTCAGTTAGTCTGTCTGTCTGACTGTCAGTCTGTCTGTCTGTTAGTCTTTCTCTCTCTCTGTCTGTCTGTCAGTCTTTCTCTGTCTGTCTCTGTCTGTCTGTCAGTCTTTCTCTGTCTGTCTCTGTCTGTCTGTCAGTATTTCTCTCTCTGTCTCTCTCTGTCTGTCTGTCTGTCTGTCTGTCTGTCTGTCTGTGTGTCTGTCTGTCTGACTGCCTACCTGCCCATCTATCTCTCTCTTCGCTGACCTCGGCGAGAAAGTTCAAATTGCCAAACATTTGCTTGATCATCATAAGATTTGAATTCAGATCTGAATACTCGATGAAGACCTTGGACTGAGTCAGATTCGAATCGTACCCAGCCTCCAGTGAATATTCCTTCTGACATTCGCCCAGTGCAGTTGCCATTTGTGCGGCTGCCATTGAAACTGCCCTGTCGTTCCACCTTGCAGCGCGACTGCCCGTCCACGATGGTGCGCGGGTCCTCCTCCAAGTCATCCGTCTTCAGGCCCAACTTGGCGTCCGGCACCCTGGGCAAGAGTCAGCCTTCCACGTTCGATCCGGCGCCCCTGTACGCCCAGCATACGTCAGATGGGCTGCTTGAAGGCTTGGACGAGGACTCAATGTTCGGAGACTTTTACGAGTAGACAGAAAAATCACAAGAGAATTATATTGTCAATGCTGATCGAATCTGCCAATGTTGCCAGTCATTGTTAGACGTATGTAGCGCTTGCAGTATGTACAGGGTCTGCCAGAACCTGTGTGTCGACTTCAGCCCAGTCATTTTTCATGCAATGTTCTTCATTTCACCATTAACAGAATTGTGCAACTCACACTTCATATTTTTCTGATTGAGGAAATCAACTAGAAATTAACAATTACTGAAATACTTGTCCCTGGAGCCAATGCACTTTCTGGCCTTGTTGCTGTCGCTGAATCGGTAGCAGCAGGAAAGTTGGTGAATTTGCCGTAACTTTGGTCAATCTTGTTCGGTTTCGAGTTCTGAATTTGTGTCCATGGTTTTGTTGACAGAAAATGTCTCAGCCTCCACGGTGATTTTGATCTGGCTGACGTCGATGCCCGAAAATGGTGTTCCCTTTTTTTTTTCTTTTTGGTTCGCACGATTCCACTGATGATCATTCTTCTCCCACCCTTGACGGCCTTTGGTCAGTTTGCGTAGCCTCAGAAAGCCCGCAAGCATTCGAAATTAGCACACTAATTCTGTAGACTTGACCGCTGCTTGGCTCATACCGCCTGGACGCCCGGTGGAGCCCAGAAAGTCAATCCTCCGGTTTGGGCTAACTGATTCTGGATGAGGTGAGAGCCACAGCAGACGCGTGAGTGGCTTGACTTGAATCAGGTCTTGATTGGTTTCCAATGACCTCTGGGGTGAAAGAAAAGCACCATGAATTAGAATCCGGTGTCTGTCTGTCTGGCGCCACTCGGGGTGATTGCGAGCCATCCTTTTCCATTCCCCTCCTCGCCCAAGGTCGCGTCTAAATGCAAATATTCTGCACTGTCTGAGTTGTTGGGTTTTCCTCTCCTCTCTTTCAGCTCAAAAATTGGGCTTGCCCGTTTTCCACTTTAACCTCTTCTTCTTCTCCATGGATGGCCTCTTTAGGTGTGCTTTAAAGGCAGGATTTCGATCCAATACGAGCAAAGGAGGCCCTTTAGACATTTCCAAGTAACAGCTTGATAGCAGTGAAAGTCAGGAGAGACACGCACACGCATCAGTCGAAGCCAGTCAGGGAGACGATCCCAACGAGCTTGGAGGCAAAAAGCAGAGACAGAAACAATGAATAAAGTTCACGACTCGGACGGAAAGTTTTGGTCTGCGCTGCTGCCGCCATGGACGGCACGTGGGCCTACTGGGCCTACCGGGCCTACTGGGCCTGGCAACCAGGACGTCACTAGCCAAGAAGGAGGTAGGAGCGTCCAGGTCCCCTGAGTAGTTCGTCAAACAGATTGGGAATATGAATACCAGCAGGCTGTGCGTACAGGGACGCCTCGTTCACTGCGTCACATGTACAAGTCAGGAAAGTCTGTGGCTTGGGAAATATGACTTATACCGAGTGTCCTCAATGTTCTGATTAAATATCAATTTTGAGCTGTCCATGATGAGCAGAGAGTCCATCTTGGTCCCCATGCAGGTGACAGCTGGCTGGCCTCCAACCTGCCGTCGTTCGTCAGGCAGCAGTTGAAATATGAGGAGTGAACAGACAGCAGGTGTTAAGTGTGTTTTGGGGCTAAAAAAATGACCGATTTGGTTGATTCTTTTCATCGTACTTTAGTGACAAGAAAATCGTCACCACACAACAAAGCTATGCCGTAGAACAAAGTGAAGCTTAGACTAGACTCAGCAACGATGATTGGTCACCATCAGCATACGGCTTGCAGAAGTGTGCTAAAATTGGCTCCATGGCTGTGCGCAACCACTTATGTGACACCCGGTGCCGTTGGAGTGCGCAGGAGGGGTAGTTGAGGTGCACAAAGTGCAGCAATGAAGAGTTGGCAGGAACCAGGCCTGGATTCTGACAGTTTCGGTACTGTGACAGTGAGTGAGTCCGCACTCATGCAGCCTGACCGAGTGCTGGACAGATCTGCAATGGCTCCCAGCATCGTGGCTGTCCCTGGTCTGCCTCTCCATAGCCACTCGTCCAGTCACTTATTGTATAGACAACACTACACAGGTGGGTGAACCCTTGACACATAAGACTTGAGTCTCCGGGTCATAAGAATCCGGTGAAGGTCATCACTTCTTCCCGGTCTCACGTCTTTGCATTTTCTTTCTTTTTCGAGTTGTGTGGGTAGTTTAAATCTCTTGAGGACTGTGACTTGTTGGATGTACAAAGGTCGTGTTCTAACCAAGATGGAGATGCTGCCAGAATGAGTCAATCCACTCAAGGTAAGTTCCACGAGAGTCATTTGTTGGGGTCACTCGTGTGGGTTGTTATAAAGAATCATTGGTTCAAGACCTTGGACTCGCCGAGTGCTGACCTCAACTGGTGTCATTTGACTTCTGACCTGCTGGAGTCGGATGCTCTCGGACTCTTACACGCGCGCGGTCTCACACAAATTGTGCGTTAGAAAGAATAATGGACTCCTTATTATGCAACTCGAACATGGCTCTGATATTTGAACACCGCACTCCCGATGCCCCTGGTGGCCTCCCGATCCTGAACAGCACCCCTGACTTGCTCTCGGGCCACGCCAACGTCTGCAGTCACGCCAACGCCTGCTGTCACGCCAACGTCTGCTACCCCACCACCCACTGGAAGGAGAACCTCGCCCTCTTCTATGAGGCAAAGTCCGTCCGCTCTGCTTTGAAAGGCCAAACCTACTCTGCAGTTAGTAGCAAGGCCAGATCGAGAGGGGGGTCAATTTTGGAATTGGCCTGAATGCACCGGGCTTGAACGTTGGTCACCGGGGCTCAGATGTCGTCCAACCTTGTATTGTGGCCAACAAGTGTTGTACCAAATCCTACTGCACAAGGCCTGAGTGCATTTTGCTTGCACAGCACTCAGACAAAGGCCTGCCAATGCCTCGTTCTGGTGTGCAGTTCCTGCAGTTGTGACGTCACCTGCGTCACAAAGTTGTCACAATGCAGAGATGAATGAAGAAAATGCTCTTCTTTATCTCTTCCACTTTTTACGGTCACTTTGTTTGACTTGACTTAATTTTCGTCAAACAAAATAGTCCTTTAATCTATTACAGTACTAAGAAACAGTTAATTTTAAACATTACCCACATTTTTTCTTTTTCGATTCATGTGGGTAGTTTAAATTTTGTGGACAAACATTGTCACGTCTCAGCCCAGACAGGAGACATATGAGTTTTTGCACTGAGGGTGCACGGTTAAAGATCCCCGGTCGTTGAAGGTCTTTTCTATAAGGCTTTTTACCTTGGAAGAGTCAGGTTTTTACTCATAGAATGAGGTCATTGGGACCGTTGGAACCGTTGGGACCGTTGGGACCGTTGGAACCGTTGGGACCGTTGGGACCGTTGGGACCCCTGGCACCATTGGCACCATTGGCACCAATGGCACCAATAGCAACAATGGCAACAATGGCACCCGACGCCATCACTAGAACCGGCAGCCACTGTACTTAAATTTGACTACAACGCGTGCTGACAAAGTTTGGGTGTTCGCGGAGAAGCCAAATCTGGAGCCAGCCCAGTGATTCAGAATCTGGTTAGCGTTTGCCGTGCGAATAAACGAGTCTGGGGCAGGATAATTTGTCAGAAGCCTCAGCCAAGTCTGAGTAATATTCTCCAGTCGCTGTATTACGAGAGTGGGATCAAGTCCTCGGTGTTTATGCTCGTGCTGCTCCCGCTCTCTCTTCAAAGCAGTCAGTGGTGATCATTGAGGGGGCAGAGAAAGGGTTGCCACTCACCTACACTGACGAAAGTGACACTGGTAACACCGGACCAAAGCTTTTGCTGCAGTCACAGCTTAGCACAGCCACCAGGACGAGCAGGGGCGACGTCAGGGCCAGAGGCTCATTCGCCCCGGTCTCTGCCTGCAACGAGAGGGACTCGTGCGTGACGGCGCTCAGGACTTGGATCCCTGCGTTGTGAAGGGCAGCAGTGGGCGTGCATGTCCGCGCGTCGCATGACGAAGGCAGCTCTAATGTCTGCGGACTTTGCGTCTTTCTTTATTAAAGTTGGGCCAAAAATCAGGCGAGGCCCGTCGAGGTTCATAAAGACAGCAGTGTTCGAGCATAAACATGACTTTTCTTGCTATCCACTTACATGATAACCTTCAGTTGTGGTTTTCTCTGCGAATCAGCCTTGAGAAATTCCCCCAACAACGCCTAGCAATGTCTTGTCATGACCTCCAACCATGCGTGACATGACCGAGAATGTTGAGTGCCAGGTGTGGCCTCAAGAAAGTGCTTTGTTTACCAACAACCAGTGACTGACTAAGTCATGCTGAGAAAAAAGTGGCCAAGTCATAATGATGTGCAGCAACTGAGCTCTGC
>JAAUXU010125158.1_pt1 | contig 34546 bp, 35 predicted proteins | sample 7278151 | NCBI WGS metagenome assembly JAAUXU01 (sample SAMN14350113, study PRJNA611818) | marine sediment metagenome | isolation source: surface marine sediment (1.8m) | place: French Polynesia: Moorea | collected 2018-08 | reverse complement strand
GTGTCACATGAGTAAGACACCGGGATTTTTGGTGACTTTTTGTTTCATGTTTTGTCACCCAAAGAGGGTTTTTTTGGCCTCAACAATCCTCGATGTGTGTGAGCAATGATGCAGTTCTGCTGCCAGGAGATGATTTTCTTTGAACTGCTTCTTCTGTCTGTCCGTCTGTCTGCACCTCACGTTCCGTAGGCTTCTCCCGTCTCTTCATTGGTACAAGTGTAGCTGCTCCCTAAGCATTTCACGGTCGGAAAGTGGGGATTTTCTGACACTGTGAGCTTGGCAGCCCGGCCCGACCAGCCCGGCCTGCCCGGCCAGCCCGGCTCGCGCCATTTTGCAAGCCTGTGTTTGGTGATTTGCTTTGACATCAGGTAATTGAATGCAAACAAGGAGCGCAGAGCGAAACCCAATCCTGCGAAGAAGCCAGGGGCCTCTTGAGACCCCCTCCCACCTCCCTCTTGTTGGCAAACAACTCGTTAGTTTGTCGCTCTTATGCAAACAATTTACGGGAGAGGGAAATATGATGAAAGTGTGGGGCGTTTGCTTATTTCATCAACACATGTGTGATCATAGGAAAGTAACCAAATGTTTGAAACAGTGTCTCCTCCTCCCTAGGGGGGACGACGCTGGACGTGCTGCAAGGGGCGAGGCCCAACACCCGGCATTAACCATGGGCAGTGCCAAGAAAATGCACTTATTTAATCTAGTAAAACTTTGGACTGCAGGGAGTGAGTTAGTTGTGCGCACAAGGCGGAGATGGATAACCCCTCCCTTGAGGTTGGTGCCGGGGGTGTCGAGCCAGAGGGTTAACCTTCAGGATAGGATCGGGCTAGACCAAGTTGGGCTCCTTCAATGAGGCAACTGATGCACGCCAGGTGAACTGACGGCCCGTGGATGCCTCTATCGCGATATGATTCAGGCTCGCCTCAGTGTGATTCGGTCTTACATGTCCGTGTTCCACATGGGGACATCGTTGATGGCGCCGAATATGTCTCTGTACTGGACATGGCAGTCAGGGAATGTATAGAGACATCCTTGGCTACGCCAGGCTCCTGAGGGAAGTCACGTGGTGACTGCCCCCAACCCCGGAGGTCATCCCGGAGGGTCGGCCCTGTCAATGTAACTGTCCCACCTCACTTTGTGGCACACCTGCCCGGATCCGGCGGGCACCCATCCACCCACAGGAACGCCAGCGAAATCCGCTAAAATGCGCACGAGCTAAAATATGCGTGGAGTGAGAGAATTTTCGCTCTTGTGCAGCACTAATTTCCAACCCCACGCGCGCCTACTACAAGTAATTACCCGCGGCCATTGTGCGGACCCGTCCAAGTCCCCCTCCTCTGCTCTGGCTCAGCTCCGGCTCCAGCTCCTCCACGCATATTCTACTCCTTTTTTTACGCCGTTAAAATATACGGTGAAGCAGCTGAGGTGCGCTTTGGGGCACAGACAGAGAGCTTTAAGCTAATGAACATGGCTCGACCGTAAAGCACCTCTCTCTCCTTGGACACCGTGCGAGGAAAAAACAAAGAAAAGGACCAACTTTGGGGGGGTTTGAGGGGAAAAAAAAAACCATCTCGACAGATGATGGCAATTTTTCTGAGGTGGGTGGGACACACTGGCCCAGTGCTCTAGCCCATTCCGGAGGTGGTCCTTTTTGCGTGTTCTTTTTGGTCCACCCTGTATTCACTACTACGTGGAGTAGGAAAATTAGCTTTGGCTCTCTCCGAATTCGGTTTTATGGGATGAAACAATGATGCTCTGGGGTGAGAGGAGGCAGGAAATTAAAAGAAGCTCTGTCTGCCTTGTTTCTCTGTGAGCATCTTTTTTTTCTGGCTGAGTCATTTCCAGCGTTACGATTTTGTTTCTCACAGTGAGTAGTTTTTCCCCCTTCTCACTGAATCGGAAGCATCGGCGGCTCCTCTTGAAAGGACTTTTTTTCCACGTCTTCCTCGGAGCTGCCACAAGTCCTTTCAAGAAGATGACTTGTTTAATGCAGAGTCTACGACTTTTTTCCATGCACAGAAATAATTGGGTCATCCGTAACAATCCTCTTGTTCCTCCTGATTGTTTAATTTGGGCGAAAATTGGCGCAAAGCCTAACCTTTCTGACTTGGAGTAATTGCGTGCAGTCAAGGGGTTTTTTCCTCCTCCAGAGTAGCCCATGAGGTTTTTTTTTCCTTGCTTCTTTCAGCTCCACTCCACCAGACAAGATCTTCGCTGTAGCACTGAGATTGTCCGGCGGGGAAGAAGCCCTGGGCCGGTTTTTTAGTCGAAACTTTTTGGCCCGATCTGGGTAGTGAAACCAGCGAAGAAACTGAAGTTGACCTCAAGTCAGGGATGAGTTCAGAGTTGGTCCCCAAAAAACCGAGCTCAGGGTGTGGTGAGCAAAGTTACATTCGCACAGCCCTATAATTTGACTGTCGAGCAGATTGTTATCGTCATAGTTTTCTCTGTTTGGTTTTGCGGGGCCTCCTTTTTCTCTCGTTCGGGCGTAGCTTAAGGCGCGCTCAACCAGTGCAAATTTCTCTTGGCAAGCGCAACCTGAGACGTGATCGTCGGTTTCCTGGCTTCCTGCCTCAGCCGGGGCTGAACGAGACCCAAAACGCTAGAGGAAGTGACGAAAGCGGTGATTTTGGGGGCACTCACGTCAAAATTAAAAAGTCATCCAAGGCTTCTCTAGTGTTTTAGTCTCACTATTTTTGCTTCTCCTCGCTAGCTTGGAAAAAGAAATCTGTCAAGCTCTCGTCATTGCAAAGCAAACCCTTTCCTCCTCCTCCTCCCTTTGTCAGAGCCTAACTCAGATGTTACAGTGGAGCAAAAAAGTAAATATGAGAGAGAGAAAGTAGAAAAACCTGTCATGAAGCTTGAGCAATTTGTACATCAGAACCAACGTCTTAAGCCTCGGGTCGTGCGAGCCAGGAAAAAGGGCAAGTAACGCTCTGCACGGAGCTTCTTCCATCCAATCTTTGAGCTTCACACGACTCTTAATCCTAATCTGTCAGCGAACTAAGGGTTCATGAACACACAGGGCTTCGCTTCTCTTCCTTTTTTTTTTGCAACCCACCACGCCAGCTTTATTGAATTGCGTACGTTAATCACTGTAGGGATAAAAAGTTGCGAAATTAAAGCAGGTTGACGGCTGCTCAGAACCCTTTTTTTGCCCAGATAAAATCGTGATGGTTTTATTTCAGCCTCTAACTGGGTGGAAATGAAGTCATTTTTCTCTTCTTTGGCCTTGAGAGAAGAAGAAGTTATTCATGTGAGTACCCAATTATATAGATATATTTCTTCTTGCTCCCTCTGTGCTCGCTGTAAAGGACAATTGAGTGAGTGAGCAGAAGTTTCCCCATGTGAAAAAGCGTTGGCAGACACGGAAGAACAATTAATTGAGACAAGACATGCACGCCGGAGGTTTTGCTGCTCGCCCAGACAAAAGTGCGTCGGACTGCAGTTGCTGCGGCGGTAACATAACCTTGACGCACACCTTTGTCCGGCAGAGGAGTCGTCACATGGGGCCTTCCCAGGGCCTTCTCGGGGCCCCATGCGGTCCCACTTTTCTCACATGGGCAGTGGTCGTCACTAAGGGTGAAGAGGGAAAGTTATGACAATCTGGTAACACTGAGCAGAGTGCTACAAATGCATTGCACAGTGGACGCAGCTGCGTGCGCGGCCACCACGTTGTCAGTCTCCACCGATGCCATCAGGGGAGGCCTTTGCTGTCCGAGAAGCCGCCAACGAGGTCAAGGAGGAGGTACAGAATCGTGACTGTCCTGCGCTATTTAACAGGACAGGTGAAGGGAAATTGTATCTCCATCTGGCCTGAGCTTTTTCACTCCATTCCTTTGATTTTTCCTCTGCTGCTCGTTAATGGCTGTCGGAGCGTCTGTGACGTTTGACTGACGTCTGGACGAGCCAAGCATCATTTCTGGGGAGGGGGTGAACAACTCTCAGCCTCAGGGGTCCAGAATCACAACGGGCACAAAGCTGTCTGCCCAATTTGTTCGGGCAAAATGCAACAACTGTCAAGGTTTGCAACAATTCCTTGAATAGCTTGGCAGATTTTGATCTCAGCATGGAGCTCTCACATAATTACATAATGATAAATTACAAATTAGTCCCACTGCTTCGTTGAGGTATTTGCCCATTCATAATGGGGGGGGAGGCATAGGGGTGAGAATATAGGGGTACCACCTCTTGTGGGGCCCCGACCAGGCAGGAAAATGCCACCGTTACCTTATGGATGATGTAAAGGCTGCACGAAGCTCACTGGAGGAAGGAGGGGAAAAACCCTCTCTGGTTTTGATGCCAAGAAGCTTTTTTTTGCCTGCTCACGAACCCACGATGACTTCATCGTGCTGAGGCAATCACAAAAACACCAGCACTGGATAATCGCTCACGTCAGAATCTGCATATTCGCGTGGGCCGAGAGAAATATTCTCTTTCTCAATTGATGCATCAGCCCTAGGCTGCTCCTCCTGTCACAGCTATTTGCCTTGTGGCAAATGATGAATCATGAGAAGGAATTAATTCTTCTCCCAAGATGTGAACGCTCAATGTTTTTGAGCCCTTCCCTATGCTTCTCTTCGCACGTGATACCTCCTTCTCCGTGAGCTGACAGCCCACAGTTGGGGTCAGGGTTGCCACCACACAGGCTGAACCGTCATGCGTGGGGCAGCAAAAGAGGATGTCCCTGCACAGGAGCGGCGGCCTTGGACAGCGCCTCCTCTGGCACACGGCAAAGACGCGCACTGTTGGTAGCACTGGCTGAAGGAGGCGTTTGTGCTCACCGAAGCCTTTGCTCCACTTTAGTAGACCAGAACTAGGGATGCCTCGAGCTTGTGTCGAGTCCAGTTGTGTCGAGCTTTGCTCCAAAACCCGTGGACGCCTCCACCAAGGTCACAAAAGCCGCTGACCTGGTCTGGGCTTTAATTTATGTCAATCCCCAGCGGTTGTTGTTTTGCATTCTCCAACATGGTCAAGCTTTTGTTCAGTGTTTGCATATCAGATGGGCTCCGTGCTTGCTGGTAATTATCTACACGCTCAAACCAACCTACCCAAGAAAAGTCATTCACTCATCTCTCTCCATTACTCAAACTTTATGAAATGTTCTCGGGTGGGTGGGCAGAATTCGCTGCAACACCCGGTATGTCGAGGCCAGAGAACAATAGCGCCAGCCAAAAAGTGTAGTCCAGTCCAGTCATCTGGGGGGTGGCACGCGACCACTCCGTGTGATCCTGCCAATCCTGAAAGCCAGAGTGCATTGGTGTGGCAACGCCGTCCACAATTTCTTTCATATCACCCGCGATATGCATGGAAAGTCTTCCATGCACGTCGCTCGACGCCGCTCTATGAACGTCCTCAGTAGTGATGGATGCTCCTTTCTCTGTCTCTCTCTGGAGACCATCGAGGACGAAGACTGATGACTGACCTTGCTACACATGCACGTGATAAATGACGAAGATGCCGCACGCACGCGCTCGCACGCACGCATGCATGCACGCCAGTAACGACGACGAAGCCCACAAATATCACTCTGGAGAGACACAGGGAAGCAACAGCATTGAGGGTGCGGTTACACAAACAAAAAAGGAGGCTGTAGAGGCCGCCGGAGATGTCCGACTCTGACACCAGCCAAGCTTCGGGACCACTAATAGACGAGCTGTGGCACTAATGACGTCGCTTAGAGTTACGAAAAAAGTTCAGCATGAAATTGTGTCAGCACTTGTGTCTCAGCCGCTGCCGTGCGATTTATGATGGCAAGCAAGAAAAGGGTGTTGAACAAGTGCGGCCTTAAGAGTCACGCTGCAGGAGAACAAAATGCTCCCCGATGCATGAGAGCAAGTGAGTGGCTTAACAAAGTGCTCTGCCTGCGAGCATTCCCCCCCCCGTTTACTACGCACGCTTGGATTAATCCATCGACGGTGTTGAACCCGTCAAAAGGCCCACGGAAGAGGGTCCTTCCAGGGACTGAGGGGGGGGGGGGGATTGAGCCATCAATCCTCGCTCAAGAAACAAATCGTCGCTCCAATCGGAGGCGAAGAACAGAGCACAAAAGACAGGGTGTTTCAAAGGTAAAAAAAGGACTTTTTCACTCTTTGTGCGTGAAGGTAAAGGCGAAGAGACACCCGGTGCCTGTGCAAGGGATTTCGCACCTGTTCCTTTGTGTCTGCCTTTGGAACACCCTGTATAAGCTCATTCAACCTCCCACATAGTACAAGCACATGCAACGAGTAGGAGAGAGAGAGAGAGAGAGTAAAAATCAAAGACTCTCCACTACTTCCACTTCTCCCCACCTCTCTATTTCTCCCTCACTCTCAAGTAATTAATTAGCTCTTTCGTTCTTCCCTCCCTCCCTCTTTACCCCCTTTACCCCCCCTCCCCTACCGACAGCAGCTGATTATTTGCTTCCCCTTTCCGTATAGGTTTGCATTTTCAGAGAGAAAAAAACTTGGTAGGACGAGAATGCATACAGAGAACTAATGATCTCTCAAAGGGTCCAGAGACAGGGATGAATGAGCAGATGGGATCCTCCACTTTTGCACCAGAGATGCAGCTTCAGATGATCCCCACTCGACCAGACATTCCTCAAAGCTGCAGTATTATTGTGACATCGCACGTGTAACTGCCTGTGTCAGATGGCAATTTGGAGAGAGAGGGCGTCCACTTTACTGATCTCTGCATCTGCTCTCGGTGTCTGCGTGAGACACAGAGGGAATCTGGCAAATTTGGCATGTGTAAACGAGTCTCAAGTGATGAATTCGCTTCTGTCCAAACTTCGCAGTCGGTTCCAGTGCTTTACGCATCAGGATCCCCGCCTGTTTAAGTCTTGCCGTTAATTGGGAGAGATCCTGGGCGTCGTCTCAGCGAAGAGATCCTCTCCTCTCCGCCAAAGCGTTTTTTGTCCAAACTTAAATTGGCTTTGAAGCTGGTGGCAAATTCCTAATTAGAGGGGTCGTTAGCGTGATCCTTTCGTCAAATGACGTCACACAAAAAATGGGGGGGGGGAGGAGGAGAGCAGGAAGATGAAGAAGAAGGTTTGCAACATCTGCTCAGTTTCACACTGTGCGCGCGGATGGAGCCCATCTTGCACAAGATCCCATCCAGCTCCCCCGCCTCCTGCACTTGGCAGGCGCCCGGGATGCTGGCACGGTCCGGTGCGCAAGCACACACGAGCTGGACGCATCCACCTGTTGTTGGCTGCCCCGCCGGGACCTCAGACGGCGTTGCCAGACGCTGACCGGGAAAATATGCCAAAACCAGATTGGCGATTTAACTGAACGCGCCAACTGTCGAATGAGCCCACCCTCAAAAAAAAGGCCAGTTTGGGGAAAACAACGCGTTTTTGAGTTGCCAACGCTCATTTCAGCTGTGCGTGCAGCTGTCGAACAAGTTGACTCGTCCACTTGATCTCAACCGGGTTAACCAAGACTCAGGCCTCTAATTCGTGCCCATTCCACGCATCTGCTCAGTTTCTCACCCATTTTTCTTGCTTTTTGAGCACCCCAAAAGGGGATCCCTGGAGCAATTGAGAAATCGTCAATAATTGTGTCTTCTGGGTGACTCATTGTAAAGAGGCTGAATGGACTCTGCGAGAATGGGACAGCTGTTTATCTCTCTTCTCCTCCGATAACTCTGCCCTAATGAGTCTTTGTGCGCCAATTGACAGGGCTGCGAGTAAGAAGGCAATTTCCTGGTACGATTTTTTACTCCGCACGACCAAAAAGTCGCAGGTGAGCGAGCAAAACCGGAACTGATTAATGGTATCCATAAAGGCACGTCATTATATCATCATCGACTTCTTCTCCGTCTACAGCTGTGCTCGGAGTCGGAGTTGGAATAAGAAAAGACGGGCAAGCAAATTCGCCGGCGGAATTCGCAAGTTCGGGGGGAAAACGCCTCAAGCGTCTGGCCGGCCGGCCGGCCGGCACTGACACGTTTTGGGGTGACGTCGGCGGCCCCTGCAACGTGACTTTCTGCCTCACGTGTCTGATCGAGTCGTCTGGAAACTGCGATAATGATATGGAACCAACATCTGTTCAGCGAATAATATGGGAAGTTAGAAGTACACACAACTGTTTATCTCTTAGGATTAGTGCGCTCTTTCCTTCTTTCTTTCTTTCTTTCTTTCTTTCTTCCCTCGAGAGATCTGCCCTTCTCTCTTTCTCTCTCTGGCACACGCACGAACTCGTTAGTCGTAATTAACCCCTTCTTCCTCTGGCAAAAGGAAAGCTGAGAGAGCCACAGGAGGAGCTGAAGCTTGAAGAAGCCTGCACACCTTCTATAGTTTTCTTCCAGCTTAATTGTGATTACTGCAGAAGCATTAACATTACCCGAAGGTCGAGTGCGTGGCCGACTCGACCAGACTCGTGCAGTGGCAAAAGTCATTCAGGAGATTGTCTGGTGGAGAGGAAGACCAGGGAAATTGGCGCACTATAGGTACCAAATGGCTGACTTCGATTTAGGGATGGATCTGTGTCAAGGACTGGGCTTTGTTGTCCCGGAAAGTTGGGTCAAAAGTGTAACTTTCTGGAGCTGAAAGTTTCTTAAAATATTGAGATATTCAACACATTTATATTCTGGGAGATTAAAGGAATCTCTCTCTGTCAGGCAGAGATTAATGTGCCCAGGAAGAAAGAAAGTCTCTCTCTCTCTCCCCCAACTCAACTCAACTGCTGTGTACTAATTTCTCTGATCAGTCCTTTGTCCATCTGTTCTCTTCCCAGATTTTCGTGCACTCTAACGACGTCTGCGGGGACAGGAGCGGCTGCAACAGCGCAGTCTCCTGGCTCTGTCAGGTCCTGACACTCTTCATATTTTTCTGTGTCGCAATGTGGCAACGAAGAAAAAGGGAAACAAAAGTCTGCAGAATGTGAGTTAATCAAAAGCTACGACCCTTGTCAGGCATAATTACTGCAGCAGCCAACGACTCTCAAGGGACTCGTGAGAGAAAAGTTGAAATCATGTGACTTTCACAGAAAATAAAACTTTCCGGAAAGTATCAGTCAGACAATTACACTCTCTTAACTCACTGAAGCGCGGTTTGTGACTCTATTGGTGAAGAAAAAAAAGTTATGAATACCAGAGCTCCCCATTTTTTGAGCCCCCCCCCCCCAAATCGCTCTCAACTGAGCAATCAACTTGAGTGCTGCAGAAAAACCAAGGGGGGTCTGGACTTACCCTTTTTCCTCCTTCCTTCCTGTAGAGCATACAAATGTCCTCACGTAGGTAGAAAATGTACGTATTTTCAGGCCCACGTTGCGTATGCACTACATACCTTGTGTACTGTGTGTGTACTGCATCATCCAACCCTCGTGCTCAAATTCTCCCGGCAACTCTTGGGGGAAGAATATCTCTTTCTGTTAAGTGACAGGAGAAAAATTATTTTGCATGAATTCAGAACACGTGTGCATGTAGGGGAAGCATGCATGATGCATGGATCATGCGTACTGTTTACTGTCCTACAGCATAGGGAAACGAGGATTGTTCCACGCGTGTCTCTCCGATCGGGAACTTCTCAAACATACCTGGAGGGGGGGGGGGGGAGACGGAAGATTCCGCCACATACAGTCAACGAATGAAGAAACCGAGAAACCGTTGACTCGACTATGGCAATCGAGATCTGCTCAAGGGTGTGAAGAATTGTTTGAGTGGAACCTGAGTAGTACGCATTGCGATTGGGGACGGGAGGGGGGGGGGTTAGACCCACTTTGGGGGGAAGTGGTCACAGTTGATCGTTGTGCTGCGGGGATCCTCGGCAGGGGAGGGGGCAGAGTTACCCTCCCTCACCCCCTGAGTGGCCTGCTTGGGGGTGAAGTGGCCCGATTGCTCCCCTGGGCCCCTGCAAGGCCTCACTTTCGGATTGTTGCTGGGGATGGTGGTGGAAGAGCCCTACTGCATCAACGCTGTCTGATGCAGACATACAGACAGACAAACATACAGACAGAGTTGAGTTAGCCAATAAAAGTTCAGAATTTGTCATTTTTTGTTCGAAGGAGAGGAAGAATTGCTTTAATAAAAGTTGTTCCCGCACAATCCTCTCTGTGTGTGCATTTCTCTGGAGAAAGAAATCTCATCAAAAAATACACAAAGCCTTAATCACTTTTGGTAGGAGGCAAGCACAATGGTACAAGCGGTTGGTTGGTTGGTTGGTTGAGTCAGGTCTCTTATGGCCTCGCTCTTATATGCTCTTATGGCCTGGGGCCTCCTCGAGGGCGCAAAAACTGCAGGCAAAAGGGGGGAAACAAAACAATTTGAGGAAGGAAATGTTGCTTTCTCTGTTGCTTCTCTGCTCTTGCTCCAATCTTCCTTAGACTTTCCCTTTGAAAATAGCCTCGTTTTTGCATAGGAATATAATAAAACGGCTTCCCTGAATATGTGGGAAAAGAGGATTACCTTCCCAAGGTACTGCTTTCCTTTATGGTATTGTTGCAGTTAAATGTACCCCAGCCTGCCTGGCCGCCTGCCAGCCCGCCCGCCCGCCTGCCCGCGGGGCCTGCAGTGCGAGGTGTTTAACCACCAGCCTCAAGACCAACATTCATGAGTTATTTACCACGATAAGAGGACGACTTCATAGGGCTACTCTTTTCTGCGGTGACGGCTGCTCTTTCACACTCTGACGGACGTCCTTTTTTTGACACCCGTCCCGCTGGGGACAGAAGGGAATTCTGGCAGCCAACTTTTTTTTCTGGTCCTCTCCAGTCTCAGAGGTACCATTCAAACATCTGGGAAAGGGTGGAGAGAGAGAAAAGGGGGGGAAGAAAGCAGAAAGAAAGAAACTGTACAAACATGATCACCCCTGTGCTGCTCTGCCAGACAAAAAAGCACGTGGCTGACATGTGTTCGCTGAAGTCAGCCTTATATAACTTTTGTCACATATTTTGACATAAAGTGCATGAAACATGGTGCAAAGTGCCAGAAACAACACAACAGCTTGTTTCTTCCTACGCCTGTTTGTCTGGTCGAGTCAGAGCAGCAGCAGGCAATAATACCCATGTTGTGTGTTGCTCTGAGGTGGACAAGGAAACTTCACGAGTCGGGGAAACGCAAGGAAGCTTGTTTACATTCCGAGGAAATATATAAATAATAAAAAAAAAGAATGTGAAGCGGAAAAAAGGGAAATCGTGACGGTCGACACAGTCTTGGTGATCGATAAGGCTGAGTTTTGTCTCTTTCCCTCCTCGTCTGCTTCGTGAACATTTCCATCTCCCTCACCGGGATTTGTCACGTCGCCTTCTGCACTGCACAGGTTACGCGTACCGGGTGACGCGCTGGAATCCCACTCCTTCACGCTTCAGTGACTTCTGTCCAAGTGTCCGGACCCTCAGCTTGTTCCTCCACCGGTCAGCCCCGATGCACCAGTGCAGCCAAGGCGCGGGCGAGCCTTCCAACCCGGAGTGCAACAGCCACCCCGAGAGAACAAAGAGAGAGAGAGAGAGAGAGTCAATTCACATTGGTGCCACTTTCAGACCACCACTTTCTGCCAAACCGCCCCAACTTGGTGCTCGACCCTGTAAGCTGCGCCCGCGCGTCCGTGCGTGCAGTGCGGTACAGGGTGTTGCTGCTCTGATTGCGCTGGCTGCTGTCGTCTACTGTGGCAAAAGCTAAAAGCAATTTCCCGAGAAAAATTTCTTCCCTCCTCGAATATTTATCATTTCCTTCCTCGCTCGCTCGCTTTTCCGGAGGGTTTGAGCGTGCGTGACCGGAATGGAGAGAAGAAATCCTTTGGCGATAAATCGACACAACAACTTAAACCCGAGGAGACAGAGAACAAAGAATATTCAGCACTCAAATCCGCGCACTTTTGCTGCTGCAAACGACCAAAAGCGAAGGTGCCAAGAAAACTATGAAAATCACGACTATTCTAATATCTTTGTGTTTTTTCCACGTGTTTATTAGCTCTGTATGAGTGTGTGTGTGTGGAATGATTTACAGGGTGACGCCGCAGTGACCGCAGCGACTATGATATGCGGTTGGTTTCGCACGGAAATCGTCATCATACTAAAGCACTGCTGTCTGGGAAATGACTAGAACGCAAGTTTCACAACAACTTTTCTAACATTTTCAGGCCATTTTTGGTCTGCTCTCGGCGGGACAAAAAAGAAATTCAGAGATAAATGCAGGGGGGGGAGGGAGTGAGGAGGGCCACGCCCTCTCAGGGCCTCATAAAGCGTCCTGTGGAGCGTAAAGAAAAAAAAGGGGGGGCTGCGGATGGACAGAAATGACTCTCTTATCTGCTCGTACGGTATCATTTCGTGATATGGCAGCCGCGGAAAGGGGGGGGGGGAATGCGCGCGCGCACACGTGCAGTAAATCACAAAGGAAGATAATTTCACAGCGCGCTCGTGAGCGCTGACATTTCAATTGTCCTCTCGAGGCTGAGGCTGAGGCTGTCGGAGCAGTCCTCATTTTCCAAGGCGGGGCGAGAAAAGGCAGACAGACAAAAAAATATGTGAAACACTGAAGAAGACATGAGTGAACATTTGAGTGATCCGAGTTTGGGCACAGCACTGGTGAAGGGGTCAACACGTCGGGACCTATTGAGAAATCACTATATTATGCTTTTTTTGTTTGGTTGTTTTCTTATTTTTTCTTTGTTCCTTCTGCCGAGCGAAAGAGTCTCTCTAGGACCATGGCCGTCATCATCTGCGAGCGGAGCTGTTGGAGGATGAGGCCGTGGAGAGGCTGCTGCCAGTGGTGGCCGTGGCCGACGACGACGACGCCGTCGTCGCGGCGGCCGAGGCTGCGGCCGTCGCCGCTTGTTGCTTGGAGGACGAGGTGGAAGATGTTGAGTGGGTCGTCCTTTTGTCGTCCTCCTCCAGAGGGGAGGCCACAGCTAGCGAGGCCGCAGAAGGCAGTTGACTCATGGCAGTTGCAGTGGACACGTCCAGCTCCAGACTCTCTGGTCTGGTCTGGCCTTTCTTCTTCATCAGCAGCAGCCTTTGATGGTTCTCCTCGTTCTTGGCAAAGTTGGCCAAGTGCCAGTCTTCTCTGCCCGAAAAGTCTGTCCACGGCTGCTTGGGCAGGATCAGGTCTGGATCGGGCATCAGAGGCCTTGAAGACTCATCGTCAGCGTGGTGGTTGGCAGCCCTTTGGAACGTCCTGTGCCTGTGCACTTGGCGGTCCAAGGTTCGGATCCCTCCAGAAGCCTTCCTGAGGTTGTCTAGCATCATGGTCTGATGCCTGACGTAGGCCTGCTTGGTCTCGGCTTCCCTCATCAGCAAGAGATCGTCCACTTGGTGATTGTTCAGACTCTTCTTCTTCCTGTTGTGACTTCCCTTAGTCCTGCGAAAGAGCGAGGAGAAGAAGCCATTTTCGGGCCTTTGACTCCCTGCACCTCCCAGGGTCAGACTGGGCCTGAACCCTCCCAAGCCGGCACCGCCGCGAGCGGCGGCGGCGGCGGCGGCGGCAGCAGCAACTGTGCCGTTGTTGTAGAAGAAGTCTGAGGTGGGAAAGAAGGCCCCGCTCTGGTCGTCGACGGTGTAGGGCGCGTTGGAGTAGAGGTATTCGTCGAACATCCTCCCGTACAAGTGGCCCTGCAGGGCCTGCGGCGGCGGCGGCGGCTGCTGCTGGGTCTGGGGCTGCCGCGGCTGACGCGACCTGGCCTCCGTCAGAACCAGCGTGTTGGTGCGCGAGTAGTCGTGCATCCTGGATGGAAGGGCGTAATGACCTGGAAGGAGAAGAAGCACATGTGGAACTTCAGTGTGATGATGAGAAATGATGAGCAGAGGAGAGGAGACCGCATGGCCCACAAAGACGGCGGCGTCCTCAGCAGCAGCGGCTCGAGCAGCAGCGGCCTCTACCAGACCAAGTTCAAGCACTCAACTTGACTTTCCCATTCATTGTTTGAAACAAACTGTCCAACTTCTGTCTTAGACAGAAAAAAGCTGGGTAAAAAATTGACCAATCTACCGCTTTTCTGGCCGAGTTCTCTTTCTTCATGAGTTTTTACACGCACAAGCATTCTTGCTCTTCTCTCTCATCCCCTGCGTGTCCCCTGAATATTCATCATCTCCCTCACACACATGATGCACCCCCTACCCCCCCCCTACCGCCAACCCGCCCGAAAAGGGAGAAAATTGCGCATGTATGATGCGGAGCAAATTCTTGGGGCTCCATTTGCAACATCAAAGCGAGCATCATTTACCCACACAGACGTGTGTTTTCTTCTTCGTCTGGCCTTTGTACACGTCTTTATCTGGCAGAAAATAAGTGACTCTGAAGATCTGAGCAATTTCTGCTGCTGGGAGCTAATTTAAGACGCAGTTATTGTGGCGCCCCCTTTAAAAGGCGCGGCCTCAAGATTGAAATTCGGATTTATGACTTTGTCCCCCCCCCTTGTGACTACTTATGCACAACAACGAAGGCTCTGAAACGCGAACCTTATCGGAGAAATCATCGCGTGTCACAAATCTCTGCCTCTTTTCTCCGGCTCGAGTTGGGGGGGGGGGGAGGGGAAGAATACGTGGCAGGACCAAAAGACAGAAATTGGGCCCCATAAAGCGCCAAAACCCATTCTAACTTGTGTATTCGAGTGAAAACAAAAACAGCCAATTTCCAGACTCTCTCGAGAGCACATTTGAAGCAAGATGTTTTTACTCAACCCTTTGGCTTTGACGAGCCCGAAAAAAAAAGCTAACGAGAGGAGCAAAAAAAAAGTCTGCCATCATCGTACTTGTTGTACATTCTTTCTCTCTCAGGCAGCAAAAACCCTTTTATGCGAAGAAAACGGAGGGTGGAAAATTTGACAGCGTCATAAACGTTGCTGCCGCTGCTCCCGTGGCCGCGGATCTCGCCGTGTTGGCTGCTGCTCCACACGTTGTGCGTGTGGTGCTGGCAGCAGCAGCTGCTGCAGCCAGACTCTCTCCGTGAATGAAAAGAGCACCTTTTGTGTGTGAGTTGGTTGTTTCTCCCCCTAAAAGGAAGTAAATATCGTCGGGAGAGGCAGTAAAGACACTCCTAAAGCTCAATATGGATGTTCCAAGGATGATGGTGAAGAAGGCAGGGTTGCCACGTCATTCTTTTCTCTTCACACACACTCACCCTCCCCCCTGGTTATGACAGCTCATTATTGCGAATCTGGGGCCTTTTTTTGACTTTCACGGCCATGTTTCATGTCTGGCAGAGTGGACCAGAAGTGACTGGTGAAGAGCGTTCGTTCTGACCTTCTTGACTGCCTCCTCCAGCTCGGACTTCCTCGTAGATCCTGCTGTCGGCGTCCGCTTCCGGTGGGAGTGGCAAGAAGGAGGAGTGGCCGGTAGAAGGGGAGGAGAACAGACTTTGGGAAGAAATCTGCAAGGAGAGAGAAGGAAGAGTTGTCACTTTATGGTTCGGCATTTACTGACTTGGCCCCATCCCATTCAACAGACTTCAACCCGGAGCAGCACCCGGCGTTTATTTCCCCAAATATTTGGAGTCGTTTGTTCTCGTCACTTTTCAGGGAATCTGCATGAGTGCTGAGTTCCACAATCGCCATTCCAAAGAAGATTTGGACGATGCAAACGCGGTTTTTTGCTAGTCGAGATTTCGGCAGGTTTCTACTCATGGCGGTGAAACCAACCCTCCTTTTCCTCCCACAATTGCAGTCAATTTTGAACCCATTTTCACCTGGATTTTAAAAAGACCCGAAATATTCATGCAGAGAAAAAACCGACTATATTAAGGGAATTCAACTTTTCGTCGAATCTCTGAAATATGTCGTTTTTGTAATGGATGGGACACGGGTCCCTGTTCATCGCCAGAAGACAATGATGCTCATTGCCTTCTTTGACTGTGAGGGCGTGATTCACCAGACCTGCATGCCGAAAGGAGAGACCATTGACTCCACGTACAACGTCGAGGTCTTGTCAAGGGTCCACCTCCAAGCAAAAAGGCCCAACAAAGTGGAGCAAGGATGGATGCTTGACCAAGACAATGCGTGTCCCCCGTGTCAGCGAGGAGACTCTGAAGTTCATCACTTCCAAAAACATTGAGCTGTTCAACCACACCCCTTTCAGTCTGGATCTTGCCCCAGCAGACTTTTGGCTGTCCCCTCCTGGTTGGCTGGGATGAAGTTTGACACAGAAAATGGGGTGAAAACAGCTGTGCAGGGGTTTTGGGCCGACATCATGAAGGAGGAGGTCCGCAGCGTCGTGGACAAGTGGCATGAGAGGATAATCCAGTTGTCTTCGGCAACTACGTGGAAAAATGATATCTCTGAAGTTTTCTGCATCACTGCCAATAAAAAAGTTATGGATGCAGTCCTGTTTAAAGTCTCACGCCCCTCGCACCATGGTCGTATAGTGTGGGGGTGTTGATCCCCGGCTCCTACGTTATCAGGTCCACAATCCAGTCCCATGCCGTAAATTTGTCTGATGGAGTGGCCTTAACTAAGCAGTAACTCTCATCTCAGAATGTTAATTTTTTTTTCTTCCCACCGACCCTTTTAATTTCATTGGGCAAAGTCGGTATAGTCATAATTTATTGGATCCCATCAGCGCCCAGCGTCTCGTTCGCTCTTGGATAGCGGCCTCTCCATCATTTTCTCCACCGACTCGACCAGACAGAATGGGCGGTGCCTGCAGCTCGCGTCCGGCCGGCTCCTGCGGTGGCGTTGGCCGGAGTCGCCGCTCGTGTCTGGCCGAGTCGAATACGTGCATTAGCAGCATTGTTGGAGCCATAATAAATGGCTCCTCCAAACCAACTGGGTATAGGTAGTAATGCTCACATTTAACAGCTGAAATGAGAAACTCTTTTTTTTGCGTCAGTGCAAATACTGGTTTCCTTTTCTCTACTTCCATAATCTGTGGAGCTTTAGGTCCCCCCCCCCAAGCCTGATTAATATTCATGCTGAACATGGGGGAAAACGTGGGACGACGTCGAGAAATGCGGGGACTGCTAAAGCCAAGGACCAGAGCTCTGAGGGACCTTTTACTCGAGCGCAACTGTCTGCGGTCAGGCAGCTTGGCGGAATGGGCCCAGGCAGGCCTCTCAGCAGGCCTCTCTGGGCCTTGGACACGAATTGGTCAGTGTGAGCGCGTCTTTTCCTCTCTCCAAACGTATGAGGGAGGGATAGAAGAAGAAGCCTTCCAAGTTTCTAATTAAGACCTCTCCTGGCCCAATCACCTCTTCTCCCTCCCCAGCAGGAGGCCTTTTTTCCAACTAAGTACACACCCTCAACAAACTTTCTTCTTGCCTGCTTTTCATCTAATCAATCGAGGTCTCCTGGAGGGCGTAGGAGGGACACGAAAAATGACCCCATTTATTGGGATGACATTTAAAAAAAACTCCTCATTTTGTCCCTGTCACTGCATTAGTTTTTTTTTGAGCTCCCCAAAAGTTGTACCCATTCAATTGGGGAGGGTGTCAAAATTTGACTTTTGGCTCCAATTAAGTGAATCAAAAAGTTGTCGCTTCTTTTTCCATCTTCGCCGCCCAAATCTTTAAGGGCGAGACTTTCAGGGCTGCCAAATCTTTCTCGTTCTTTTAAAGGCAGATAAGGCTAATTAGTAGAAATGGGTTTCCATTTCTGCTTAGTAAGGACGTTTGAGCCACAAACACGCGGGCCTCCCCCAAAAAATGGGCGTCGGAGCAGAGAGAAATGGGGCTGCAGAGGCAGCTTCTGCACTCATCGAAACGTGCGAATTATTAACGAAGCTCGCATACATTAAAGAGAGTCTGAACGGACAAAGATTCTAATCTGTTATGTATGAGGCAGAGAGTACAGCAGAGCAGGAAATGACACAGCCATATAGGGCCTACCCCCCCCCTCTTAATGACCCAGGGCCATTTTTTTTTGCTTGGAGCCTTTTTCTGCGAAATGACGGCATTCGTTACTGCAATGCACCAAAAACCTGCGATGATAAATATCACTACGTAGCGCCTCGCGCACGCGTGGAAGGCAGGAAGGAAGGGGGTCAGAACCTCTCTCAACCAGACAGCTCGAGCGCCAAGATTTATATAGCTGCGTAGGCTGTGAAGTTAATAAAAGTCAATAAATAAGTAGCACTTGGTGTTTGACCTTTCTCTGACCTAAACAAGTCCAGATTGAGCATTGTTGTCACAGTATTATTTGTCTCTGCCGCGCCCAAAGAAAGAAATTGACTCCTAATTGCCGGGGGAAAAAGTTGTCCTCCACTCATTGTTTACTGAGAAAAGATAGAACGAAGGAGTCAGTAAAGCAAGAAGGAAAAAAAGGGAGGGACCTTTTTTCTATCTTTTTTTAACCCCTTTTCTTCGCGGGAAAAACGAGAAGGGGGGGGGGAATCTATGCAAATGAGAGGAGGGGGGAAAAAAAGGGCTGAGGGAGATAACAGAGGGAGCTGATAAAGCATGCGAGCCTCGGTAATCAAAGGGGGCTCATGAAGGCCTCAACTACCGGGTGACGACGCGCAAGTTGGTGGCGGGCGAGGCCGGCGAGCGCCAGCGACTTTCGCCACACCCGGTACGCGACGGGGGGATGGAAGGGGAAGAGAATAGGACGAAACGAAGGTGCTGCTGATGTTTATCCGAACGGGATTTTCGTGCGCGGCGAAAATTGGCCAAACTGGCTGTGTGCAGAGAGAGAGAAGAAAAAATTGCAATCTTCGCCCATGGCATTAAGGGAAACGGAGATGCTTTATTTCATGGAGCAGAGGCAGAAGCGGAGACTGAGAGACTTGGCCCTGGAAGTGGAATTGGCACATATTTTATGCATGTATTGACGGGAATTCCCGCTTTGCCAGGGAAGCGAATCCATTGACTGGACGAGCTGCCAGAAATATCTTTGGCTGCTGCGGAGGTGCGCAGGCAGCAGACGCTGGCCGACTCGTGGCCGAGGACGATGGCCTGTGACCTGTGCTTGGACCGGACAGAGGTCTCGTCTGACGGGATGCTGGGCCAGAAAGGTGTCGTCCTGCGACGTCTCTCTAGCATTGTTCTGGAGCACGACAATGTGCCCAAATGACGCTTGTTTTTGTGATTCTGCATGTGCAAACTTCTCTCGCTAGTTGGTGGAGTCGACTTGAGTGGTCAGGACGTCCAACAGTTGTCAGCGGGGCTGGCCTTTTGAACCTTGATGACCGGCTTTGGAAGGTCCGGCTGCTCCTCCTCGCCGGCCTTCGACTCTCGGGTCTGTCAAGTCTGCGTGCGTGAGACCAAAATTGATGGGGGCGAGACGAAATGGACTCAGAGGAAGACGAGATGGACTCAAAATGCAAATTCCCCTTTTTTCCCAAGAAGAAGACGAGTGATTTTTAAGAACCCGGCGGGTCTGGACTCAATAGGGGGTTACGCGGATCCTAACAAGGCTGCCCGGCCGGACAAAAGCGGCAGAGAGGAGGAATATTCTGGAATGCAAACGAGGTGGCGACTTCGCCGGCTTCGCTTCTGTCTGGTAGAGACAGCGCACACTGGGAGCTCGAAATGGGATCCCTGTAGATTGAAATTTTAGTGCTCAACCTCTGACATCTCAATCTTGGACGTTCAACCTAACCAAGTTTGCTCATAAATTCACTCCACTTAAGCGCACGATTCCGCTCATTCAACTGTTCTTTTGTTTTCCGCCCTTACCTGACTTTTCGGCATGCCCCCGTCAAAGTGGTACGCGTTCTGCTGGCCTCCACGACCTCCTCCACCGGCGCCTCCACCGCCACTTCCGCCAACACCGCCAACACCGCCAACACCGCCAACGCCGCCAACGCCGCCAACGCCGCCAACGCCGCCAACGCCGAAGAGAGCAATTGAAGAGTCGTCGTAGATCAGAGGCTGGTGATCCAAAGCGTGCAGAGGCTGCGAGGACGGCGAGGACGCCTCGTACGGCGGCTTGAAGCCGGCGGCCGCCGCGGCCGACGCGCTGCCCAAGCTGCCGTCGCCCACCACGGAGGAGCGGAGGTAAACAAGCCGCCGATCTGACCGATATCTGGAACAAAGGAAGATGGAGGATAACTTTTTTTCCCTCTCTTCTCTCGCTCTCTGTGTGTATCCCGACAATGTTGGGGAAACCAAGGCAGAGATTAAAGTTGGATCCTTTTTTCTCTCGCTCAGTTGCTTTGCCTGGGCCGCTCGAGCGGCTCTGGGTGGGCCTGCGGGCCTTCCTCTATGGGCCTGCCTCTTTGAGCCTGTTTCTTCGTCCTAATTGTTGCTTCTCCTTCTCGCGCTCTCAGCTTTTCTGCTGCCTTCATCATTTATCTGACGTCAAAACGTCGAAATTCCGGGAAGAACCATTTTCTCCGATTCCCGCAGCGAAATAAATCATCTCCCTGGGTCTAGTGTGTGCGTGCGTGCCTCTGTGTGTGCGCGCGCGCGTTCAAGAGAGAGATTGGAGTGATAATGTCTCAATTTTCTCGAACAAAATCAATTATGTAAGTGGAAGATAGAAAAAAAATCACTCTTTTCTCCTCTTTTTCCCCTCCCCCTTTCATGTGAGGCCTGTGAAGGCCTGCGAAGGCCTGCGAAGGCCTGCATTGCAGCACGCACCCTTATTGGTGATTGCACATACGGAGTGCTGGCGTGCCAACAAGTGCGGAGAAGCGTGAGTGACAAGAACAAGAGGAGTTGCTCCTCTACGAGACAGATGAGCCACATCACGACTCTTGGTCCTTGCACATGTGCCCAGTCCAAATTTTGGCATCGTCCGAAGAACCCACAGATTGGGGACGTCGAGCAGCTGTCAAACTGCCAGGAGGTGTCTGAGGCTCCTGACGACGACATCTTGAACAACGCGCAGCCCTGGTTCGTCATCAGGAGTGACGCTGTACATAATGTCAGCGTAACCATGTACAGTGGAGTGATTGCTTACTAATGTAGCAGAAAAGTAACCTGATGATGAAGCTTTTATGCAAAGAGAAATCCACGCCCTTGTTTAAACATTTCCACACTTTCTCAACAACCTCCTAAAATGCCTTTTTCCCGAAACTTTAATATTCCAGCAGTGTGCGACATCTTGATTTGGTAGAGCTGCGCTGCACGATGCAGTGCATAAAAGTCTGCTGTCTGCGTGCATAAGAAAGTGTCAACTTCTGTCATGTGATTCCTCTGGCTTCATCTGATCACTCCAGTGAAGCACTGAAGAATGTGAACTGCACTATTTGTCTGGCAGAGTGTGAGAAGAAGCCTCTTCCTTTTCTTGCTTGCTTATCTGCAGAGCAGAATAAATTGTTTCTGCAGATCAATTTTCACTTTTGCTAATGGCCCGGGGAGGCTCTGGCGGGACAGACGGACAGACGGACAGACGGACAGACGGACAGACGGACAGACGGACAGACGGACAGACGGACAGACGGACAGACGGACAGACGGACAGACACACAGACACACAAACACACAGACACACAGACACACAGACACACACAGACACACACGCACACACAGACACACACAGACGAGCACACAGACAGACAGACGGACAGACAGTCCGAGGTCGTCCGAGGCCGCCTGAAGACGTCTCCTCCGGTGAAACCTGCGGGCAGCCAGGAAATTATCGAAATTATACATCTTCTTCCATTTGTGCACCGAACTGATCTGCTCACTCACAAGAGGCCTTCCTTGAGGAGGCATGGAAACTTTTTTCGCTTCTTCTTCTTTCCCATTTTATGTGGGGAAATCGGGAAAAGTTTTTCTCTCCCTCCTCTTCTAAGTTGAAGCATCGAAAGACAAACATGGCAGAACTTGTCCTTGTGCTTCGTGGACGGGTGGGAGAGCCCATTCTTCGCGTCCGCCAGCGTGTGTCAATACACACACGAAATACTTTTTTCTGACTTTGCATTCTCCACAGACTTTGAGTCTATTGAGTGAGGGAAAGAAATCCCAAATATAGGATCTGTTACAGCTTATTGGAAAGAGAGAGGGAGAGAAGGGCTAAGTACATTTTAACACTAACCGAAGTTTTTAGCTCTAGTGCAACAGATAAGGGAAGCTGGAACCGAGGAGTGAAGATGCATAAAAGCTGGGCTTGCTCCACCTGACAGGACCGGTACTTGTCAATGTGGGTTGTCTGCCCGAGCAGTCCCCAATCCCCCCCCCTCCCAGAGCTTCTGTGAGGTGAACTTGAACGATAAGAGTGACAAACGCATCAGGACAGTCCGAAATTCGACCTCATTCCCGCAAACTTGAGTCTCTAATGGAATAATGCAGTGCCTGTGGTGAGAGCCTTTAGAGGCCTCACTTTTTTTTCCGAGGCCAAAAAGTTGTTTCATGTCTAGCGAATCATAGGGCGAGAGAAATGGCACAAAGTTTCCTCTTGACCAGAGGCCTTGGGGGGGAGGACGAAGGAAGCCAGAGGAAACTGTCCCCATTCGTTTAATGGCGACCTCACAAGAGAAAAGTTTTTTGGGGGTGTCACAAAGTTGGGGCGAGAGAGAGAGAGAGAGAAAGGCCTTTATCCTCTCTGGATAAAATGAATTTTTGCGCTCTCTCGGCCATGTTAGAGCAGCTCTCAACAGTGTGAAACTTGAGGCGTCAGCGGGACAGAAGAAAACTTGCAGCCTGGCAACTGCAAAGACTTTTCTTGTCCACTGCTTTATGCACAGAATTAGCACTTCACACTTTTAACGCAACTTTTATCTCTCCTACTCTACGGCAAATTAGGACTTTACAGTGTTCTCTCTCTCTCTCGCTTCGCCCCTGGGCGTACTTCTCCACCGAGGTGAAGGGAAACACCAACACGCGCGCGCTGGCGCGCGAGCGCAGCCATTATCCTGACAGTTAAAAAGGCCTGTGACAAGCTCGTTAGGAGGAGAGTACAGAAGGCTTTCTTAACTCAACCAGACAGCGTTGGTTGGCGGGACTTTGCTTTCGCTGCTGCATCTTTGATCTTGTCTGGAGGAGGCTCCATTCGGGACTCGTTTGATCTCCTCCAGAGTTCAAAACATCGTTGGGAGTGACTTTTATATACGGAAAAGTGCATTTTATGCGGGCAATCGTGTGATATTGACTCGAGCAAGGAGTAGTGACAGCCGCTGTCGCTCCACTTGCTCCTCTAAGCATGTTTGTTTCCCCCTGAAGCACTTAATAGTTCGGAAGACAATGCGTGTGTGTGTCATGAGACTACAAAATATGAGCGTGCTTCGCCATACGTGCGCAGGGGGAGGTAGGGAAGGCTTACCCATTCCCAGTCTTAGGCAGTGTGGAAACGTGCAGTAATGGCTGTGGAGAGACGCGCGCACGCAGACAGAGAGATGCCATTTCAGCAAACTGTTACTGCCACTGCTTTCCCAAATAACTTTCCGGGACAAACAGGTTAAATGCTAGCTCAGGGGAGACCTCGAATGTTAGACTTGCCAGAGACGACGTCGACGTAGCATTTTTCAATGTGCTTGTTGAGTAGCTACAACATGGTCTGAAATGGGGCCCATTTTCTCCCCCCCCCCCCATTTTTTTAGAAGCACCCCTTGTCAGTTACAATGAATGAGCACTGTAGAAACACGCGCGCGCTGTCTGAATGTTACTCTGACAGCCCGCGATAATTGGGGAAAATGCATTTTCGCCAGAAAACTCGTTCGCACAATTTACTTGGACAGTGAAAAAGTCGATCTGATCCGCTGGACTTTGAGACCCCCTTTTTAGAGTAAGACGTTATCTGTTCGGGGGCCCTCGGAACAAACCGGTCCGGGTCAATTTGTCTGCCACACACGTGCCATTTCGACACGGACAGACAGACAGACAGACAGGCAGACAGACAGACAGGCTATTCTCAAAAGCAAACATTTGCATTTCTTTTTCATTCTGGCAAATGTTGGAAAGAAAGAAAAAAAATGAACAAAAGGTCTCTCTGGAAATCCCCACTACTTATCCTCCAAATAATCGCCATTGGCTTCCCCAAACTTGTTTCATTTCTGCTCCCCAAGCAGCCACGACGACCCCCTTTCTCTGCAAGCATAAATCATTATGCGCCAAAAAAAGGATGGGAAAAGATCTGCTTTCCTTTTATGGAAGTGTCTTGCCCACGGGACCGAGGCCGCCGGACCTGGCGGGGTCATGCTGGTGTCTCCGATCATTCAAAACTTGTGCACCACCAGGATGTTTTCGTGGAAGTGTTGGAGAGGTGCAAAAACATCGCGTGTCCCTCTTAGGTTAAAAGTTTCTCCTGTCATTTTGCCTCCCTCTTTGTTTCATGGCAGCAGAGGGAAAATTTGCTCCCTGACTTGTGGCTGGACTCGATCTCCCGGCAGACGGCGTCGACCGTGATCAACAAGAACAAGATGCGGGCGGAGCCAGAACCTTGGTGGCCTCGAATCTCACCTTTTGTCTTTTCTCTCTCTCGAGGATGCTCCGCAACTCATGTTCGTGTGACGCACGATGAATTTCTGCAGGAAATCCAAGTTTCTAAGGCCTCCGAGGTCACTCCACCGGCGACCTCAAAATGGACTTGGAAGAGAAAACTTTTTCTTCACACAAAGACTTGTCTCGAGAGATTTCATTGTTTACTGAATCTCTATCCAATTCTTGGCGGATTGAACTTTCCCCCATCCCAACAAGAACAACAAGGACAAGTTTGCCAACTGTTTGGCTAGCGCCGCAGGCGAGAAGGCGGAGGTCCGCAGGCCCGATAGCCTCGTCGTCGTCGTCGTCGTCGTCGTCGTCGTCCCACAAATGTGCACGCAACTTCTTCACGCTCAGTCACTGGGTGCGGATACCCCCCCCCCCTCCCCCCCGGCGCAGACGTTAAGTCAGTGCTGATGGATCACGAGAGGTTACGACTAAGTATGATTAATTAATGGTACGAACAAAAGTCCTGCCGGCGGTTTTTAAACTTCCAAAACTGGCCAATTAGATTGAGCTTAAATTTAGGCTGTTTGAAGAAGAAGGAGAAATGGCATCTCTGGATTTTAGGCAAACTGAGACAGAATTAGAGAGATGAGGAATTAACGGCCAACTAAATGTGAACTTGAGCCGAGACAAAGGACGAAGAAGAAACTCACCCGAATTCAGCTAAAGTCACTCTTAATTTTCCTGCTGTAAAAGTGACTTATTTTTTTTCTTTGAATTCCTGTTCAAAAGTTCCCTCGGCGCTCTTGGCAAAAACTTTCTGCTTAGTTTTGTAAGCTCAAGCTGCTCACACTGTAAGTTTAAACTTACAGTCATGTTACTTTCTAGCGAGTAAAAACAAGCAGTGTGGGTGAGGCTGATCTCTGAGAACGAAGTCAGACACTTTTTTCCTTATATAATTCCTAACCTTGGTGCCACTTTGAGAGAGAGTTTCTCAACCTTATATATGCAGTATAAACACAAGGTTTTCCTTCCCGGCACTTCTGTGATCATTAAACAGGTGTTTTGTTGTCGGAAAGCTTCCGTGTTATTCCAAAGTTTGTAGCAAAGCGTGCGTCTAAAAGGACTTTCCAGATTTCTGGACTTTGGACCCATCTGGATACTGGAAAGTTGTTGGTTGCTTACGGAAGGCGGGGGGGGGGGTTGGGGTGAGAGCAGCGACTGCAATTTCAAGCTGGATGTCCAATTTTCCGAAAGTTTTCCTGCTCTGAACTGCACGAGCGTGACACATTAAGCAACTTTTGCTCATACAAACCTCCCTTTCCAAAATTGCCAGCGAAATATCTGCGAAACGATGTGCTTAATTTGGCAGCAAACGAGGAGGAACTTTAATCTGCTCCACCAGACAGCTTTGGCCACTTCTTGGTCCAGCTCTGTTTGGTCGAGCTTTTCACTGCTTAACTTTAACCCTCTTCACATGCGAAATTCGCCAACTAAAAGGAGGCGGGAGGGGGAAAAATGTTGAACTTTGATCGACGGCATAACAAGGGCTTGATGAGAAAAGTTTTTCTCTCCGGGGAAGGGGGCGCAGAAAATGGCATAATAGAGTGCCAAAATTGATATTTTACAACTTTTTTTCCCTCCTATTACCCAACGTTGCCAATTCTTTAGGCGTTTTTCTGAAGTCTGGCTTAAATGAGACAGAAAATTGGTCTATCAGTTTCTCTCTCACTCTCATTCGCTCCAAGGGTTCATCTACTTCTCTGCCAGATTTTTGCGTCAGGCCCTATCTAAACGCCGGCCCTAATCCACCTGCTCGTGAGGACGCGTTTACAATGGCGAAATTATGAGGAGGGGGGAGCCAACAGTGTCAACGCACCCTAAGTTGTGGGCTGCGGTTCTGTCCAGCCTGGCAAGTACAGTAAGACATGCTGACACTTCAGGCTGTGTCCATCAATATATACATGCTTAATATATGAAATATACTTATACATGCATTGCATTGGTGATTCTGGGTACCTGAAGGGGGTGGGGTCAACAGTACCCACCCCTGCCGCGACCACTCAGCAGTAGCATAAGTGTGACTGAACAATCCCCCCTCATTGTTGACAGCGGGAGAGGGTGAGGGGGATTTCCGACCCCCCAGCCAGAGCCCCACTTTCACCCAGACGGGGCCAGGGGTTTGTTTCAGTGTCCCCCCCCCTCCCTCCCAGTGCAAGCGCGCCCTTAAAGGAGCAACAAAGAGACTTTTCTTCTCCAGGATATCAACGACGCAGGAAACGGAAAGAGTAAAGAAAGAAAAGGTCCCGCAGAGGAAGCGGAAGTAATTTAAACTTTTCTCCCATTTCGCGGCCATATTTCTCTCTCTCACACACGAGCACACAAAAGAGAGCAGAGAGAGAAAGCAGTGGATGCCATAAAAAAGGAGGCTTCTCTGCAGTGAGATCGCACCAATAACACTACATAAGTTGCTCTCTCAGACTTTTTTTTACTACAAGGGATCTGTGCTCAAGCCTGCCTGCACTGCAGTGTGAGCCAGCCAGAAGGCAGTGCCAGACAGGCAGCGACGCTCTCGCTGGCTCACACGGTGCACAATAGAGGATTTCCTCTGATTTTGAAGTAGAGGGTCTCGGACAGAAAGAGGAGAAGACACGACCATTAAGAGGGCCTTCCCGAACTTTGAACAGCTTGCGGCAATTTTTGACTTGTCCTTTTTTTTTGGGGGGGGGGGGGAGAAGAAAAAGGACGGCATAAAGAAGACAAATCCTTATAATATGACCTTTAAAGGTCGGTGTCGAAGAAAGAAGAAGGTCACTTCCTGTTTCTTTTTGCCGTTCTTCCCCTTTGGGGACAGCCTGAACGAGCTTGAACTTCTCCTCACGAACTGAGGCTCCCATCAACGTCTTCTTCTTCTCCTCCTCCTCGCCAACCTTTGGTATTCAACACCTCAAGGAAAACTTTTTTTTTGGCAAGTGTCTCTTGCTGCAATCACCGACTTCTGTGTGAGCCTCAACTGGGGCAAGGCCTTCAAGGCCTTCGCGGTCGTTAGGCTTTTTCTGCGTGGAAAATCCGCCAGTGTACATAAATTCGGGATAATGCGACTCTGGATTAAAATGGAAAGGCCCTATCGAGTGCTGCTACTGCAGAGCTGCAGAAAAGTCGCAAAAAGGAGAGTTCAATCTGTGCCAAAAACTTTTGCTAAACTTTCGTCGGTTTTTTTTATTGCTGAGGTAGTAGGAATGGCTTGATCATAAAAAGCCCGGCAACTTTTTCTTGCCACGATTTAAGGGTCCTAAACTATGTTGAGCTAGACAAAGGTACACACACACTTCAATCATTTCTCATTTGTCTGGCTGAGTAGGGAGCAGCCTCGGGCAGGCAGGTAGCCTCAGGCAGCCTCAGACAGCCTCAGACAGGCAAGAACCATTGTGGTCCAGCACAGCCCAATCGATGCCCACCGGAAGAATTCCCATAATCGTTCTGGGCAGGCCCGCACAAAAACAAGGCCTATCATAGGCCCGGCCTCCATAGGTCAGACACAAAACCATCTATAATAATCTATTCTCGGGAAGGGAGAGGAGGTAAAAAAGGAGACCAAAGAAGGAGGCCCCAGATGATTCGTCTGCCAAACTTGCTGGCAAAGGTTAAGCATGACATTTTGCTTTCCTTTTTTCCCCCAAAAATATGGGACAAACTCGGAAAAGATGTCTCTGTTTGTGTGGCTTTTTGTAGTATGTACCGTAGGTGTGATAGACGCTTCTTCTTTCTACTGGTCTTTTCTTTGCTCAATGGGGGAAACAGCTTTTGACCTCTCCTGCTTTTTGCCATTGCACGTTTTCCCTTTCTTCTGACAGCCCAACAACGTTCGTTCCATCCCCCTCGGCCCCCGCCTGTGCCGGCAGCAGCAGCAAGGAGGACTCGGCCAGACACAGATGGCGGCGAGGGACGTCTCCACCCTGACTCTGGCGGACACAGCTTCCCAGCACGCACTTTTGTCCGGCCGAGTGGCAGTCCCAAGGGGGGCCTCGTATGGCCCTGGCTGCCCTCATCTCATATTGTACGGTATAGAGAAGAAGCATGACTGACAGCGAGCTATCTCTCACACGCACGCACCAGCGCGGACGTGTTCAAACTGCACATGCCTCACTACAGTGAGTCCGTCCGGAGCAGCGAGAAGCCTCCTCCATGTCCATTTACCTTTTTTTCTTTCTGGGCTTAAGGGGGGGGTGCGGAAAGAGTGGACTTTCCTAAAGAAAGGCTACTGCTTTTAAGAATAACATAATCGCTGGCTACCGAACTTTTTTCCGGTGGACATTTGCCAGGAAAAAAGAGCTTTCCTGCTGAAAAGGGTTGAAAGTAGGGGTGCAGGGGAGGGGGGCACTTACTGCTCAACATGGGGGCGGACCTGACCAAAGTGGAGGGAAAATATGGGTAGGGGAAGTGGGTTTTAGTTAGAAAAAGGGCCAAAATTTGTTTATGGGCAGTGGAAGTGGACTTCAGGTGGTTTCCCCAGTTGGAAAAAAAGGGGGGCAAAATTTGTTTATGAGCACAAGTGGATTGCAGGTGGTTTTCATAGTTTAAAAGAAAATAAAAGACCAACGCTTGTCAAAAAAGGGCAAAAGCTTGTTAAAAAGAAATGGTCCGAAAGCACGGAAAAAAAGGCCAAAGCTTGTATAGAAAGTACAATCAGTTTGACAGATGACAGAAACAGTGGAGATCTTGTTACTTCATACTTATTGACCTTTTTCAAAAAGGAAAGAAGAAGTGGAGGAAAAACATTTCTCACCTTCTCCACGCTACGAAGAGGACGATGCAGATGACGAGGATGACGACGGCTGCGATGATGGCGAGCACGATGGAGACGCCGTTCACCGAGGACAACAGGGGACTCTCGGAGGACGAGGACGAGGACGAGGGACTGCTCAGGTCAGACGTCGAGGACACAGGGAAGCCGTAGGCGGACTGCAAAAGAAAGCAAATCTCGTTAGAGCCGACTTGCGCGCCTAAAATATAACAGTGTTTTCGCATGCGAAATACCCATGTAGCTTTACAGCCACCCATCTATCACACGGACTGTTTCCCCTTCCCTTTGTCGGCGTTCTGGGTAAAATTCAGTGCTGTTGCGCGTTATCGGACGCACAAAGTGACAATTTGCAGATTTCGCACGCAAAATACCCGTACGGATTCCCCTGGTGATACGACCGACACCAACCTCACCGAGGTATCGCACCTCTTATCACATGTCTTATCACAGTTCATGGAGATGAGACCACTTTTGGGGATGGAATGCAAAAAAAAGTGTGCAGACAGTGTTTTGTGTACAAAAAATTGCTCTTGTTGTCGTCATGGCGGGAGAGGCTTATAACGTTGAAAAGTTAAAAGCCTCAGGTTCCAAACGGGTGACGTGTTTGTACTTCAGCTTAGCCTTTAGCTACGGTAGAATAAGCGTCATAGCTAATCTGGTAACCCTTGTTCTCGTTCTCGTTCTGGGTGTCGTTCTCGCTCTTGTTCTCCAAAGGGGGAAATGGGGGAGGGAGAAAGGGTTTTTTTCCATATAACTGATCTGGTCATCTGAGAGTGTGTGTATAACTGTGATGCTGGCGTGAGACGTCACACCTGTTAAGGTGGGTGAGGAACTGCGGCGGTGAGTAGTGATCACCCCAACGACCCCCCCCCCTGTCCTCCTCTCTGTGTAGGATTGGTGTGGTACAATTTTATGAGACGTTCAGAGTGATTTCTCTGCGGATTTGCATGCAATCTCCTGAGAGCTGAGGTAGAATAAAAAAAATGAGGACTCCCTAAGACCCTCAGCCTTATTTGAGAATTCTATGGTGATGCTTGGAGAAAAATGTCTCCTCCCCCCTTTTATGTGCGAGAAAACCATCAGTGCCAGACATTGCATCCATCTTCTAATGCATGCTTCTACCCAACCTTTTGACTTTTGCTATCTATCTCAGCACATCCAATATCCAATGTTCTCTGCTACTGCACAGTGAAGAGATGGGAGGAGGGGTGGAATGAGACCTTTTTCCACCCCCCACCCCCCTCCCCTGATGGTTTCACCCCGAGTTACGGGAGCCCGTGGATGCCGTGGACTAGCGTCGTGTGCAAGCAGCAGCAGTGCCAGAAAGTCGATAGCATCTTCATCGGCTTCCATTTCTTGTCACTTGCAATGAGCCAAATATTGATGCATTCCCATTCTTACAAACGTTGCACATCACATAGGCACCGGAAAGTCGCTCTCGGAGGCTGACTGACTGCGTCTGGGCTGCCGTGCAAGTGAGATCAGCGCCGTGGAGCTCACACACATTAGGCTCAGCTGTTGTTGGCATTAGTAGCATTCGCTTCTCTTACTTTCTTTTGGCGGAAAATGAGAGAGAGAGAGAGAGGAAATTAACGGTTGTTGCAGCCAGACGATAAGACGAAGATGCGCATCTGGACGAGCGAGTGCAGAAATGGCGGGAAAAGCTCAAGCTATGACAGAAGAAAACATGCATAAGAGGCGTGGATCTGACGGGCCGAGAGTTTCAAAGCCGTGCAAAAATATTCGCACCTTTGTGGATTGGCAATTTTTTTTTCTTCCTTGACAAATCTGGCTGGGGGAAGCAGCCACACATCAAAGTGCACGTGACAAACATGAAAGGATGAAAAGACTCCCAAGTAGCCTGAGTCATCGAGCTCTCGGCGACTGCAAACATATCCATACGTGGCTCCACACACATGGAGAGAAAGAGATTTTTGTGTGCAATCACAGTTCTCCTCCTCCATCATTGTTGCTGCAGGATTTTTGAAGATTACGGATGTAGGAGGGAGGGAGGGAGGAGGAGGAGGAAGAGGGGGACCAGCTCGGCCAGACAACGGTGGACAACGCCAGTGGTCTCGGGCTTCTGGGCTGAACTCGGGGCCGCAGTCCCAGTTGTCCGGGCGTCTGGTGGAGAATCAGTTACTCCAGACGAGGTAAGTAAGCACCCAATACATGTGACAATAAATTTGGCCACTCCAGAAGAGGAAAACGTACACTGACGTGAGCAGGAGAGAAGGATTGGTGGGTGCTGAGGGTGTTTTTGACCGGGCAAAAGTCGTTTTTGTTCATGTTCAACAGTGGCTTTGGCGTGACAAAGCAGAGCTGATGTTGGCTCACTCTCCTGCTGTACAGGGTGTCCCAGGGCGTCTGTCACAGGGTGTAAATTGCCACCCTCACCGCACATCGACAGGACTTGGAGCAGCTGCGATTGTTCACACGCCAAATGACGTTTGGAAAGAGAAGAAGCAAGAAAGATTTGTGCTCTTACTTGGCAAACTCTGCCAGACACAAGCAGACGTTGGTGCCTCTCTTTGTCCGGCCGAGTCGAGTCAGTCTCTCTCTCCAGTTCCGCCTCATTCAACTCAGTCCCGTTGGTTCATGAGCCGGAATGGGGAAATAACGCGTGCACGGGCCAAGGAGACACCTTGAGAGACCCGGGCAAAAAAGGGTTAAAGAGAATCCATCGACTTTTAAGGCAAAACGGGTGGTAACCAAAGGAAGACATACACGCACGAGTAAAACGTGTCGGGGCATGTGTAAATTATGCATGACGTCCAACGACGTCAGCGACCGAGCGAGCGTGTCGAACAGCGACGACGACGACGACGACGACGACGACAACGACCCAGAGTACTGGGTGTCACTCGTGTCAGAGCCGGGCCCGTGCAGCGAGGGCATTTGCAGCTCGTCGGGTCAACCACAGACTGGTTCGGGCTCGACCCATCCCTACACTCCTCCATGGCCGTTACACCTGGAGAAAAAAACACGTCTGTTGACACAAGTTCTTTTTCCTCAGGAGAGCCAAAAAAAAGCTCCACCTGGAGATTCGTTAAGTAGGAAAATATGTGATTGTTTGCGGAGAAAATAAAGTCTGTATCGATATAGATCTGCCCTGAGGACCGAGCTTGTGTACGAACATGTGATGGAAGTGTCACATGTGATTTCCCCGACTCATGGACTGCCAGAGCAAAAGGGTGACGACCGAGATTGCCGTGGGCGCCAGCTGCGACACGTCCATGGGGGTCGGGTCGTCCATGATCCCGTCGGGCTGCGCAGAGCCCAGCAAACAGCTTGGAGGAGACGAGAGAAAGATCAGCTTTTATCAATATTCAGATGTTTGCGTTCGATGGTTTCACCGATATTACTCCAGCTTCCTCGACAACATCGAGGGTGGGAGACAAAGGAAGACAGCACGCGCACACACGCACGCACGCACGCACGCACTAATATCGAAATCGCTTTGATGCCGCCCTCAGGTTGCGCAGCCCTGAAGCAATTTTCTCTCCGGTGTTGTTGTTTTTCGCATGCAGATTGCCATTTTTGCCTCCCTCAAGCAGAAATATTTTGTGGGGGGGGGGAAGGAAGGGATTTTTGGGGCGTTTTCCGAAGAGACTGAATAAAAAAAAATGGTGAGAAATCAGGAATTACACAGGGTGACGCCAGTCATATTTCCTACACCTGTCATATATTGGGGAGAGCCCCGAAAACGACCCATTTTTCATCTCCAATACAAATTGCGGCTGGAATTGAAATCCTTTACTTTCTCATTGTGACCCTTTCCTCCACTTCCTGCCCGGCCGACCTCTAATTTCTCCGCTCCCGATCACAAATATCTGGGAAAAGTTTTGCGTGAAAAATCCGATTTTCCTTCCTGGCTGGAGACGCGCTTGGCTGCACTTGGTAAAGAGGCCGCTTTTATTCCTTCTTCATCAAGCTGCTTTTTCTCGTCCCATTTTTCACAGCAATGATAAATGTTTCCACTGTCATCATTACACAGCCGCAACAGAGACAAAGAGGAGAAGAGTCAAGATCTTGATTAAAAAGGGGAACAATGAACGACTCAATTTGTATTTTGCCAGTCAGACTTTGTTCGCTTTATCAACTGGGGAGTTGACCTTTCCCGGAATTCCGGACAGGGAGAGATAAGAAAAATGCTCCAATTAAGGTGGTTTTTTTTAGCCCCCATCGATCTCTCCTGATATTGAGTTGTTGAGTCTAATTGGGAGAATGCATTTTCACAAAAAAAAGTGCGTGGGGAGGAGGAAATATTAGCGGGGAGGAATTCCTGCCTGGGCTGAATATGGCAGAAACAGCAGACAAGTTTCTCCTGCCATTTGGCCTCCCTCTTTGCTTCATGGCAGCAGAGGGTAAAAATTTGACTTGTGGCTGGACTCGATCTCCCAGCAGACGGTGTCGACCGTGATCAACACGAACAGAGCCGGGACTTTGGTGGCCTCGAATCTGACCTGTTGTCTCTTCTCTCTCTCTCTCTCTCTCTCGAGGACGCTCCGCCACTCATGTTCGAGTGACGCCCGATGGAAATCCAAGTTTCGGAGGCCTCCGAGGTCACTCCACCGGCGACCTCAGAGTGGTCTTTTGCTCAATTCTGGTCTCGCCTGGGGCTGGAACAGCAGAGTGCGGCGGACAAGTCAGAGTAATGACTGGTGAACGAATGAATGAAAAAAAGGATCCCAACTCTTCGGTCAAATTCAGCCCCTGTTTCTCTCCCTGCCCAGCTGGATGCTAGAGACAGAATAGCCCCCTGTGGATGAAGCTGTTAACCAGAGTCACGCCCAGTTTTTTTTCACCCACCGACTTTGCTCTGGGAGCCACTTGAGTGCTGACGCACGTGAATCAACAATTAGCCAATCCCATGGCTCAAACCGTATGTGAAACCTGATCAGACCGATGTTTTATGGTGCTAATAAAGGGCTACAAGATGGAGCTTCTTAAACACGCCTCCCATTAAATGTCCACCCTTTTCTTACTCCCTTCATGAATTCGCCTGGTTTGTGGTATAGGGAATTTCCCATTATTTCCTTGGAGGCAGGAGGAAAAAAAGAAAAAAAAGGGGGGGACGCGTGCTGGGTTTTCCACCCTCACTGAATCGATCTTATCTGCACCATCAAATAAAGTTGTTATTGGCCCTATTGAGCTTTGGTCTTTGTTGTGAGTGCATCTACTCCACCGGACAAAAGGGTCTCCACGCGTCGCAAGTTGCTATCACGTTTCAGCGTCTGCTCTCCCAGACTGGGGCAATTGTCCGGCGGAGTTGATCGACGAGCTCAAGGCAGCGCTGCCAGTGGTAGAAACTCTGCACCTGCTCGGGAGACCTTTTTGTCTGGCCGAGAGAAGAAGACGCCATGTGTGCCGTTGGAAAAACCCCAGCGGATTGATTTATTAACATGCAACCACATTTTTTCCCCCGGCGGGTCCTTGCGGGTTACCCCCTCTCCCACCCCTCCCGCCGTGTTTAATCAGGCATGTCGAGAATAACAAGATTGTAGGGGGGGGGGGGGGGGGCCGGGGGGGGCCCCAGGAAAGGGGGCAATGGATGCCAATAATTGACTATTCAGGGTTTAAATT